>JADMIO012385638.1_pt1 | contig 10218 bp, 8 predicted proteins | sample 8958161 | NCBI WGS metagenome assembly JADMIO01 (sample SAMN16585339, study PRJNA669376) | soil metagenome | isolation source: Crop rotation soil | place: USA: Cullars Rotation, Alabama | collected 2011
AGGAACGTGTTCTTGACGAGCTGCTGCGTGATGGTCGAGCCGCCCTGAGAGGTTTCGTCGTCCGTGGCGTTCCTCAGGAGCGCGCGGCCCACGCCCCAGATGTCCACGCCGCCGTGCTCGAAGAAACGGCGGTCCTCAATCGAGAGGATCGCGTGGGCCAAAACCGGCGGGACATCCCGGAAAGCGAGCTGCGGCCGCTGGCCCGTCTTCATCGCCGCGTCGGTCGTCAGGATTTCCGGCTCCAACGTGTAGTCGTCGAGCGTGACGCCCATGTCGCCCGTCAGCTCCGCGATCCGATTCTTACCGTCGAACTTTACCTGGACTGTCGAGATCGCGGACTTGTCCGAGTGTCGCGGGCGAATCTCGATTCCGTCCTCGCGCGCGGTGAAACTTCCGCTCCACACGTCGCTCGCGTTCGTCTCGACGTAGCCCGCGCGGCGAAGTAATTCGACCAGACTGTCGCGCGAAATCGTCTGCCCGGCGCGCAGCGTGCGCGGCGCGGCGTAGATGCCCGCGCGGCTCGTCAGGTAGCCGCTCTTCAGGCGCGCGTCAACGAAGCTCGCGTAGTAGTTGTAAGAGGTGATGAAAAAGATTAGTCCCGCGACGACGAGGAGAGCGAGTGAACCGAGGACCGAGTAGATGACAACGCGACGCTTGCGCCTCAGCGCGCGCCAGATTTCAAGTCGCTTGAGCGCGCGTCTCTTGATCCGCTTGACGCGAGGGCCGCGCTTCTCATCCACGGATGTAATCTCTATAGCCATGCCTGCCTGCTGATCGGCGGCCGGCGTGCAGAAAAGGAGAAGCGCGCCTGCCCTCAAGTCCAATTGTTTTCCGGCGTTCTTAATAAACGCCTAATGGCCCAAAAATTCTAACCTCACCTCGCGTCCGCGACCGTGACCGTCTCGGGCCGTGCGCCCGCCGCCGCCCCGCCTTCACTGCCCGCGCTCGCCCACTGCGAGATGGCCGCCGTCGAGACCGCAATCGTAATCAGGATCATGATGATGGCCGCCAGTTGCACCAGACCGTTTGCCAACTCCTTCATCATTCTGCCTCCCCCGAATCGTTCAGTTTTTGCCCTTGCCAAGCCGTTGAGCAATGTTTATGCCAACGCCCGGCAAGAATTCACGCGGGAGCGAGAAGACACGAAATCGCGCCTGCAAAGAATGATTTAAGCTTTCCGAGGAGACGCCGAAGGGATGCACGCCGGAAGAAACACACCTCGCCCGCGTCCGCCTTCGATACGGGCCGGGGAGTTTTAAGGGTGGGAGTTGTGTTTTAAAAACTTACGGTGGGAGGCTTTGCCCCTAAAGTAACTTTATGGTCAGAGATTATGGTCAAGTGAGGATTCCGACCATAATGTCCTGCTTACTTTCGCGCGAAGAAGATGAGGTAAACGAGCAGCCCGACAATGATTGCTTCGGCAAGATAGACAACAATACTGACAAACAGGGACGGGGGGCGTTTAGGGTCCGGGCCGTAGGTGTAGATAAAAGGAAGGTCTATTATCACCGCCATCACATACCCTACAACCGCAAAGGCACTCTCTTGATGCTTCACCGCCAACATTCCGCCGCCATAGAAGAAGGCTATAGTAAGAACGCCAATGCCGAGAGATAGTAAAAGCGTCATCTATATTCACCTTCATTCAAGAAGTTGGCCTCGACTCCGACTCAGCCATGCGAGACGAAGAGGAGGCGGCGGTCTACAATGGATTGAAGGTTGCGATGATGATAAAGCTCCTCGTAGGGCGAGGGCTTGAGGTCGGGCTTCAAACATTTGTCTATCGGAATCTGTAGAACGGAGTCGCCTTCGGCCCCGTGTGCCCAGGCGGCCTGGGCGTTGGTTTTGAGGGCGTCGAGGTAGAACATGGCGTTGTCGAGCGCGTCGCTGGGGCGCACGCCCTGGTGGCTGGAGATGAGGCGAGTTCTGCCTGTGCGCTTGAGGCGGCGCAGGGCGTGCCAGGCCATGTCCGGGGTGGAGTAAGAGAAGTAGGCAAGGTTTCCGACGACGTTGTCGCCGGCCATGAGCAGGTCGGCCTCGGGCACCTCTATCGAAAGAGTGCTCATGGTGTGGCCGGGGTTGTGAAAGATGTCGAGCGTGTAGCGGCCCCAACGCATCACGAGCGAGTCGGAGATGAGCATGGTCGGCTCGACGAAGTTGGCCGCCTCTTCGTCCGTGCGGAACTGCTCGGTGGAAAAGGTGTGCAGGTAGTTCTGGTGCGCGATGATTTCGGCTCGGGGGAAGAGTTTCAGAGCGGCCAGGTGATCGCTGAAGTAGTGCGTAGCGATGATGAAGCGCACACGCTTGTTGAGCCCGACCTCGATTCTCTCGCGCAACTCCTCGGCGTCCCGTTGGCTCGCCATGCCGTCAACGAGCAAGACCTCGTCGCCCTTGACGAACGCGGTCGAGTTGGAATGATAGGTCTCGCCTATGAAGACGTGGATGTCGGACTCGACCTGCTGCTCTCTCACGGCTGCTCCTCCTTATAGCTGTTAACTCACGCTCGGGTCTTTACTGATTACGATTAACAAGCCGAGTTCGTTCGCGCGGCGTCAACGCAACGGCGAGACGCGGCGTTTGTCATCGAGCGGCTGTTGCTGCTGGCGGCGGCGGCGCTGATACCACTTGAGCGGCGTCTCTTTGATGGGTTCGAGTAGGTGCTTGATTCTCTCGACGCACGGGCGCGCGGCCTGTTCGCCTAACCGGATGAGGTCGTCCGCGCGCTGCATCTCGTCCCAACGGATGTGGCCCGTCTTGGGCATGATGACGACATCAGCGTCGTGCAATTGGTGTATGGCCGCGGTCCTCTGGATGACCATCATGGACTGGAGGATGACGCCGATGACTGACTGCGGCGGGCCGATGAACTTCGCGCCCTCGCTGTTGACATCCACGGCGATGACCAGGTCCGCGCCGAGCCCGCGCACGGCGGCCGTTGGGATGTTGGCGACCAGGCCGCCGTCAACCAACTGCCGCCCATGATCGTCCGTCACGGGGACGTACCAGCCCGGCAGCGCGCAACTCGCGCGCACCGCGAACGCCACGTCGCCCTCCGTCATAATCACGGCCGAGCCGGTCTTGAGGTCAGTGGCGACGACGGCGAGCGGGAGGCGAAGCTCCTCGAAGCGCTTGACGGGGAGGCGCGCGCGCACAAACTCTTCGAGGCGCGCGTTCGACTGCACGCCGAGCCGCGAGAGCGTCACGCGCCCCACGTCCTTCCAGCGCATGACGCGACTGACGCTTGCGACCTCGTCCACGCTCATCCCGGCGGCGTAGCCGGCGGCGACGATGGAGCCGGCGGACGTGCCCGCGATGTAGTCAATCGGAATGTGGTTCTCTTCGAGGACGCGCAGGACGCCTATGTGCGCGAAGCCACGGGCGACGCCGCCGGAGAGCGCGAGCCCTACGCGCGGGCGCTGGCTGAGCTGTGCGTCATCTCTCGCCATAGAACTTTTGATGACGGACGAGACCGGCAGAGATGTCGTGAGGCTTCGACCGTACTCTTCGCGTCAGAATGGGCTCTCGTCGGCCGACGGGCCGTAGAGGGCCGGGACAGGCACGTCGTTGAGCCGCAGGTAGACCGCCAATTGCGAACGGTGATGTATGGTGTGGTTCATGATCATGCCGCGCAAGACGCCCGCGCGCGGCTGCGTGAAGATGGTCTTGCCTCCCATCAGCAAGGTCCAGGGCTTCATCAAGAGCTCGTCGCTCGCGCCCGCGAGGGCCGCGCGCGCCGCGCCCACGTTTTTGTCGAACGTCTCAAGCGCCTCCTGCACCGTCTCGATGGGCTTGGCGCGCAGTGGCTCGCCGCCGACGGGGGCCACGTCCAGCTCATCCCGCTCAATCGTGTGGACGGTCCAACTGACGAGGTTGGAGAGATGCGTCGCGAGGCCGCGCATCGTCGTGGACTTCTCGTGCGGCTTCCAGTCGAGCTTGTCTTCGGGGATGCGTTCGAGGGTCTTGCGCGTGTTCGCCATCTCGTGGTCGAACTCCGGCAACATGAATTCGGCTAGTCCCATTTGCGTTCCTCTGAGAGGTTGAGCCGGAGGGGAAACCTTTCCGGCGCGACCGCGTTACTTGATGAGTTGCCTGCGCTTGATCTCTTCCAACTGCCGCATGGCCTCCTTCAACTCGCGGTCGTCGTCGCGCTCTTCGAGCCTGTGCGGCTCGGACTTGCCCGCGAGCTTGCGGTAGATGACGACGCCGAAGACGACGAGGGCGACGAAGAAGAGGATTTTGGCTAACCAGACGACGATGCCGACGACGGCCAGGATGCCGAGTATGGCTACCAGGATGGCGGCGGCCCACAGGATGAGCTTCGCGTTCTTTAACATGACCGAGACCTCCAAAAACCGCGAGGTACTTTCAATAATTCAGAGCTTACAACAGGTCGCGGAAGGAAAGAAAGGGATGAGGGATGAGGGATGAGGGATGAAGTCAAGACGGAGAGCTTTTCTTTCATCCCTCATCCCTCATCCCTCATCCCTCATCCCTTTATTAAACCGGATTGAGGATGGTGATTTCGGCGCGCTCGCGGGCGCTGTCGAGGAAGTCGTCTGTCTCGGACTCGATCTTGCTCTCGGTCAGCTCGGCCTCTATCTCCCTGGAGGCTTCGGCGAGTTCGGGAACGAGGCGGCCCGGCTGCTGGCGGCGCAGGCGCGGGACGTAAACGTCGCGGTAGTAGTCCTCGACCTCCTTCTGCGTGACGACCGTGAAGGAGCGGAAACGGAAGTCCAGATACTTTTCAATCGTCAGTCGCTGGCGCACGATCTCACGCAACTGGTCCGCGCTCAGCCCGACGCGCGCGACGCGCTCCTGAAACTCCGCCTGCGACGGGAACAGCTTCACGAGGTCGTCCGTACGGTCCTTAATCTCCTGCTCGGTCGGCTCGATGGACGGCAGGCGCTCGGCCTCCTGCAAGATTAGCCGCTGGCTGATGACGAGGTTGAGCACGCGATTCAGGCTCTCCGAACTAGGGGCGTCAAGCGGCGTCGCGGGTTGGAGCGCGAGCTGCCACAAGAGGTCCGAGTAAGTAATCAAACTCGGGCGCACGCCGCTGTTGACGGTCGCCACCATCTTGTCGGCCACGGCTTGACCTTGCGCCGCAGGCGCAAGAATTAAAAATGCAAAATTAAAAATGAAAAATGGCGCGGCGAAGAGAAAGAGCCTTCGTCGCCACTCGCGCTTACCGTAACTGTTCATTTCTCCAATCATGCTTTTTGCATTTTTCCTTTTCAATTTTGCATTCCTTAAAACGCGCGCGTGAAGCGGAAATGTAACTGGCCGCGCTTGAGGCGGTAGGTGGCGTCGGAGCCGTCCGCCTGCGGGATCAAAAACTCCGGCGGGTTAAGCAGCCAGCCGTAGTCAATCGAGAGCGTGCCGCCGAGCGGCGTCTTGATGCCGATGCCGAGGCCGATGGTGTGCGTCCAGTGCATGCGCGCGTTGTGTGCGTTGATGCGCTCGGCGCGCGTCAGGAGGGGATCGTCCTCTGCGGGCGCGTCGTTACGCCCGAAGATGTCGCCGACGCGCGCGAAGACGTTGCCGCCGTCGTAGAACGGCACGACCTGAAAAGCCTTCGTCAGCGAGGTGCGCGCTTCGAGGTTGACGACCGCCAGAGCGTTTCCGCCGACCGGCACGGTGAAAGGGTCTAGCTGAATCAACTCGCCCTTGTTGTTGCGGAAGATGCCGCAGCCTGAGGGGACAGGGAACGAGAGGAAGCAATCGGGGTTGATGGCGCGCGGCCCGGCCTCTTCGTAGTTGAAGCCGCGCAGCGTGGTCGAGCCGCCAGCGAAAAACCTTTCGCTGATGGGCAGCGTGCGGTCAACCTCGTCAATCACGCCGTTCTCGTTGCGGTCGCGCGGGTTGAAGAGGTTCGCCAGGCCGAGCGTGACGTTGCCCGCGAGCACGGTCCCGCGCACCTGCTTGAGGCGATAGTAGCGGCGATAGTTGAACTGAAGCTTGTTGAAAGAGAGATTGCCGCCGAGTTGGCGGAGCGCGAGCGAGTAGTCCACAGTCAGGAAGTCGCCGCGCGTCGTGTCGAACTGGCTGTCGCGCGTGTCGCGGACGAAGGTCGCACCCAGACGCGAGAGGCGAATGGCGCGGTCGGGCCTGAGAATCTCAGCGATGAGAAGGCTGTTGATGTTGTAGAGCCGAACGTCCTCGTAAGAGTAGCGGAGGAAGAGAATGCTGCGCGTCTTGTGGTCTATGACGCGCTGCGTCTCGGCGTTCAGCGTGAAGCGGTTGATGGTCGGCTCGCCCGCCGGGTTGCCGAACTCGTCTATGGGGTCGCCGTTCTCGTCGAGACGCTGGACGATGCCGAAAGCGCCCTTGTCAATCGTCGAGCGGAAGAAGCGCGTGACGGTCGTGTCGCGCTGGTACTGCGCCGAGAGCGCGAGCGGCGCGAACTGTGTCTCGCTGGAGCCGCGCCAGCGTGGGTCCAGATATTCGAGGCGGACGAGTTGCTGGCGCTTGCTCGCGCGGACGCGGAAAGCGCCCTGGCGGAGCTTGCCGAACATATTGAGGTTGCGGATGTCGAAGAACCCGAGCGGGCCGTTGTCCGTCGAGTAGCCGCCGCCGTAGCGCATCTCGCGCGGCTTCAATTCTTCAACGTCAATAATCACGTCGCGCTTCTTGAAGCCGGACGCGGTCTCGCCGGCGGGCTCCGTGCGGATGATGACCTGGCGGAAAACGTCTGTCGCGTAGAGCGCGCGCTCGCTGTCGGAGAGGCGGTCGGCGCGCAAGACCTGGCCCTCGCGCAAGGGGATGGCCGCGAGGATTGATTCCCTCTTCGTGCGGATGTTGCCGTTGACGAAGATGCGGTTGACGATGACGCGGTCTCCCTCGCTGCGGATTGTGTAAACGAGGCGCACGCGCTCTTCGCGCTCGCCGTTGGGGAGCGTGACGGACGGAAGGTCAATGGTAGAGAACTCCATGCGCGCGCCCGTCTGGCCGTCGCGCGCGTAGAGCGCGAGGATGGCGTCGCCGTCCGAGCGCGCCTGCGAGCGCGAGAAGAACTCGTTTTCGTTGGTGCGGAAGCAGGGCGTGAAGTCTCCGGCGTCGAAGCGCGCGGCGCAGCGAGCGCGGCCCGCCTCGGCAATCTCGTTGCGGAGTTTCGCGTCGGTGTAGAGCTTGTTGCCTCTGAGTTCGATGCTCGCGATGCGCGTGCGCGGGCCTTCCACGACAACGAAGGTGATGATTAAATTCTCGCCCTCGATGGAGACGCCCTGGCGGACGGTCACTTCAGCGCGGCGAAAGCCGAGGTCCTGCATCCGCGTGCGAATCGTGCGGCGGTCCTGCTCCAACAGCTCGCGGCTCGTGTAGCCGCGCCCGTAGCCGAGGAACGGGATGAAGCCGAGGGCGTTCGCCCGTTGCGTACGCAGTTCCTCCTCCACGTCCTCTATCTTCAGCTCGTTCGTGCCTTCGATGCGAATGTCAGTCAGCTTGAAGCGGCGGCCACGCTCCACGTCGTAGGTGACGGTCAAGGTCTTGCCCGCCAGCTCTCGCGGGTCGAGGTTATTGCACATCTCTGACGTGCCGTTCAAGTCCGCGCTCGTCGCGGGCGCGGGCGAGACGGTGCAGGCGGAAGTGACCTCGGCGAAGAAGTAGCCGCTCTCCTGAATCTTGTTGCGGAGTCTTCGCTCGCCCTCGACGATGGCCGAGATGTCCACGTTGCCCTCGCGCTTGATGGGCAGCAGCGAGCGCAGCGTCTTCTCGCTGAAGTCGTAGTTGTTCACCTTGACTTCGACCTTCGGGCCGATGCTGCCCGTCAAGGTAATCGTCACGCGGTTGGTCGCCTGATCGAGCACGAAGCGCTCGTCGTCCAACTGAGGCGCGAGGTAGCCATCGGCGATGATGGCCTGCCGGACGCGTTCAATGTCTTCGACGAGCGCGGCGTGCGAGAAGGGAGCGCCGGTCTGGAGCGCAAGCTTCGGGCGCACCTTCGAGTCGTCGAAGCCCGTGATCGTGATATTGAACGCCTCGACGTGCGATTGCTCGCCGGGCTCCACGTCGAAGACGACAGTCATGCGCGTCCCCGTCGGGTCGTTCGGGTCGCGCACCTGCGTATAGTTGACCTCGGCCCGGTAAAAGCCCTTGTCGCGCAAGTAGACCTGAATCAGGTCGGCGTTGTTCCGCAAGACCTGCTCGGAGAGGGCCGCGCCGGGTTCCAGCATGTTGAGGCGCGAACGCAACTCGTCCTCCGCGATGGGCGAATTGATTCCGCCGTGAAGGCTGAGCTTGACCTCGCCGACCTTGACCTGCCGGCGGACGACGAAGGCGACGCAGAGCGGGCGCGTCTGGCCCGTCGCGGGCGCGCACGTCTCGCTCACTTCGACGCGCGCGTTCGAGACCATGCCGGAGTCGAAGAGAGACTGCAAGGATTCGCGCACGCGCACGGCCGCGTACTCGCCGCCCTCCGTGACCGTGAGCAGCGAGAGCAGCTCGGCCTCGGCCGCCTCGTCGCGCGGGCTCCCTTCGATGACGATTCGGAGCTGTGTGATGATGCGCCCCTCGTAGTCGCCCGTGCCCGGAAGCGAGGCGGAGGCGGAGGCACTGCCGCCCCGCGCCGCGACGGCGGCGACGAGCAGCAAGGCGAAAGAGAGGCAGCGGCGCGGAGTCACCCTTATGATCTCGGAACGGAAACCCAAAAAATTTTCACCACGCAGGACACAGAGGAAACGGAGGACAGAAAAGGATTTGAAAAAGCAGATTTGAAATCTCAAATCTCAAATTATTTTTTATCTTCCTCTGTGTCCCTCTGCGTCCTGCGGGGTGAATTAAATGTCTCGAACTCAAAAACGTTTTCTCAGCCTGATCTCGAAATTGAAATTGTCGTTGCGCGAGTTGAAGCCGGTGGTGCTGCCCTGCTCGTACTGCGCGACGAACGAGAGGCGATTCGAGACGCGGTACTCGACCGCCAACACCTGGTTCTGGTTCCCGGTCACGTTGGTCGAGTAAGTGATCGAGAGGTTCCTGTTAATCTGCCGGCCGACGGTCAGGCGCGCGGTCGGGCTCTCGCCGCCGCGCCCCGCGAGCAGAGGGTCAATCTCGAAGCGGTTGAGGCCGAAAAGCTTGTCGGTCGCGCGGCGCGCGGGCGCGCTAATCAGACTCTCCGTCAGCAGACTCGCGGCCGTCCCCAGCCCGGACTGTGCCAATGTCGAGACGCCCGTGTCGCCCGTGGCGAGTTGGCCGTTCAAGATCAGCGAGACCACGTCGGCCTGCGGGAGCGCGGGGTCAGAGCGCACGTTCACGCTCGGCTGCGTCAAAGGTCCGGTGATGCTCGTGATGACATCGTAGCCCTGAATCTCGCCGACGGTCTGAACGTTGAGGATGGGGTCGGCGTCGAGACTGCCCGGCAGGTCAATCGTGGCGCGTTGGATTTCGTGGCGGTTGTTGCGGAACTGGACCGTGCCGCTCGTGAACGTGATGCGCCCGGAGACGACCGGCTCCTTGACCGGCCCGTTGACTCTGAGCGACACGGAGCCGACCGCCTCGGCCAGATTGTTGCGGACGACGAGCGCGTCACGCCCCTCGACTCTCAAGTCCTGAAACTGCGCGGTCGCCGCGAGCGCGAATTCCCCGCCCTGCTCGATGAGCGCCTCGCGGCGGCGGTTGATGAGCGTTTCGAGGTCGAGGTCTTTGGTGTACTCGGCGCGGCGCAGGTTGACCTGGCCGGAGATGACGGTGGCTATCTGCTGGCCGCGCCCGGACGCCCCGCCCGCAATCTGAAGGTCAACGTCGGCGGTCGAGCGCACGTCCTCAGGGTAAGGCACGGTCACGTCGTCGCCACGGATGTTGAGACGAAAGCTCGTCGGCGTGAAACCGGAAAGGAGCGCGCCGCCCGTCACCCAGACGCGCCCGCCGCCGAGCACGCCGGTCAGTTGGTCAATCTGGGCCTGGTTGCTGTTGAAGCGGACGCCGCCCGTGACGTTCGTCAGGCTCAAGCGCTCGTCGGCGAGCAGGATGGAGAGCGAGGCGTTCGTCAGGGAGGCCGTGCCGTTGATGCGCGGCTGCTCGAACGTGCCAGCGACGCGGACGTTGGCCTCGGCCGAGCCGTTCAGGAAGAGGTCAGGCGAGAGCCCCTTGAGGACGCGCAGGTCCAATTTGCCGTTGACGCTCAGGCTGTGCGTCGCGCCCTTGGCGAGCGCGAGCGTGCCGCCCAGAGTCAGGTTCGTGTTCGTCCCAGTGAACTGCGTCTTGGTGAAGGTCAGGTGGTCGCCG
>JADMIO011302054.1_pt1 | contig 10217 bp, 6 predicted proteins | sample 8958161 | NCBI WGS metagenome assembly JADMIO01 (sample SAMN16585339, study PRJNA669376) | soil metagenome | isolation source: Crop rotation soil | place: USA: Cullars Rotation, Alabama | collected 2011
TCGATTTCCTTCGCGATGGTGACGCCGTCATTGATGATCAGCGGCGATCCGAATTTCTTGTCCAGCACGACGGTGCGTCCGCGCGGGCCCAATGTCACCGTGACCACGTTGGCCAGCTTGTCGACGCCGCGGCGGAGCGCTTCACGCGCCTCGCTGTCGAATTGCAGAAGTTTTGCCATGAACTCGTTGTCTCCCGTTGAGCGCCGCGCCTAAAGGCGGGCGAGAATTTCGTCTTCGTGAAGGATGAGGTAGGTCTGGCCGTCCATGTTCACTTCGGTGCCCGAGTACTTGCCGTAGAGGATGCGATCCCCGGCCTTCACCTCGAGTGGCACCCGCTCGCCCGACTTCTTGCGACGCCCGGCCCCGGCGGCCACGACCTCGCCCTGCTGCGGCTTTTCCTTTGCCGTGTCCGGAATGATGATGCCGCCGACCTTCTGCTCCGACTCCTCAAGGGCGCGGATGAGAACCCGATCGCCCAGCGGTGTGAACTTCATTGGGGAACCTCCATGTATCAACCAATTACAGTTTAAGGACTTAGCAAGTTTGCCGCGGCAAGAGGAACGCCGCTGGCACTCGTTGCTGTCGAGTGCCAGCGGCGTAGATTAGCTGGAGATCGGTATCGATTCAAGCGTCCGGTGGCGAATCCGGCCGAAACCGGTCCGCCGGCCGGCTAGGGCCGTACGAGCACTTTCCGGTGGAACGATCCCGCCGGGGTCAGGGCCCGGTAGAAGTAGAGCCCGGAGGATACCTCCCGCCCGGCGTCATCCCGCCCGTCCCAGGTGACATCATGGGCACCCTTGCCCATGTCCCCCGCGAACAGGGTCCGCAGGCGCCGTCCCGTGACGTCGAACAGCTCGATCGTCACCGGGCCGGGCTCCGTGAGGACCAGGGAGCCGTTCAGGTCGAACCCGGCGATGTCGCCGGTCGTGCCGCCGAGCGGACGGTCGCCGAGGTCCGAATCCTCCTCGGGACGCTCGATCTCCTTATCGCCGGCGTCCGTCACCGAAAGGAGGGTGAGCGGGGTGCCGAGCTTGAAGATGTCGTCGACGAGGTACCCGGAGCCGTCCGGTCCCCAGTAGTGCAGACCGATCGGATCCTTCTTCGTGGAGAGCTGCCGCAACGCGAGCGTTTCCTTCACGTCGAACCAGAGGATCAGGTCGACCTTCTGGTCCGCGTTCACGTCGCGATGCATGAACCGGCGCGCCCGGAATCCGCCGAACGCGTTGCCGAGCCCCGCGGCGGCGCCGTCCACCCGGTCACCCGGAATGGCTGCCGTACCGAGGAGCACGAGCTGGAACTCGATCGCGTTCGGATCGAGGGCCTGGCCGTTCGGCGTGAATCCGCCGGCCGCGTGGGCCCCGCCGCGCTGGTCGTGCGGCACCTGCACATAGGCGGTATCCGAGGCGGTGTTGCCCGAGACGTCGCTGGCCGTGTAGATGATCGTGTACGTGCGGCCATCCCGGTTGCCGGCCCGCTCCGCCCGCAGGCGGAACGCGGTGTCCGATTCGCCGGTCATCGCGTCCTGGATGTCGTTCGCCGTGTCGCCGTCGCCCAGGCCGTTGTCCGGCTCATCGGAGGTGATCGAGGTCAAAACGAACGTCGGGTTGGGATCGCAGATGTCGGTCACCTCCACCGCGGCCTCGACATCGGCCAGCTTGTGGTTGGGCGGCCAGAGCGCATCGCGGTTCAAGGTCATCACGATCTCGGGCGGCGTCGTGTCCTCCACCGTCACCGAGGTGGTGCAGCTGGCCGCATTGGTGTGGCTGTCCGTGGCGGTGAAGATCACTTCGGTCGTCCCGACCGGGAAGCAGTCGGGGGCATTATCGGTGATGACCGGTGCGGAATCGCAGACGTCCACGGCGGACACGCCGTCGAAGAAGGCCGACAGCTGGGCATCGTCCTTCGGCACGCCGCCCCCCTCGCAGTGATCGTTGCACTCGATGGTGACGGGATCCGGGCAGGTGACGACCGGCGGCGTGGTGTCCTCCACGGTGATCTCCACCGTGTCGGTGTCCTCCTGGAAACCGTCGGTCACCTTCAGCGTGACCGTCGTGGTGCCGTGCGGGAACTGGCCGATCGGCGTGTGCGAATTGGCGTTGTCGAACGACACGCCGGGTGCCGACCAGGTGTAGACGAGGACGTCGCCGTCGGCGTCGGTGGTGCCGGTGCCGTCGAGCGGAACCGCCGTCACCGTGGGCGACGTGCATTCCACCGTCTGGTCCGGTCCGGCGTCGGCCTCGGGCGGCGTGTTGAGCGTGATCAGGAACGACTCGCCGAGATACGGCCCGGTGCCGGGAGAATCGGTGTTGTACCCCTTCACGGCCCAGTAGGCGTAGTGGTTGTTGTTCCGGAGCAGGTCGAGCTCGGCCTGGGTCAGCGCGTAGCTCGTGCCGGTGAGGCCCGGCTTGATGAGGATGGCGCTGCCGTCCAGGTGACTCACGAAGACGAGGTCGAACACGTCGCCGTCGTACGTGGTGCTGCAGCCGACATCCTTGTCCCAGGAGAAGTTGGCCTGGGCCAGCGTGTTGATGATCGTCCCCTCGGCCGGCGCGATGAGGCTCGGGCCCACCTGGTGATCGCAGGCGATCTCGGACAGCTCGAGATCGGTCAGGCCGTCGGAGTTCGAATACAGGGCATTCCAGGCCGCCGACAACGTCGTCGGGTTGGCGTTGTCGATCGTATCCCACAGGAACTGGACGCCCAGGCTCAGGCTGTCGCGGCTGTCGGAGGCCGAATCCCACGCGTCGTACAGCATGCGCTGAACGGCCAGCTCGTTGTCCTCGCCCTTGCCGTTCGAGTCCTGGGTTTCGAGGTCGTAGTTGACGCCGTCGTCTTCCTGGTCGTCGTACTGGGTATCGCCGACGCGCGGGATGCCGGCGCCGGTGAGGCCCAGCTCCACCTGCGCGCTGGTGCCGTTGAACGTGGGCCACCCTTCGCCCCACGCCAGGCGCACGCCCTCGTCCTTGTCGTGGCTGCCGACGACGGAGATGCAATCGCCGATGTTGTGCTGGCCGCCGGGGTTGTCCTCGGTGTCGAGCTCGTCGGTGATGTAGTGGCCGTACTCGTGGTGGATGGTGTCCCAGTCCCAGCGGTCGGCCTGCTCGATGTTGAGATCGCCGTCGTAGAACGACCGGGTATCGCCGTCCGGCCAGTAGGTGACGATCTGCGGCAGCGCGCTGCCGTGGCGGTACGACGTGTAGGCCGCGATCCAGACGGCGGCCTCGAAGACGCTGAACGCACCGGCGGACGGACCGCCGTTGGTCAACGTCAGGTTGTAGGTGATGGTGGCGCCGGCCTGATCGGTGGCCGTCGGCCCGGTGGCCGTGTACTCACCGCCGCCGTCGGGCTGGAGGTCGATCCAGCTGTTGGTGCAATCGACGCTCACGTAGATGTCGGGAATGCCGTTGTCGGTATCGAAGTTGTCGGTGTCGATCGAGTACATCCCGTCCGTGCCGGTGTTCTGGGTGCCGAGCAGGAAGTCGATCGCATTGTCCTCCCAGACCGCGACGTCGATGCCGTACGCGGGGTGAGGATTGCCATTCTGATCCTGCCAGCGGATCTGCCCCTGGACGGTGATGCCGCCGTTGAGCGAGGGGCCGGTGTCGCCCGTCTTGAACTCGGCGGCCCGACCCATGGCCGGCGCACCGACCATTTCGTTGAGGCTCTGCTGGATGGGCGTGGGCGCCATCGCCGCCGTGATGTCGTCGTCGGCGGCACGGACCGCTTCCAGTTGCGTCAGCGCCGCGCGGGCGGTGGCCGCCTGCAGCGTCGAGAACTTGCCGCTGGCCGCCGAGGCGTCGATGGCCTGGAACTTGAGGTCGAGCGCGCTGGCCTTGCCGGTCAGCGTCTGGCCGCGGTCGATGGCGCTGAACAGGCTGCCGCGCCGGCGGAGCATCCGCGAACCGTCGGCCGGATCGGCCTCGATCCAGGCGTGGACGGCGCCGTCGCCGTCGCCCGTGTAATCGACGGCCACGGTGAAGGGGCGCGTTTCGCCGGAGGCGAGGGGCCCGAGTTCGATGATGTCGGAACCGGCCAGGCGGACATTGCCGTATGCCTCGAGCCGGACCCGGGCCGCCGCCATCGGGTCGCGCGTGGTCACCGTGCCGGACAGCTCGGTCCGGGCGCCGGCCGCGGGCGGGGCTCCCGCCACATCGAGGTCGATGGCAATCGGCAGGCCGATCTCGCAGGTCGTGGCCGGCCGCGGGGATCGGGATCGATCGGCCGCCCGGGCGGGGTCCGCCAGCGGCGGCCCGGCCGTCAGGCCGGCGAGGAGGACGAGGACGGGCAGGGAACGACAGTGCGCGGTGCGCATGGCGGGACCTCCGGGGGATGTCGATGACACGGTTGTCGAATGGCACCGCTGGCGGCGGGAAGGGCGGTCCCGCGGCGTGGATCGCGCCCGCCGGGAATCTAGTCGAATCGGGCGCGAGTACCAACGACTTTCTGCCGGAGATCGGCCACCGTGGCGGGTTTCAGGCGGTGGCCAGCACGCGTTCCAGGCCCCTCAGCCCTCCCGTCAGGGCGTCGGAGCCTGCCCCGACGCCGATACGGATGTGCCGGTCGTCCTCGAAGAAGCGACCCGGCACCACCAGCGTGCCTTCCTCCTCGAGGAGCCGCCGGTGCACCTCGCTCCCGGTCATTCCCGCCGGAAGGCGCGGGAAGCTGCACAGGCCGCCGTCGGGCGGGACCCACCCCATTTCCGGGTGGCGCGCCATCCACTCGCCCAGGATCCGGCGCCCTTCGCGCGAGACGGCCAGGTTCCGCTCCCGGAGGCGATCGGCCGCATCGAAGGCGGCCTCGATGTACGCGGTCATCGGCGTCGGATCGATGACGTGGAGCAGGTCCACGACGCGGGCGGCCCGCTCGAGGACGTCGGGCGGGCCGAGCAGCCAGCCGGCCCGGAGACCGCCCATGCCGTACACCTTGGTGAGGCTCGAGGCCACGACCACCGGCGCGCCGGGACGGTACGCCGTGCCGACCGGCCCCTCCAGGAAATCGCGATACACCTCGTCGACGAAGAGGAGGAAGCCGCGGCGATCGGCCAGCGTCACCAGGGCCGCCTCGACCTCCGGCGTGAGGCGCACGCTGCTCGGGTTGTGCAGGTTGGTGACGACGACCATCTTCGTCTGCGGCGTGAGGGCGGCAGCCACTCGATCGGGATCGAGGGCATATCCCTCCTCGAAGCGGCGTTCGAATCGATCGATGGCCGCACCGAGGACCCGGGGCGCGCTGAGCAGCGCTTCGTAGGCGGGAGCCTCGACCAGCACGCGATCGCCGGGATCGAGCTGCGAGGCGGCCAGGAGAAAGATGCCGAGCGAGGTGCCGGCGGCCGGCAGGGCGTGACTTTCCGGCACGCCATAGCGCGCCGCGATGCGCGCGCGGACCCCCGGATCGCCGTAGGCGGTGTCGCGATAGAGTCGGATCCGGGCCGGATCGACGGCCAACAGGTCGGGATCGCCCAGGTTGAAGCCGCTGCCGGACAAGGGAAACCGGACCCGGTTTCCGTGATCGATCTTGGCGAACTCCATGTATTCGAAGCGCGGAACGGGCATCGAACCTCCGGAAGGTTGTGGGCCATTTCGGAGAATAGTACGATGGCCCGCCCCACAACCAGCGAGGCCCGGCTCCCGACATGACGACTCCGATCTCTGCCGACGAATTGAAGCGCCAGGCCGCCCTGCTCGGCGTGGAATCGGTGACCGACGGCATGGTCGTGGGCCTCGGAACGGGCTCCACGGCCGAATGGGCCGTCCGCCTCCTCGGCGAGCGGGTCCGGGGGGGGCTCGCCATCCAGGGGGTGCCGACCAGCGAGGCCACCGCGAAACTGGCCAAGGAAGTCGGAATCCCCCTGGTCGATTTCGAATCCATCTGGGGCATCGATCTCACGCTCGACGGCGCCGACGAGGTGGACTCCGATCTCAACCTGATCAAGGGTGGCGGCGGCGCGCTCCTGCGCGAGAAGATCGTGGCGGCCGCCTCGAAGGAACTGATCGTCCTGGTCGACCCGAGCAAGCTCGTGCCCCGGCTCGGCGAGCACTGTCCGTTGCCGGTCGAGGTGACGCCGTTCGGCTGGCAGCAGACCGCACGGCACCTGGCGGCGGTGGGGTGCCAGCCGAAGATGCGGGTGGCGGGGGCCCGTCCCTACGTCACCGACAACGGCAATCACATTCTCGACTGCCGGTTTCCCGGCGGCATCGACAATCCCGGCCGGACCGAATCGGCCATCGACCGGATCCCCGGCGTGGTCGATACCGGCCTCTTCGTTCGCATGACCCGCTGCGTCATCGTCGGCTATCCCGACGGCGCCCGCGCGATGAGAAAGGAACCGAACACGCCATGACCACCGACGTGACCGCCGGAAGCAAGGTCATCCGCATCGGCCACTCCCCCGATCCGGACGACGCCTTCATGTTCTACGCCCTCTCCACCGGCAAGGTCGTCGTGGACGGCTGCGTGATCGAGCACCGGCTCGAGGACATCGAATCGCTGAACCGCCGGGCGCTGGCCGGCGAGTACGAGATGACGGCCTTCTCGGCGCACGCCTATCCCGAAGTGGCCGACAAATACCAGGTGATGCGGACCGGCGCCTCGATGGGACGCGGCTACGGCCCGATCGTCCTGGCCTCCGAGCCGATGGCGCTGGGCGATCTCGCCGGGAAGAAACTGGCGATCCCGGGCGTGAAGACGACCGCCTGGCTTCTCTTCCAGCTCTTTGGTCCCTCCGTCACGCCGGTGGTGGTGCCGTTCGACGCCATCATGGAGGAAGTGGAGGCGGGGCGCGTCGATGCCGGCCTCGTCATCCACGAGGGGCAGCTCACCTGGACGGGAGGGAAGCTCCACAAGGTGTGCGACTTCGGCACGATCTGGGACGAGGCCACCGGAGGCCTGCCGCTGCCGCTCGGCCTCGATGCCGTCCGGCGGGACCTGGGGCCGGAGCTGATTGCGAGGCTCGCAACCGGCCTCTCCGACAGCATCCGCTACGCCTACGACCACGAGGCCGAGGCTCTGGAGTACGCGCGCGGTTTCGGGCGCGGGATCCAATCGGACCTGAACCGCCGATTCGTGCGGATGTACGTCAGCGACGACACGGTGGACATGGGCGAGCCGGGGATCCGCGCACTCGAACAGCTCTACGACCGCGCGGTGGCGAAGGGGCTCCTCGGCGCACGCCCGCCGCTCGACCTCATCGCGGTCGGCTGATCGAAAGGCACGGTTGAAGCTCCTTCTCCGCTATCTCAAGGACTACTGGAAGCTCGTCGCGCTGGCCCTGGTGCTGGCCGCCATCAACCAGGTCTTCTCGCTCCTCGACCCGCTGATCTTCCGGCACGTCATCGACGAATACGTCACGCAGACGAAGAAATACACCACCGACGAGTTCTTCAAGGGGGTCAGCCTCCTCCTGCTCGCGGCGGTCGGCGTGGCGTTCATCAGCCGCGTGGCCAAGAACTTCCAGGACTACTTCATCAACCTGGTGACGCAGCGGCTCGGCGCCCGCATCTATGCCGACGGCATCCGCCACTCGCTGCGGCTTCCCTACCAGGTGTTCGAGGACCAGCGGAGCGGCGAGACGCTCGGCCGCCTGCAGAAGGTGCGGACCGACGTCGAGCGCCTGATCTCGGCGTCGATCAACATCCTGTTCACGACACTGGTCGGCATCACGTTCGTGATGGTGTACGCGCTCAGCGTGCACTGGGTCATCGCGCCGGTGTACCTGATCACGATGCCGCTCCTCGGCGTGCTCTCCAGCGTGCTGTCGCGCAAGATCAAGGTCATCCAGAAGCGGATCGTGGCCGAGACGACCGCACTGGCCGGCTCCACCACCGAAAGCCTCCGGAACATCGAGGTGGTGAAGAGCCTCGGCCTGGCCGGGCAGGAGATCGCCCGGCTGAATGCCACGACGGATCGCATCCTGGCGCTCGAACTCGAAAAGGTGCGCTACATCCGCACGCTGTCGTTCATCCAGGGGACGGCGGTCAACGCGCTGCGCACCAGCATCCTGTTCCTGATGCTCTACCTCATCTTCGCCGGGCAGATCTCGGTCGGGCAGTTCTTCTCGCTGTTCATCTACTCGTTCTTCATCTTCGGGCCGCTGCAGGAGCTCGGGAACATCATCAACATCTACCGCGAGGCCGAGGTCTCCCTGAAGAACTTCCAGGAGATCCTCGACACCCAGCCGGAGCCGGTGCCCGCGCGCCCGGTGCCGTTCGGCCCGATCGGCAAGCTGGAATTCGACCAGGTCGTCTTCCACCACGCCTCGGCCGGCGCCGGGATCAATGCCGTGGACGGCATCTCGTTCCAGGCCGGACTCGGCGAAACGATCGCCTTCGTGGGCCCGTCCGGCTCGGGGAAGACGACACTGGTGAAGCTCCTGGTGGGCCTCTATCGCCCGGCCGCAGGTCAGATCCGCTACAACGGCGTGTCGGGGAACGAGATCGACATGGAGGCGTTGCGCGAGCAGCTCGGCCTCGTCACGCAGGAGACGCAGCTCTTCTCGGGCACGATCCGCGACAACCTGCTGTTCGTGTCGCCGAATGCCACCGACGCAGCGTGCTTCGCGGCGCTCGAAGCCGCCGCCTGCCAGAGCCTGCTCGCCCGCGCCGACCGCGGGCTCGATACGAAGATCGGCGAAGGGGGCGTGAAGGTGTCGGGCGGCGAACGGCAGCGCCTGGCCATCGCGCGTGCGCTGCTCCGGCGGCCGCGCCTCCTCATCTTCGACGAGGCCACCAGCGCGCTCGACAGCCTGACCGAGGAAGAGATCACCTCCACCATCCGGGAAATCTCGCGGCAGGAGGACCAGATCACGATCCTGATCGCGCACCGCCTCTCCACGGTGATGCACGCCGACCGGATCTACGTGCTCGAACGGGGGCGCGTGGTGGAGTCCGGGCGGCACGACGACCTCGTGGCCGAGCGCGGCTTGTACTACGCGATGTGGCGGCAGCAGATCGGCGAACGGAGCGGCCCCCGGAGCGATCCGGCGCGTCCCGTGCGACCGCTGGCGGTCAGCTAGGCCGCGGCCACCGGGTCGCCGATTGGGGCCTTACCCGCAGAGGGATGGCGAATCCCCCCAAAACCGTAGCCATCTCCCCCACCCCCCCGGAAGAATCGACCCGAAAGCCCCTCAAGCCCATTCAGACACTCCGATTTTCGCGCGAAGAATTCTCCGTACGAAGGTTGCCGCGTGAACCAGGAGGTTCCGAATGCTTCCCCGCCCTGAAGCCGCCCGCCCCGCCCGGATCGGTTCTGTCGTCCGGGTCGCCCTCGTCCTCCTTCTCGTCGTCGGGTTCCTCGCCCCGGCCGCGCCGGCCGGAGCCGTCGAAACGTCGCTCCGGCTGGCCAGCGATCCGGACGATCCGGTCGGCCAGGGAATCGAGTTCATGATCACCAACGGCATCGCCGACTTCGCCTGCCAGCGCCTCGGGGCGATGGTGCAGGTCGTCGTCGATCCCGCCGGTCCGGGCGACGTCTGGACGCTGGAGTTCGAAGCGGCCGGCGGCGCGCCCCTGTCGACCGGGCTCTATCCGAACGCAGCCGGGCTCCCCGCCCCGGCCTCCGCGCCCGGGATGCACGTCCGGACCGACACGAGGGGCTGCGCCTCCGTGACCGGCGACTTCGACGTCCGCCAGCTCGACGTCGACGCCTTCGGCAACGTGACGCGCCTGCGCGTCCTGTTCGAACAGCATTGCGACGGCCAGGCGCCGGCGCTCCGCGGCGAGATCTGCATGGACGCCGACGTTCCGGTGCGCATCGAGGCCCCGCGCGTGGTGCGCGCCCATCGCGGCGAGGAAGCGTTCCTGTTCGTCTTCATGATGGACGAACTCTGGCGGACCGGCAGCGTGAGCGTGGCCGGCCAGCCGGCCCCGTCCGTCTTCACCGACAACGGCGACAACACGGCCACGCTGTCGTGGTTCACCACACTGGACGACGTCGGCCGGACGGCGATGTCGGTGACCGGCAACGTGGCCGGCAACGTGGAAACCGTGCCGGTCCTGATCGATGTGACCGGCGATCACCGGCTCGCGCTCACGAGCGAAGCGGGCGAACCGATGCTGAACGGCGCGTCGTTGAACCGCACCGCCAATGACGGTTGGTTCTGGGCTCTCGAGGAGTCGGACGGCTTCGAAGCCAACTTCTCCGACTGGTTCGGCGACACCTGGTCGGTCCGGATGAACGGCCCGCTCGGTTCGCCGCTCGCCGAAGGGTTCGACGGCGCGACC
>JADMIO012753058.1_pt1 | contig 10217 bp, 5 predicted proteins | sample 8958161 | NCBI WGS metagenome assembly JADMIO01 (sample SAMN16585339, study PRJNA669376) | soil metagenome | isolation source: Crop rotation soil | place: USA: Cullars Rotation, Alabama | collected 2011
CTTTCCCCCGCCGGCGCTGCCGTCGGTGGGGGATCGGGTGGGGGCGCTGGAGAAGCAACTGGCCGAGCTTCAAACGGTGGCCGAGAACGCTTCGGCGGAGTACGCGAAGGCGAAGGAGGCTTCCGACAAGGCGGCCGCGGCGTTGGCGGCGGCGAAGGGTGGGGCTTCGGAGACGGGCTCGAAGGAGCGCGCGGCGGCTCAACAGGCGTTGAAGGGCGCCAATGAAGAGCTGGCCGCGAGCCAGGGGGCGGTTCAGAAGCTTGGGGAGAAGCTGAACAAGGAGCAGGCCGAGGCGAAGCGGTTGGGCGACGCGGCGAATACGGCCGCGACGGCGCGCGACAAGGCTCAGGCGGAGTACCAGGGCCTGCGCGAGCGGGCTTCGTCGCGGCAGCTCATCGCCAACTCGCTGGCGAGCGCCGCGAAGGTGGCCAAGACCGAGGCCGAGAAACACCCGGACGACAAGGGCCTGGCGGAGGCGGCGGCCAAGGCGCAGGCGTCGGCGCAGTCGGCGGCGGACGATTACGCGACGGCGAAGAAGTCGTATGGCGGGCTGAAGGAGCGGGCGGTGCAACTGGAGTCGGCGGCGCGGAAGGCAGAGACGGAGGCCAAGGGGGCGCAGTCGGCGCTGGCCGCCACGCAGAAGCAGGTCGAGAAGGAAACGGCCGCGTTGGCGGTGGCGAAGGAGAAGGTGAAGGGGGCGCAGGAGGCGCTGGCGAAAGCGCCCCCCGAAGCGCCCGCGCCGGATCCCAAGGCGCTGGCCGCGCTGGAAGAGCAGGCGAAGGCGGCGGCCGATCGCGCGGCCAAGGCGAAGCAGGGGGCGGATGAAGCGTGGTCGCGGCTGGCGGGGATCAAGTCGGAGCTGGAGCGGCTCAAGTCACGCTCGGCAGCGCAGCGGTAAGCGGAGGCTCGACGTTCTCGCAAGCGTGGAGATCCCTTCTGCCGGAAGGGACCTTCTTGTTTTCGTAGGGTCCGCAGCCGAGCCCCAGGAGACGTTGGATCGAGCCAGTCGCGTGTTGGCTCGGCTGCGGACCATCGATCGGGGATGACCAGCCACAGGGAAGGGGCGGTCCGCAGCAAAGCCGATGAGCGGTACCGGCAAGGGGGCGCGATGTGCGGCTCTGCTGCGGACCCTACGAGATCACGGAAACTCAAGTCGCGCTTGGCGGAGCAGACGCGAGTGCGCGGCGCAGCGATCCGCATTCGGGACATCGGTCGGGGCTCGCGCGCAGGTCATATCCGCATTTGTCGCATATGCTGGCGGGGCGGCTTCGGGGTCGCAGGCGCCATGCGGCGTATCCCGAAAGGGCCATCATTGCCCAGAAGGGAAAGCCGATCGCAAAGTATCGGTCGGTTGGGGTGGCGTGATATGCGATCCATTGGAAGCCGAGGAAACCGATTGGTCTGTGGCCGATGGCGGGATTGCCCACCCATTCGGAAGGAGAATCGGGTTTGGCCCAGATCGAGCGTGGCTGGATGTTCCACACCTCGTCTTCGCCGTCGGTCCAATCGTGGACATATGGCCCGACCAGCGGAAAGGGCTTGTTTCCCAGTTGTCGCCATCCCACGGCCAAGCCGATGCAGTGTGGATGAAAAAGGTTGGTGACAGCCCAGGCGGCGCACGACGTTAGGGAGAGAACCAACAGAACGATTGCCGCCAGCGTGCGCACGAATTGAGCATAGCCTTGTGAAGGCAAGTTGAGCATGAGCAATCGATGGATGGCGGAGGACCGCAGCCGAAGTGCGGACCATCGAGGGAGGGGCGGTCCGCAGCAGAGCCGACGAGGCGAATCGGCGGATCGGCGCCATCGGCGGCTCTGCGGCGGACCCTACACGAATCAACCAAGGACCTGCGTCGGTTCAGGGTGGCGCGTCCCTCGTTCAAGTTTACGGTTGGGGAGTGGAGGTTGAGCGGGGTATAATCGGGAGAGTGCCGGGGCGTCACAGGCCCGGCCGAAGTTGATGGGAGAATTCGTATGGCCAAAGAGAAGAAGGACAAGGAACCGTCCGAACCGGCCGCGGGCTCGCCGGAGAAACAGTCGGGGGCGGCGGTGAAGAGCGCCCCGGCGAAGAAGGGGAAGCCCAAGCAGAAGCCGCCGCAGATGCTGCCGCCGTGGAAGGTGCTGCTGCACAACGACGACAAGAACGAGATGGGGTTCGTCGTCAACGCGATCGTCGAGCTCACGCCGCTCAAGGAACAGGACGCCTTGCTCCGGATGAAGGAAGCGCACGAGACGGGGGTGGCGCTGCTGCTGACGACGCACAAGGAGCGGGCCGAGCTCTACAAGGAGCAGTTCACGTCCAAAGGGCTGGTCGTGACGATCGAGCCCGCGGAGTAGGGCAAGCGCGATTCAAGAATGAACGGGAGCCCGGGGTTTTCCATCCCGGGCTCCATTTGTTTCCAGGAGCAGGACGGGAAAACCTCGCCCCCACATCCAGAGGAAGGAAGCAGCGGATTTGCGGGTCACGGCCGCGGCAGGTTGCGGTTAGCCTGAAGGGATGAAACAGGATGCACGGAGGCATTCGGCGGAGGCGACGTCGCGCGCGAGAGGGGAGACGAAGCCGGGGGAAGGACCGAGGCGCAGGGGACCGAGCGACGATCCGGTGACGGAGCGCGGGCGGCGCGGGGAAAAGCGCCCGTTCGACCTCGATGAGATGTTCAAGCGCATCGAGGCCGCGATTGCGCCCTTTAAGAAGGCCGCCATGTTCGAGCTGGCCGAGCAGGGGTACAGCTCGCCGTTCGAGCAGTTGGTGGCCTGCATCATCTCGATCCGGACGCTCGACGAGGTGAGCGCGCCGGTGGCGAGGCGGCTGTTGGAGGTGGCGCGGACGCCGGAGGCGGTGGCGAAGCTCCCGGTGGGAGAGATCGACCGCCTGATCGGGGCGGCGACGTTTCACGGGCCCAAGGCGGCGACGATCCGCGCGATCGCGGAGCGGGTGGTGAGCGAGTTCGGGGGGAAGGTGCCGTGCGATGCCCAGACGCTGATGTCGTTCAAGGGCGTGGGGCCCAAGTGCGCGCACCTGGTGCTGGGGGTGGCCTGCCGGGAGCCGTTTCTGAGCGTCGACATCCATGTTCACCGCGTGACGAACCGGTGGGGGTTGGTGGAGGCCAACGCGCCGGAGAAGACGATGGGGAAACTGATGGGTGTGGTGCCGAAGGAACGGTGGATCGACACAAACCGTCTGCTGGTGCCGTTCGGGAAGCACATCTGCACGGGGGCGCTGCCCAAGTGCTCGCAATGCCCGGTGCTGGAATTCTGCCGGCAGGTGGGGGTGCGGGCGCATCGGTAGCAGGTGCTGCGTGCGCTGAGTAAATGCGAAACGCGAAGACGCGAAGAGCGCGAACGGAAGCCGCGAAGAATTCAATTCAATTGGATTGAATGGCTCTTCTGTTCTTCTCTCTTGTCTTCTCTGCGTCTTTGTGTCTTTGTGTCTTTGTGTCTTTGCGTGAGGTCTTGCGCGCGAAGGCCAATAATGCCGATTCGCGAACGCACCGGCTTTGTCCGAACGAACGGAAATGCGGGACGCAAAGACGCAAAGAAACAGAGACGCAGAGAAGATTTCGAATGCCGGTGCGTTCCTTACCGTAGGACAGGAAGAGGCCCCGCCCGGCAGGCGGGGCCTACTTGGGCAGGCCTTGTACGGTTGCTACCGGTTCGCCTTGGCGCTGGATTTCAGGAGGCGTTTCAGTTCGGCGACGACTTCGGCTTGGTCGGGGTGGTGGGCGAGGTTGTGGTATTCGTTGGGGTCGGATTGTTCGTCGTAGAGTTCGACGCCGGATTTGCCGTCGTTCCACTCGGTGTAGCGGTAGCGTTCGGTGCGGACGGAGCGGCCGACGATTTTCGGGACGTTCTGGTTGGGGTTGCCGGCGCGGAGGAGCTGAGTGTAGGCGGGCTTGGTCCACGTCGCGGCCGGGTCGTCGAGGAGGGGGCGGAGGGATTTGCCGTGGAGGTCCTTCGGCGCGTCGAGGTGGCAGAGGTCGGCGAGGGTGGGGTAGAGGTCCAGGAGCTCGACGGTGCGGGGGGAGGATTGGCCGGCGGCCTTGGCGCCGGGGACGGAGATGATGAGGGGGACGCGGGCGGAGCCTTCGAAGAGCATCATCTTCATCCACTGCCCATGCTCGCCAAGGAGATAGCCGTGGTCGGACCAGAAGACGACGATGGTCTTGTCGGCGAGCTTCAGCCGGTCGAGGGCGTCGAGGATCCGCCCGACCTGCGCGTCCATGAACGAGATCGAGGCGTAGTAGGCGCGCTTGGCCTCGATGAGCTGGTCCTCGGGGACGTTCCAGTTGAGCGGGCGCGTGAAGAGTGCGGCCAGCGGATAGTTGGAGTCGGCGAGATCGTGAGGGATGGAGAGTTTTTCCCTGGGGTAGAGGTCGAAGTACTTCTTGGGGGCGATGTAGGGGCAGTGGGGCCGGTAGAAGCCGACGGCGAGGAAGAAGGGGCGGTCCTTGTTCTCTTCGAGCTGCTTGATGGCCTCGGTGGCGGCGATTCCGTCGGTTTGTTCTTCGTCGGTGCCGTCGGCCGCGAGCCAGGCGAGGGAGGAGCCGAGCTGGCGGTTTTTGGTGGCGCGGGTGAGGAGGTTTTCCTCGGCCTTGTCGCGGCCCTTGGGGTTGGTGACCTTGTCCCAGGAGGCCGGATCGTCGAGGCCATTGGTGCCGATCTGGCCGGGGACGCCGTAGTGGTAGATCTTCCCGATGCGGGAGACGTGGTAGCCGTTCCTGCGATAGAGCTGGGCGAGGGTAAGGGCGTCGGGGATGGTTTTGCGGAAGTCGGCCTGTAGGTCGAAGATCTTCGTCGTGTCAGGGCGATAGCCGGTCATGAGGGAGACGCGCGAGGGAGAGCAGAGGGGGAACTGGCAGTAGGCGCGATCGAAGCGCACGCCGCGGGCGGCGAGGCGGTCGAGGTTGGGGGAACGGACGACGGGGTGGCCGTAGCAGCCGAGGTCGGCGTTGAGGTCGTCGCTGGCGATGAAGAGGACGTTGTACCGCTGGGGCGCCGGGCCAGGTTGGGAGAAGGCCGGGGAAGTGAGAAGACAGGCGATCGCGGCCCAGAAGAGGATTCGGTGAGGAAGCGGGAGGAGGAACATGGGGTACTCATTCCTTTCCGAGAGAGGAAGTGAAGCGTGAAGGGTAGCAGGAAAAGGGCCCAAATGCGCGCACGCGAGCGAGGGCGGCGCGGCCTGAGCGGTGCATGAAGACGCTTCACTCGTTCCCGCGTGTCGGGAGGTGGAGTCGATGGGGCGGAGCCCGCAGCATTGAACAAGAGGACCCTGCCGGGCGCACAGGGGCTGTGTCCGGCAGGGTCGCTCGACGGGGGCCGAGAGAGAGTCACCCCGCGTTGAATCGCATGAAGAGGATCAGACGGCGGCGGCCTCCAGGGCCTCTTCGGGCCGTTGAGCATCGCCTGCGGTGCGCGTCGCGGTCGCCGTGCGCGACAACTCGGTCTCGGCGGCCTCGCGAGCCCGGTCCATCTTCGGATATCGCACCTCGCGGTAGCCGGTGACGGGTTCGGGCGCTCGCAGGACCTTCAGGGCCTGCTCGTAGGCGGCGTCGGTGGAGAGGTCCACGCGGTCCAGCAGGGCGATGTACCAGTCGCGGAAGGCGGCCTCGCGCTTGTGCCATCCGGGGAGCTTTCGCCACCACTTGCACGTCTTCACCACCTTCAACATCCAGTCGCTCGTCGTGATGTTGAACCGGAACCGCCACGGCCCCACCGCGAACTCCGGCTTGGTGTGGTGTTTGTATAAGATCCGGTCGCCGTTGCTAGTGTCGACGTTGAACTTCTCAATGTCCCGCTGCTTCTTCTCGTATCGCGTGAGAAGGTGGGCGACCCAGGGCTCGTCCTTGATCAGGATCACCTTCGCCAGGTTCCAGATCGCCGCCGCCGTGGCCGCGAAGCGGCGCCCTTCGGAGTCGCGCCGGTAGATGCTCTTGACCCAATCCACGTACCGCCGGGCCAGGCGATGATCCTCGTACTGGAGGATGTCGTAGATCCGCAGCGTCAGGTCGTACCGGAGCTTCTCCGGCAACTGCGGCATCTCGCGCATCGCCCCCTGGACGATGCGCTCGAACTGGCCAGAGACGGTGTTGCCCAGAAGGGTGCGTGTCTTGCGGAGGATGCGGACCTTGTTGGTCAGGAGCTGTTCCCACGTGACCGGCTCGGGCTTGTGCAGCAAGACACGCGGTTCCAGCGCGAGCTTGCGGCCGATGTTGAAGGCCTTGAGGTTGCGGCGGTGATCGCGGCGGATGGTGTCCTTGATGGCCCAGGCGATGGAGTGGGCGGAGACGGGGATGAGGCCGAGCTGATAGGCCACGCCGAGGATCATGATGTTGACGAACTGCTTGGAGCCCAGCCGCTTCTCGCAAAGGCTGGAGAGGTCGCGGGCGTAGGAGAGCTCCGGCCGGCAGTGCTCGAAGATCTCCTGCCGCAGGTGCTCGGGGTCGAAATCGTCCTTGCCGAGCAGCGTGAAGACCGTCGGCTGCTTGTAGGTGTTCAGCACGGCGGCGGTGTGGTCCTTGTGGCCGACACGGAACTGTTCGCGGGGGTCGATGGCGCGGGTGGCCTCGAGGATGTCGATGCCCAGGAGAAGGTCGGCCTTGCCGTACGGGATCGAACCGGTCGTCGGATAGCTCACCGCCTCTGCGGCCGGCGTCGTCGTCGCATCATTCGTGAACGTGATCTGCGAGTAGACGCCGCCGTTGCGGATGGCCAGGCCCTTCTTGTCCTGGAAGACGACGCGGTAGCCTTCCTTGTGGCCGGCGCGGACGAGGATCGCGCCGACCAGCCCGATGCCCATGCCGCCGACGCCGGACATGTGGCAGCGCCAGGCGGCGCCCGGCGTCGAGAGGTCGTGGACGCGGGCGGCGGGCTCGGGGAGACGATCGAGCTCCAGGTGGGGCAGCAGGTAGCGGCGGCGCTTGCGGTGGACGATCGTCACCTGCTCAAAGGAGGGGCAGGGCTTCACGTTCGTGCCATAGTCGTTCGACGTCCGCACGCGCTCGCACGCCCCGTCGTTGACGCACCACGTGAGGTCGGTGTCGATCTTCTTGCCGTAATCGGTGTCGATCGTCGTCAGCCCAGGGCACGCCGTCTGTTTGGTGCATTCCAGGCAGTTCTCGCACACCTCCGGGGTGATGTTCATGTGCGTCTTGGTCGGGAGGTACCCCTTCTCCTGGATCGTCTTCTTCTCCTGGCGCAGGCGGGTGCGGTGGTAGGTGATGCCGCATTCCTTGTCGGCGATGACCACCTTCACCCCATCGGTGAGGATCGTCTCCTCCAGCGTCTTCTGATAGTCGTCGCGATCGGCCGGAGACATGCGGACGATCTTCACGGGTGCGTCGCCGGCGATGCCGCGCACGACTTTTTCGATGTCGACCGCGTAATGGGTGTTGCCGAGGAGGTCCTCCTCAAGGCCGGCGTGCTCCTGGTGGCCGGTCATGGCGGTGGTGCCGTTCTGGAGGATGATGAACGTCAGGTCCTGGCTGGCCTTGATGGCGTTCGAAATCGCGATCTGGCCGGAGTGGAAGAAGGTCCCATCCCCCATGAACACGATCTGCTTGTTGGTGATGAAGGGGTCGACGCCGGCGCCGGTCCCGGCGCCCAGGCCCATACCGGAGTAGTTGTGCATCAACTGCTCGGTCGGGGCGAACATGAGCATGGTGTAGCAGCCGGTGTCGCCGTGGGCGACGAGGTCGACGGGTGCGCGGCCGTATTTACGGCCCATGTAAGCGGCGTCGCCGAGGTTCTTGCGGATCTCCAGGAGGGCGGAGGAAGAGTCGCGATGGGGGCAGCCGGGGCAGAAGGTGGGGGTGCGGGCGACGATCTTGTCGGACAACACCGCGAGCTTCGGGCGGGAGAGCTCGCGCAGCCGGGAGATCTCGGCCGTGAGGCGGCCGTTGCGCAGCTCGGGCGGAATCTCTTCCGTCGCCTTGAAGAGGGGGATCAGGACCTGCGCCAGGACGGAGAAGTTCAGACCGCGCGTCTCGGGAATGCCGGCCAGACCGTGCGGGAACTGCTTGCCGTACAGCCGGGCGTTCAGGTCGGCGGCCTCGTTCTGCGGCAGCTCGCGAAACGCCGCATCCCGGATGTTCTTCTCCAGGAAGCTCCGCCGCTCCTCGATCACGATCATGGTCTGACAGAGTTTCGAAAACTCCGCCACGAGTTGCGTATCGATCGGATAGCTCATCCCCATCTGAAGGACCGGGAACTCGCCGAGCAAGCCGAGATCGGCGAGCACGTGATTGAGGTACGGCCCGGCGTTGCCGGTGACGATGAAGCCCAATGGAGAGTTGCGAGTTGCGAGTTGCGAGTTGCGAGCGGGGAGGATGCGATTGACGCCGAGCTCTCGCGCGAGCTTGATCGTTTTGTTGAATCGCTCGGGGATGGCCAGCTCGTGCTGCCAGGTGCGGGGCGGAAGGAGGACCTTGTCCAAGTCGATCCGCGCCGTGTCCAGCGCGACGCGCTGGCGCGTATTGATCGCGGTGGGGAATTGATTCTTTCGGCACCAGACGGTCCCGCCGGCATCGCCGTGGGCCGTCGTCACGATGAAGCCGATGTAGAGGCCGGCCGCCCGCGAGAGCTTGAACGACAGGTCGATCCAGTCTTTGAGCTCCTGGATCGTTCCGGGCTCCACCACGGGCATGCGAAGGTGCTCGCAGAGGAAGCGGCTGTCGGCCGGCACTTGGGTCGAATCGCACCACGGGTCCTCGCCCGTGATGACGACCGCGCCGCCGTCCGGATGCGCCCCGGCCATGTTGCCCAGCGCCAGGGCGTCGGAGGCGACGTGAAAGCCGACGGACTTAAACGTGCAAACCCCGCGCAGGCCGACCATCTGCGACCCGTTGAGCGCGGCTGCCCCCAGCGCCTCGTTGTTGGCCTGAAACGCGTGTACACCCTTCGGTTTGAGCAGGTCTTTAATGTCCCCCAGCGAATCGAAAAACCCGGCCACGGGCGAGCCGGGATACCCCGTCAGCAGGTGAACGCCTCCTTCGACTTCCAGGCATCCTTTGACGAGCAGTTCATTGCCGGTGAAGACCTCGGGCGCGTCGGCCGCGAGAAAGCGGGGATCCATGGGCATCAGTCTGTTTCCTTCGCGGGAAAGCCTCAAACGGCTTTGCGACGTGGCTTACCTTGCGCTCGACGCGAAAGGCAGGGGACGCCGTTGCTGCACCGCGGTTAAGAGACTCTTGGCCCAGCCGGGAGTTGATGGCCGGCCAGGCCGAATTCCTTCAGGTGCGGAGGAAATCTCCGGGTGAAGGACCGGACATTGTAGTCGGAATGACAGGGGAGGGAAGTCGATTCGGGAAGAAAAAACGGGCGGGCGGGGGGCGTTACCGATCCCTCGTACTCCAGTGGCCCAGATCTCGGGACCCAAAACCCATTTCCCTTTACGCCCGGAGCCGCGCGTGGAGCGCCATCCACTCCACCCTCTGGCCCGGCAGCGACCGATGCATCTCGATCGTGCGTGGCTCTCGCGCGGCTGCGGTGGAGAGGAATTCGGCTCGCGGCTCGATGCCGATCCGCCAGAGGTTCAGCCGATCGGCGTCCCAGCAGAGCCCTACCGTGGGGTCACTGGAGCGGCGGCCGGTTGTGTGATGGTGGACCGCGTGCACGAGCTGCTCGATCCGGTCGCCGGACAGGGCCGGCAACGCGCCTTCGGCGCTCAAGCGTCGCGTGAATTCCGCCGCCCGTGGCCCGTGCTCGCGGTCGTAACCGTCGTCGAGCCGTTGCGAATCGTGGAGGAGGCCAAAGAGGAATCCGACCAATGGGTCGGCCCCAGGCACGCGCGTCGCCAGTTCCAGCGCCGTCCACGTCACCGCTCGCCAGTGCGCCTCGCCGTGAAGCAGGGAGTTCCGATGCGTGGCTCGGGCGAGCACGGTCTCAAGCAGTCGTGTGAACGCTGCGGATGTGAATTCCACCGCCATCGACCGTGAAGTATACCTGCCGGCGACACGCCGCCCGTTGCCCGCGAGGGGCGCCGTCGCGGTACAATCCGTCCATGTTCCACCTTCCCCGCTTCGTCCTGCTCCTCTCGCTTCTACTCCTCCCCGCTCTCACGCTTGCCGACGCCCCTCCAACCTCCCGCGCCGCCTTTCTGAAGCTCATCGACCGCCCGCGCGTCGCCCCGAATGTGGCCGAGCGTCCCATCCCGTCCCCGCCGTCTGGCCTGGTCGAGACGCACCTTTCGCTCGACACCGAGCCCGGCCAGCGCGTTCCCGC
>JADMIO011227424.1_pt1 | contig 10216 bp, 8 predicted proteins | sample 8958161 | NCBI WGS metagenome assembly JADMIO01 (sample SAMN16585339, study PRJNA669376) | soil metagenome | isolation source: Crop rotation soil | place: USA: Cullars Rotation, Alabama | collected 2011
GCGTCCGGTAGGCGCGATTGTGCTCGGTGCCTATATCGATAAACATGGCCGTCGTTCCGGCTTGCTTTTGACCCTCGCACTTATGGGCGTAGGAACTCTTTCAATCGCGTGCATGCCCACCTACGCGACGATTGGAATCGTTGCACCTTTGTTGATCGTTGCGGGCCGATTGTTGCAGGGATTCTCGGCAGGTGTCGAAGTGGGAGGAGTTTCTGTTTATCTCTCTGAGATCGCGCCACCAGGAAAACGAGGATTCTACGTAAGCTGGCAATCGGCGAGTCAGCAAATCGCAGTGGTGTTTGCTTCGCTTCTGGGTATTGCAGTCAGCACAATGGTCCCAGCAGCTCAACTGGTTAGTTGGGGATGGCGAATCCCCTTCATCGTGGGCTGTCTACTGCTGCCGTTTCTTTTCTTGATTCGAAGTTCCTTGCAAGAAACGCCCGCTTTTTTAGCTCGTACTCATCGTCCGTCAGCGCGTGCAATCTTTGCCTCGATGTCAGCCAACTGGAAGCTCGTTGTTTTAGGAACCATGTTGGCCACGATGACTACGGTCACGTTTTATCTCATCACGGCTTACACTCCGACATATGGCAATACGGTACTGAAGCTCGCGACACGCGATAGCCTCATGGTGAGTCTGTGTGTGGGGATTTCAAATTTTGTTTTGCTTCCGATTATGGGAGCAGTCTCGGACAAGATTGGACGACGTCCGCTTTTGATCGCTTGCACCGTGGTTGCAATTGTCACCGCGTATCCGGCTTTATTATGGCTGGTAACGCAGCCTTCGGTTGGCCGATTGCTCGCAGTGGAGCTATGGTTTTCAGTTCTTTTCGCCTCTTACAACGGCGCCATGGTTGTGTTCCTTACTGAAGTCATGCCGCCCGAAGTTCGAACCTCTGCTTTCTCTCTGGCCTACAGCTTGGCAACAGCAGTGTTTGGTGGATTCACCCCAGCCATCTGCACGTATTTAATTCACGTCACAGGAAACCGGGCAATTCCCGGAATTTGGCTTTCAACCGCCGCACTTTGCGGCTTACTCGCAACCATCATGCTTACCTCACGCCGAGGACGGGTAGGAGAAACTGCAACCCTCAGCCCGCTCGCAGAACCCACAGAAGTAGCTTCCACCGATTAGCGCACAGAAACGGAGCGATTTATGTCTTGCAATCAGGTTCGTTCCTTCCAGCTTCAGATATCAAAATGGGCTCTATTCCTCATTCTTGAGTTACTGATTCTTGGGAGTGTTTCTTTTGCCCAAGAAGAGGGTGGTGGCGGCCAAGGGGGAGGAAATCGCGGCGCGGCGGCAGGTCCGCCAGCAAATCCTCTGTTGCCACCGGAGCGGGAGCTTGCCATGAAGGTGAAAGGCAATTTCACTTTCGCTGGAGTTGGCGACATGATCTTGCGAGTGCCTTTGGGGAATTGGCAAGAGACAAACTTTCAATCTCTGATCAAGCATCTTCGCGATGCCGATGTAGCTTTTGCGAACATGGAAGGACCTTTGGTTGATTTGGACTCCTTCAATCACTCCCTTAATGGCGGTGCTCCCAGGCAAGCGCTATTAGATTTGAAGAACTTTGGCATCGACATCATGTCGACTGCAAACAACCACTCCATGGATGGTGGCGAAGCGGGATTGTTTGAGACCATTAAAAATTTAAATGAGGGCGGAATTGTTTACGCCGGAACCGGCAGGAATCTGCAAGAAGCCCGTGCCGCCCACTTTTATAACAGCAACAAGGGAATCGTTGGTCTGGTCAGCACCTTCTCGGTTGATGCCGATAGCAATCCCAGCTATTCCGCCGAGAGTGGAGCAACTTATCGAAATGGTGATCGAGGTGGCCTCTCTGGCGTCAATGGATTGCACCTGACGGCACAGTACATCGTCACCCAGGCTCAAATGGACGAACTGCGAAAGATTCGTGATGCAGTATATTCACGGCGCAGCGAAGTCTTTGCACCCATTGCGCCTGCCGCAGCAAATGAACCAAAAGACAAGTTGGAATTGTTTGGTCGGTCGTACATCGTCGGCCCCAAGGCCGGAGATGTTCATTACGAAATGAACCAAAACGATCTGCGCGAGATTGCAAAATCAGTGCGGAATGCGAAACAGTCTTCTGATTTCGTAGTGGCAACAATCCACTGTCATCAAGGAAACTACTCTTTCCAGACCTATACCTACGACAACGACACCCCAGACTTCCTGGTTGAGTTTGCCCACAAGCTGATCGATGCCGGCGCGGACGTCTTCATCGGTCATGGCGTCCACACCATCCGTGGAGTCGAAATTTATAAAGGTAAGCCCATTTTTTATGGCGTGAATACCTACATCTATCAGTATCAGTCGTCGTCGCCGGCCAACCCCGGCGGTGCGTTGACCGACGCTGAAACGACGATGGCCCCCGGCGGCTTCGCCGGAGAGCGCGCCGTCATGAAAGAGCGCTTCGAATCTCTGCTGACAGAAGCTCGCTATCAGGACGGGCAACTGTCAGAGGTACGAGTTTATCCGGCTGATCTGGGACAGGACGGCAAGCGGCCATTTTCTAGACTAGGAGTTCCAATGACACCTTCTCCACAGATGGCACAGCAGGTACTGGAGAAGCTACAACGCCTTTCACGTCCTTTTGGAACCAACATCGCGATCGAGAATGGAGTGGGAGTTATTCGAATAACTCCTACAAAATCCGTCTCTCAGGACCGCGGCGGAAAATGAGCGTCGAGTTCTGAGGATCTCTTTTCTGATCTGACGAATGCTTTGAATCAAGTGGCAAAAATCACTTTTGCTCGAGGGGAAGACCTTTTTTCTTTGTCCGATGAAAATAGATATTTTTTGCCACATTCTGCCTAAGAACTTCTACGACCGAATGCTCACTATCACAGGGAAAGGCGCGTACATGCAGAAGCGTGTTCGCGAAATTCCGTTGATGGTGGATCTCGATTTGCGTTTCCGGATGATGGATCGCTTTGAGGATTACGTGCAGGTGCTGAGTTTGGCAGCTCCGCCGATCGAGGCGTATGGAGGTCCGCAAGAAACCCCGGAACTGGCAGCTATCGCTAACGACGGCATGGCAGAACTGGTTGCGCGTTTCCCCAGCCGCTTTCCCGGATTTATAGCCTCGCTTCCTATGAACAATCCAGAGGCCTCGGTCGATGAAATCGAGCGTTCGGTGAAGAAGCTTGGTGCAACCGGAATTCAAATATTTTCGAATGTCAACGGGAGACCGCTGGACGAGCCGCAGTTCGCGCCGATCTTTGCCAAGATGGCTGAGCTCAATCTTCCCATCTGGTTGCATCCTTCAAGGACTGCTTCTTTCCCGGACTACGTCAACGAAGAGCAATCCAAATTCGAACTCTGGTGGGTCTTCGGCTGGCCATACGAAACCAGCATAGCGATGGCAAGAATTTTGTTTGCCGGTTATTTTGACAAATATCCGCACCTCAAAATCATCACTCACCACATGGGAGCGATGGTGCCGTACTTTTCAGGACGTACGGGTGCGGGACTCGATCAATTAGGGGCGCGGACGGAAGATGAATCACTGACCGTGTTTGCGCGCAGCTTAAAGAAGCGTCCGCAGGAGTACTTCAAGATGTTCTATGCGGATACCGCATTGTTCGGCTCTCGGCCGGCAATGGAATGTGGTCTCTCCTATTTCGGTGTTGACCATACTTTATTCGCTTCTGATAGCCCATTTGATCCAGAGAAGGGCCCCGGCTTCATACGCGAAACGATCCGCTGCCTTGAGGAGATGCCTCTTACACCTCAGGAAAGGCAACAAATCTATGAAGGCAATGCCAGGAAGATGTTGCGTTTGAAATTGGCATAACTGCGTAAGTTGCGATCTATGTTCAGGAGAAGCCACGACCGCGGTACCGGTGCCGTTGAAAAACCGAAGCTGCATCTGACAGGTATCGAGTGGCTGATCTGCTCGATTGCCGCGATAGGTTTCGTTTTTGATACTTACGAGTTGCTGGTTCTTGGGTTAGTTGTGCGACCGGCCCTGCTCGAACTGCTTGGCCCCAATGCCAGTCCTTCCACGTTCAACAATTGGGTTGGCGTTCTCTTTTATGGACCAGCCGTTGCAGGTGGAATCTTTGGGCTTCTCGGTGGATATCTCACAGACCGTCTTGGCCGTCGCAAAGTTTTAACCTGGAGCATCCTCCTATATTCCGTGTCGGCTGCTGCGGCCGGCTTCTCCGAATCTCCAATGCAGTTGCTCTTCTTTCGCTGCACCACCTTTATCGGAGTATCTGTCGAATTTGTCGCTGCCACCGCTTGGTTGGCTGAGCTTTTCACGGATCGGCAAAGGAGAGAGGCGATTCTCGGTTTCACCCAGGGATTCTCTTCAGTGGGAGGCCTGTTGGTCTCTGGCGCGTACTTCGTAGCGGTGACTTACAGCCAACATTTTCCAGCAATTCAGGGAGAGCATATCGCTTGGCGGTATACGCTGATGTCGGGTCTGATCCCCGCGATCCCTCTGATGTTTGTACGCCCCTTCCTTCCGGAGTCCCCAGTTTGGCAGCGAAAGAAAAACACCGGAGAGCTCAATCGCCCTCAACTCTCTGAGTTGTTCCAGCCGCGCTTTCGACGTACCGCGATTGTCACAATGTTAATGATGGCCTTCAGTTACGCGGCATCGTTTGGCGCATTGCAGCATATCCCAAGGATGGTGCCGTCTTTGCCGGAGGTTCGAGTATTGCCGAGGGCAGCGCAGGAACAAATCGTCAGTCAGTATCAGGCGTTTACAGAGATGGGTGGATTAGCTGGGCGCTGCATTATGGCGAGTCTTCTAATTTTTGCGATCAGTAGGAAAAAGGTTTTGCGAAGCTTTTTAATCCCCGCTCTGCTGATCTCGCCTTTTATCTATCTTGTCCCGGCATTTTTAAATGTTGGGATTTCGAAATGGGGAGTATTTGCCTTGGGACTTCTAACGGTAGGTCAATTCAGCTTTTGGGGAAATTACCTGCCGTTGGTGTATCCAACATTCTTAAGGGGGACGGGTGAAAGCTTTGCTGCAAACATTGGTGGCAGGATGTTTGGGACGGCCGCGGCCTTGCTGACCACCACGCTTACATCCGCAATACCTGGCGGTCCTTTAAAGAGTCTCGCATATGCCGCGGGCACCGTCGCCCTATTGGCGTACGCAGCTGGCATCGTTGGAAGTATCTGGCTGCCTGAGCCAGAAGCAGCTGAAGTCGAATCCGGCACTGAAGAGCTAGCTGAGAAAGCTGCGGTTTAGCTTCATTTGATTCAATCCAAGTAAAAGACTGGAGTGTGAATGCGCTTCCAAACAGCTGCAATCCGCGTGGTATTTGTCGTTGCCTTCTTAGCTTCGTATTCCTTTGGGCAACAAACGACAGGGAAGGGCACTGTGGCCACGAGCGTCCAATCCGCTATCGAAGAATTGGTCTTGGCGAATCACATACTGTCGAACGAAGGAGTGGTAGACGCGTACGGGCATGTGAGCATCCGGAATCCGCAGGATCCTACTCATTACTTCTTGTCCAAGAATGTCGCAGCCGGTTCAGTCACTGTGAATGACATCGTTGAATATGACCTCGATAGCAATGCAGTGAATCCGAAAGGAGCTTCCGGTTACACCGAACGATTCATCCACGGAGAAATTTATCGCGCAAGGCCCGATGTCATGGCGATTGTTCACACCCACGCACCGGAGTTGATTCCGTTCAGTGCGAGTTCGGTAGAATTGCGCCCAATCTCACATATGGCTGCGTTCTTAGGAGCGGGCGTGGCGAAATTTGAGATCCGAGACAGCGGCGCGATGGTTGACATGCTTATACGCAATCCCGCTTTAGGAAAGGCATTGGCAAGAACCCTGGCAGATAAACCAGCTGTTTTGTTGCGAGGACACGGCGCCGTTGTCGCTTCTTCTTCACTGCATCTTGCCGTTGGACATGCATATTACATGGCGTTCAATGCGAAATTGCAGGAACAGGCGATCCTTCTTGGCGGGAAGGTTACATATATGGAGCCTGAGGAGGCAAAAAAATCCGCTCCTAAAGATGGCTTCGAAAGATCCTGGGCCTTCTGGAAGGAGCGGGCGATTGAGCAGGAAAAATTGAAAAATTTTCTAGCCAGCAAGTAACTAGATCATCTTGTCTATGTCTTCGACCTTTTAGCTGACCACAGAAATTCTTTGTCACCGATCGTGATGGAGCCGTCCATTTCGTTGTTGTTGTCATCGACGGTCGCCCGAACCAGGTGAGACATCGACCCTTCCTTTACATCGACGCGAAACCAAACTCGGTCCACCATATGGCCTGCTACTTTTAGTTCTCCGCGCGGACCCTTGGCTGTTCCGGTAACTTGATCGCCTTGCTGCATCACCGTCCAGTGTTCGGTCACGTTTTTATCCGGCATTCGAACCAGAACATCCCAGTCGCCGGTCACATTAATCTCTTTTTCTGCGAACGAAACCTGTATTGCGGTTGCGATACAGATTAGAACTGCTAAAAAAGTTAGTTTTCTATTCATGCGACGTTCCTTTGAACGACCGTGTTTCGATGACTCGAAAATACACCGAAGCTGAAGATCTGTGATTACTTTCCGTCCTACTCTGACGATTTACGTACTGGTACCGGAGCGTCGCAGCGGTGCGACGCGCACTTGTTTTGGATGTCTTTGTCATTTTCGCTGGGGGCTACGTAATGAGCCTTCAGAACTCCGTCGTTCACGCAATAGTTGGGCAGTAGATAATCGTCCGACTTTGCAATTTGGACTTTTCTAGGGTTGATAACCCATGGCTTCGAGAACATAACGGGGTCTTCAACCGTAGCCTCATAAGTGATAACGTCGCCCTTCCTGGTCCAGCGCTCTACCACGTGCATCTGATCGCTGTGAATCGAGGAATACATCTGACGTCCTCCCACATCGCCGCCAAGCCATGTATCGTCGTTGAATCCAACTGTATCGACGATAAGCGTGTCGCCCTCCCATCGTCCGATAGAATCCCCATAATATGTGTGGTCCAGATCTTGTGGATGCTGACGCCCATCCGTATAAATTACGCGATAAGTCAAATTCTCATAAAGTACGGCAGTGGCTTTTGGCGATTGAATAATTTGGATGCCACTTATGCCCGCGCGAGGAACTCCCGGGGGTTTGCAATCCATAAGGGGATCCAACGTCGAGGTGCCTCCGAAGTTAGTCTTCGCGATTTCCTTCACCTTCGCCATGTACTCAGGCTTGTAAGGAGGCTGGTTGGGATTCTGGCAAGATTCGTCCGTGCATAATCCGTTCGAACCCTGGTCAAGAGCGAAATCGAAGAGAACCGATCCATCCGAGCTCCTTTGGAATTGCTGGGTCGTAACTCCCCGGGGTGTCCGCCAAAATCCATTTAAATCGGGATGTCCTTGTGCGCTACGCGGTGTCGGCTTACTTTCAGCTGGATTCGATTTAGCCCCGCCGCCGGCCCGCTGGCCGAAGACAAAAACGGTAGAGGCCAAGAGAAACGCGATCAGGACAATACACAGCTTTCGAATACCGTAATTCATTCCAATCCCCTTTGTTTCGAGCATCGATAGGGCCGTCAGCGTCTATTCGGATGCGTTCCGATAGACAAAAACGTGACCATCCGAGTACTTGATCATCTGTAACCATCCCAGATGTTTCGTGCCGTCCTTGGCGGGAGCGCCCGTAACTTGAACTGTATCTCCGACTTTGAAGTCCGACTGTCGAACTCCGGCTACATGCAGTGTGCTGGGCGGACCACTGGCAAATTGGTAAGTAGTAACTTGGCCGCTATCGTCCGTGACATCCACAAAGATGAATACGTGTGGATTCGTCCACTGCAGTCGGGTTAACTTGCCTTTTACAGAAAATTTCTTGCTGCCGTCGAATTCGGCAACGAAAGAATGGTGCGCAAGCGCGGATATTGCAAAGCTAAGCAGTACCAAAATGGCACCGATGCCTCGCCAAAGTCTCATTCTCATGTTTTCGACTCCTTCCGCCGATCAGGTTGAAGACCCTCGGTCAGAAATTGGTGCGAAATCTCGAAATCCATGATGGGAACTCGATCTAAAGGCGTCCTTTAGGCGCTCTTAAAAAAATCTTAAAAACCTAGTAAGTCGAGGAATTCTGGCAGGGAATGGGCTCAGAGGAGTTTCTTGAACTGCAATCTAGATTTTCCGCAGACTGGACGTAGACGCTAGCATACAGGTCAGCGTTAAATCTTCCTCAGGCGCTCTTGATGAGTCGGACTCGCATTCGATAAATCAAATGTAGTATTCTTAACCGAGCAGATCGTTTCGGAACGCTGTCCCCCCACTCGATTGGCCAGGTAGCTCAGTTGGTAGAGCAGCGGACTGAAAATCCGCGTGTCGGGGGTTCAATTCCCTCCCTGGCCACCACTTTTTCATATTTTAAAGACCTTGATTAAGCGTTGGCCTTTGGGGACTTCCGCGGCTGGGACTTCATTGTAGCTCAATAAATATGACCAAGAACTCTTCGGCGAATCAAACCACTTGTGTTCGTGTTTTGACGCAAGTCCCCGGTGGCGCCACGTCCAGACCGCATAGACCAAAATGAGGGCCATCGATTTAGTCGATCGCCCTCCATTAAGTTTCTACTTGCTGTCACCGTCGTGATCAGAATCACTTTTGACGCTGTTCAATGTAACTTTGTCTTGAACATTAGATGACGAAGGTTGTGGTTGATGCTGAGTTGGTTTTTGTACCTCACTCGCGGGACTGCTATAGGCACTATTGATTGGATTGATGATCAAAAGAAAGCCCCCTTTGAAGCTCATATCGGCACATAGCTGCAAATGTATTAGGCGGTCATTGTTGACTTGTATGTCAACAATTCTTGTAGAAGCTGATTTCGCAGATTTGGAAAATCATTCTTGAGTATGCATGGACTTTTCGGCGAATAGGATCGTGTCGAAACTATTTTGGTTGGTAACGATTGCGCGTAAACATTAGTAAATGCTGGCGGCACGTACGAGCGGTGACAAATAGTTGCAGTGTTGTAGTGGATAAATCTTAAGCAGAAATCTTGTTCACTTTATTCTCGCGTTGGATTGAAAATCCGTGTGTTGGGGGTTCAATTCGCTCACTGGCCACCACCTCACATATTCTCGTTAATTTCGACTGATTCGAACGCATCGGTTCGATCGCGTTGCTCCTCACAGCCCACTCCTATTTTGGTTGCCTCAATCGCTGATCCGCCGTGCGATGTCCTTGACGCCCATTCTCATGTCAACCTTAGGACATCAGTAACTACTTAAAGTCTGAAACCCCGTGTCAGTATTGCGCTTTCCTAGAAGGTGCATGTGAGTCTGACCGCTTCGTCGCATACCAAACCCTCAACTCCGAGACGCTTCACAAACTCAACCAGCCGGAAATCACGGAATAAGTCCGACTATCGGCCACCGGTGGGCAGAGCCAGAATTCTTTGCGATTCTCGGCGATTACACGTCTTCCTTGGCTGCGGACTGCTTTGTTTCTTCGCTTTGCTGGTTCCTACCTTTGCATCCGGGTCGTGCGTGGGTCCACAGGCGATGTTCACGGCAGTGAATCAGTCGAGAACCTACTCTGTTGATTTCAACTGTGATTATGGTGGCTTAGGCGTCTACTCGGTTTACGGTGCGAACAGTTACACCAGCTTGTCACAGGATTTTGAGGTCACAACTAGCGCAGCCAAATATCGCTTTGTGTTTTCCGGGTATGGTCTGAATAGTTCTGACTATATCGTCACATTAGAAGCGGTGTTCGGGGGAGCTAATTCCGATAGCTTTAACCTATATACGGACACCTTTGCGAACGGTAATTTCACAGATCCCTTCCTGTTTAGCGCGAGCCTTCCGGTTTCGCTATCACTAAGCCCATCGACACTACCGAGTCCCACCGTTGGTTCCAGCTATAGCCAGACCATCACCGCGAGCGGCGGCACTGCTCCATATACCTTTTCGATAACATCCGGATCGCTCCCCGCGGGACTAAGTTTGAGCAGCAGTGGCGTCGTGAGCGGTACGCCCACCGCTGGCGGAAATTACAACTTCACTGTGATTGCAACGGATTCCGCATTTAATTCAATAATCAGTGCGTATTCTTTTACTGTCAACGCACCCACCATTTCGGTCAGCCCAGTGTCGCTCACGGCAGCGACAGTCGCGAGTTCATACAGTCAGACGATCAGCGCGAGTGGTGGAACCGCTCCGTACACATTCTCAGTAACTGCAGGGGCTCTTCCAGCAGG
>JADMIO011040759.1_pt1 | contig 10215 bp, 11 predicted proteins | sample 8958161 | NCBI WGS metagenome assembly JADMIO01 (sample SAMN16585339, study PRJNA669376) | soil metagenome | isolation source: Crop rotation soil | place: USA: Cullars Rotation, Alabama | collected 2011
CCACGAGTGCGTGGTGATGGAGTCCACCGGCTGGGCGAGACCGCCGTGGTACACTCGCACCAGTCCTTCGGGGCCACCGGCACTCGGAGCCATCCACCGCCGACCTTGGATGCTGATGGTCGAAGGGAGGTTGACGTTGGTGACCACGATAGGCAGATGGGGGACGGCCTGCGCCGTGCCGATAGGGCTATCGAGGTTGTCGTCTTCGTGGGGCGGTGCGAGACGCAGCGACTTGCCGCCAAACTGGATGACCTCGATGCTGGTCAACGGCCCGTGGCAGACCGTCAGAATCATGTTGGCGTTGTAGTCTGGATTGTCGTCGTCGGTGTCGGGCGCGTAGTCACCGTACCACACCACGTTCGGAGCAATCGCGAACTTCCCGAACGCCAACGGGATACTCCGGCCCTGTTGTGCCGTGGGGCCATCGAACGCGGCAGGCCGTGGACGCCGTGGCTTGGTGAGTGCCCGCGACAACAAGCTGCCGCCAATCGAGATGGCTGCATAGATCAGCAGATCGTCGATGCCGAATGCCATGTTATTCGAACCCGCTTCCCACGAACGGATTCCTCGCTGGCATCACTGGCTCACCGCCGTAATGCGGGGTGTTGGTGAATCGGAAATGGCACGTCGTCACCGTTTTGTCACAGCCCGCGAATAGCGTCACCACCTCAGAGACCGATAGCGTAATGGGACGCGACAGGGTCACGTCATCCCCGTCCTGGGCCTTGATGCCGACCTTCACCCCCGCTGCCGTTTGCAGCCAGCCGCCGACGTAGAGAGGGGTGCGTGGGACTCCTTCCGGAAAGAGCGCAGCGTCGATTGCATCGGCCGTGCTCAATCCGGTCAGTGTCACCGTCACACCGTCGATTGCGGAGACGGTATAGTTGGCGTCGTGGTCGGTCGCCACCGCTTGGCAGAGCGTGCCGTAGAGAGGGAGGGGACACGTTAGCTGCGTCACATAGAGCGGCAGATTGCGCTGAAAATCCTCGCGCAGTGACGCGAGTGTGAGGACACAGGTAGGCCCAGCGAACTGCGCGTCGATCACCCGGAACTTGTAGGCGGGCGAGACGCTGTCGGACTCGCCACGGTGGGTCCGACGGATTGTGCAGGTGACCGGCGTGGTCGTGAGGTCGTCCCGTACCCACACCGCCACCGCATGGTCACGGGGCAGAGTCACGTCGATCTGCGTCGGGGCCGCATCCGGTCCGCCGGCCTTCGGGGCGCTCCGCTGCATGACCGTGGCGGTGTAGGTGTTGCCGTCGAGGACGTAGCTAGGCTCAGACGACGCGAGGCGCACTACCGTAGCGCCGTTGGTGAACTCGTAGAGCTCGACCGGGGAACCGGACCACTGGGACAGCTCGCGGGATTCGGTCGTCATACCAGCGCCTCGGCCTCTTGCGGCAATTCCTGCATCACCAACTCACAGTCCGCGAACGTCTGGGTACGCCACCGGATTTCCAGCGTGTCACTCGCCAACCGTCCGTAGAGCAGGTAGCTCACCATCACCGGCCCACTCGGGGCCGCGTCGTCGAGCGTCAGCGTCTCGATCCCGAGGCTCGTTTGCTCGCTCGCCGTCACGACTCGATGGGTGATGACGCCTGCCGGGGTGATGAAGGCCAGATGTCTGCGCGACGGTTGGGGGAACATGAACGGCGTATACAGGCTGTCCCGAATCAGCAGCGTGTCGGTGCCGAGCCCCGAGACCACGCTGATGTCGGGGTGGTAGGTGGGGAGCCAGAACGGCGCGAGACGACCCTTCAACCCGTGGAACCATGCGAGCAGCGCATCGACACTCGCGCGCGAGGTGAGCCACACCTTGAACGGCCGCGTCCCGATCGGTGAGCCACGTCGTGCGTAGTCGGTGAACCCGGTCGCGGGGAACTCCAGCCGGTCCACCGTGCGCTCGAATCCGTGGGTCACATCTCGGCGGATGTAGGGCACCACGTCGAAGATTTCGGCCTCGGTCACCGTCGTCACGCCGGGATCGGTTTGCCCTGTGAGCGTGAACGGCACTGCGCTCGCCGCGGCCTGGGGGCCGAGCCAGTCGATACTCACGTCCGACAACGACCCGGTTTCGGTCGGGATCACCACCGTCCCGCTGGGCCAGTTGAACGCCGTTGTCGCGACGAACGTCGTTCCTGAGACACTGGAGGCGGTGACGACTTCCGGCCCTGCCGTCGAGTGCCCGAGAAACACCTTGGTCCCGTTGGCGATCCGGCCGGTTGTGCTGTTGATGGTGAAGGTCCGCCCACTTCCCGCGGTGACGGCGGTGAGCGAGTAGGTGCCGCGAGGCCAGAGCGGGACGTTGAACGTCGTCGCCTGCCCACCGTAGAGGCTCGCCATCACCCGCTGCACATCGACCACCGAGATGGTGCGGACCGGCACCACGCATTCGCGCTTCGGGACGGCGCGAACTTGCATTCGCTGCTCGGTCCCGTCCTCGGCGGTCTGGATGTCGGTGAGGTAGGAGTAGCGGTCGGTGAAATAGGGCGGGGAGGCCGCGACGAACGGCTGGAAGGGCGTCGTCATCCGATGATGCCCCGGACCTTGCGCCGATTGTTGGCGATGACTTGCATCACTGCCTTGTCGCTGACGCTGCGGGCTTCAAGTCCGTCCGACAGCCCGATCTCGAGACTTCCCTTGAAGGGGGCCGCCTCGACCAACCCGCCACTCGCGTAGCCGCACATCATGGCTTCGATAGGCTGCTGACGGATGGGCCTCACATCGACGACCAACCCACCGTCCGCGTAGCCCGGCAATTCGCCCGTGGTGTGGATGTGCTGGAAGGTGTCGAGGTGCTTCCGGGTCGTGGCTTGGTCGAAGACGAACTCGCCGCGATGGACGATGCCGGCCGGGTCGTACTTCCCACCGCCACCCGTGTACCCGCCCGTAGCGAAGCCCGGGACGCCCTTGAGGCTGTCGCCGATGTTCCCGACATCCGGTGCGCCCGGTATCCCCGCAGCGAACAACCCCGCAACGCCTTGGACGATTTGCGCGGCGAGGAGCTGGGAGACCACAGCCTGGATTGCGTCGATGACGGACCGGGCGAGCGCACGGATGGCGTCACCGAAGTTCTCGGCATCCCGGATGCCCTGCTGGAAGAACTGCGACAGCGAGTTGGCAACGCCGGTTCGCAGCGACTCCCCAAGGTTCTGGGTCGCGAAGGTGAGCGCATCGGTTTTGTCGCGGAGCGCATCCACTTCCTGCCCGACCTGGAAGTAGAGCTCGGCCTGTTTCCGGGCGACTTGCTCATCCACCGTCAGCGGGGTCGCGAGCGGAAGAACGGGGATGGCGCTCTGCGCCTTGACCAGCGCCGCCACCCGCGCCTCGACCTGCTTGCTTGCCGCCTCACCCGCCGCGGCCGCGACCTTGTCCCACCACGCCCACAGTTTCTCCGCTTCCTTCTCGGCGGCAGAGGTCTCGACCGTGACCTTGTGAGTCTCGGTTGCCGTGGTACGGGTCAGCGTCTCGATCTGCCCGACGATCTTGGCTCGCTGCTCTACGTCTTTCGTGTTCGCGAAGTCGGCCTTGAGGTGCGTGACGATCTCACTGATGCGTTTGAGTTCATCGGCGGTTGCCTGTCCTGCATCACGCAACTTCGCAAGCGCCGCGATCTCGGCCTCGGTCGCCGGCTTGAAGACGGAACCCGTAGAGGCGGCCGACTGGCCGAATAGCCCCGGATTGAACGGGACGGGCTTGGGGGCGGCTTTCGGGGCTGCCTGTCCTACCAGGGGCAGAGTCCTAGCGATGAACTCAAGGGCGTGGCCCCACTCGTTGGCGTCGTGGACATTCTGCTGTACTTGCTTGGCGTACAGCGTCATCGCGGGGAGCCACGGATTGATAACTTCCCGTGCTACCCCTCCGAGCGCCGTGGTCAGTCCACCGAGTGACTTCTGAAAGTCGTTTGCCGCCTTGGCCGCTGGCCCGGACATCTCCGCGCCGGCCTCTTGCGCCGCCCTTTGGAGAGCAGGAAATCCCTTTTCGGCGATGTCGTTGAGCAGGGGGATGAGGTCGGCGCCGGACCGGCCGAACAACTGCATGGCGAGATCCGCCTTCTCCAACCCGTCCGGCAGCTTGGCAAGCGCTGAGACAATGGCGAGGAACTTCTGGTCTACCGTGAGGCCCTGAAGTGACTGCGCTGACAGCCCGAGACGCGCGAAGGCCGAGGCGGCATCCCCTGTGCCTTTGTCAAAATCGCCCAGGGTTCGGGCCAGTTGCCGGAACGCGGTGCCGATGTCATCCGCAGAGACGCCCGCCGACTTCCCGGCGAACGCCAACGCGGACAGCGTTTCCACCGTCGCGCCCGTCTTCTGCCGCAGGTCATCGAACGCCGCCGCATCGTTAATCAGTTTCTCGACGAGCGACAGCCCCTTGAACCCTGCGTAGGCAATAACCAGCGCACCGATTTGGCGGGATAGTGCCAGCGCACCCTGCGCTAGCGCATTCATAATCCCGCCCTGCCCGGTTGCCGACGCCGACTGCGCCTTCTGTTGCGCCTGAAGGTTTCGCAAGCCCGCCGCGAACTTCTCCGACCCCGACGTTGCCCTGCCCATCGCCGCGGTCATGTCGGCGATTGGCTTCACCGATGCCGCCGCGGCTTGGGCGGTCTGTACCTCCTGATTCTTGAGCGCGAGCAGGCCCCGGCCCCAGGCGTTCGTCGCCTGTTGCGCGGCCGTCATTCGTCCGGTCAGGTCACCCGTGGCCCTTGCTGCATCCAGCACCGCTTGCTGGACGCGCTTGGTCCCCTGCACGACGGCTTGCATGCCGTCGGCGGTAAACGTGACATTGACCGGGGGTATACTCGTCACTCGTGGTTACTCAGGATTGATGGGGCTTTGGGTTCGTCGCCCTTGACTTGTTTGTCGCGGGCCAGGGTCGCCCAGAGCAGGCGTTCCCAGTTGTGTTGCTCGCGGACCTGGGGGATCACATGGAGGTCGCGATACGTTCGGAGTCCTTCGCGCACGTCCCAGGACAGGACGCGCTGGTAGTCGTCTACACGGCCGTCAGCAAGGGTTCGGACGATCCATCCGAAGTCGCCGAGGGGGTCGTTGTCTCGTTCGTCGTGTCCGCGGAAGTCGGTGGGGTCGGAGACTCGGACGCGGATGAGATGCGGGAACTCAGCCAGGAGGCCACGACGCCAGGAAAAAAAGCGGGCAGCTCCTTGGCGAGATGCAGTTGGAGCGCCGAGCACTCGACCACGTCACTCCGACCCGCGAAGAACCGCCGGACCGCCTTCGCATGGACCGGCGACCACTCCACCACCTCGCCGTCCTTCACCTCGTTCAGTAGCCCAGCCAGGAGTGTGGAGCCCATCCCCGCCTCGGCGACCCGCACCAGCAGCTCCCGCGGGTCGTCGATCCCATCCACCTCGACCTGCGCTAAGGCCGAGACCACCCAGTTGTACTGCTCGAAAGCGAAGCTGGTGACGGGCCGGAAGGTCCGACCCGCCACCGTGATCCCCGTCTGAGCGACATCCTGTGCGTCAGCACTCGCCACGGGGCCTACCTCCGATACCAGCGGCCGTAGGGCGACAGCGCGGCATCGGTCGCCGACAACCCGCTGTACGTCCCGGACGCATCATTGAGCACCTTCCACGACAGCGTGGACGAGCCGAACCCGTCCCCGATGATCCCTTCCAGATCCCCTTGCTGCACGGCGGTGTACCAGTACCGCATCTCGCCTTGTGCCCCGAACTTGTTGTTGGACACGTAGAGCAGTTGGCCGTAGATGTTGGGCGCGTTGTAGAGCTCCACCGTCTTCTGCGAGCTGCCGGTGATCGCCGCCGCCGTACCCGTCCAGGAGACCGTGGTCCCCTCAGTCGCGGCACCCGTGGTCAGGATCTTGATGAGGCCGGCCGTCGCATCCACCAACTGCCAGTCGGTCGTCGCCAGCGTCGTCGTGCCTTGGGTCAGGTTGGTGACCGTGATGTTGCGGTAGGCCGTGGCGTAGACCGCGCCCAGCGCGCACGAGCTATTGAGCGTCGCGGCCGAGACGGTCTGGGTGGCCTGGGTGTAGGTCGATTCCGTGCCCGACGCGAGCAGGGCGATGTTCTTTCGGTTGAACTCGTAGACCAGGCAGGAGACGGTGATCTCCTGGGTCAGCGGTCCCTCGGCGTAGGCTCCGCCATCCGGCGTCAGATAGTTGGGCAGCGATTCGCGCTGCTGCGAGGACGACGCCTTCAGATCCTTGGCGTTGCCGATCTCGAAAAAGCCCTGCTTCGCGTTCGCCGTCGAGAATCGGTCGAAGTAGATCTTGCCTGCCCCGAGAATGCAGTTGGACGGATTCGGGGCATACGTCTCGGATGCCATGTCCTACTCCTTATCCTGGATGCGGTGACCCGAACCCTGAGACTCGATGATGTCGGCCCAGGCGGATTCAATGGTGATCTCGTCACCGGCCTCGAACGGGAGGTCGGTGTGGGTGTGGTGGCGCGTGAACCGGAAGCGGACCTTGTCCGACTTCACCGGCTCACTGACTTCTATCGGTCTCCGCTGGTCGCGGTCTCTGCTCATGTCTGGCTCTCCGGGTTCCCGCGGGCCGTGACGTACCGGATGTCCACGGCGATGGTCGCGAGGGCGTAGGTCTTGTCCAGTTGCCGGGTGTCCTGCTCGGTCTGCCACCCGAGGATTTCCGCCGCGAGACCGCCCATCGTCTCGTCGTTGTAGAGCCGCTTCTCGGCCCACACCTTTAGCGGATCAAGTGCCAAGTCCGGCGATGTCCCACCGACCGCCCGGCATTCGATCAGCAGCCGTACCGTCCGGTCCATCGGCGTACTCGGGTGGTCGCTATTGAGCTTCTGCGCTCGCCCATTGCCGATGTAGACATCCATCCGTGGGTGGTTCGCGGCTTGGACCGGAACTGCCGTTCCTCGGCCAACGACCAGCCCGCTCGGCTTGCCACTACTCGTGGTGAGACAACTGGACCCGATCACGAAGTCCACGATTTGCGACTCGTAGCTGCTCATCCGGCCAGCAGGACGCGAGTGAGCCGTCCATCCGGTCCCTCGGGTAACAGATCGACCACGGTGTACGGCGTCCCACCGACCGTGAGGGTGTCGCCTTGGGCGAAACTGAGACTTCCGGTTGCGAGCACGACGGTCTTCTGTCGCGCACTCTCGGCGATAGCCTGTCCTTCCAGTACGGCTTGCCACTGCTCGTCGTAGATGCCGACCGTCGAGGTCGTCACCGAGCCCGCGGTGATCGAGACGGTGACCCCGAAGTCCTCACCCAGCATGTAGGCCAGATCCGCGTCGCCGAACGACACCTAGCGACTCCTCCGAACCTTGGGGTCGCGCGACTGGACGACCGGCTCCCGGTGCTCGATGACTTCGGGCGGCGAAACCTCGGCGACGTACTCCACGGCATCGCCATAGATCACGGCCATCCGTGCTTCGGCTGGGGCGAGGTCGGCCACTTCGCCAATCGCTCGCCCTTCGCCCCCATACACCGCTGACTTGATGAACTTCACAACAGGCATTGCGACTCCTGGGTTGGGGCGGCACCGATCCCCTGGTGCCACCCCCTATGTCCGTTACGCCGTGAGCGCAGATTTTGTGAAAGCGAACGCCTTGGGGTGCTTCACGGCCACATCCACCATCACATTGCCAGTGACCGCGACCATGTTCTGCCCAGCGAGCGTGTAGGGATCGACGATGATCTCCATCGCCCCGCCCCACTCACCCACCAGCAGCTCGGCCCAGTTGCCGAACACGATGCCGCTGGCGATGGTCGTGCTGGTGCCGGCGGTGTAGTTGTCGGGCACCTGGTTGGAGACTTCGGCCCGGTAGCCGGCGATGGTGCCGTCATCGCTGAACAGGTAGGCCGACCCGGCCGTAGTGCTCTTGAGCGTGGTCTTGAGCACGCCACGCATCTTGGCCGAGATGAGCCACGCCATCCGGTCCACGTCCGCGTTGTTCTGCGCGACCGTGGTCTCGTACTCCACCAGCTTGGCCCAGGTCGGGATCGCGCCGTCGGTCCCGTGGGAGATCGAGGACACGCCGGTCTGGCGCATCACGCCGGTCGGCTGTGAGGCCGAGCCGGTGCCGTCGATCGCCGCCAGGTCGATGCCAAGCGCGGTGACGGTGGCGAGGTCGTTCATCACCCAGGCCGCGGTGTCGAACGAGTTCTGCACGAGCAGTTGCCGGGAGTAGGCCGTGCTCACCATGCCGGTCTTGGGCGACAGGGTGACGTTGTCGAGCGTCGCCTTGCCCAGTGTGTTGGCCGAGGACGGGTTCTCACCCGTCCAGTTGAACGTGTTCGCCGTGATCTGCCGGGGGAACGTGATGTTGCCGTTCAGGCCGGTGAGGATGGTCGCGCCGAGCGAGCGGACCTGCATCCGGTTCCGGAGCAGGTCGATCAGCGAGAGGACGGTGGTCTGCACCGCCGCGCCACCGAGCGAGGACGTGCCGGCGGTCTGGCCGGTCACGCTCGCACGGACCTTCATGTCGAGCGGGATGAAGAACCCGGCAGTGTTCTTGCTCACGCGCTTCGCGATGGTGTCCGAGATTTCCTTCTCGAACCCGCCGTCCTGCTCCCACCGCTGGTTGACCAGCGCGTTCATGGCGCGGGTGACGTTGTACGTCGCCGCGTCGCGCTCGCTCAGGTCGAGGTGACCGGGCGCAGGGACCGACCGGGCGCCGGCAATCTTGGCGTCCAGGATGTCGGCCTTGACCTGCTCGACCGACCGGCCCTCGGCGAGCCACTGCGGGAGTCTGTCGCTCATGCCGTGGGCATTGGCGATCTTGCTGATTTCGGCGGCCACACGATTGCGGTCCTCGCCGGCCACGGCCACCGGAGTCACCGGGGCCGCAGGCACCTGTTCTGCCATGCTGTTCTCCTCGGCCACAGGGGCCGGGTTGGGGTCTGCGGCCCGAGAGTCGGGCACGTCCTGCGGCTTCTCGGAGAGAGCCGCGACGGCCCGCTCCACGGTTTCCTTGCTCACTTCGTCGATCTCGAACCGGACCGGGATCACGATGGGCCCGGGCTTCTCGGTTTTCGGCGCGCTGCGTCCGATGCCAGCGCCGTCATAGTCCGCCGGGATGGGTACACTGGAGCCTTCCATCGGCTTCCACCGATACCGACGCACTGGCAGGCCGTCGAACTCCTCTTTTTCGATCCGGTACTCGCCGAGGCGATAGCCCACCGACACCTTCTTGCGAACGCCCGCGCGGATGTCCTTCTCCACCCATCCTGCGTCCGGGTGGTTGCCCATGCGGATGTCGGCGCGGAGCTTCTTGTCCTCCAGCCGCACGTTTTCCAGAATCCCGACCTGCACCCGCGTGTCGTGGTCGAGCAGGAACGGCAGCCCGTCCTTGGCGTAGGTGAGGTCTACGGCATCCTTGGAGTGGTCGAGGACTTCCATGTAGCGCTCGTCGGTCCACCAGTCGTAGCGTTCGACCGGCGACTCCGACGAGATGGCAACCGGGATGGTGGTGTCCGACTTGTCAGCCCGGGCCTCCATGCGGCTGGCCTCGAACTCCAACGTCATCGAGCGGTAGCGCACGGCCTCTTTAGCCTCGCGTACCTTCTGCTCGTCCTGCTTCGTGGTGTCCGCCATACTAGGCCACCGGCCCGTGATCGGACCCGCCCAGGATGAGCGTCGCGTTGACCGGCACCTTGGGTGACGTGCCGTTCACGAACGCCACGATGGTCACGACCTTGAGGTACTGGTTCGCGCCCATCAGGTTGATGTCTGCCGTCGCCGCGGTGCTGTCGGCCGTCAGCGTGGTCGCGGTCGCGCCGGTGAGGTCGGAGTACGACCCACCGCTCGCGGTCGCGTGCTGGATCTTGGTCGCCACCGAGAAGCTGTCCGGTGTCCCGCTCGCGGCCCCGCACGAGTGCGCCAGCACGGCCGAGAGCAGGCCGAACCGATTGATGGCTGACGAGGTGATCGTGGCAGCGGCCGAGTTCTGCGTGGTGCAGTTGGTGACGGTGATCGCGCCACCGATGTCTGTGAGTACGCCCATGCTAGGCAATCCTTCCGAGAAGGCGTGTAGGTACGTGACGCCCATTGCCGTTCGTGGGCGCGGTGTCGTCGGTGGGTTTCGCGGGCTCCGCGGGAGGTACATTCGCGGGCAGGCCCTTGGCGTCGGTCAGGATCACGCCATGCTCTTTCGCCTGCGCCAGCTCGCGCTCGCGCGCCCGCATGTTGTCGATGAACTCGGTCCCGCGTGACGCGGCCAATTCGGTGGCGGTCGTGAGGCCGAGCCCGATCCCA
>JADMIO011624690.1_pt1 | contig 10215 bp, 8 predicted proteins | sample 8958161 | NCBI WGS metagenome assembly JADMIO01 (sample SAMN16585339, study PRJNA669376) | soil metagenome | isolation source: Crop rotation soil | place: USA: Cullars Rotation, Alabama | collected 2011
ATAATGTGATCGCCGCGTTCGGGCGATCGACCAAGGGGATCGAGTTCGATGCCTTGGATAATGCCCCAGTCAAATTTGTGGTGCTATTCATCGTTCCTAAGAACCAGTTCCAAACCCACCTCCGGACACTGGCCTCAATTGCCAAGTTTCTGAACGACCGCGGCACCCGCGACAAGCTTGCCAACGCGAAATCGACGGACGAAATTCTTTCGATTTTCCAAAGTTCCGGGCAAAAATAGGTTGTAGCGGCGGGTCCGAGGCGGACTGGCCTTTTCGACCGTCGATCTATTAGCTTCGACGCTTAGACAGCGCCGCTACAATTCGAGCGAATGGAAACGTTTCAGGAAATTCTCGCCAAACGACTGGCTGACGCATTGGCCAAAGCTGGGCTGCCCAATGCGGGTGAAGTGGCCCCGGCAACCGACGCCCGTTTCGGGGATTATCAAACCAACGCTGCCCTGGTGCTTGGAAAACAACGTGGCGAGAATCCGCGCGCCGTTGCCGAAAAGATCCTGAACGCAATCGATGTTTCCGATTTGTCCGAACAACCGACTGTCGCCGGAGCGGGCTTTATCAATTTCAAATTGCGGACCGATGCGGTTGCCAAGGCGACTGGCGATTTGTTTGGCGATCCTCGGTTCGGCGTCGCCAGATCTACGACGCCTCGCAAGATCGTGATCGATTTCGGTTCGCCCAACGTCGCCAAACCGATGCACGTCGGTCATATCCGCAGCACGGCGTTGGGCGATGCCCTGGCGCGGACGGCTGACTTTCTTGGTCATGATGTCATTCGTGACAATCACGTCGGCGATTGGGGCACCCAGTTTGGAATGGTGATCTGGGGCTGGAAAAATCTTCTCGATCGCGAGGCCCTTCAGCGCGATCCACTCGCCGAGATCGTTAGGATTTACAAAGAGACCAACTCCAAATCGACGGCTGACCCGGCCGTGCGCGAGGCTTGCCGGCAGGAGCTGGTCAAGCTGCAGGCCGGTGACAAAGATAACCTGGATATTTGGAACGAGTGTGTTGCTCTCTCAATGCAGGATTTCGAGCACGTTTATGACTTGCTCGACATTCACTACGACATCCAGTGCGGCGAAAGTTTTTATAAAGACAAATTACCCGGGATAGTTGATCGGCTGCTCAAATCGAAAATTGCGGAGATTAGCGAAGGCGCGGTCGTGGTTTTCTTTCCGGATGTGCCCGAACTCGCGGACAAGCCGTGCATTATCCGCAAGAAAGACGGCGGATTTAATTATGCCACCAGCGACATCGCCACGGTTGAATACCGAATCAAGGATTTGGAGCGCGACACCGCCTGGTACGTCGTCGGCGCGCCCCAGACCCTGCACTTCAAACAGATTTTCGAGATCGCACGGCGAGAAGGTTATAACGCCGACCTCCGCCACATCCCGTTTGGAAATATTTTGGGTGAAGATCGCAAACTTATGAAAACCCGATCGGGCGAAAACATTCCATTACGTCAAGTTCTGGAAGAAGCCTGCAACCGAGCCCGCAAGATCATCGACGAAAAGAATCCGGAATTGAGCGAAGGGGAAAAAGCAAACATCGCGCGCATTATCGGGATTGGGGCGGTTAAATACGCGGATCTATCGCAATATCGAATGACCGATTACGTGTTTTCGTGGGAGAAAATGCTCGCGTTCCACGGGAATACAGCGCCGTATCTGCAAAACGCTTACGTCCGGATTCGTTCAATTTTCCGTAAAGCGGGAGAATCTGTTCCAAAGATCAGCAAGTTCGTTTTGAATGATGCAGCGGAAATCAATCTCGCCAAGAGACTCTGCCAGTTTGCCGAAATTGTTCCGCAGGTGCTGAATGATTTCCGGCCGAACATTCTGACCAACTATCTGTTCGAGCTTGCCAACGCATTTCACGGTTTTTACGAAGCCTGTCCGGTTTTGAAATCGGAAGAGCCGGTTCGGAGTGCCCGGCTCGTTTTGTGCGATTTGACTGGCCGGGTGCTGGAGCGAGGGCTGGATCTGTTAGGCATTAAGGTACCGGAAAAGATGTAACACGCAGGAAGCTGCGCCCGCGCGAACAGTCATAGAATTTCTTCCATTGGACGTTGGGCTGCGCGCGTCCGAGGTTTTCTTTCCCGTGAATTCGGAACATCCACGCATTCCGTCCTCTACCTATCGGTTACAGTTCAACCGATCGTTCACTTTTGCACATGCTCGCGAAATTGTTCCGTATCTTCGCGCCCTCGGCGTGAGTGACGTTTACGCGTCGCCCTATTTTCAGGCCCGGCCGGAAAGCTTACACGGCTACGACATTACCGATCATAATCAATTAAATGCGGCGATCGGGTCGCGGGCTGATTACGACAACTGGATATCGGAACTGCACGCCCATGAAATGGGCCAGGTCCTCGATTTTGTCCCTAACCACATGGGAGTGGGCGAGGCGCTTAACACCTGGTGGATGGACGTGCTGGAGAACGGACCGAGTTCCGCCTACGCGAAATACTTCGACATTGATTGGCGACCGTTAAAAGAGGACCTGCGCGACAAGGTCCTCTTGCCGATCCTGGGCGATCAATACGGTCGGGTCTTGGAACGCGGCGAGCTCAAGATCCATTTTGAAAGCGGGTCATTTTTTCTAACCTACTACGACCATAAATTTCCGATCGCTCCCGGCACTTACCGGTTCCTGCTCGATCGTGCGTTGGAAATCCTGGCCCGGCATAAAGACAAGGACTTTTATGCCGAGCTCCAAAGCATTCGGACTGCGCTAGAATATTTGCCACGTCGCACCGAGACCGATCCGAAGAAGATCGCCGAGCGGGCGCGGGAAAAGGAAATTATTAAACGCCGTTTGGAACGCCGATGCGAAGAGGCGCCGGAAGTGGTGAGCGCGATTAATCAGGCGGTCGAGGAGGCCAACGGTCGGCCGGGCAATCCGCGAACTTTCGACAAACTGGACGAATTATTGAATGCTCAGGCATATCGTCTCGCGTTTTGGCGAGTCGCCGCGGAGGAAATCAACTATCGTCGTTTCTTCGACGTCAACGATCTTGCGGCGATTCGTCAGGAAGAACCGGAAGTTTTTGAAACTACTCACCGGCTGCTTCTCGAGTTGGTCCGCACCGGCGCGGTGACGGGCGTGCGAGTCGATCATCCGGATGGATTATATTTGCCGCGCGAGTATTTCGAGAAGCTTCAACGGCGTTGCTCAGAGGTGTTGGGGGTAACAGCAGCAAAGCCTGGTCCCTCGATTTATATGGTCGTCGAAAAAATCTTGAGCGGCGACGAACCCCTGCGGGAAAATTGGCCGATTCACGGCACGACTGGCTACGATTTTGCCAACGACATTGCTCAAGTGCTAGTCGACCACGGCGCCGAAACCGAAATGACCAGGTCGTTCCGCAAATTTGTCGGCCACTCGATGCATTATGGGCATCTGGCTTATGCCAAGAAACGTCTGGTTATGCGACTGGCGCTCGCCAACGACGTGAACGTCCTCGGCAATATGCTGGACCGCTTGTCAGAGCAAAACCGATGGTTTCGAGATTTCACCTTACAAGCCCTCATCCTAGCGGTCCGCGAAACCATTGCCTGTTTTCCCGTTTATCGGACTTATCTTGAACCTAACCGACCAGTTACTGACGAAGACAGACAGGTAATCGAGCGGGCGATTTCTTCGGCGAAGCGTCGTAACCCGGGGATCGAAGCATCAGTTTTTAATTTTTTGCGCGAGGTTTTACTGCTGCGTTTCCCGGAGAACATGGAAGAGCAGGCGCGCGAAGAGCAAATTCAATTCGTACTGAAGTTCCAGCAGGTGACCGGGCCGGTGATGGCCAAGGGGGTCGAGGACACCGTGTTCTATATTTACAACCGCCTCATCGGACTGAATGAAGTTGGTGGGGAGCCACAACAGTTTGGAATTACGGTGGATCGGTTCCACGAACGCAGTTCTCAACGGCAAAGTCATTGGCCGGCAACGCTGCTGGCAACGTCGACCCACGACACCAAGCGCGGGGAAGACGCCCGGGCCCGAGTGCTCGCGATTTCTGAGTTGCCGGAGTTGTGGCGACGATCCGGGCCGCGATGGCGCGCCGCCAACCGGCGATGGAAAAAGCAAATCGAAGACCAGGAGGCGCCTGATTCAAACGAGGAATATTTGCTTTATCAAACGCTTCTCGCGACGTGGCCGTTGGAGAACTCTGGCGGGGCGGTTGCACAAGTCGACCAGCGCTACATCGAACGGATCCAAGCCTACATGGCGAAAGCGTTGAATGAAGCCAAGCTGAACACCAGCTGGATCCAGCCGAATGACGAATGGCTCGATGCCACGAAAAACTTCGTCGCGAAAATTCTGGAACCAGGACCCAAGAACAAGTTTCTGCCGGCATTTCTCCCGTTCGCAGAGCAGGTCGCCCGATTCGGAGTAATCAATTCGCTCTCTCAAACATTATTGAAGCTTACCGCGCCGGGTGTGCCAGACATTTATCAGGGCAGCGAGCTATGGAACTTTTCGCTCGTCGATCCCGACAACCGCAGACCGGTCGATTATAAATTGCGGGCCGAGATGCTCTCCGGTTTATCTGACAAAACACCGCAGCAACTTTTACAATGCTGGCCGGACGGAAGCATCAAAATGCTCATCACTCAGCGCACCCTTAACTACCGATTGGAGCATGTCGCTCTGTTCAGGCGCGGAAAGTATCTGCCGTTGCGCGCAGCTGGGACGTTCGCGGATTGTTGCCTTGCCTTCGCACGAGAACTTGCGGACGAAAGAGTGGTGGTGATCGCGCCCCGGCTCTCGTCACGGGTCGGATTTCCGCCAATTGGCGATCGCTGGAAGGATACAACGATCGAATTACCTGACGGGTTCCCGATCCAACGCTGGCGCGAAGTCCTTACCGGTCATGAATTTCGAATCAAGGAACGACGGTTACGGATGTCCGACGTGATGGCGGTCCTGCCCGTGGCGATCCTGGCCAGTTAGTGTTGGGCCCCGCGCGCAAATCGGTCCGCCAAGTCACTGACCCACTGCGAAAAGTTGCCGAGATTTTTCGCGAGGTCTGCTCCGAAACTCACAAATGTGATGTGCGGTGAGGCGATGATGAGAAGCGCCGACAAAAGAACAAGATTCATCAGATAGATCACAACCAGCGAGAAAAACGTCCCGTGATCGCGCAGGTCGGTCTGGTTCTTGGGGATCATCCAGCAGGTGAAGGTAAAATGAAAAGCCCAGGTAATCCCAATCACCGCGTAAAGGATCTTCCCGTAAGGTTGCATGTTATAAAACAAACTCAGCACTCCGTAAGTCGCGATCGCGAGAATGCTGTAGAACGGGAAAAAATAGGGCGCGAGCGCGATCCAGAAGTTGGTGCGATTGGTAATGATGTGACCTCCATCGCGGCCCACCCGAAAACGGCTGACCCTGCCGCCCATTAGCCAAACCCAAACCGCGTGGGTGAGCTCATGTCCGAAAACGTAAAGCAGAATCGGCCGGGGCAATCCGATGAACGCGATCAGCCAAAGGATTACGCCTAACGAAAAGAACCAGAACGGTTCGGCGGCCCACAAATGTTCGGCGACTGTCGCGCGGGCGAAGGCTGTGAAAAATGTTTGGGTGAGGACCGCGCAGACTGGGACCAGAAAAATTCCAAAGACAAACTTCACCCACCGGGTAGGCACCAGATAAGTGCTCGGCGCCGGGGCGCGTCGCGTGGTCGGGACCACGTAAGGGGCAACTTTGACCCCCCGCGACATTTTGCGGCCGCGCACCATACCGTCTCTTCCTTTCATGGCCGCGATGTTAGCGCAATTCGCTTGCAGTTGTCATCCGGGGGAATCGGTTAGGGCAAGAGTAAGACGGGCCGGAAGAGGAAGAGTTAAGCCCGGCCCATGTAGGCGCCGGTGCGAGTATCGATCTTAATCGTTTCGCCCTCTTTGATAAACAGAGGGACATTGATCGTTTTTCCGGTTTCCAGTTTGGCTGGCTTGGTGACGTTGCTGGCGGTATCACCGCGCACGCCGTCGGCGGATTCAACAACTTTGAGACTGACCGAGGCTGGCATTTCGATTTGGACTGCCTTGCCTTCAGCATAGAGCACCTGGATGGCGGTGTTCTCCACCAAAAAGTCCTTGGCATCCCCGATCAAATTATCGTGCAGCGTGACGGTATCGTAAGTCTCCGGGTCCATGAAATGGTAGCCGTTGTGGTCTTTGTAACTGAACTCGAGCTGTTTTCGCTCTATGTCGACCAGCTCAACTTTGTCGGTGGAACCAAATCGGACGTCCGCGCTCTTACCGGTGTTGATGTAGCGAATAATGGCTTGGACGAATGCTCGCAAGTTTCCCGGCGTCCGATGATGGACCTCGAGCACAATCGCTGTATTTCCGTTGTATTTGATCGCCATTCCCCGGCGAAGGTCGTTAGCGGCTGCTGCCATAAGAACGTTGAGAGGTTGAGAAGTTGAGGTGAATCGGTGCGCCGTCAAGCTCTTCTCAATTACTCAAAACCTGAAGCACTCAACATCCTCTAGAGCAACTTCAAGCGGGTAAGGTCCTGGGAATCGACCACGCCGACCGGCACTTTGTCATCATCCACCACCACCAAATCGTCGATCCGATGGCTCTCCAGGAGTTTGAGAACTTCGACTGCCAGTTTGTCTTTGTGCACCGTCACCGGATTAAGCGTCATTAAATCGGCCACTAGACGCTCGCCGACTTTGGGGTCGGATTGGAAATGGCGGGCAAAGTCGCCGTGGGTAAAAATCCCGAGCAATTGGCGATCCTCCCCGGCGACCACGGCGGCGCCGGCCCGGACACTGGTCATGGCTTTAAGGACGTCTCGCACCGTTGCGGTTGGCGCTACCACGGCCATCGATTCGGGTGGCCGCATCAACTGATGAACGCGCATCAGCAGGCTTCGGCCAATTTTTCCACCGGGATGAAACTTTGCGAAGTCTTCCTTGTTAAATCCGCGGGCTTCCAGCAATACCATCGCCAGGGCGTCGCCTAGAGCGAGCATGGCGGTGGTACTGGAAGTAGGGGCGAGGTTTAACGGACAAGCCTCCTGTTCAACGTTCACGTCCAGAAGCACATGGGCATTACTGGCCAGGGTTGAATTGGCGTCGCCACACATCGCGATGATCTTCACCCGAAACCGGCCAATCGCCGGCAATATCCGAACGAGTTCCTCGGTTTCGCCGCTCGAACTGAGAGCGAGGACCACATCCCCGTCCGCCAGCACGCCGAGGTCGCCATGCAACGCGTTCAAGGAATCAAGGACAACCGCAGGTGAACCAGTGCTGGTTAAAGTAGAGGCGATTTTGCTCCCAATATGTCCGGATTTGCCAACTCCCAGCACAACAACCTTACCGCGGGCATCGACCGCGTCTTTGATCAACGCGACCGCCCGAGAAAAATCGTCCCCTAAACGCTGGCGTAACCGTTGCAACTCGCCGATCTCGAGCTCCAAAACGCGTCTGGCTTTTTCCAAATAGTCCATTTGCCTTGACAATAGTGCGTCGGAGGAGTCTAACGGGCAAGAACCGACCTTAACCGGAGAAACAATGAAGAAGCTCGTGCTACTTGGGGTTTTAATGGTGATCGCGGGCTTTGCCTCCGCCCAGTCCCCTCAACCGCAAAAGAAAACATTTGCCACTAAAACAACGCGCAAACCTCGCCCTTCCCAAACTGCGCCGCCATTACGCCGTGAAAGTACCGAAGGAAGTCTGGCTCGCGCTAGCCGCGGTGGGAACCCTCTGCAATTGTTAAATCCAAAAGCGCCCGCGGTTTACGGTCGCGCCGAGGACAATGTCTTTCTCGACCCTGACACCGGAAAGTGGAAAGGGTTCAAGCTGCTCACGATTAATTTTTAATTTGCCGTGAGGTTTGATGTCCGCCTTGCGGGCGGAGTCGTCCGGCGGCGAAGTTGATCTCAAACATTGACCGCGTCGCCCGAATCGCCGCCCGTCGTTGCATTTTACTGCGCGACGTTTCTGAAACCGGAGATGCTCCACATCTACCGGCAGATCACTGCGCTGGAGAGAGTTTTGCCGGTTGTCATCGCACAAAAGCGCGAAAATCCGGAAAAGTTTCCGTTTGAGAAAATCGACGTAGTCAAGAAACCGTGGAGCCATTTCCTTCGACGGTTTTGGTTTCGGCAAATCTGCAACAAACCATGGCAGCTATCGAAGAATGAAACAGCTCTGATTACCAGCGTTCTGAATCGGGAACAGGCTCAGGTTCTGCACATTTTCTTTGGACACATAGCAGTCCATCTTTTGCCCTTGATTCGAAAGTGGCCGAAACCGCGGGTAGTTTCGTTTCATGGCGCGGATGTGCTGGTCGACATGGATCAGCCTGCTTACCGAAAGGCGACTCGAGAGATGCTCAGCCTGGTTACGCGAGTTTTTGTGCGGGCCGAATCGCTCAAACGCGCGGTAATGGAGCTTGGTTGCGACGAAAACAAAATAGACATCGTTCGAACCGGAATTCCGTTGCAGGAGTTTCCATTTCGCGAGCGTGAATTTCCAGTCGACGGAAAATGGTGCTTTCTGCAGGCGAGCCGGCTCGTGCAAAAAAAAGGTATCGCGACAACACTGCATGCGTTCACGACTTTTCTGAATCAGTACCCGGAAGCGACTCTGACAATCGCTGGCGAAGGTCCAATGCTCGAGGAACTCAAGGAGCTCACCGGTAAGCTGAAGATTGCGGAGCGAGTGAGATTACCGGGCTTTCTTGATCCCGAGAAACTGCGAGACGTTTATTACTCTGCGCATATTTTTCTTCATCCAAGCGAAACAGGCAGCGACGGAAATCAGGAGGGCATTCCAAATTCGATGTTGGAAGCAATGGCGACCGGCCTTCCGGTTTTCGCTACCGACCATGGTGGAATTCCCGAAGCGATCGAAGATGGCGTTAGCGGGATTTTGGTTCCGGAGCGCGACCATGAAGCCCTTTCTCGGGCGTTGCTACAAGCCGCGCAAGATCCTGAACAATTGAATCGCCTCGCCCGTAACGGCGCGAACGTTGTTGGTGAGAAATTCGATCAGCAAAAACAGATCCGCGGCCTGGAGGAGATTTATTTAGGAATGATCGGCGATTCGCGAAAAGAAGATCGCTAACTGTTTGCGAATTGCCTGAAACGATACCCGCTCGGCGCCGCGCCACTGGGTTTCGACAATAGCCGTTGCCCGGGCAGCAGTATTTTTCAGTAATTCGAGCGCGATACTTTTCAGTTGCGCGGTCGTGCGACCTTCTCCGCAAAAATTTGCGAAAGCGATGCGCTCGATCGCTCCATCTCCGCCCACGCAAATAGTTCGAGCAAGTAAGGCATCGCCAGCAACCTGTCCGGGCACGCGGCTGCGATCGAGTTGAAGCACGATTTTGTGTCTGGCGATTTCTCGCAAATAATCGGCGTAACCCTGGCGTTTTTCGTGGACCCGTAATTTCCCAGCCGGGAACTGCAGTTCATTGAGAAGTTTAGTGCCTTTTCGGCCGTCTAGGTTAAATACGGTCACGGGTTCCCCGCATTCGTTACAGATTTCTCGCGCGAGCAGCAGTGCCGCGAGGTGATTTCGCGACGGCACATCCCATTCGCGTGTTCCAACGAAGATGCCGGATTGCTGATTTGGCGCCACTGCGAAATCCCACGCCTTGTCTTCCAAAGGGTAGGGCGTTGGGATGAACCCCACGGTCGCAGCATCGTGTTTCGTCCGAACCCGGCGAAAAATCTCGGCGGCTTCGGGGGTCGTTGCCAGGCAGCCATCGGCTGCGCTAACGATGCGCAAAAATCGGCCGAACTTTCCAGGGTCACCCAGTTGTTCGGCGATTTGGTGCAGCCCGGTTTCTTTTAACCCGACGGCGACTTTGATTTTCTCTTCCCGACAATCGGCCAGCGCGCGCTCGGTCGCACGGAAATTGCCGCGCAGTAAAAGCAGAACTGGCCGTTTTTCCTCGATCGCGTTTTTGGTTGATCGATGAACGGAACCTCGCGTGCACGCGGCGAACGCGTGAAAATTTGTCGGCGCGTGGGTCTCTGCGTCGGGCTTGGCCGGTTCGTCGAAATACTGCTCGAGATCGCGTCCTCCAGGATTGAGAACGCTGAGCCGGAAATCAGCTTCATCTTTTTCTGACATTATTGGTCGCCCGAATTTCCGGGCGAAGGCGCGACTGCTTTCAAGAGAGCACCTTGATCTACTTCGTCCATGGGGCCGACCGGCACTGCTCGCCG
>JADMIO010826512.1_pt1 | contig 10214 bp, 7 predicted proteins | sample 8958161 | NCBI WGS metagenome assembly JADMIO01 (sample SAMN16585339, study PRJNA669376) | soil metagenome | isolation source: Crop rotation soil | place: USA: Cullars Rotation, Alabama | collected 2011
CTTTCCCATCACCGCCCGCCGCTCCGCGGCGCTGCGCACCTCCTCGACCGAGGCGACGAAGCCGGCGAGGGACCCTCGCGCCGGCACGCGGCCTGACGGGCGCCTGACCCGCGCCCAGCGCGAGCAGGCCGCGGTCGATGGGGTCAGGCGCATCCTCAGGCCCTGGATCCCGCGCGGGCTGGGCGTCGACGTGCGCCTCTCGATCCATCAGATCCAGCTGAACCCGAAGAACCGCCTCCTCGGACGCGGGCCGGTCGACATCGTCGTGTCGCCCAGGTTGCCCGCCGGCGCGACCACCTGGCAGCGGATCGTCGCCGCGGTGCGGCCGAGCGTGAACCGCCGCATGATGGTCGCGGTCAGCGACGGGGGCTACCCGACCGTCCTGTCCGACGAGCCGAACGCGATCCAGCACCGGTTCGCACACTTCGTCACCGATCGCGTCCCGCTCCCCGAGATCGTCCACGACGTCCTGACCTCCAAGCAGTCGCAGGCCGGCCTGATCGGCGCCCTCGGCAGCATCCTGGCCTTCTCCGGCGCGCCGACGCTGGCCGGCGCCGGGCTGGTCGCCGCCACCGGCTTCATCATGAACGGACGCCGCGAACGGAGCGCCGCGCGGACCGAGGGCATGGCGGAGACGGTCGCCTGGGCCCGGGCGCGCGAGCAGGCCGGCAACCTGCCCGCCCTCTCCGAGACCTACCGCTACTACAAGCTCCAGCTCGAGGACCGCTCCACCAAGCCGCTCCCCTTCCGCCAGTTCGTCGAGCGCCTCACGCTCGAAGAGTTCAGGAACTGAACAGGGAGCGCGGGAGACGGGAGTCGTCGGGTTCGTCTCCCGTCCTCCCTGTCTATTCGTCGGAGACGTCGGCGTCGATCTCGTACTTCTTCATCAGCTTGCGGAAGTACTTCCGGTCGATGTCCGCCTCGCGGGCGGCGTGGGAGATGTTGCCGCCGTGGCGCTTGAGCAGCGCGATGATGTAGTCGCGCTCGAAGGAGGACACCCAGCGCTCCTTGGCGTCCTTGAAGGTGACGTCACCCCCGGTGAGCTCCGCCCCCGGCCGCGGCGCCTCCACCGCGGGCATCGGCGCGCTGCCGCCGTAGTACACCGGCGAGACGCCGTCGTGGGTCACCGGGCGCGGCGCGCGGGCCCGGGCATCGCGCACGTGCTCCGGCAGGTCGTCCGGCTGGATGATCTCGCTGTCGGAGAAGGAGCAGGCGCGCTCGACCACGTTGACGAGCTCGCGCACGTTGCCCGGCCACTCGTAGGTGGCCAGACAGTGCATCGCCTGCGGCGACACCGCCTTGATGCGCGCCTCGCCGCTCTGCGTCCGGTTGTACTTCTGCGTCTTGAGGAAGTGGCTGATCAGCAGCGCGATGTCGTCCGGCCGCTCGCGCAGCGCCGGCAGGTGGAGCCGCACGACCGAGAGCCGGTAGAACAGGTCCTGGCGGAAGCGGCCCTCGCGCACCTCGGTCTCGAGGTTCCGGTTGGTCGCCGCGATGATGCGCACGTCCACCTTCTGTGACTTCGCCGCCCCCACCCGCCGCACCTCGCGCTGCTCGAGCGCGCGCAGCAGCTTCGGCTGGAGATCGATCGGCAGCTCGCCGAGCTCGTCGAGGAAGAGCGTGCCGCCGTCGGCGAGCTCGAACAGCCCCTGGCGCGTCATCACGGCGCCGGTGAACGATCCCTTCTCGTGGCCGAACAGCTCGCTCTCGATCAGGTTCGGCGGTACCGCGCCGCAGTCGAAGATGATGAGCGGCCCCTTCGCGCGCGGGGACAGGTTGTGGATCGACTGCGCGACCACCTCCTTGCCGGTGCCGGTCTCGCCCTCGATCACGACCGTCGTGTTGGTCGGCGAGATCTTCTCCATGATCGCGTAGATCTCGCGCATCCGCGCGTTGCGTCCGATGAGGTCGCCGCAGCGATCGGAGTCGGACGGGACGATCTCGACCTGCTCCTCGCGCGCGTTGAACTTGAGCTGCTGCTGGCCGACCGAGATGGTGCAACCAGGGCGCAGGTAGCCCTCGCGGATGCGCACCTTGTTGATGAAGGTCCCGTTGGTCGAGCGCAGATCCACCAGCACGTAGCCGGTGTCCTCCTGCACGATCTTGCAGTGGTAGCGGGAGACGGTGTCGTCCCGCAGGATGACGTCGTTGTCCTCCATCGCCCCCAGCGTGATCTCCTCCTTCTCGAAGTGGAGGTCCTGCCCGCCGGTCGGTGGCGACAACGTGCACCGGCGGAGGTGCAAGGTGGGGCGGTCCCCGGCATAGTGGATCTTGGTGGGGGGAACGAAATCGGGGAACTTGGCGGGAGCGCCGGTCGGATTGGCGCGTCCACCGTCCCCAGAATGGCCAGCTGAGGTCATCTGACCGCATCCTACCCGCAAACAATGCTGGTGACAATGGACCCACCCCGGCCGTAGCCTCTGGCGGTGGCGGACGGGATGGATCAGTTCCTCGACGAGACCGGCCAGGTCCGGCAGGTCGAGCGCCGCTTCGTGGTCGAGGACGTCTTCACCGGCTTTCGCCTCGACCACTACCTGGTCCGCAAGATCCCGCGCCTGTCGCGCACGCGCCTCCAGCAGATCATCCGCACCCAGCTGACCGGCCCGGACGGGCGTCGCATGAAGGCGAGCACCCCGGTCCAGGAGGGGGACGAGCTCGTCATCCGCCGGCCGGCGCGTCCGGAGCCGACCTGTCCACGCAGCTTCGACGTCCTCTACCGGGACGACCACATGCTGGTGATCGACAAGCCGGCCGGTCTCCCGGTGCACGCGTCCGCGAAGTTCTACTTCAACACGCTCACGCGGGTCATGGCGGAGAGGTTCCCGGACGAGCCGCTGCAGATCGCCCATCGCCTCGACCGCGAGACCTCCGGCGCGCTCGTCGTCGCCCGCGGGGTGGTCGCCGCCGGAAGGCTCAAGACCGCGTTCGCGCGCAAGCAGGTGGCGAAGAGCTACCTCGCGATCGTCCACGGCGTGCCGCCCTGGCCCGACGAGCCCTCCGGCCAGCGACACGAGATCGATCTCCCGCTCGCCCTGGCCAGGGCGCCGGCCCTCGAGGTGCGGATGGTCCCGACCGCCGGCGCGCCACCTGCGCTCACGCGCGTGTCGGTCGTCGAGCGCAGGGGGACGCGCGCGCTCGTGCGCGCCGAGCCGGTCACCGGCAGGCAGCACCAGATCCGGGCGCACCTGGCCGCCGCCGGCTACCCGATCGTCGGCGACAAGATCTACGCGCACGGGGACGACGTCTTCCGCGCCTGCTGTGCCGGCGGCTTGACGGACGAGCTGCTCGAGCTGCTCGAGCTGCCCCGCCACGCGCTCCACGCGGCGTCGATCGAGATCGCGCATCCGGCGACCGGCCTGCGCATGCGGTTCGACAGCCCGCTGCCGGCGGACCTGTCCCGCTACCTCGCGTCGGCCGGCTGACGTACCATCCGGGAGCCTCGATGCGCACGACGATCCTCGCGATAGCCAGCCTGCTGACGGCGGTCGCGCCCGCCTGCAAGCGCTCCGGCGGCGAGGGAGAGGTCGCGGAGGTGACCGTCCGCGTCGATGGCGTGGCCATCGACCCGGTGCGGTTGCATCACGGCGAGACCGTGGTGGTCGCGGGCGGCGGTCACGGCGACCCCTCGTGGGTGAGCGCGCGCGGGCGCGGGTCGGACGGCCGCTTCGTCTCGGCGGCGCTGCAGCGCTACCCACAGGGGCAGCTGCGCATGACCTGGCCGGCCGGCGAGACGACGCCGACGCTGTCCTTCCACGACGGCGCGGGGGAGGACGCACACCGCCTCAGCCTGGCGCGCGGGGTCGAGGTCATCGACCTCCTCACCGCGAAGCCGGTCGCCGCCGCCGCGCCGCGGAAGCGCGCCGAGCTCGTCATCTCGGGACCGGGGGAGCAGACGCACACGATCAGCGCGGATGTGATCGAGGAGCTCGAGGCCAGCTCCATCCAGACCGGGCAGCGCCGCGGCGCGGCGCTCGTCGATCTCATCGGGCGGATCGGCATCGACCCGAAGACGATCGGCGAGGTCAGGCTCGAACAGCCGAGCGGCAAGCCGGTCCTCATCCCCGGGCCGGCGTTGCGCGCGGCCAACGAGATGGTGATCGTGCGCTTCAACAAGCGCGGCGAGCTGCGCATCTTCCACGAGCGCGCCGGCAACACCGTGGTCGACGCGCGCAACGTCACCCGGCTCACGCTCTCGGCGCGCTGAACCGCTCGACGTGCGCCTGCGCCACAGCGGCCGCCGGCGACGGCGCTTCAGCGCGGGCCCGGGTGGCCCGCGGCTTGCTCCTCCAGCGCACATGACGTTCACGACGAGAACCATCCTCGCCTCGATCTTCGCGACCAGCGCGCTGGCGTGTGGCGCGTCGGACGGCGGTGACACCACCCCGGCGAACCACGCGATCCCGGACTTCCACCACGCCGATCGCGAGAAGACCCCGGCGTCGGTTGCCGAGAAGGAGGACTTCACCACCTCCGACGGCCGCACCCGCCTCCACCCGGAGGACGTCGTCTTCTTCGAGTTCGACTCCGACCAGCTCACCCCCTCGGCGACCGGGTACCTCGAGACCGCGGCTCGCTGGTTGATCGAGCATCCCTCGCGCCAGGTCATGATCGAGGGTCACACCGATCCCACCGGACCGGCGGCCTACAACGCGGATCTCGCGAAGCGCCGGGCCGAGTCGGTCCGCGCCTTCCTCGAGTCGAAGGGCGTCGCGGGCGCGCGCATCAGCATCGTCTCGCTCGGCGAGTCCCGCGCCGTCTACAAGCAGGACGACATGAACCGACGCACCGTGGTCTACGCCCTCGATTAATCGTCCCAGAGGATCGAGAACGGGAGGCGGGCCTGCGCCACGCCCGGCTGGGCCCAGACCGAGCCGGGGATGGCGCGGAGCAGCGCGCGGTCGACGCCGGGGGGCAGGAGGAGCTGCAGCAGCGACTGTTGCGCCTCGGCGCTGCGCTCGGCGTCCGTCCTGACGAGGCCGCCGAGCAGGCGGTCGAGGAGGCCGGCGGTCGGGCCGGGGAGCATGAGGATCCGCGCCTCCTCGTCGTCTCCCAGCCCGGCGCGCCGCTTGGCCAGCTTGATCGCGTCATCGATCCCACCGAGCGTGTCGACCAGGTCGATCGGCTTCGCCTGGTTCCCGGTCCACACCCGCCCGCGACCGACCGCGTCCACCTGCGTCGTGGTCATGCCGCGCCCGCGCGCCACCGCGCCGATGAAGCGCCCGTAGAAGTAGTGGAGCTTGCGCTTCATGATCGCCATCTCGCGGTCGTCGAACGGACGCAGGTAGCTGTCCATGTCCGCCAGCGCGCCACGCTTGTAGGTGGTCCATGACAGACCGAGCCTGGTGAACAGACCGGAGAAGTCGAACTTGCCGTTGAAGATGCCGATCGATCCGGTGATCGTCATCGGGTCGGCCAGGATCGTCTCGCAGCCGGCGGCGGCGAAGTAGCCGCCCGACGCGGCCATGTCGCCCATCGAGCAGATGATCGGCTTGACCCCGCGGGTCTTGAACACCTCGCGGGCCATCAGCTCCGATGCCAGCGCGCTGCCACCGGGCGAGTTGATGCGCAGGATGATGGCATCCACCTCCGGGCTCGCCCGGGCCGCGGCGATCGTCTGCGAGATCGTCTCGCCGCCGACCAGCTGCGTCCCGAGGAGCGGGATGACCGTGCTCTTGCCGTCGACGATGTCGCCATCGATGTAGATGATCGCGATCGTCGGGTAGTCCCAGCGCTCGTCGCGCTCGATCGGGGCGCGCGACACCGGGTAGGCGGCGCCGAGCTCCTTCACGAGCGCGGCGCCGAGCTGGTCGGGATCCACCACCGCGTCGACCAGGTCGGGGATCTTCTGGAGCTCGCCGGCGGTGTAGGGGCCGTTGTCGATGAGCACGCGCACGCGCGCGCTGTCGACGTGGCGTCCGCGGGCGATCTCGCCCACCACATGCTCGTAGAGGCTGTCGTAGAGCTCGTTGCGCGCGGTGAAGGCCGGCTCCGTCGGTCCGGTGCGCGTGTACGCCTCCGGCGCGCTCTTGTACTCCTCGATCTTGGCGAACTGCGCGAGCACGCCGAGCTTGTCGAAGAGCCCCTTGAAGTAGATCGAGGTGGCCATCATGCCGGCCAGGCGCAGGCCGCCCGCCGGGTCGACGTAGATGCGGTCCGACACCGACGCGAGGAAGTAGTCGCGCGTCGTGCCGGCGACCATGTAGGTGAAGATCGGCTTGCCGGTCGCGCGCACCGCCGCCAGCGCGCGGCGGATCTCGTCGACCGACGCCCATCCGGCGCCGAGATCGTCGAGCTGCACCAGCACCGCGACCACGGCGTCGTCGCGGCGCACTCGCCTCAGGTGAGCGACGAGGCGCGTGAGCTCGCGCTCTCCCATCGACCCGCGCAGCTCGATGCGCTCGATGCGCTTGTCGGGCGAGAGGATCGACGGGACCTCCTGCTCCGACGCGCGCACGACCAGCGTCCCGCCGGCCAGGCGCGAGCGTCCCTCGGCCCACGCGCCGGCGGCGTAGGTCGCCGCTCCCAGCCCGCCGAACGAGATCTCGATCCCGCCGGTGATGCGCAGCTCGCGCACCTCGTCGGTCTGCATGCCGGACGGCCCGGGCGTCAGCTGGAACAGGCTGCGGCTGTCCGCCTGACCGCGCAGGTAGACCCCGCGGACCACGCGCCAGGATCCCCGCAGCCAGCCGTCGACGTCGGCGCCGGTCGTGAAGTCGGTGCGGATCTCGCCGACCCGACCGCCCAGGCCGAGCTCGAGTCGATCATCCCCGGTGGGTCGCCCCACCAGCTCGAGCTCGTAGCGCCGCTCGATCGGGAACCCGGCCACGGTCGGCTGGGTCAGATCGCGGACCACCATCCCGAGGGCGGCGTGGGCGCCCAGTCGTGCGGTCAACCCGACGTCGAAGGTGTCGAGCCCGGCGAGCGTCTGATCCGCCTCGTCGAAGAAGTGACGCCAGGCGAAGCCGAGCGCGGCCGCGCGACCCAGCCCCAGCGAGTGCGCGTAGCTGAAGCGCGTCGGCGTCCCCGGGTCGGGCGCCAGCGCCACGCGCGGGGGCGACAGGAACTCCACCCCCAGCCCCCACCCGACCCGCGGGAGGAGCCCACCGAACCAGCTCCCGGCCGCGAACAGGCCGACGCCCTGCCCCGGCGTGGTCGCCTCGGCGTCCTCCTCGACCGGGATGTCGATCGCGAGCGCCAGCTGCCAGCCGCCGGTGAAGTGCAGGCCGGCCGGGTTGCTCGACAGCGAGAGGGCGTCGTGCTCGCCGGCGATGCCGGTGGTCGGCAGGTTGACCCCGGCGGTCGGCTCCTCGGCGTGGCGAGGCTGCGGATCATCCGGCTGGGCCCGGGCGCCCGGGGCCAGCGTCGCCGTCCACACGAATGCGAAGAGCGCTGCCGCCCGCGTACCTCGGGGTCCCATGATGGCCTATGATAACCATGTGTCTGGCGAGGACGACGGGCTCCTGGAGCGCCATCCGCTGCTCGTCGGGATGCCCACGTCCCAGATCGAGCGCCTGGCCGGCTCCGGCGAGATCGAGTCGTACAACGCCGGGGATCACATCGTCGAGGACGGTTCGCTGGGAGACTCGATGTACCTCCTCCTCTCCGGCCGGGCGGCGGTGGTGAAGGAGAAGCGCGTCCTGGCGGAGCTCCGCGCCGGCGACTTCTTCGGCGAGATGTGCCTGGTGGAGCCGGCGCCACGGTCCGCCTCGGTGCTGGCGCGCGAGAGCACCTTCGTGTTTCGCCTGCCCCACGCCGCGCTGCAGCGGCTGGCCAGCGAGGACGCGCAGGCGTTCAACCACGTCCTGATCCGGGTGGTCCGCGTCCTGTCGTCGCGGCTCCGCCACACCAACCAGATGCTGGCCTCGGTCGGGCAGCTGGCCGACTGGCTGTCCGGATCGCTCGTCTGACCCATCGACCGGCCGGTTCGGTGGTATAGGTTCCCACCATGAAGATCGGCCTGGTGGGTTACCCCGGCAGCGGCAAGAGCTCCGTCTTCAGCGCCCTGACCGGCCAGGCGGTCGAGACCGGCTACGGATCGCAGGGGAAGACGAACCTCGGCGCCGTCAAGGTCCCGGACACGCGGGTCGACGCGCTCGCCGGACTGTTCACGCCCAAGAAGACGACCTACGCCGAGATGACCTTCAGCGACGTCGGCGGCGGTCACGGCGACGGGATCGATCGCACCGCGCTCGCCGGCATGCGGGAGATGGACGCGCTGTGCCAGGTGCTGCGCGCGTTCCCGGACGCCGCTGGCGAGGCGCCGGACGCCATGCGCGAGCTGCGCGGTCTCGAGACCGAGACCATCCTGGCGGATCTCGAGCTGGTCGAGAAGCGGATCACGAAGCTCACCAAGGAGCGGACCGATCCGCGCGAGCTCGAGCTCATGAAGCGCCTCGAGCAGGAGCTGTCGGCCGAGCGGCCGATCCGGGCGGTGGAGATGAGCGAGGCGGACCGCAAGATGGTCTCCGGCTACCGCTTTCTCAGCCAGAAGCCGCTCCTCCTGGTGCTGAACGTGCCGGAGGCCGGGGCCGCGGCCGGCGCGCCGGCCGACCTGGTCGCCGCCGCCACCGAGCGCAAGCTCGGGCTCGTGGTGCTGTCGGCGCAGGTCGAGATGGACATCGCCCAGCTGCCGCCCGGCGAGCAGAAGGAGTTCCTCGAGTCGCTCGGGCTGGCGGAGCCGGCGAAGAACCGATTCATCCACGCCGCCTTCCAGCTCATCGACCTCGTGTCGATGCTGACGGCGGGCCCGGACGAGTGCCGCGCCTGGCCGATCCAGCGCGGCACGCCGGCGCCGCGCGCCGCCGGGAAGATCCACTCCGACATCGAGCGCGGCTTCATCCGCGCCGAGGTGGTGCGGTGGGACGACCTGGTCTCGCTGGGCAGCGAGGCGAAGTGCCGGGACGTCGGCAAGCTGCGCGTCGAGGGCAAGGAGTACATCGTCGAGGACGGCGACGTGGTCAACTTCCGCTTCAACGTCTGATGACGCCCCTCTCGCCTGCCGCCTGGCCCGCGATCGACACCTCGTTCATCGAGCAGCAGACCGCGACCCAGAGCTTCCAGCTCGGCAAGCCGAGCGCGATCTGGGTGGCCCCCGACGGTGCCACCGTGCTGTTCACGCGCTCCGGGCCGCGCTCGGTCGAGTCCGATCTCCACGCGCTCTCGGTGGCGACCGGCGCGACGACGCTCGTCGTGGCGGCGCGCGACCTCCTCGCCGAGGGACCGGAGGAGCTGTCGACCGAGGAGCAGGCGCGCCGCGAGCGCATGCGCCAGACGACCCGGGGCATCACGTCCTTCTCCGCCTCCGAGGACGGCGCGCGCCTGTGCATCCCGCTGTCCGGGCGCCTCTTCCTGCACGAGCGCGGCTCCGGCCGGACCCGCGAGCTCGCGGTCGACCACCCCGCGCTCGATCCGCTCATCTCTCCCGACGGGCGCTCGATCGCGTACGTCCACGACGGCGATCTCCACGTGCTCGACCTCCAGCGCGGCGCGGTCGAGCGCCTCACGCGACGGTCGTCGACCGCGATCTCCCACGGCGTCGCCGAGTTCGTCGCCCAGGAGGAGATGGACCGGATGCGCGGCGCCTGGTGGTCGCCCGACGGACGCCACCTCGCGGTGCAGCGCACCGACGAGTCGGCGGTCGAGACGCTCCACGTCGCCGACGCGACGCGCCCCGAGGTGGCGCCGGTCGCCTTCCGCTACCCGCGCGCAGGCACCGCGAACGCCGAGGTCACGCTGGGCATCATGCCGGCCGGCGGCGGCCCCACCGTGTGGGTCGACTGGGACCGTGCGCGCCATCCCTACCTCGCCACCGTGACCTGGCCGCGGCGCGGCCCCCTCACGATCGTCGTGCAGAACCGGCAGCAGACCGAGGAGCTCGTGCTCGCGGTGGACGCCGCGACCGGCGCCACCCGCCTCCTCCTCCGCGAGGAGGACGCCGCCTGGATCAACCTCGACCAGACCATGCCGCTGTGGCTCGACGACGGGAGCGGGTTCCTCTGGAGCACCGAGCGGGACGGCGCCTGGCAGCTCGAGCTGCGCGGGGCGGACGGGGCGCTGGTGCGCACCTTGACCGGGCCGGAGCTCGGGTACCTGTCCTGCGGCGGCCTCGCCCGCGAGCGCGGCGCGATCTGGGTGCGCGCCACCGGCGGCGACCCGCTGGGCAGCGACCTCTACCGCGTGCCGCTCGACGGCTCGCCGGCGGAGCGCGTCACCCG
>JADMIO011711221.1_pt1 | contig 10214 bp, 9 predicted proteins | sample 8958161 | NCBI WGS metagenome assembly JADMIO01 (sample SAMN16585339, study PRJNA669376) | soil metagenome | isolation source: Crop rotation soil | place: USA: Cullars Rotation, Alabama | collected 2011
CGAGCCGATGGTCCAAAAGCGGAACCCGCACTTCGAGGCCGACGCTCATGCTTGCGCGGTCGACTTTCACGAGGATGTCGTCGGGCAAGTACGTCAGCTGGTCGAAGAACATCATGCGCTGAACGTATGACGACAGGCCCTGGCCAGCGTCGTTTGCGAAGATCGGTTCGGCGATCCGTGAATCCAGGACCACCGCCGCTGGTGTTCGCCAGCGCGACATCAAGGTGTTGTACAGCGCGGTTGACGTCTCCGCGGAGAGAAGGTCGGCCAGTCGGTGGATCTTGTCGCCGGCTTCGGGCTGTTGCCAACGCCGTGGAAGGAGGGCGAAGGTCGAATCCCAGCGTTGTGAGGGAACGGCCGTCAACGCCCGCGCCCCGACTGCTCGCAGGCTGGACGGCATGAACTGAGTCGCGCTCCATACGCGGCGAGCCCAGAAGTACAGGTTGTAACCGCCGAACAGCTCGTCCCCGCCGTCGCCGGACAGACAGACGGTGACGTCCCGCCGGGCCAGTTGCGCCGCCAGCGTCGTCGGAATCTGCGACGAGTCGGCAAACGGCTCGTCGTAAAGTGCCGGCAGAGATGGGATGACGCGTGTCGCGTCGCTCGACGACACCCGAAGATCGACATGATCGGTCCCAAGGTGCCGCGCGACCGCCCGGGCGCCGTCGGTCTCGTCGTAATCCGGGTCGTCGGATCCGATGGAGAAGGTCCTGATCGGCCGCCCGCTTGCCGCCTGCATCAAGGCCGCAATCGTGGACGAATCGATGCCGCCCGAGAGGAACGCCCCCACGGGCACGTCGGCCACCATGCGAAGCCTGACGACGTCAGACATCAGCGCTTCGAGATCGTCCACTACCTCCTGGGACGAGCCGCTGAATGGATCTTTGGCCCCGCGCTCCGCGACAGTTTGTAGCGACCAGTAGCGGATCGGCAGTCGAGAAGCATTCTCGTCGTCTGGAAAGGGCGAGAAGTTTCCGTTCTCGCAACTGGCGGACGCCGAGACCGACAGGGTGCACCCTGCCGGAAGCTTGTATATGCGCTTGTAGATCGAGAAGGGGGCCGGCACGTAGTTGTGGCGGAAGTACAGCGCCAGCACATCCCGGTCTATCTCGCCCTGAAACTCTGGGTGCGCAACCAGCGCCTTCAATTCCGAGGCGAACATGAACGTGCCACCGTGCCATCCGTAGTACAGCGGCTTTTCACCGACCCGGTCGCGGCCCAGATGGAGCACGCGCTCGTGGCGGTCCCACACTGCAAAAGCAAACATCCCGTTCAGTTCGGTCAGCGCTCTGGTGACGCCCCACTCACTGATCGCCTCCACCATCACTTCGGTATCAGAATGGCCAAGGAATCTATGTCCGGACTGCTGCAACGTGCGGCGCACCGCGGCGACGTTGTAGATTTCTCCATTGAAGACGATCACGAACCTGGCGCAGGCAGACAGCATGGGCTGGTGTCCACGCGGCGAGAGATCCAGAATCGCCAGGCGCTGGTGTCCCAGGGCGACTCGACAGGTCGCGTCAATCCAGGTGCCGGCATCATCCGCGCCGCGGTGACGGAGCGTACGCGCCATGCGGCCGGCGATCTCGTGAAGGCGCTCGTCGGAGTGCCGGGCCGCGAGATCGAGAAATCCGGCTAGCCCGCACAAGTTGTACGCTCCCTAGTCGGACTCAATCCCGCCCTCGCGAGCCGGGTTTGTTTTCTCCCGGCGCAATGTTCCATCGAGACCAACGAGATCCAGCACCGCGATGTGGCTCGGAAGACTGGCGACGGCGTCGCTATACGCCAGGCGCTTGTGCGTCACAACCACCACCTGACAACCCTCTAGCGCCTCGTCGATCGTCGGACGCAGCATCTCGCGGATCCGAGGGAGTTGGCACTCGAGATAGGCGCGATTGGCGCCGAGCATCTCGTCGAGATGCACCTGCGGATCGCACGTCGTCACATCCATTCCGTCTTCGACGAGCCCCCGGATTAACGCGACGGCTGGACTTTCGCGGACATCGCCGGAGTGTTTTTTGAAGCCCAGTCCCAGCACGGCGACACGTCGCACACCAAGAGCGCGGACCTTCGCACGCGCGGCCTCAATGTGAAGCACGTTGCTGGGCGTCACGGCCTGCAGGATCGGCAACTCGGCACCCATTTCGCGCGCGTGAGCGGTCAACGAGCGAAGGTCCTTGGGCAGACACGATCCGCCAAACGCGAAGCCGGGTTCGAGATATGCGGGGGAGGCGTTGAGCGTCGCGTCAGCGCCGACGAGGTTCATGACCTTCCGCCCATCGACGCCAAGACGGTCCGCGAGCCGTCCTATCTCGTTGGCAAATCCGACCTTCAAGGCATGGAAGGCGTTGCTCGCGAGCTTCAATAATTCGGCTTCTTCTAAACCCACGGTCACAACCGGCGCGGTGAGGCCCTCATAAAGGTTGACGACACGCAACCCGTCGCTGGCATTGATCTGACCGATGACGGTATACGGAGGGAACAGAAAATCCTCGACCGCTACTGTCTCGCGTGTGAAGTCCGGGTTCGTGACGACGCCGAACCTTGATCCGTGCGGCGAGTGGGAGTGCGCTTCGAGCAGCGGGATTAACACCTGCCGCGTGGTTCCCGGCCGCACCGTGCTGCGCATGATGACGACGTGATAGCGATCGCTCGCCGTCAATCCTCGTCCGATGTCGCCCGCGACTTCGCGCACGTGCGCAAGGTCAGGCGACCCGTCGTGCGCGCTGGGGGTTCCAACGCAGATCACAGAGACATCGGCCCAGGGCACGACGTCCTCGCCGCGGCAAACAGCGCGCAGACGCCCGGCTGCCACCGCCCGGCCGATCAGTTGATCGAGCCCCCGCTCCTTAACCGGGCCGCGACCGCCGTTAATCTGCTCGACCTTCGCGGCGTTGGATTCGACACCGACCACCTCATGTCCGAGTTGCGCGAGGCAAGCCGCAGAGACCGCTCCGACATAGCCAAGTCCCCATACGAGCACTCTCATGAGACCGTCACGGCCTTCAGCTGGCGCATCAACTGATCGACGACGACGTCGGTCGCGCGGCCCGGATTGGCGAACAGGCGCTTCACCAGGCGCTGCCGTTCTGAGCGCCGGCCATTTCCCTCGTTCAAACCCTCGGCGATCGCCCTCTCGATTTCCGACGCTGATTCGATGAGCCGCGCCCCTTGCCGCAACAGGCGTATGCGTTCGACGTCGAGTCGGTCCGTGAACACGTTGGCCGGAATCACGGCAATCACCGGCTTGTCGAGCAACATGAAATCGAAGGCGCGGCTGGAAATGTCGGTGACGAGGATGTCGGCATGCAGAAAGGCGGGTACATCGTCGACGTTGTAATCCACGTAGACGTTGGAGCCGGCATATTGACGCAGCCGCTCGGCCCATTCGTCCCCGTGCACCATGGCCTTGTTGAAACTGCAGGTGTGCATCTTGATCAGGACGTCCCACCCCAGGGCTCGAAGCGCCGCGATCAAATCGTCAAAGTACTGCGGTTCGCGAGACTGAATCAGCTGAAGCCCGCGCCATGAGGGTCCCACCAGAGCGACCTTCCTGCCAGGGGCGATACCAAGACGCCGAAAATAGGTCTCGCGCGACTCGACGCAGGTCCTGAGGCGGTCGAGGTACGGCAATCCGACGGCGACGACTCTTTCCGCGGTCAGATGTTCCGGACAATGAAGGTGGACGAGATCGCGGTCGGCCTCGCCATTAACCAGCACCAGGTCGAAATCGACGATCGTCTTTCTGAACCAGCGTCGTCTGAGAATGCGGCTGGCCACGCCGGCACCGTGCTTGAGCAAGATTGTTCGCGTGCGGAGGAGAGGAAACCGTGCGTAGACGTCCGTACAGATCAAGAGATCGTATCGAAACCACAGCGCTTGCCAGAAGAAACGAATGTTCGCCGCAGGTACCGCGAGAAAGTCGCGAATGAAGTTGCGGAGATCGATGATCGACCCGAACGTGAATTGGGGGTGTGGCAGGACGATGAAATGGATCTCGACCTCGGGCGCTTCGCGCTGGAGCGCTTCGATAATTGGTGCAAAACAGAGCGCGAGGTGCTCGGCGTACGCCTGAAACGCGATCCGTGGCTTTCGCGCCGGTGAGCCAAAGACACCGCGGACGTTCAGGAGGCCTGCCAGGTTCAGCAGCGCCTCGATCGACAGGCGCCACGCTGCGGCGATCTGACTCCAGGACATGTCGTTACGTCGGCACGGGAGTCGACCGGGCCGGTTCGACACGGTCCGGGAGCGCCCGATAGATCGACATGTACTTTTGCACCGTGTTTGTCAGGGCAAGATGACGGCCTGCAAAGTCGGCGCATCGCTGTCCCATGGCGCGGGCCCCGACGCCGTCGCGTGCGACCCGCATGATATGCGCTGACGCCGTGGATGGATCGTTTACCGGGAAGAGGTACCCGGTGTCGCCGTCGGCAATCAGTTCGGGCACACCGCCAACGCGCGGAGCAATGGCCGGCACACCCAGCGCCATTGCCTCCAGGATCACGTTCGGGCACCCCTCCTCGCTGGAACACAACAAGAGGCAACGGGACCGCGCGAGGACGGACAAGGTGTTGCGATGCGTCATAGCGCCGAGCATGATGATTCGATCGCCGAGGCCGTACTGCGCGATCACGCGTTCGACGGCGTCGCGGTCTTCACCGTCGCCGACAACATACAGGTCGCGATCGCACCCGGCGTCGACGCTCTCCTTGAAGATCTGAACCAGAAGCGGCACTCGCTTGTCTGGATGCAGTCGTCCCACATAGACGAAGTGATCAGGTCGGACAGCCGACGCGTCACCTTCGGCCTTCGCACGAATCTCGGGGCAATCGACGCCGTTCGAAATGTGGACGACTTCACGAGCCTGGAACCGGTCGCGCAAGCAGTCCGCCAGCTCCCGGGAAACCGCCGTCACCGCATCAGCGTGGCGAATCGCGGTGCGCACCTTGAGGCGAGCCATCGCGCTCCGCCTGGCGACGCTCAGGTCGCCGCCGCAAAAGGTAACGACGAGACGATATCCGAAGAGGTACTTGTACAGGACCAGAAGGAACAGATCGACGCTGACAAATTGCATGTGAACGACGTTCGGGGGACATCGTCGAAAGAGGGCGGAGAGCCTTGCGGCGCCTTTGCAATACTGAAACAGGCTCCCGAGGAACAGCGCCGGCCGTCGACCCAAGAGCGGATTGGGAAATGTGTCCACGTGCACTGCAACTTCGTCAGGAAGGGCAGTGAAGTAGACATTGGCGCGCGGCTGCCTCGGATCGCCGTTCGTGACTATTTGGATCCGTGCTCCTTCCGCAGGCAAGCGCCGCGCCAGAGCGTTCACCATCTGCTCGGTGCCTCCGAAACCGCGGCCATAGCCGGTGCTCCAGATGGTCACGCGCAAGGGAGGTGCTGTACTTCCGTCGTTCTCCACGCCGCCTAGTGTCCCACAGACAGGAACACGTGGCAGGAACGCGCGCCGACTCGGACGCTGGACTCCGGGCTTGGAATGGCAGTGTCAGACGTCCGAGTCAGCCATCCACCGTCACTGTATGGGGAACATCGCGTTCTTGCTGGCCGTCATCGGCGCGGGCACTTCTTCCTGCAGCACGTCCCAGTGTTCGGCGAGTTTGCCGTCTTTGATGCGGAAGATGTCGACGGCGACCAGCGGCTTCGGGCCCAGGCCGGTGTAGCGGCTGTGGACCATTACGAACTCGCCGTCCTCCATCATCAAGCCGAATTCGGCCTTCGCGTCAGGACCAAGTGAGGTCACCAGCCCCCTTGAGGGCGTCGTGGCCGTTGCCAATCATCGGATTGTGCTGGATGTAGTGATCCGACCAGTAGCGATCGAGTGCCGTGAGATCGCCGTTGACGAACAGCTCGGTCAGCGCTTTTTTCACCAGTGCCTTGTGGCTCATATACCCTCCTCGCGAGTCTGTGCCCGCCGGAAAGGAGAGTAACGGCGGTGTCCGGCGCCTGTCGTTCGCCTATGCGAAGAAACGACCGCTGGCGCCTATTTCTTCTGTTTCTTCTTACGAATGCGGCTCAAAGACGAGGGAAGGATTCCCAGATAGGAAGCGATGAGATGTTGCGGGACGCGTTGCAGCAGCTCCGGCCGCTGGCTTCTCAAGCGCTCGTACTTGGCTTCTGCATCCTGCGAGTAGATTTCGGACAGATACGCCAAGGTGTGTGCGTACGCCGTCTGGAACAGCAACCGCATGAACGTTTCCATCGCGCGGCTATCCCGCATCGCGCGGTCGATGTCGGCTTTCGAGATCGCCCACAGCTCGCACGGCTCGAGCGCTTCGAGCGAAAACAGCGCGTCTTTGCCCGTGAGGAAGCTGTGAAGATCGCCGAACCAGTGGCGTTCCTGACCGAATTGCACGACCTGAGACTCACCGCTCTCGAGAGTCCGATATGAGAACAGCAGACCTTTCTGAATGAAGAAGGCGTTGTCGCACGGTTGTCCCTGTGTGACCAGCGTCTCTTTCTTCTTGACCGTTAAGAACCTGAAGAAGGGTTCGACCCGGCTCCAGTCGTCCTCGGTGATCGCAACGCGCTTCTTGATTTCTTCGAAGACGACGTGAGGCACGGCGGGGGAGAGTCTAGCAGGAGGCGCGCTGCCGTCCGAAATGAGTCAATCGCCAATCACAACATGCCGCTCGCCTCGCCCGTGCGATGCGCGTAACTCACCGCGATGCGACTCTTTGCGGCAAGCGGCGTCATTAAACGACACGTTGTAGAACGGTGTAACTCCCCAAATTCAGTTAGGCAAGACTGTCCGCGCTTTGTAGCAAGTTTCCACATTACAATCCGCGCCTCGGTGCCCGGATCCTTTCTCAAGCGCAAGCGTCTCGCTGAAATTGAATCTCAACTTTTCGAGGCGACGCGATTAAGCGCTCTTGTCCGCGATGACTCGCTTCAGCAACAACTGCACTTTGCCATTCGCGATCTCAACGAAGCCGTGTCGCTGCTGAATCATCCGCACATTGAGCAGCGGCCCATGATTATTCGAACCGCTGACATCATCATGCACTTGGCAGCCACGCGACTGCGGCTCGTGAACCATACCTTCGACACGTTTGGCCCAAACGCTTCCCTGACTGATTGAACGGCACCATGATGGACACTGACGGACCTGCAGACGATGACCGCCGCCGCGCGACCTGTCCGCACTGCAAGACCGAAGAAGGCCGGCCGCGGGCAGTCTCCTACGCGAACGGCGTGAAAAGGCTGGTGTGCGTGTGCGGCAACTGCCACTTTGAGTGGCAGGTGACATCACTGGATACGGAGCCCAGGCCGCGGTAGCATCGTTCTGGGCGTCCATTCGTTCGGCGCCGTGGCAGGAGAGTTCACGATGCCTGGAAAGTACGATCAAAAGCTACTGAAGACCCGATCCGTCCTGACGGTCGGCGCACTGGCGATCGTTCTCATCGTCTATGGCTTCAGACACTTGCTCGGCCTGTGAGTTTCTGACGAGAAATACCGCTTACGGCAGCTTGGCGTATTCCGTCTGGGCTTGCGTGAGAACTGGGATATCGCGATCGGCGTCTTTCCACAGCGTGAGAAAATCTCCGTAGTTCGTTTTCGCCCTGGTGGTGTCGCCCAACACGGCGTACGCTCGGCCGACCTGCAAGTGCGCCAGGGCGCCCACCGGATCGTTGATGACGATGCCGCGGTGGTCGAGAATCTTCTGAAATTCAACGACCGCTTCGGCGCCACGATGCAAGGCAAGATAGGCTTCGCCGCGCACGTAGACCGGATACAACGCCCCGAAGTATCCACCGATGGCGCTGACCGGCGCGCCGAGTTCGTAGCGCGCGGCGGTCTGTAGTAGTTCGATCGCACGGGAGGGCTCGCCATGATTCAGGGCGAGCTGTGCGCGGATGGCTGGTGAGTAGGCAAATCGGACCTCGGTATCCTCCGGGAAACGCTTTTCCAGATCGTCCGCGAGCGTTTGCGACTGAAGAGAATCGCCGGCGAGGGCCAGCGCAAAGGCCGCGCCGAACTGCACATCGCGGCCCTTGGAAAGCGCGAGTGCCGCCATCGCGCTCCGCCTCGACTCAGCGATATTGCCGAAAAACGCTTCCCGCAGTGCGGCCACGTCCTCGAACAACGCCGCCATTTCCCGCTGGTTCGCCTGCTGTGCGGAGTCCACCGCCTGACGTGACATCGCCCGGGCTTGCTGCAGGTGACCGGAATACGCCATGACCAGCGCTTCCTGATCGGCCAACCAGTCTCCCACTCCGGGCTTGCCGCGGCCGAGCACCGCGGCTCGTTCCATTGCGGCCTGGTCACCTTTGAGAAATTCGATTTGGTATCGCGTAATCAGGATGAACGGGTTTTGGAGGTTGCGGTCGGTGGCGGCCTGAAGGGTGGCTTCGGCGTCGGCCAGTCGTCCGACATAACCGTACGTGCCGGCAAGATTGACATATCCGGGGAAGAAATCCGGATCGATCTCGATGGCCTTTCGGGTCACCTCGATCGACTTTTCATAATTGCCGAACTGCTGGTAAATAAACGCTGATAAGAAGGTGAGGGCCCTCACATCGCGAGGATAGGTTTGCGCCCACAACTCGCAGGTCTCGCGCGCCCGTTCGAGATTCCCAGTGACCTGTGTATCGTAGGCGGCGGTGATGAAGAATCGTTCCGCGTCGCTGGTTCGATCGCGCAATTCGTAGGCTTTGCTCGTGCTCTCCGCCGAAAGCACTGACTCGCCCAGATCAGCGTAGGCGCGCCCCAGTACTGCATACGCCATCGCAAACTTGGGGTCGATTTCAACGGCGCGCTTGAGGAGCGGCACCGCGGGAGCCTCATCGGGAGCGGTCCGCAAGAACTTCCAGGCGGTGCTATAGACCTTTAACGCTTCGAGCGACGGCGTCGTCGCTTCAATGAGCGGCGTGTTGTGCTTCTCGACCGTGGCCAGCGATTCGCCGATTCTCGCCCTGAATTTGCTCGCCATCTGACTCAGCGCATTCAGGACATCCTCTTTTTTCGGCGTTTGCACCTGCTCTTCGTCCAGAACGTCTCCCGTCGTGCAGTTCTTGGCGCGTAACCCTAGGACGTACTGGCTTCCGAGGCTGGCAACGGAGCCTTCCAAGACCGCGGTGCTGGCGGTTCGCTCGCAGACTTCCCGCGCTAGCGTCGGCGTGAGGCGCACATCGGCCGGCTGCCCCATGAGAGCGAGTGTCTTCTGGATCGTTTGTTCTGACACGAGACTGAGAAAAGGCGACTGTTCAAGCTGGATGGCGAGTCCCTGTCGAAGCGTCCCGTCGAACACGGAATCACCGGTCGTATTGGTGAAATCGGCGACGACAATGGTGTCCTTGTCGGTGAGCCGGTGTCTCGGCTGAACGTAGAAGTAACTGACGAGGACGGCGGCTATCAGCGCTGCTGCGACAGCAGGAACAATCGTCTTCCACCGCTTTCGCGTCGCGGCTTTCGATCCACGCGACACGTTGTCTGCGGACCGATTGGAATCGCTGTCGCGCTTGAGGCGCTGAATGTCGGTGCGAATGTCCGACGCGTGCTGGTATCGCAGGTTTCGATCTTTTTCGATCGCTTTGACAATCACCGCTTCGAGCGGCGGCGGCAGGTCAGGTCGGATTTCGCGTGGTGGCGGGGGCTCCTGGTGCAGAATTGCCGCCGAAATGACAGCATTGGTGGCGCCGGCGAATGCCCGTCGTCCGGTCGCCATCTCGTAAAGCACCAGCCCGAAGGAGAAGAGATCGGTCCGCGCGTCGAGATCTTCGCCGCGCAGTTGCTCGGGAGACATGTAGGCCACCGTCCCCACGGTTTTCCCGGCATCGGTCAACAGTGAGTCCGGCGCAATCGTCATTTCCGTCGAAGTCGCAGTGGGACGTGAAATGGCTTTGGCGAGGCCGAAGTCGAGAATCTTCGGCCCGCGCGGTGTGAGAAGGATGTTGGCCGGTTTGATGTCGCGATGCGCGATCCCGGCGCCGTGCGCGACGTCAAGGGCGTCGGCGAGCGCGAGGGCGACGTCGACCAGCAGTACGAGATCGAGCGGTCCGCGCGCAAGCCGCTGCTCCAGCGTCTCGCCCTGGAGCAATTCCATGACGAGAAAGGCCTGCTGATCGCTCGCAGTTCCGACGTCGTAGATGGTGCAGATGTTCGGGTGCTGCAGAGCGGCCACGGCGCGTGCTTCGCGCTGGAAGCGTTCGCGCGCCAGCGGAGAGTCGGTGAGCGCGGCAGAGAGGACCTTGACCGCC
>JADMIO010930555.1_pt1 | contig 10212 bp, 9 predicted proteins | sample 8958161 | NCBI WGS metagenome assembly JADMIO01 (sample SAMN16585339, study PRJNA669376) | soil metagenome | isolation source: Crop rotation soil | place: USA: Cullars Rotation, Alabama | collected 2011
GGGGTGGGGGCATCGGATACGATCTGACGATCGTCCCCGGCATCGCACTCACGCCGTACTTCGACGTCCTCGCCTCTCAGGATGGCGACGCGAAGCTCCTGACGCGCGACCGGGCTGGCCGCATCGAACAAACGCACGCATCATTCAGCGCGCTCATGAGCACCTTTGGCCTTGCACTTCGATTGCAGCGGTTGCCGTAGACACTCCGCCGATCGACCTTCGCCGGCGGCCTCCCTCCGCGAGGTACGCATGCGTGCTCCCCCGTTTCTTCGGCTTGTGGCCATCGTTGCCGGTACCGTCGCGAGCGTCGCGCTCGCTTCCATCGCCCGCGCGCAGACCGGCACCGTCGCGGGGACCGTTCGAGACGCGGCGACCAGACAGCCGATCGAAGGCGCGCTGATTCGCGTCGGGGGCACATCGTACGGCGCGTTCACCCGGACGAACGGCACGTTCACGGTGCTCGGCGTTCCGCCCGGCGTGTACACCATCACGGCGCGCCGCGTCGGCTTCGCCACGGTGGAGCTCACGAACGTGAGTGTGCAGATCGCGCGCACGCGCACGGTCGCCTTCGCGCTCAGGCGCGCCGCCGGCGATACCACTGAACGGGTCGCGGCGCTCGAGCAGGTGGGCGATTCGCGGCCGGCGCAGAGCGCGCTCACGCTCCTTGCCGAACAGATCACGCTCATGCCGACGCTGAACGTCTCCGGCGCGATCGGCGTGGGCGGCGCATATCTCGACCTGCCCGCGACGGGGATGACGATTTCGGCGAACGACCGGAATCGCGAAGTGCGCAGCGTCGCATCGATCCGCGGCGCGCGGCCGGAAGCGACGCTCTATCTGCTCGACGGCATCGACGTGTCGAATCCGGTTTTCGGTTCGCCGCCGATGTTCATCGAGCCATTCACTGCCGCGGGGGTCACGGTCTCGCCGGCACACGCGGACGCCGAAGACGGTCCCGCGGTCGGCGGTCTCGTGTCGCAGCTCATTCGTTCCGGCGGTCGGGCGATGCACGGCTCGCTCGAGTATCAGACCGCGTCGATCCCGGCGCGCCTCGGCGCCGCAGCGAGCGGTGAAAGCAAAGCGTCGTCCGCGCGTGGATACCTGAGCGGGCCTGCGCCGTTCATCGGTGACAAAATTCAATTCATGGTCGGCGGACACTGGAACGCCGAGCGTCCCGACGTCATCGCTCCGCTCAACGGCGACTGGCGTGGGTTCGGCGACCTGCAGCATCAGCAGATGGTCGGCAAACTCTCGTGGGCGGCGGCGCGCTCCACGAGCGTGACGATGAGCGGCGTGCGCCAGCATCGCGCGGTGGTGTCGTCGGAGTGGCAGCGTATTGGCGCCGACACCATCGCGCTCCCGACGGTGCGTGACGATTCGCGCTACCTCAATGTTCGGCTCGAGCAGCGCTTCAAGCGTGCAACGCTCACGTTCATCGGCGCGCATCTGAGCGGTGACCGGCTCACGTGCAGCATCTGGCAGGGCGTCTGCATCGCCGACCGGCTCAACCGCCAGCCTGTGGGTCAGGAGATTCCCGCGTTCGGCCCGCCGCCACCGGAGCACCCGTACGGCGCATCCGGTACGTACTACGGCGGCGAGCGTTATGCGTCGAACGTGCTCCGCGCCGACGTGATCGCGCAGCCGGGTGACCACCATGAGCTGCGCGCGGGCATCTACAGCACGCATCACGACATCGATTACAACGACGTGAGCTCGTACGCCTATCTCCAGGGCAAGATTCTCACGTCGCAGGACGTGTACCGCGCGCGGCCGGTCGAGTTTTCGAGTTACGTGCAGGACGCGATGCAGTTCGATCTCATCACCGTCCATCTCGGCCTGCGTTTCGATTGGGCGAACAGCGGCGGCTTCATGTTCGCGAACCGGGCAGATCCAACCAACGGCACCACCGCGCGCGAAGTCTGTGACGGCAAGGCACCGGGCATGAGCGACAGGCCGTTCACGTACGGTGAATACAGCGGTATCGTCGCCTGTCTCAATTCACCGATCGGCGAGACCGGCCGGCCCATCCTGCTCGACTCGGCCACCTTCCTCGCCCAGGGAGACGACTTCATCCGCGTGCGCCCGCGCGCCGCCTTCGCACCGCGCATGGCGCTGAGTTTTCCGCTGAGTGAAACCTCGGGGTTCTTTCTCGATATCGGCCGGTACGCGCGAAATCCGCTGTACCACGATGTTTTCCGTAATACGGGAACCGGCACGCGCGCCGGAAAGGGGCCTGGGACCGACAACGTGTGCAACGCGCGAATCGTGCACGCGGGCACGGACGAATGCCTGCCGAATTTCACGCGCGACGAGCGCATCCCGGATTTCATCGGCAATCCGGGGTTGATGTTCGAGATGTCCGACGGATTCGAAGTCGGCTTCACGATGCGCACCGGCAAGCTGCACACGCTCGATGCGTCGTTCTACTCGAACACGCAGGCGTACCTCCCGAAGCTGTATCTGCTCACGGTGGAAACGGACATCGGGCGGACGTACGGCGTATTCGGCGCTCCCGCGCGAAACGTGTCGAACGGCGGGAGCTCCACCGCACTCGGCTTCTCGGTGACGTTGCGCCGGCAGCGTCTTGGCGCGCTCGCCTATTCGGTGAACTACACGCGGCAGCAGGGCCGCGAAATCGGATCGAATCCCGATCTTCTCGCCGAAGCGCTCGCGACGAACACGCCGGCATTCGACGGCGAACAGCCGACGACGCGGGGACACAGCGACGCGCTGAACGCCGTGGCGAGTCTCCAGTGGTCCGATCGCACGCCGAAAGCACTCGGCCGCACTGGCCGTCTGCTGCTCGGCCGGTCGCGCACGGTGCTCACGTTCTTCGCAGCGAGCAAGAGCGGATCGGACTTCCGATGTGGTGCGTTCGGCTCTCCGTGTCCCGCGGCCTTCAACAAGATCCTGCCGGGTACCGGAAACACCGCGAACCTGCTCTACATGCGGACGCTGAATCAGAGCGGAGCGCAGTGGGCGGTCGTGCTGCGCATTCGCAATCTGCTCGACGTCGACGACGGCAGCGGTTCGGCGTTCGGTACGATGGTCAGCAGGCGGCGCATTCTCGCCGGCACCAACGTCACGTTCTGAGTCGAGATGCCGGCGCTCGTTGGGCCTCGAATATCTTTCGCTGCAGTCCGATGCCCACGACACGCTCGACTCTGCTCCTGGCCGCTGCATGCGCGGTCCTGGTTGCGCCGCAATTCCCGGCGCGGGCTCAGTCCGCGTCGGATTCGCTGCCGCATGCCTTCCCTCGCGATGGCGCGACGCGTGTCCTCAGCAACGCCTGGATAACCGCGTGGGACGTCACGTGGCCGGCTGGCAAAGCCACTCCAATGCACCGCCACCAGTTCGACTACTTCGGTGTCGAGCTCGTGAAGGCGCGGACGATCGGCGTCAGCGTCGAAGGAAAAGTCGATACCGGATCCGTCGATCGCGGTGAAGCGTGGTTCCTGGAGCAGGGCGTCACGCACGGGGAGATCGGCTTCAACACGAAGACGCCACGCCATGCGGTCATCGTCGATCTCACGGACAGTGCGGGCCCGCTGTTCACGAACACCACGCCATTCAAAGCCGGCATCGACGCCGCGCATGCGAAGCTGCTGACCGACAATTCGCGGGTGACGATGTGGGAGTTTCCGGTGCGCCGGGGGATACACGAGCCGCTACGGTTCTACGACCACAACGTGGTGCTCATCCTCGTGGACGCGGGCGAGCTCACGATCAGGACGGGCGACGCTCCCCCGGAAACGGCGTCGTATCCCGCGGGTCGCCTCCTGTTTCTGCCCGGTGGCACCGCGCGTTCCATCGAAGCGCCGAAACGCGACATCCGCACGATCATCACCGAGCTCAAATAGCGGCGCGATGATCGCTTCGGCGCACGTCGCGGCGGGTTTCGTCGCGGGCATGCTGAGCGCCCGGCTGACGCGCAACCGGCCCGCTCGCATCGCGATCGCTCTCGTGCTGGGTGTGCTCTCGCACGTCGGGCTCGATGCAATTCCGCACGCGGACTACGGCACCATGGACCGTCACAAGGTCGCGTTCATTGCCGCCGCCGAGATCGCCGTCACGTGCCTGCTCGCACTGCTTCTGTTGCGACGCCGCCTCCCCGAGCACTGGCCTGAAGTGCTCATCGCCGGAATACTCGGCGCGGTCATTCCCGACGTGAAGTTCATGGCCGGCGTGCTCCTTCCCGGCCCCGCACCGCACGTCGTGCAACGCTACGGCGACCGCTTCCATTCGTATTTCCACGCAGCGCCGTCGAGATACAGTGTGGGCATGCGCAACCAGATCGTGGCCGCCGTGCTGTTGCTCGCGAGCCTGGTGTCTTTCCGGCGACGGCCGCTACCGGAGCGCTGACGGCAACCAGCGACGCGACGGGTGCTCCAACCATCAGCGCGGTCGCGATGTCTCACCGGGTGCACTTCCTTAGACACCCTAAGTGAGCGATCCCGTGCCGCCGAAAACCGTCGACCTCCTGCAGGGCAGCCTCGACACCATCGTGCTTCAGGCCCTCCGCGGCCAGCCCATGCACGGATTCGCCATCGCCCGCTGGATCCAGCAGGTAACCGACGACGTGCTGCAGGTAGAGGAGGGCTCCCTGTACCCCTCCCTCTACAGGATGGAGACGAAGGGCTGGGTGAAGGCCGAGTGGCGTATCACCGAGAACAACCGGCGCGCGAAGTACTACCGGCTCACGCCCGCCGGGCGCCGGCAGCTCGTGCAGTCCTCGAACACCTGGGAAATGTTCGCGACCGCGATGTGGAAGATCATGCGCGCGACCCCGCAAACCGCCTGAGAGACATCCGACATGATTCGCACCCGTGGCTGGTTCATTCGCCGCCTGCGCGGCGACGACATTCGCAACGAAGTCACCGACGAAATCGGCTTTCACGTCGAGGCACTCACCGAGCAATTCATGCGCAATGGCATGAACGAGAACGACGCGCGGCGCGCGGCGCTCGAGCGTTTTGGCGATTCGGCACGTGTCGCCGGCACGATGCGCGCGCTCGCGCGGAAACGCGAGCGATCGCAGCGCGCGGCCTCGTGGCTGCGCGGTATCGAGCGCGACCTCCGGTACGCGTTCCGGCAGGCCATCAAGCGGCCCGTGTTCACCTGCGTCGCGCTCGTGACCCTTGCGCTCGGGATCGGCGCCAACACCGCGATCTTCAGCGCCGTGAATCACGTGCTGCTGAGACCTCTGCCCGTGCGGGGGCTCGACCGCGTGGTATTCCTCCGCGGCAGCATGCCGAAGCTCGGGCTCATCGACAACCCGCTCGATCCGTCCGAAACCCTCGCGCTGACGAAGCGCGCCGATCTCTTCAGCGCGATCGCGGGCACCCAGATGGGAGCGCCTGTGCTGGTGAGTGACGACGAGCCACAACGGCTCTCCATCGCCCGCACGATGGGAACGTTCTTCGATGTCTTCGGCGTGAAGCCGTATCTCGGCACGTTCTATCGCGCCGAGGATTCCGAGAACGGCAACCATCTCGTCGCGGTCCTGAGCTACGACTTCTGGCGGCAACGTGGCGCCGACTCATCGATCATCGGCAAGTCGCTGACGCTCAGCAGTGGCACGTATCTCGTCCTCGGCGTGATGCAGCCTGACTTCCGCTATCCGCGCTCGCCGCAGTTCTGGTCGCCACTGCGAATCACACCGGAGATGCGGGAAAACCATGGACGCCTGGGCACGGAGACGGTTGCGCGCATTCGCGATGGCGTATCGCTGCAGACGCTCGCGCATGAGCTCGATCTGATCGCCGCAGATCTCCACAAGGGTTCGACGAAGGCGGACTATTATCTGTCGAGCGCGGGATTCATTCCCGTGTTCGCGGGCGACCTGCAACCCGCGCTCATCGTTCTGCTCGTCGCGGTGGGATTCGTGCTGCTCGTCGCGTGCGCGAACATCGCGAGCCTCCAGCTCGTGCATGGCGCGGCCCGCGTACGCGAGCTTGCCGTGCGTGCGGCGCTCGGGGCGGGGCGGGCTGCGATCATGCGCCAGCTGATCGTGGAGAACCTCACCCTCGCCGTCGCCGGTGGTCTGATCGGGATCGGGGTCGGCGTCGGCGCGTTGCGCCTGCTCGCAGCGCTGGGCGCATCGCAGCTTCCCGCTCTGGACGACGTGCACATCGACATCCGCGTGCTCGGTTTTACCGCGTTCGCGACGATGGCGTGTGCGGTGGGCGTCGGACTCATTCCGGCGCTCAAGGGCGGCAAGGTCGACATGAACGAGGCGCTCAAGGAAGGAGCGCGCAGCTCCGGAGGGGCGTCGCGCAATCGGCTACTGAATGGCGCCGTCGTCGTGCAGATGGCACTCGCGATGGTGCTCGTGCTGGGCTCGACGCTGATGATCCGAAGCTTCGGCCAGCTGCTCGCGCAGGACCCGGGATTCCGCGCCGAAAAAGTGTACACGATGCGCTTCGTCGTGACCGGTCCCCGGGCGCGATCGCCACAGATCACCTCGCTGTACGACGAGCTGATGGAACGTTTGCGCCGCGCTCAGGGGATCAGCGCCGCCGGGATGATCAGCGAGCTTCCGTTCAGCGGTGCGTCGAACAGCAGTCCGTTCAGGATCAGGGGACGCGCCGATGACCCGAACGGCCCGGCGCTGCATGCAAATCTGCGTGTCGTCGGCGGCGACTACTTCAAGGCGATGGGTATTCCGCTGCTCAGGGGCCGCCTGTTCGACGCGACCGACATCAAGGGGAACGACCCTGGTGTGGCGTTGATCGACGAGACGCTGGCGAAAACGTATTTCGGCAACGAAGACCCGATCGGCAGAACGATCAACCAGGGGCCCGACGCGGTCATCATCGGCATCGTCGGAGCAGTCCATCACGGTGATCTGGAAGAGCCGGTCAAGTCTACGTTCTACTATCCATACGCGCAGAAGGACTGGTACAGCAGTCTGTACCTCACGGTGAAGAGCGCGCTTCCGGCGGCGACGGTGCAGAACATCGTGCGCACCGAGCTCAAGGCGGTCGATCCCGGGGTGCCGTTGTTCGAGTTCCGCTCGCTCGAGGAGCGAATCGATGCGTCGCTCGCGCCGCGCCGGCTTGCGATGACCGTACTTAGCGCGCTCGGCGCGCTTTCACTCGGCCTTGCGATGTTCGGCATGTATGGAGTAATCAGTTATGCCGTCGCTCAGCGCCGCAAGGAATTCGGCATTCGCGTCGCGCTCGGTGCAACACCGGGCGTCGTGCGCACCATGGTGCTCCGTCAGGCGCTCCGGCTCGGTGTGCTCGGCGTTGTGATCGGACTCGGTGCAGCGTTCTTCGCGACGCGCGCGCTGTCGCGACTCGTCTTCGGCGTGTCGACGCACGACCCCGCGTCGTTCGCGAGCGCAGCAGCGCTGCTGGCGGCCGTAGCGCTGTTCGCGGCGTACGTACCTGCGCGGAGGGCGACGGCGGTGAGCCCGCTCGAAACCCTGCGGTGAGGAACCGCGCGGCCGGGGGTGCGGGTAATACACGAGGGTGAACGGCGACGAGTGCCGACCCAAGGCACTCATTCAGACTGAAGAGGTATCTGTGGCCGCCTTCGCTCTTCGCCGGCGGAGCACGATGCTGTTCGCGTTCGTGCTCCTTTCGGCAACCGCGCTAACCGCGTGCGGTGGGGACGATGAAGACAACCCTACCGGAACCAACGAACCATCAACCGATCCCGCGCTTCACGTCATCCTCCCCACATCTTCGGTGACCCTGCGTCAGGGCGGGTCCGCGCAGATCCTCGTGGAAGTCAGTCGTGCGAATTGCTCCTGCACCGTCACGATCACGGGCGACAGCCTTCCCTCGGGCGTGACGACGTCGACCCTGACGCTGAGCTCGGGTGAGACGGCCGGGATGCTGACGCTCACCGCGAGCGCCAACGCGCCGCTCGAGGTCAACCAGTTTTACGTGAAGTCGGAAGCCCCGGGCGCAGAACCGAAGCGGAATATCATCTCCGTATCGGTGATGCCTCCGCCGGGAAGCTGATCCCGGTTCACCGTTCGATCCGTTCGACTTTACGTGCCGCGCTCGCCAGCAATGGCGGGCGCGGTTCGCGTGCGCCACATTGCAGCCCCACACACACGCGGAAACGGCAATGATCATCGGCGGGCATTCCATCATCTACAGCACTTCAGCTGACGCCGATCGCGCGTTCCTGAAGAACGTGCTCAAGCTTTCCCACGTCGATGTCGGCGGCGGATGGCTCATCTTCGGTCTCCCACCCGCGGAAATCGCGGTGCACCCCGGCGACAAGAACGACCAGCACGAGTTCTACTTCATGTGCGACGACATCGACGGGTTCATCAGCGAAATGAGCGCCGCGGGTATCGCGTGCAGCCCGGTACAGGACCAGGGATGGGGCGTACTCACACAGCTCACGATGCCCGGCGGCGGAAAGCTCGGGGTTTACCAGCCCCGCCATGCCCGGCCGGCCGCCATGAGCGCGGCAGCATCATCGAGCTCAGCGCGATCGCCCGCGCGGAAGGCGTCCGGGGCAAAGAAGCAGACGTCGAGGAAACCGGCGCCGCGCAAAGCCGCGTCGAAGAAGAAGACCGTGGCCAGAAAACCAGCGCCGAAAAAGCAGGCCGCAAAGCGAGCGAAGAAGCGCCGCTAGCACATCGCACCACATCGCACTACTACGGCGCTCACGAACGCTGGAGCATATGAACGGACAGTTATGGGTGGAGCCGGTCGGCGACCTGATCATGGCGCGTTTGCGTGGGCAGCCGACCGAGGCACTCCTCAAGGAATGCCATGACCGCGTGCTGCAGATCGCGAAGGATTCGCGCGATGGCCGCGTTCATCGCGTGCTGTACGACGCGCTCGAGATGGAATCACCGCCGGTCGACGTGCCGCTCAGCCAGCGCACGCTCGACGATACGCTTGGCGGCGTGAAGCTCCGGCGCGCGATCGTCGTGCCGAACACCCGCCTCGCGTACCTCGCGCGTCTGGCGTTCGGAGAGGGAGACTACCGGGTGTTCTACAGCGACATTGCCGCCGCCGTGAACTGGCTGCAGCAGTCCAGCTAGCGCAGGCGGCGCTGCCGGAGGCCCCGCGCCTCCCAATCCGCACCGCTGCCGTGCATCTTCTCTCGATGCGCTTCGCGTACGTCATGTTCTGCACCGCCGCAGTCGCCACGGCCGCGGCGCATCAGGAGCCCGCCGAGCGCGCGCTCGAGGCCTGGACGATGCTCGACCAGGACTCCTCGTTTCGCGTGAGCGCGGACACCCACGGCGTACACGGGGGCGCTTCGAGCGGCCACATCGCCGCGCTCACACCGACGACGCTGTCGATGGTGATCGTGCAGCAGAGCTTTCGCGCCGATCAGTATCGCGGCAAACGCGTGCGGTTCAGCGCGTTCATGCGCGCCGCGAACACGGGACGCACGAACGGCATGGGCGTCATGCTTTTTCTGCGCGCTGAAGGCGGCGGAGCCACGCTCGCCTCGCATACGAGCGGAGCGCGTCCGGTCTCGGGGAATGCGCCGTGGACCAAACGCGAAATCGTGCTCGACATTCCCGCGCGATCCGCCGGCATCACCATCGGCTTCGGCATGAAGGGGCCCGGCGAAGTCTGGATGGACGACGCGGTCGTCGAAGTCGTCGACACGACCGTCGCCGTGAGCAGACCGAATCCGCGCGCCCCAGTGGTGGATCGGTCGCGCATCGCGCAGCAGTCGAAGCTCTACGCACAGGCGCCATTGCAACCTCTCAACCTCGATTTCGAGAAGACGAAATGATGCTCAAGGTTCGGCACGCACTGATGGCGACGTTTGCCCTATCGGTGTCGCTGCATGCGCAGCCGCGTATTCCGCAGCGATGGATCGCAACGTGGGCGCCAAGTCAGAGCGCCGCGCTCGCCAACCGGCCCGCCGCCGGCGCGCCCGATCCGGTGCCGACATACATCAACACGACGATCCGCCAGATCGTGCACACGACGATCGGCGGCGACAACGTCCGGCTCCGTTTCTCGAACGAATACGGCGACAAACCGCTCGTGATCTCCAACGTGCATGTCGCGCTCCGCGCCACGGGCGCGAACACGAAGCCGGAGTCCGACAAGGCGATTCTGTTCGGCGGCGACGCGCGCATCGTCGTGCGCACCGGGGCAACCGTGACGAGCGATCCGATTCCGTTCGCCGTTCCCGCCCTGGGCGATCTCGTCGTCAGTCTTTCCAGCACAGTGGGATCCGAAGCTTGGAATTCACGTGACTTGAAGTCGCGGC
>JADMIO010991119.1_pt1 | contig 10212 bp, 5 predicted proteins | sample 8958161 | NCBI WGS metagenome assembly JADMIO01 (sample SAMN16585339, study PRJNA669376) | soil metagenome | isolation source: Crop rotation soil | place: USA: Cullars Rotation, Alabama | collected 2011
AACAGGAGCCCTATGAAAACCCGCCAGTTCATCGTCGCCTCATTGCTCTTCACCTTCATCCCCCTTCTCGCCGCCGCCGACCCCATCGTCGGAGAAAGCGGCTCCATGCAAACCTTCACCTACAAAAAGACCGACCAGAAGGAGCTGAAGATCTTCATCCACTTCCCCGCGGACTGGAAACCCACCGACACCCGCCCGGCCATGGTCTTCTTCTTCGGCGGCGGCTGGGTCAAAGGCAATCCCGGGCAATTCCAGCGACAGGCAGAATACTTCGCCTCTCGCGGCCTGGTCACCGCCCGCGCCGACTATCGCCTCAACATCGGCCCCACCCTCGCCGTCGAAGACGCCAAAAGCGCCATTCGCTTCGTCCGCGCTCACGCCAAGGAACTGGGCATCGACCCCTCCCGCATCGTCGGCTCCGGCGGCTCCGCTGGCGGCCACCTCGCCGCCGCCACCACCCTCTGCCCCGGCATCGATGCGGCCGGGGAAGACACCACCATTTCATCTCAACCCAACGCGATGGTGCTCTTCAACCCCGTGATGGACATGCGCCAGCTCGCCGAACGATTCACGCTCACGCCCGCCCAGGCCAGCGCCATCTCCCCCAATGTCTTCGAATCCAAAGACTCCCCTCCCTGCATCATGTTCTTCGGCTCTGAAGACCAGCTTGCCGCTTACGCCCGCGACTACATCGCCGCTTCCAAGAAACTCGGCAACCGCGCCGAACTCTACATCGCCCCCGGCCAAAAGCACGGCTTCTTCAATACCTCCCCCTGGACCGAAGCCACCGCCAAGCAAGCCGACCAATTCCTCGCAACCCTCGGCTATCTCAAAGGGGATGCGACGATGAAACCTCCTGCGGCCGGAGAGGCAAAGCTGGAACGGCAATAACCACCTAATCCATTGGCACGAGCATCGTCTTAAGTTCTTTGCGATCCTTCGTCACTGCGGTTCGATCCATGAACATCGCCATTCGGCGCTGAACGACAAGCTCGGCACTGGGTGTTCCAGCGTTGCGCCACCCTTGCACGACAACGTACGCAGTGAACGAATCCGATCGCGTCGTCAGCAGATTGCTGACGCGATTGAGTAGCAGGAATTGATGCTCAAAATCGCCGGTCGCGCCGGTGACGCCATCGTCGGCGTTGAGTCGGCCGGCGACATCGCCGTCCTGCTGCTTTGGATTGTTACCCGCGGCCGAGATGAGATTCGTCTGTGCTTGCTGGAACCCGTCCAGCATAACCTGCCCATACCCCGGAACCGTGTAGGTGCCTCCGGGGACCTTGTACAAGTCAAACAGCGACCGGAAAGGCCCGCCGGGCCGGGGCGGCATCTGATTGGTTCCATCGTCAAAATCACGATAAATCACAATCGCCAACGCAAGCTTCTGGCTGGGCGTCAACTGCCCAGTGGGCGTGGACCCATCGTCCAGCCACGGCACCGCCGCCAGCACCTTCCAGTTGGCGGTATTGATGTTGATCAGCCCCTCCACGCCAATGTCATCCTCCGGTGCCGCGACGTTTAATGCCCTCCGCGAATTCTGAACCACCAACGGGGGCGAGGCAGCGCCCGTCGCCGTTGGACTGATATTCACATAGCTGCCGCCCGACTCCGTACGGTATGCCCAGGTGCGGTTCTTATTGGGGTCTTGGGTTGGATCGCCGTTTACATTGGGGAAGTAATCGTCGTGCGGAGCGATCACGGTCAGATAGTCGAATACCTTCTTGGCAAAATCGTAATGCGGAGTCGCGCCTGCGTTAATCGCAACGCCCGTGGCCGGGGCCACAATCGGACAAAAGCGGCCGATGTTTTCCAGAAGATCGTCCGGTAACGGCATGCTGCTGGCGCTGTCAGCGTCGTCGGCGTACATGCAGTCCATTGACAGCGAATTGAGCTCGACAAACACATCGGGCGGATTAAGCAATGTCGCGCCGTTCGGATCCAAAGGATTGAGTTGACGAAGGCGATACGCGCCCATGAACGGCACCTGCATGACATCACCAACGCGAGCAAATCCGCCGAATGGAAAAGCGTTATTGCTGGTCTGAGTGATTTTGTTGTATCCACCAAAGTCGAGATTGAAGATTTGAATTGGTGTGAAATTGCTGGCAAATGTGGCGTTGGGATCGTCGTTCCCCAGCGCGATGACCGTTGGAGGCTGCCCAGATGAAGACTGCCACGCTCCTTCACCAGCGCTGCCCGAAGAGTTCTGCGGCTGTAGGGGCGCCGTCCAGGTGGCAAATTCCATCTCCGCCCGCATTTCGTCCGGGTTCTTGCTGGCATCGTAACGGCCTGGATAGACGCAATTCCAGCGATTGCCATCACCATTCCTACGAACGTAGTGCCACTTGGTTGCCGTTAGCGTTGGGCCGTTTACGCTGTCAACATCCGCCAACGAATCGAGCTTCAGACCGGTGAAATCAAATTGATCGACCGGAATCAGGTCATAATCATTATTTTCGTCGTAGGTATCGAAGGGCTTTTGCGAGGTGAGCGACGAAGCTGCGGCGGTTCGGCGCGGGCGCAGCAAAACCAGCTCTCCCCCTTTTTCAGTTCCACCGACGTCTTCCATCACATAATGCAAATTGGGGATGTACTTTGGATTCTGAACGTTGTTTCCGACTTCCGCAGGGCGGAACAGGGCTGCGCTATTTGCGCCCGATCCGCCATTGTAATTCTCCAGCACCATATGGCTATTCGCGGTAATTCTGTCAGCGGCGGTGAAGGTGAAAAGGGTGGGCTGCCTGAGCTTGAGCTGGCCAGGCGTACCCGTGCCGCGGCGACGGTCGATGATTCCCAGCTTCCAACCATCCAGGCTGATGTCCTGGTTGTAGGGATTGTACAGTTCCACAGCGACATATCCTTTTGGATTGAACGGCGTGGTCATGTCGCCCGGCGTCGCGCGCGTCGCGGTATCGGTGTGTGCATACACTTCGGTGATAAACGGCTGTGGCCGCAATCCATAAACCGTCGCCTCATATTGGGGTTTGGTTGGATCATTGGCCTGAGGCAAAATGATCCGACGGCTGACCACATCATTGAGTACGTTCGGATCGTTGGTCGTGCTGCGCAGTTGGATCGTATTAACGGCCGCCAGCGCGGCACGAAGGAGCATCACCTGCTGCGGCTCCAGGTACGGAGCCGCCGAGCTATAAGGGGGTGCCTGGGTAGTTCGAACCGGCGTGCGAAACTGGCGATAAAGATTGGGCGTGGTGCTCCACTGAGTGTGGCTGTAGGGGTTGTAACCATTCGTGCTCGTTGGAGCGATTGTCGCTGTCGTGCCCCACGGATTGTCCGGGTTGTTATCACTCTGACTGCCCGGGCCGGTGTCGCAGAGCACACTCCAATAGGCTCGATACAGCTCACGAAACGTGGCCGTGTTCAACGACGCCTTGAGCGGAGTGCGTGTAAAAGGCTGGTATTCCCAATACTGCGTATCCGGCAACGTTGGATCGTTCCCGGATTGGGGTTGGCTCTGATTCCGTTGGCATGAGATGTAGGTTATGCCGTTGTTATCTGAAACGATGTCGCCGTAATAGTACTGCGTGCTCGTGTTCCAGAGTCCCTTATAAACAGGAAAGTAGGGCAGCATCTCGCGCGTGATCGGGTCGTTGGCGATGTTGTCGCCATTCCAATCGCTGTTGGTCACACCGGCGATGGGAGTGCCGGTATCGTTGGCAGGCAGCTTTAAATTGGTGTACGCGGGAGAAATGGCGTTTGAAACCGCATTGCTGGTCACCAGCAACGGCCGGCTGGAATAATCCGTGTTTCCGCCCGAAGCAAAAAAGTCGAAGTTCTGCGGCCCCCAGGAATAGGTATTGTAGTTGGCATCGGTGGGCGCATAGGGAGTTCTGCGAATGGTGTTCCCCAATTGAACCGGACGGGCCAGCAGCGTGAAGGGCATGTACTGTTCAAGAATCGAGCCATTGCCGCTGGCGATGGCCGGATTCGAATTGTATTGCGCGCCTGGCGCAAGCACGAAAAATCGAATGAGCGAAATCATGTCGCTGATCGGCGCGCGATGGTATTTGAAATTATGGTTGGGGATATAGCCAGGGTTGTCCAGCCGTCTTCCAAGCTGCATCCATAGAGCATCATGAAAACTGAGAAATCTGAAATCCTGATTATTCTGCCCGTTGTCCGCGACCGGGATATTCAAATCAGCATGATTGGGAGCAGTTTGGGAATTGTAAATGGAAGTAAAATTGGGATCGCCGCTGCGGTAGAAGTAATGGAAGTTGTCCACCTCAGGGCGCGCTGTGGTGTTGTACACAACCTCCGACAAACTGATGTTGGTCGGGAAATATCGGCCGCCGGTCGCTTCGATCGAGTCGGCCTGCGACAGACCCCCAGCTTGATCGGAGGGTTTCTGCCAGGCGATGGCCGCATTGATCGCGGCAGCGTTGTCGATGACGCGAACAGCCATGTAATACGTAACGCCGTTGACCGGCGGCACCGGCATGCGGATCAGCCCGGCATCGGCGATGCCATCGCCGTCGGTGTCGGCCGCCACGCGCACGATTTGCCGCCCATTTTCCAGCGCTCGCTGATTGGTTGCTGGATCACGGAAATAAAAGCACGGATACGTCCGCGTCGTGCCATTGACGCTCACATTCACGCCGCTGGGCTCCATGTAATACTCGTGCGAGAAGCTGACCGGCCAGCGGTAGGTGCCCACAGATAGGTTGGTGCTGAACGGGTCGTAGGATTTGGTCAGATCTTCGTAGGTGTACGGAAAATTCTGAGTCGATAGCTGATCGACCGTGGGATCTTCGAACAGCGCGCGGTGTACGTAGCTCGATGAATTGTTGGCATAAATGTTCGTTGTGAACGGGTCGCTGATCTGGCCCCAAACGTAAATGGGCAAGCCTGTGGGGTTGGTCGGGTCCAAGATCGGAAAAGGCGTGCGATCGGCCAGCCACCAGTCCAGCTTGTCAATCTCATTGGTCGGATTGTTGTTGGCTAAGGCAGCGTTGGACCCCGGCGGACGCGGCTTATAGGTGCTGGTGATGTGTTGGTAGATCGAATCAGTCGGCACAATGTTCGGCAAAACCAGATTCGCCGGATTGATCGGCTTTACTACCAGCGGCGACAAAGGCCGAAAATCCATTACGGCGCTTGGCCCTGCGGGTGTGTTGGGAGGTTGCCGACCATCTGAGACGGGGCTGGCAAGATCATCAACGACCGCCGACTTCACCATTTTTATGGCGCTTTCCAGAAGCAGATCGACTTGGACGTTGGTGGTATTCTGAACCGAACTGCTGCGATCAATGCGCGTGGAGGCCAGATGTGCCGTGCCGATGAGGGCAAGCAACACCAGAAGCGCGACCACCATAATCATGACCGAGCCCGGACGCCGTCGAGCAAAACCTCTGGGCCTATTTGAAGAGCTGGTTTGTTTGGGCATCATGACACCTCAAGTGCTGCGGCGGCGCAGGGGCCTGCCGATCAATTAATTCTTCGCGTTGTCCACGGCGCTTGGCGCCACCACTTCAAGGAACCCCCAGCACATATTCAAACCACTGACCATCCGGCAGCCGTCCGCCCGGATCCTCCATCTTTACGAGAATGCGCAGCATGGCCGGGCCGCCATCCTGCCAGACGCAGGTATATCGGAAGTTATTGAAAAAAGCGGTGCCGGTGCCCACATTCGCCTGTCCATTCAGATAGAACTTTCCGGACGGCTGCGGTAGCTCGCGCTCAAAGGCAGCGCCATTGTTGTACCCCGCCGTGCGGAGCACATCCGCCAGCGGCACAACGTCCACCAGCTCATTGGCGTTATTCAGATTCGCCAGAGGAACCGCCAGGATTTCTCCATCGGGAGCGCCCGTGTCAGGCGCGGAGGCGGTGCGGCTGGTCACATCGCGCGGCAACCCATACCAGCGTGTTCGCAGCCGGGGATAGTTGGGCGACGTACCGTAGACGATGTAGTCGGTCACGCCATCGGGCTGATTCGAGAGAACAAAACCGTAATTCGGATTCACCTGCTGATTGCCGTTTACGGTGATGTAATAATTGTTGTCCTGTGTGACAAAATCGCCGGCATATTCGACGATGAACTGGCTGACACCGGTGGCCAATACCGGGACCATTTGCGACATTGCGCGGCTGGTCATCGGCTTTCCAGGTAGCGCATTCGCCTGATAGCGGATAACCTGAGAATACGTGAACGGACTGCCAGTATAGACGAAGGCCCCCCACCAACTGGTGGCCGGAGCAGTTGGTCCATCCTGGACCGACGCGTTGAACGAAAATCGGCGGCTGCTGACGTCGTCGCGCATCTGCTCCAGCCACGTTCCGGCAAGATCGTAGCGCGAGCTTTGCACGATATTCAGTGCTCGCTGGTTGCCGCTGGTAGGCAGCGTGTATGGCGTCAGAGGCGGCAGGTCGATCGTCGCGGTATTGCGTCGATAAAACACCTCGGTTGGGTACGAAGGCGTGAAAAGATTCGGATCCTTCAGCAATGTCTCATAGCGCCCCAGCATCCAAGTTGAAGCGAAGTAGTTCTTGCTGTTGGTGGCCGAGGTTCCTTCGCCCGGCGCGAAGTAGTCGGCGAGTGACGTGGGAGTCGGTATCCTGGAAATCGCAAGATGCCCGTACCAGACCCAGGCCTCGGACGATTTGATGGGACTGGTGTAACTGCCATCGTTGGCCGTGTGGCGATTGAAGCTGCCGCGGATTGGGAATGCCAGCGTATCTACCCGATGATTGCGGTTGTTGTAGAAGCTGTAAGGAGTTGACAGACCCAGCCCCGAAGGCGGCGCTCCAAATCCCTCATTGGTCGTCGTTGTGCTTGCCAAGTCGATTAGGTAGGTCAACGCGTTGCCATCGCGATCGGTGTTCTTCTCCGCCAAGGTCATCCAATTCCCACCCGGCGAGGCCACGCCGCTGTGAATGATGAACAGCGGCGCATCTTTGGCACTGCGACGAAAGTCATCCTGCAAAACAGCTTGAATGGACCGATCGGCGCGAGTCAGGTCGGAGATGGCGACGCCCGTCCCCACCGTGTCGCTGCTCATCTTGAATACCGTGTTGATCCCAAGCATGAGCAACACGACCATGGCGATCGCGATCATCAGCTCGATGAGGCTGAAAGCGGGAGCAAACTCCGCTATTGCCGAATTGTTGATTCTCCGATTCATGCGGTTATCTCACTTGAGCTGGATGATCGCGCGGTAGACCCCGATGTCCATCGGCGGGCCGCTGAAGTTCAGGTCCGCGCCCGTATTGAACCCTGTCCCCACCGGCTTGGGTTTTATAAATCCGCGGCCAACAATGTAGGCGCGAGCCGTGCGATTGCTGTTGTGATTGATGTAGGTGATGTTGAAATTGTTGTTTCCATGTGGCGGCAAGTTCTCGTCGATGCTGCGAAGGTCCTCACCCGGCACAAGCTCGTATGCAAGGCTCGCCCCGCCGTTGGTGCCATCCAAGTCCTTTCGGCGGGTTCCTACTCGGTAAACCGAACCGTTGCGCAAGCCCCGCTCAAAAAGATACGTGGAGGCGTTGTCGACGGTGTTGTCATCCGAGACAACCAGATAGCACCCCTCCGCGATAGCCCCCGCCGTTCGAACCGTTCCATTGGCTAAAAGCTGATCCCGAAAGTCCACATCCGCAATTCCGTAAGGGGGCCACGGTGTACCGGTTGGCGAAACGAACGAGTTGGGCGGGGGGTAGAACTCGACGATCGAAGGGTTGTTGGGTCCTAACTGCTCGTATGCGCCTCCATAACTAAGCACCACATGGACGGGGCGCGGTTCGAGGTTGGCCATGCAGAAAAAATTCGCGCCGTAGTTGAACCGGAAGACGTCGCTGCTGTCGTAATGCGGCAGTTCCTGCGTGAGAAACGGGGTCACGCCCTGGAAATTGCCCAGCGCGTAATAGGGGTTGCGGGCCTGGCACACGAAAATCGCCACCTCCGCGATGTTGGTGAACTCATCCAGTCGACGATACAGAGCCGTCCAGCCAAAACGCGGATCCTGCGTAAGAATCTGGTTGCCGCGCAAACGCTCAAAGGGTGAAGGAAGAAGTGTTGCCGAAGGCGGGCGCGGCGGCGGGAAAGAGTTGGTGTTGCTGAACGCCGGCGCATTGGGCTGGCCCCACAATGGCAGGTAAGCGCCCTCCGTCACCAGCGTATTGTCACGGGTCATCGCCGCTTCGAGGAATCTGACGGCCGCTGGGCCTACGGTGCCGCCGGCCGTTTCCTGAAGCGTGGTCTGCGTCTGCTGAATCGCGATCGGAAACATCCCGGCGAGCATGATGAAGCCGATGCCCAGAATGATGATCGCAAAGAGAACTTCCGTGAATGTGAAGCCCCTGGATAAATGGAGCATTGACTGCGCCTTGCCGCTTCTCATCTCATTCACCTTTCACCAGTGCACCCGTATATCGATTAACCAACAAAGGCACACTGTTTTGATCGATCCAGGTTTCTTCCGCGCTTTCGCTGACATTCGTGCCGCGCCAGTTGGCGTTGTAGGTTCCCGCAAGCGAGCCATTGGATGGAGCGCCGCCCCCCCTGCGCTGAGCATCGTTCAGCGCGAAGCCACGCGACAAAAACTGTTCCTGATTGAAGAGCACAATGCCGAACTTGGACTCGGGCGGAAAACCCGCGGCGCCCTGAAGGCCGGGGGTGTAGTGACCGTTTCCATCGCCAACGCCGCGCCGGGCAAGCGTGAGCGTGTCGGTGTTATAGTAAAGGAAGCTGCCCATTTCCGTCGGTATCCACGTGTTGCTATTCAAATTATTGGGGTCGGGATTGGCAAGACGAAACCCGTAGGTACGGCTCACCAAGTGACCTCGCGAGTCAAATAGAATTACTCCGCCATACAACAAGGTTTGGCCGGGTGGCGAAACTTGCGGATTCAGCAAATCCGGAGCATGCCAATTTCTAAAGTTCGTGCGAGTAATCGGAGGATTTGAAAGGGGCAGGTCGGCAGTATAGCCAATGTATGCATCGTCTAGTCGCTGGTTTCCCGCATTGACGGAGCAGTTGTCGATCACCTGCGCCATGACTCCGGGCGTGAGCGGAACCTCATCGCGATCGGGCACCAGATCGAGATAGACGTCCGGAGGATTGGTGAGGTTGAGCTGGCCGTCGATGGACTGAGCATCCGACGCCTGCACCATCACCATGCTCACGCGCGCTGTAACAGGGGAGACAAAGAACAAAACTCCCGTATCCCGCTGCTGCCCAATCGCCTGCATCCGCGCATCGTTCAACATTGACTGAATGATGTTCTGCGCGGCGTCCACCGATCGGTTGCCCGTCAGGATCCCCAGCACCGGCACCGCTAAGCCGATCATCAATACAATGATGCCGATGACGATCAGCAGCTCGGTGAGCGTGAAACCGGTCTGGGCCGGCGCCGTTCCATTCTGAGATTCTGATAAAGTGCGCCGCATGAAACTTCCTCATTTACTAAACGAGTAGATATTGTCATCCCCCGCGCCAACGTCATCGTTGGTGCCGTATCGAGCATCGCGACCAGCCAGGGCGCCAAACGCACCATTCTCACCTGCCGAAGCGAAGAACGGCCGCCCGTCGGGCGACACGATTCCGCGAAACCAAAAGCTTCGGTTGTTCACTCCAACACCGCGCACGTTCTGAAGCGCTGTAAAGTAAAAGCCGTTTTGAATGACCCGCGACCCGCGCCGATAACCAATCCCTCCCAGCGTGGTCGCGCTGGTAGTCCGAACATCTGCAAGGCCCTCCGCATTGACGCCGCCGCGGCCGTCGGGAGTGTAGCCGGAGGGGCAATAGATGATCGGATTTCCCCAAGCGTCGCCAAGCACCGGAATCATGACAAGGGGCGCGGTGGGATTGGCGCTGCTGGCAACCCAGCCGCCTCCCCCCGCCGGGCCCGTGCTGCCGGATGAGGTATTGGCCCGGATGCACATGTACGTTTCCTTATTCACCCGTTGATTGGGCGGGCTCCAGAACCACACAATATCTCCCACCTCGTACGACACTCCCGAAGCCCACTTCACTGGAATCCGCCGATCGTTGGGAACACGATCGAAAGCGATCTTGTTGGCCGGTATCGAGAGCAATCGCCGCATCACGCGCTGTGTCTGGATGACCGCATTCCCATATCGCTCCGAATCATTGGAGTCGTCCGCAGTCACAAGTCCCGGCGCCAGCACCGTCTGGGGCACACCCAGCGTGTTGAAGGTCCGGAACGGCGGGCCGTTCAGTGAGCTTCGGTCGCGCGC
>JADMIO010970638.1_pt1 | contig 10211 bp, 9 predicted proteins | sample 8958161 | NCBI WGS metagenome assembly JADMIO01 (sample SAMN16585339, study PRJNA669376) | soil metagenome | isolation source: Crop rotation soil | place: USA: Cullars Rotation, Alabama | collected 2011
ATTGGCATTAGAAATAACCAGGGGCTTGCTTATGATGCTGCAACTGGTTTATTGTATGGTTCATCCCACGGCCCTTACAGCGACGATGAAATTAATATTATAGAATCCGGAAAAAACTATGGACACCCATTAGTAATAGGATACTCTTCAGATGGTAATTATAACGGCACTACCTCACAACCTCTTAATACGAGTGTTAGTGCAGGAGCCCCTTTTACTGATAATAATGGAATGTCAGGCTGTCCCCCCATCGGAGATGAAGCTACTAATGCATCAACAACTATAGGAGCTGCTACATACAGGGACCCTCTCTTTTCTGCTTATGCTTCCAGCCCCGCTACTATTCTAAACAACTGGAAAACGAATCCAGGTAATGCCGGATGGGAATCTGAAGCATGGTCAGGTTTAGATCTTTATACCAGCACAGTGATTCCCGGCTGGAAAAAATCTTTAATTGCTTCCGGCTTAAAGTGGGGGCGGATGATAAGACTTAAACTTGGTCCTACTGGTACCACAACGCTTCCAAGCGGCTTATCTCAAAATAATACAGGGGATACAGTTACTTATTTCCAAAGTGGAAACAGGTATAGAGATTTAGCTTATGGACCTAGTGGAAAGGATATTTTTTTAGTGATGGACAACAACTCCGCTACCTCCGGACCTGGTGTGGGAAACCCTACGGTTCCTGCTTGTCCCGGTTGTTTAATTAAATATACTTTTCTGGGTTATGCCGATGATGGTACAGGTAAGAGTACTATTCCTCAATCCATAGATGTAACTACTGCAGCTGCAGGTAGCTGTGTGTCAGGTACCAGTGTAACTATCGATGCTACTAATAACAGATTGTGGGTGCCTATTACAGGGCCTGATGGAAATATTATGGCAGAGATTTATGCCAATGGGAATAATTTAGGAGTCATTACTTCATCTTTCTATAGAAATGGTACTGGTACCGTGCGGTCAAAAAATGGAGTACGTTATCTCGATAGAAATATAACAATCAATCCGGCAACACCTCCGGGCTCGGCGGTTAAACTCAGACTATACATATCAAAAGCAGAGTATGATTTGCTTGATGCAGTTTCTCTGACAGGAACAGGTGATATGACAAGGTTGAAAATTTTGAAAAATAGTGATCCTTGCCGGAGTACTGTTTCTCTTGCGACTACTTTGCAAACCACAACTATGACAGCTCATGGCAGCCAGGGCTATGTATTACAGGCAGATAATATTACCAGCTTTTCTTCTTTCTATTTCGGCGAAACGCCTACTACATTGCCGTTGGATCTGTTAACATTCACCGGGTCATTACAAAATGATAAGACTACGTTGCTGAAATGGAAAACAGAAAATGAAATCAACACTTCCAATTTCGTAGTAGAAAGAAGTACTGATGCGGTTAACTTCAGCAACATCGGGAATGTAACTGCAAGTGGCAATACTGGTACTGCTACTACTAATTATTCATTTACTGATAACGATGCGGCTAATCAAAATTCACTGATACTATATTACCGTTTGAAGATGGTAGATATAGACGGTCAGTTTAAATATTCAAATGTTATCACTGTTACATTAGCAGATATCACTTCTATCAACATTGTACCTAATCCTGTAAAGAATGAAGCAAGAGTAACAATTACAGCTCCTGCCGATGGAAATGTGCAGTATAAATTAATGGATAATGCAGGCCGTACCATTCTAAGTAAATCGCTGCAAGTTAAAAAAGATAATGCAAGCACTATATCACTGGATTTAAGCAAGCTTTCTTCGGGAATATATTTCCTGAATGTAACAGGTGCTGGTTTAAGCAGCAACACGAAAGTGCAGAAACTATAGGATCATCTTGATTTTTTTCATACGCAGATTAACTTCGAGTAAGAGCCTCTCTTGAAAAGGAGAGGTTTCTTTTTTTAATACATTTTGTTTACCACACTCAACACAACTTGTTCCGCCTATGCAGGAGAGTTGAGGAGATTCATAGTTTCACCGGGATTCTCTGTGTTGATTGGCCAAAAAACGATTTTTTATAGGAACAAAATTTCGGATACAAATACTTCTATAAGGTCATATCAGAGAAAAATGATGAATTTAAGTAGTTTGTCCAAGAAAGTTTTCGATGCAGGGTGAATGGTGAATAATGCGACAATTCAGGCAATTCTACCTTTGTTTTTCATTGAAACACAGCTAGTTTTATGTAACTAAAATACATATCTATGAAAGCTTTATCAATTGCGCTTATCACTTCTTCAATCATTAGCTTGTCCTGGATTTCTAAACCTTCAGCTACAACCAGCATATCGGCAGGAAAAAAAATTGAAACTAAAATTACTTCAGGCGAACGCTTTTCGTTTTTCAGGGCTCACCGCCAGGGAAAAGGCGTAACAGCTACCTGGGGAGTAACGAACAGTAATGGTATCACTGATTTTGTTGTGGAACAAACGTATGAAGATCCTACAGACCCATATGCAAACTGGACAGAAGTAGCAAACCCAAGTTGTGTAGGAGATCGTTCCTATAAACATACAGATGCAGTTTGTTTCCCTGGTTTTATAAATTACAGGGTAGTAGCTATGAACGGTTTGACTGTAGTAGATGTTTCTAATGTAGAAACTGTTCATATTGTACAGCACTAATACTGCTTAAGTGAATATCCAATGTTCCTGATGGCCTTTACTGATTAAATAGGCACCTATGAAAACACGTTTACTCCTATTGATAATTTTCCTGGCAAACTGGGTTGGAGCATTTGCTCAAATCACATTTCCTGTAATCAGGGGCAACTTTGGTGTGGATGCAGATTTGAGATCAAATTTTTTCAACGGCCTTGTACAATCAGGTAACGACGATTGGTTTAAACTGCCCGGCTCCGTAGGAACAGGAGAATTTATTATAGATACAACAGGTGCTGCTGCTATATTGGCGGGATATACAAGTAACCCCAATAGCCGCAAACTTCCTTTTTATAGAAATATGCGTTTTAACCCATACACTGTTATTAACAACAGGCTATTGGTAGACGCATATTTTGTCAGGGACTATCATGGAGATGATTCTACCATATTTGCATCTGGTTCCAATAAAAACGGAATGAGCCCTGTTGATTGGAGTTGCCCGGTATCTCAATCTATTCCGGATAAAAACGAGATTCTTGATATTCTTCTTCACGTTAGGAGAGCAGGACCCAATACTACCGATTCCCTCTGGCTGATGGGTGGTATATCAATAGAAAATACAACGGGTAACAGGTACTTCGATTTTGAAATGTACCAGACTGATATTTATTACGATAGAACGACAAGGCAGTTTTATAATTATGGACCCCATGCCGGCCATACCCGGTGGCAATTTGATGCGCTGGGAAATATGACAGTACCGGGTGATATAATTCTTACTGCAGAATATAGCAGTTCTTCTTTAACCAATGTAGAAGCCCGTATCTGGATCGATAGAGCTGATCTTTCGATAACACCCGCTACATTTAACTGGACAGGGAGTTTTGATGGTGCCAACAATGGCTCGCAATACGGATATGCCGGGATACTCCCTAAAACTGCCGGAGCTTTTTATACAGGGCTGCAAAGTGTAAGTGGTACCTGGGCAGGCGCTTTTTCACTAACATTGGGTGATGGTAGTGTAGCTACAACTTATAATGCCAGGCAGTTTATGGAGTACTCTGTAAACTTATCCAAACTTGGATTGGATCAGGCACAGATTTTTGGAGGCGATGATTGCCAGATGCCTTTCAGAAGAGTAATTGTAAAAAGCAGGGCTTCCACATCTTTTACATCGGAGCTAAAAGACTTTGTTGCCCCTTTCGATTTCTTTATGGCCCCCAAAGCCCAGGTAGAAGCTACTGTTCCTATGTTATGTGATACATCAGGCGTTAGCCGGTTATATGTAATGAACCCAATTCCTACTTCTGTTTATCAATGGTCAACACCCAATGGAAATATTCTTGGCACAACAACAGGCCCTTCTATTTATGTAGATACGGCAGGTATTTATATTGTAAAACAATACCTGCAGGCAGGATGCAGTGTATATGCAACAGATACCATTACTATCGGACAATTTGAAAATTGCGGTGTATTGTCTGGTAACCTTTTTGATTTTAGCGGTGTAAAAAATAATAACCTTGTTTCACTTACGTTGAAATTACCTGAATCCAATCTTACCAGCTACTATAACCTGGAACGTAGTACAGACGGAATAAATTTTGAAATATTGCAACGGGTAACTGTTACCGAAAGAAATTCCGGGGCAGGAATTTTTACTTATAACGATAACATTATTGCTTTATCCTCTCCGCAAGTTTATTACAGGATAAGATTATTTCAAAAAGACAACAAACAACTGTTGACTAATATTATAAAATATCAATTGGCGAAATCAAATGAGAGCTTTATAAAAATTACTCCTAATCCTGTAAAGGATATTATGAACCTTCAGATTATTTCTGCCAGCTGTAATAAGGCCGATGTTTATATCTATGATCAAATGGGAAAAGTAATAGATAAAACAGTTGTTATTCTTCAAAAAGGAAATAATGTAATTACCTTTGATGTATTGAAGAATAAGCCTGTCGGATTTTACCAGGCTGTTATTCACTCCGGCGGAAATGTATTAACTCAACGATTACTTCATATAAATTAAAGGGGACTTGCTTTTTGACCTCCCTGCCTTTCAAGGAGGGTTTTCGGACTCCGGTTATTTAAATAGTTCTTATTGCATTCGGAGTTTGAGGTCGCCTTATTGTCTGTGTCCATTTGTGTTTATCTGTGGCCGACTGTATTTAATCAGTGTAATCCGTGGCTAACTGTATTTATCCCATTGCCGAAGAAAATTTTCATTTGTATTTAATTGTATTCATTCGTGGCTAACCCTCTTTTCGTCAGTGGCTGAAATGTATTTACATTTGCACCAATGTACACGCTGAAAAAATCCTTAGGCCAGCATTTTTTAAAAGATGAAAACATCTGTCGTAAGATTGTAGATGCATTAAAACAACATTCTTTTACACAATTACTGGAAGTTGGCCCCGGCGGCGGCGCATTAACCAAGCACCTGCTACAGTTGGAGAATATAGATTTTAAAGCAGTAGAACTCGATGAAGAAAAAGTAGAGTACCTCAAAAAAACATATCCTCAGCTTGAAGATAAAATCATTCACCAGAGTATTTTAGATATTGAACAGCCATTCTCCGGCAAGTTCACCGTTATCGGCAATTTTCCTTACAATATATCCTCGCAAATTCTTTTTAAAATCCTTGATTGGAAAGATGACGTAGATTGTGTAATAGGAATGTTTCAGAAAGAAATGGCGCAGCGTGTAGCCTCCAAAGAAGGTAATAAAGTGTACGGGGTAATAAGTGTGCTGGTACAGGCATTCTATAAAGTAGAATATTTATTTGATGTAAACCAGGGTTGTTTTCAGCCACCACCAAAAGTTATGAGCGGTGTTATCCGTCTTACACCCAAAGAAGAGCAATTACCAATGAAGTCCGCAAAAGCCTTTTCCCTGCTGGTAAAAACAGCTTTTAATCAACGGAGAAAAACATTGCGCAATGCAGTAAAAGGCTTGTTTGAGCCAACAATACTGGAAGATGATTTGTTTAACAAAAGAGCAGAACAACTCAGCATTCAACAATTTGCTGACCTTACTTTTAAAATGCGATGAAAAAAATAATAATTACTGGGAAGTCACATCCGGTATTGCAGGAGCAGCTTCAGCAAAAAGGATTTACTGTTTTATACGATCCTGCTATCACTTACGATCAACTGGCTGCAATAATTCATGAAGCAGAAGGAATAGTAGTAACAACAAGTATTAAAGTTGACAAGGCCCTTATTGATAAGGCCGCTGATCTGAAATGGATAGCCCGCCTGGGCAGTGGTATGGAAAAAATTGATGTAACCTATGCGCAAAGCAAAGGAATAAAATGTATCAGCAGCCCCGAAGGAAACCGCAATGCAGTAGCAGAACATACGCTTGGCTTGTTATTAAATCTTCTCAATAATATTTCTGTTGCGCAACAGGAAGTAAAACAAAGCCTTTGGAGAAGAGATGAAAACCGCGGTATCGAGCTAAGTGGTAAAACAGTTGGTATAATCGGTTTTGGAAATACAGGCAGCAGCTTTGCAAAATTGTTACAACCTTTCGGCGTAACAGTACTGGCTTACGACAAATACAAATATGGCTTTGGTGGAGATAGTGTAAAAGAAGCCAACCTTGAACAAATTTGCCGCTACGCAGATGTTATCAGTTTTCATATCCCGCTTACAGAAGAAACATTGCACATGGCCGATGCCGCTTTTTTTAATTCACTTCAGCAAAAACCATTTCTATTAAATACAGCAAGAGGCAAAGTAGTAAGCCTCGAAGTATTAATTGAAGCATTAAAAAGTAGTAAGATTGCAGGGGCTGCATTGGATGTGTTGGAAAACGAAAAATTAGCAACCTACACCGCAGAAGAAAAAGAAAAACTGGATTGGCTGCTTGCACAGCCAAACGTAATCATTACTCCGCATATCGCCGGGTATAGTCACCAGGCATTTTATAAAATGTCTAAAGTAATAGCAGAGAAGCTGGGGCTCTAATCATTTGTTAAATGATGAACCGGAAACATTAATGGCATTATTATTTCGGCAATTTTGGGAAAATACTGTTTATGAAAAAACATCTACTCCCACTCAGTATCACCCTTTTACTTTTTACTTCCTGTTCCAAATCTTTCGAAGAACACCTCATCGGCAAATGGAAATTAAATGATTCATACCGGCAACGTCTTTTCGATAGGGATGGTTTTCAAACCGGTTACGAAAGCGGTGTATTCACCTTAAATGAAAACGGAACAGCAACCTATACCAGTACCACCGATACACTAAATGGCTATTGGAATGCTGACAGGTATAACAACTACAATGGTGACGAAAGCCGCAGTTACCGCCACCTGCAATTGAATCTTGTCAATTTTCCCCAGAACAAATTTATCAATTGGTCCTTCGACGACTTTAAATATAAGGATAGTCGTGACCGGATAAAAGCCACACAATTCTCTTTAAGCTCCGAAATCATATACGAGTTTGTACGAACTCCGTAAATGTAACTAAGGAACTCATTGAATTTCAATACATGGGTTTACACTTTGGGGCTTATTTCACTTAGCGGCACAACGGGAGCTGGCTCAAAACAATTGTTTGTTACAAGATATTTTTTTTATATTTGTCCATTAATAATGCAACGCTTCAGGTACAAACTGAGGCGTTGTTATTTTTTTTGTCGTCTTGCCATAAGCGGGAATAAAAACAGGAGGTGATCATGAGTGATTTTCAGTATGTAACGCAGGAAACGTTGGATCAGATGAAAGCTGATCTGCAGCGAATGAAATCGGTAGACCGCCCGGCAGCCAGCCGTGCCATTGCCGAAGCCAGGGAAAAAGGAGATTTAAAAGAGAATGCAGAATACGATGCTGCCAAAGAAGCGCAAGGTTTGCTCGAAGCAAAAATTGCCGCTTTTGAAGGTGCCCTATCCAATATAAGGGTAATGGATGCAGCCAATATTGATACCAGTAAAGTATCTATTCTTACCAAAGTAACCATGACCAACCTGGGTACTAAAAAACAGGTAACGTATAAAATTGTAAGTGAGCAGGAAGCCGATCTAAAAGCCGGAAAAATTTCTGTTACTTCACCAATAGGCAAAGGCTTGCTTGGCAAAACAGTAGGACAAACTGCCGAAGTGCAGGTGCCTGCCGGTATGTTGAAATTTAAAATTGAAGATATCACTGCATAAGGAAAACGGAACTCCGTTTCCGTTCATCAGAAAGCCTTCATCAACGATGAAGGCTTTCTGCATTTAAAGTTAATTGTGTTATTGGTTAATTAGTTTATTGGGCAGCGTGATGGGGAGAAAAATGGTTCAACAGGTTTAAAAATTTAAAACGTTTGAACATTAAACTTTTTAAACCTGAAATTCAGTCTATCTAAACCTTAAAACTTTCCCATCACACCAAACCAGCAACTAACAACTCACAACCAGTTACCACAAAAACTTTAAATTTATACAGTGAAATTCCCCTTTCATAAATCAACAATCGCAAACCTGAAATCTAAACTATTCGGAACTATGACCATCTTTTCAAAAATCATCGCCGGAGAAATTCCTTCTTATAAAATTGCAGAGAACGAAAAATTCTTTGCCTTCCTCGATATTTTTCCATTGCGTGAAGGCCATGTGCTGGTAGTACCAAAAACAGAAACCGATAAACTATTCGATCTGCCGGATGATTATTTGAGTGAAATGCTCCTCTTTGCAAAACCAATAGCCCATGCAATAGAGAAAGCATTTAACTGCAATCGTTGCGGCATCAGTGTAGTAGGATTAGAAGTACCACACGCCCATATTCATTTAATTCCCATTAATTCTGCCAACGATTTGAATTTTACACAATCAAAACCCAAAGCATCGGAGGAGAGTTTAAAAAAGGTACAGGAGAAAATACTGGCCAACCTGTAACTTTTATTTACCTGACCAGCAAATGTGTACTCACTGCAATCCTGTTCCACATATTCATTAAAATCGCTGATGTAATTATTTCGCCAATAATTTCGGGGCTAAAGAATTTTTCTGCTGCTTTGTATGTAGCATCCGAAACGCCATGCTGATGAACTAAGGTTACTTCTTCTGCCAATGCAAGCACTGCTTTTTCTTCTTCGGTAAAAAGGTCCGTTTCTTTCCAGGCACTTAGTACAAATAAGCGTTGTTGTGTTTCGCCAACATGCAAAGCTTCTTTTGTGTGCATATTAATACAGTAAGCACAGGAGTTAATTTGCGAAACCCGCACTTTGATAAGATGCTTTAAAATAGGGGAGAGGCTGGATTTACTGATAACTGCTGATAAATTATACATGGCTTTCCATGTATCAGGCTGACTTTGTTCAATGTTTACTCTTTGTTCCATTTTTATTTATTTTGATAGAACAAAGCTACCAGCAGCAAAAGCTAACTATCTTAAACAGGTTTAAGAAATTCGTTTCTTTCTTATTTCGCTTAAATATTCTGGTGTAAATCCCAGGTACGAGGCTAACAGGTATTGCGGCACCCGTTGTACAAATTCGGGGAAGAGTTTATTGAATTCATGATAAAGCTCTTCTCTTGAAGAGCCGTATAAGTATTTAATACGGAACTGGTAAGCCGCATGTGCCCGTTGATGAACTGTTCTGAAATACTTTTCCATTTTTGGAAACTGCTCCAGCATTTTTTCCTGTGCGGCAAAATCAATACTTGCAATTTCAGATTTCTCTACCGTCTGAATATAAAAACCGGAAGGCTTTTGAGCAGAGAAGGATGTATAATCTGCCAGCCACCAGTTTTCCAAAGCAAACTGTATGGTTTGTTCCACTCCTTTATCATTGATAAAAAACATCCGCAAACAACCTTTAATAACAAAGTAGTTTGACTTGCAGATTTTTCCTTCCGTCAGTAGGTTTTTCTTTTTTGGGGAGTCGATGATTTTGAAATAGGAGAGCACATCAGTAAACTCCTGTTCGGTGAGGTTGACGAATTTGGTTATATGTTTTTTTAATATGTCAGACATTGTTTACTCACATTGTATATCCGCTTTACTTATTGCCAGTTTATGTCCTTTGTTGTTGAAGAAAAGCTGGTGCCGTTGGCAAAGGTAACGGTCATGGTTAACCGGTGATTCAGGTTGTTGGCAGGCTTTGTTTTAGTAAATAACGGAATATAATCTATAGGGTGTCTTTGCTTATTGATAAGGGTTTTGATAGAATCAATGGAAAGATTAGTGCCGAAATTAGTATAGCGTTTATTATAGCTTTTAAAGTAATTATTCAGCGGCATCCCTGCCGGAATACCATTGAAAACATTGTTGCTGGTAATTTCAATGCTATTGAGTGGATACTTTAACCCTTCATCACCACAACTTTCACAACTACAAGCATTGGCTGTATTAACGAAAGAAGAAAAAGGGTTTTGATGTGCTGCTACACAGTTAATACTAAAATCACCGTCAATATACAAGCTATCCATATTAACAGTGATGCCGTTATCAACAACCGTATTCTGAGACCCTGATGGTTTTACAATTAAACCAGTAGCTACAAAGTAATGTTCTTTTATTGGTTTACAATTGCAACAGGCGATGTATGCAAAATTGATAAACAAAAATCCAACAGGCAGGATCAATA
>JADMIO011460740.1_pt1 | contig 10211 bp, 6 predicted proteins | sample 8958161 | NCBI WGS metagenome assembly JADMIO01 (sample SAMN16585339, study PRJNA669376) | soil metagenome | isolation source: Crop rotation soil | place: USA: Cullars Rotation, Alabama | collected 2011
CTCTCCCGCCGCGCTGGTCGGCGGACCTGCTGGACGAGATCGCGGCGCAGATCATGGGTCTGGGCGATGCATTGCTCGCGCGCGCGGAGAAGGAGACGGCTTTGCCGCGCCCGCGGCTCATGATGGAACGCATGCGCACCTGCGGGCAGATGCAGATGTTCGCCAAGATCGTGCGCGACGGTTCGTGGGTCGACGCGGTCATCGATACCGGTGATCCGAATCGAAAACCGATGTCCAAGCCCGACCTCCGCCGCCTGCTGCGCCCGCGCGGGCCGGTCGTCGTGTTCGGCGCGAGCAATTTCCCCTTCGCCTTCAGCACCGCCGGCGGCGATACCGCCTCGGCGCTCGCCGCGGGATGTCCCGTCGTTGTCAAAGGACATCCCAGCCACCCCGGCACATCGGAAATGTTCGCGACTGCGATCCGCGCGGCGCTCCAAAAACTCCGCCTCCCGCTTGGCGGTTTCGCACTCCTTCAGGGTCGTTCCCACGAACTGAGCTCTATGCTCGTGAAGCATCCGCTCACGGAAGCGGTTGGATTCACCGGCTCACTCCGCGCGGGGCGCGCGATTTTCGACCTCGCCGCGGCGCGCGAGAAGCCGATCCCGGTGTTTGCCGAGATGGGAAGCCTCAACCCCGTCGTCATCATGCCCGCAGCCATCGCCGAGCGCGGCGACAAGATCGCCCAGGAGCTCGCCGGCTCCGTGCTCATGGGCAACGGCCAATTCTGCACGAAACCCGGCCTGATCTTTACCGTCGGGGGCGCCGATCAGAATTTCGTCCGCGCCTTGGGCCGGCAGATCTCCAGCAGCTCCGGCGGGACGATGCTCAACCAGAACCTGCGCGAGAATTTCCGCCAGCGCATCGAGCAATTCGCCGCCGTCCCCGGCGTGCACGCGATCGCTTTCGGCCAGCCGCAGGGCCACGCCGGCATGTCGCCGGCGCTGTTCGAAACGGATGCCGCAACCTGGAAACGCGACCCGCGCCTGCGCGAGGAAGCGTTCGGTCCAGGATCGATCGTGATCCATTGCGCAAGCATCGATGAGGCCATCGATTGCCTCAAATCCCTGGGCGGAAGCCTCACGGGGACGATTCATGTTGGCACCGCCGAAGAGACGAAATCGTCCGCGAAGATGATGCGTGCCATGGAAGCGAATGTCGGCCGAGTCGTGGTCAACGGCTATCCCACCGGCGTCGAGGTCTGCAACGCCATCGTCCACGGCGGCCCGTATCCTGCGACCACCGACGCCGCATCCACCAGCGTCGGCAGCGCCGCGATGCACCGGTTCGTCCGCCTCGTCGCCTATCAAGACACGCCCGACAACCTGCTCCCGCCTGCCCTGCAAAATGCCAACCCGCTGGCGATCGAGCGGACGATCAACGGCAAACGCACGCGCGACGCGGTATAACTCCGCCTCGTGCCCCAGCAGATTCAGCTCAACGCGTGGGACTTGGCGATTTTTCTCGCGTACATGCTGCTGGCCGTCGGCCTGGGATTTCTCGTCTCGATCCGGCGGAAGAAAACGACGCGCGGGTATTTTCTCGGCGGGAAGAGTCTCCCCTGGTACGTCATCGCTACCTCGATGCTCGCATCGGATGTATCGAGCGAGCACTTCATCGCCAACGCCGGCATCGGCTACACGTACGGCATCGTCGCGGCCACCGCGAGCTGGAACTGCTGGATCATTTACACGATTTTCATCTGGATTTTCCTGCCGTATTACGTCCGCACGAACCTGTACACGATTCCCGAATTCCTCGAGCGGCGCTACAGCACGGCCTGCCGTTACATTTTTTCCGCCGCGCTGCTGGTGGGATACGTCGCCGCGATAATTTCCGGCTCGCTCTACGCCGGCGGGTTGGCGTTTGAGCGCATGCTCGGACCATTTCTTTCCGGATCGCTGGCCGATCCGCACAAGCAGATCGTCGCGGGGATCATTTTCTTCGCCGTCGTGACCGGCGCGTACACGATCTACGGCGGGCTGCGCTCGGCGGCGTGGACCGATTTCATGCAGGTGATCATCCTCGGGGTCGGCGGCGTACTCGTGCCGATCCTAGGCCTGCGCGCGGTCGGCGGTTTCGGCGAGCTCTTTCGCGCGAATCCGGACAAGTTCCAGGTTTTCCTGCCTGTGACGCACGAGCGATTTCCCTTCACTGGCGTGTTCACTGGATTTCTCACCGTCGGCATCTGGTACACCTGCACGTCGCAGCACATGGTGCAGCGCGTGCTGGCGGCCAAGGACGAATGGAACGCGCGGATGGGCGTGATCGGCGCGGGATTCCTGCACATTATCACGCCGTTTTTCTTCGTCTTTCCCGGCATTATCGCGTTCAAGCTGCGGCCGGGGCTCAATCCTCCGGATTCTGCGTATCTCACGCTCGTGCAGCAGCTCGTCTGGCCGGGACTGCGCGGACTGATCCTTGCGGCCATGGCGGCGGCGCTGATGTCCAACCTCTCGGCCGTGCTCAATTCCGCATCGACGCTAATCACCATCGATTTCTACAAGAAGCTGATCCGCCCGGATTCGACCGAGCAGCAGCAGGTGCGCTTCGGGCAGATCGGTGGGGCGATGATCCTGACGGCCAGCGCGGTCATCGCGTGGAGCTTCAGCCTGCATCCGGAAATTCCGCTGTTTCTCAAGGTGCAGAACATCTTCTTCTTCATCGCGCCGCCGTTCTCGGTCATCTTTTGCGCGGGATTATTGTGGCGCCGCGCGAACACCGCCGGCGCGCTGGCGACAATCATTCTGGGATTCGCGTTCACGCCGATCCTCGACCGCTACATGCCCGGGGTCTACTTGCATCGCGCGTTCTTCTCCTGGTGCTTCTGCGTGATCGTCATGACAGTCGTTTCGATGCTGACCGCGCCGCCGCCCGCGGAAAAAGTCGCTCCGATCATCTGGTCGCCGCGCTACGCGGCCCTGCCGGAAGAGGAGAAGCGTCGCTATCGGGGCATCAAGGACTTCCGGGTCTGGTGGCTCCTGTTCGTCGGAATCATCCTGTCGATTTACGCATTCTTTCTCTGGTTCCGATTGCAGCATCCGGTGAAGATGCTGCCGTAACCCATGAAGATCACCCGTATCGAAACCATTCCGATCCGCGTCCCAATCAAGCCGCAGCTTGCCATCAAGAGCGGCCGCGGCGGGTCACATGTCGTCTCGCCGTTTCTGATTGTGAAAGTCCACACGGATGAAGGAATCACAGGTCTTGGCGAAGCATCGTGCACGCCGCGGTGGAGCGGGGAGGATCAATTCACGGCCAAGCATTTCATCGACGACTACTTCGCTCCACAGCTCATCGGCGAGGACCCGACGCACATTCCGCAATGCTGCGAAAAGTTCATGCCGATTGTCGCGGGCAATCCATTCACCAAATCCGCCATCGAAATGGCGTTGTGGGACATTCGCGGCAAGGCGATGAACCTCCCGGTGCACGAGCTGCTCCTGCCCGGCGGGACGGCGCGCGAATTTGTGCCAACGAAGTGGTCAATTTCCGGCCGCGAGCGGGCCATCGCGGCGGAGATCGCGCGCTGGGCGATGGAGCAGGGATTTCGCAAGATGAAGGTGAAGGTCGGGACTGGCTTTGAAGATGACATCCAGCGGGTGCGCGCTGTGCGCGAGGCAGTCGGGGAAAATGTCATGTTCGGGGTCGATGCGAACGGGGGGTGGGGCGATGCTGATACCGCGCTGCGTACGATCGAGCGGCTGCGCGAATTCAATATCGCGTTTGTCGAGCAGCCCGTTCCCGCCCACGACATTTTCGGCCTGGCCGGGGTGCGCAACGAATGCGGCCTGCCGGTGATAGCCGACGAAAGTGTCTACACGGTGGAGGACGCCGCGAATCTCCATCGCATTAGCGCCGCGGACGTTTTTTCCGTTTACATCGGCAAGGCGGCGGGGATCAAAGGTGCCGATGAGATTGCGAAATTCGCCTATCGCAATCATCTGGCCACGACGATCGGCAGCAATCTGGAGCTGGGAATCGGCTCGGCCGCGATGACGCATCTCGCCCTGGCGCGTGCCGAGATCACCGTCGAGCAATATCCCTGCGACATCATCGGCCCGCTGTTTTACGAGGACGACATTCTCGCCGATCCGCTGCCGATCAAGGGCGGGGAGGCGCGCGTGCATGACAAGCCTGGACTGGGCGTGGAATTGGATGACGCGAAGGTCGAGAAGTATCGCGTGCGCTGATTAATCGACGCGTGTAATTCGCAGCACCGGGGGGTTCTCCAGGCGCGACTTTCGGCAGCGATCGCGGAAGCTCGTCCAGTCGTATTTCCAATCCCCCGCCACACGCGCGAACAGCGAGCAGTACGTCGGCACGCCTTCGGCCCCGCGCAGCACCACGCCGCGGTTGTAGACGAACACGATCTCCGAAATCGCCGACTTCTGTGCGTAGGCGACGCTCAGCATGTCATCGAAGAAATAGAGCAGCTCACCCGGCAGCGGGAGCTGGCACACATTCTCCGGCGGCAGTTTTTTCGCCTGGTCGAGCAGCACGAACACTTCCTGGCCGGAGTAGAGGCCGTGGCGGACCTGCTTTTCGATCGGCAGCATGTCCCAGACGTGCTGGCAGACGGCCGGTGCTTCGTCGTCGAGCATCTCGGCGATGACGGATTCGCCCGTGCTGTAGCTGAGTTGGATTTTGCGTCGCTGCATTCGATCAGCTCACCTTCGCGACCAGCCGCCGGACGGCGTCGGTCACGCGATCTTCGACATCATTCGTGAACGGCGCTGGCACCCAGCTCCAGAGATTCGCGCGTCCGCCTTCGTAGCCGCCTTCGCGCTGGATGCGGCGGTTGCAGTAACCCGCCACCCAGACGTTCCTGGCGGCGCCGGCGAATTCGCGCTTGAACTTGAGCGACCAGTCGACGACCGGCTCGCCGCTCATCACGATCATGAGCAGTTCATCGCCGAAGCGAATGGCTTGAATCGGCGCCGGATAGGACGTGATGATCGGCTCGCCACGCTGCAACGTGTCGAGCAGGAATTTCGCTTTCACGCGACGCGGGGGGTCATCGCTCGCGAGGTTGGCATCGAGCTGTTCGCGCGTGATGGGCTCCAGAGCTAGCGGCACATCTTCTATCGCAACACCGAGGGGGCCTGTGATCAACTGACCATCATCCTCGACACTTTTCTGAACCGCGTCCGCGAGTTGATGGCCGTATTCACGCGACAGCTCAACCGATCCGCGCGGTTCGGGATTCTGATCGGCGCCACAGCCGGTGATGAAGAGAGGCGTCGCACCGGGAAACGCATTCCGCAGCTTTTCCTTCGCAAATCCCGCCCAATCCGCGCAGTAGCGGCCATCCTCCGGCGGGATCGTCGTGTTGTGGCACGCGTAGCCGAAGACGATCGACTTGGGTCGTCCACTGTCAGCGGAATTCACGGACAGCACAGGGACATCCTGATCCAGCACATCCTCGGCAGACGCTTCGCCGCCTTTCACACCGGCGCGGCGGCGGTTGTGGGCGAAGGTCGAGGTGGTGTGACGGATTGAGAGCGTTACCGGCTCCATGTTCCGCGTCGATTCGATGATGATACGCGACAGCGCGTCGGCCAGGTGATGAGCCGTTGGCTCGATCTTCGCGGCGAACTCCCGGGGGATGTTGAAAAACAGCGCCTTGTCCGGCCTGAACTCCGGCCCGTAATGCGTGTGCGTCGCCGCCAGCACGATGCGCTCGCGCGGCAGGCCGATCTCGCGGTGGACTGCTTCATACACGCGATCGGCGATGATCTTGGTGATCGCGATCAGGTCGATGGATGCGATCACGAGGCAGCCACCAGCCCCATCATCGAGTGTCAGCGCGCTCGCATGCAGATCGGAGATCTTCTCCCGCGCCGGGGCCGTCCGCGCCGCGTATCCGGCGAGCCACAAGGGCTCATCCGGCGTGACGATCTCCGAAGCTGTTCCCGCTCGCCAGCTCACATCGCCGTCCATCCGCCGTCGACGGCGATGATCGCCCCCGTGACGTATGATGCTTCATCCGACGCCAGAAACACCGCCGCCCTCGCGACCTCGTCCGGCTCGCCGACGCGCCCCAGCATCGTCTTGCTGACCTGGCGTTGATACATTTCCGATCCGGGTGCCGGCGAAATGCGCGTCTGGATCGGCCCGGGACACAGCGCGTTACAGCGAATGTTCAGAGGCCCGTAATCCATCGCAACGCTGCGTGTCAGGCCGATCATCGCGTGTTTGGCGCTCGTGTACGCCGGCGAGCTGCGACCGGCGACCATGCCTTGCACTGACGCGATATTGACGATGGATCCCTTTCGATGCGGTGTCATGTGGGGCAGCACCAGCCGGATGAAATCCGCCGTCCCGCGCAGGCCGACGTTAAAGCAGGTTTCCCATTCCTGCCGCGATGCGTGTTCGATATCGTTCCACTTCGTGAGGTACGCCGCGTTGTTGCAGAGAATGTCGATCCGACCGTTCTTCGCGGTAGCCAGCTTGACGACATGCGCGATCTGCTGCTCCTCGGTCACGTCACATTGAACAAACGATGCAGCGAACCCAGCCTTGCGAATCTGCGCAGCGGATTCCTCGCCCGCCTGCGCATCAATTTCAGCGACGAGAACCGCGGCGCCTTCTTCCGCGAAGGCGCAAGCGACCGCTTTGCCGATCCCGTGTCCGGCGCCCGTGACGATGGCTACCTTGTCCGACAGTCGATTCATTGCTGGTGTGCCAGGCGCTGACCCCTCGCCCCGATCTTCGCCCGCGTGATGGTGTATCGCCCGAGGTTGGCGACGTATAGCTCGTCAAAATTTTCGCCGCCGAAGGCCACGTTGGTCGGACGCGACAGGAGAATCGCCCAGCGGTCGTGCGAGAGGAGAGATTTCTCGCCGCTGGGGGAGATGCGATAGATCTCGTCAGATGCGTAGCAGGAAACGTAGAGATTCCCCGCCGCGTCCAGCGCCAGTCCATCGGGCAAGCGCCCGATACCCTCGGCGTAGATTTCCGCGGCGCCGAGCGCGCCATCCGCGTGCAACTGGAAGCGATAGACGCGGTCCATGTTGCTCTCGACCATGAACAGATGCTTCTCATCGGCGCTCAGCGCCAGACCATTCGCGTATCCAAATGGTCCGCCGATCACCTGGCCAAGCCCGTCCGGCGTGAAGCGAAGCAGACAGCCATCCTGCTGCTTCCATTTGCCCGAATCGGAGACGTACATGTTGCCGGCGCGGTCGAAAACCGGAAAGTTCGGCGTGACCAGCTTGTGCGCGGCGGCGCGGGTGGCAAAAACGGAATCGCTGCCGGATGGCGCGATGCGCACGATGCCCATATTGGGATTGCAGACGAATAGATCGCCCGATGGCGAAAACGCCAGGCCCGCGTTGAAGCTGCCCAGCTCCGCGACGGTCGTCACCTCGCCCTTGGGATCGATGCGATAAATCTGCCCGGCCTCGCCGCCGGCCCAGAGCTGGCCGTGGCGGTCAAACGCGAGGCACTCGGGGTGATCCAACCCCGTGGCGAAGACCTCGAACTTGTCGATGGGGACGAGCGGGTCCATGATTTGTCCGAATTGGAGGAATTTAACATGTCAACACCAATCAGTCGACGCGACGCCTGCGATTCGCCCCGGCAGGTGCGTTAGCCCGCGGTCACATGGAGCGTGAACCGTCCGTTGTTCGCCGATTCCATCGCCGGCGGCGTTAAGCCTGTCGCGATTCCGGATTTCAACGCATAATTGACGGCCGCTGTAGCGTAGCATGGGGGTTCTGCTCGGAGGGCAACATGGACCGGACCAGCACCAGGAAGTCTCACGGTCTCTCTGCATCCATCGAAAAACTCGAATCCCGAACGCTCCTCGCCGCAGTCGGCCAGCAGCCGGTCGGCGCGCTGACGGGCAAGATCGTCTTCACAGTCGGTGGGCACGGCATCACGGCCGATTATCCAGGCAGCGGCGGATGGTCCACGCAGCGAGGCAACAACAACTCCCTGGTCGAGGATTTCGGCAACATCGACCAGATGAACTATTACGTGAACTACCTCTTCAACGCGGGCGCCACAGTCGTCCCTCTGCGCCCGGTTGGGCACCAAACCAACGAAGTCGTTCTGGACAACCTCTCACCCGGCGTGACCTTCACCGGCTCGTGGAGCAACGGAACTTCGTCGCCGTACTTCGGCACCGCCAGCGATGCGGTTCACTATCGATTCGCAACCGCATCAACGACGCAGAGCGCCGTTGCGAAATACACGCCCAACATTCCCGTCGCCGGCATCTACCCCGTCTACGCCTGGGCGCTCGATGGCGCCAATCGCGCGGCGGATCAGCTCTATCGCGTCACGTATGACGGTGGCGTGAACGAGGTCAAGGTCAATCACCAGCGCGTCGGCAAAGGCTGGGTTTACCTGGGTTCGTATTATTTCAAAGCCGGCACGTCCGGCTTCGTCGAGATCAGCAACAAGTCCGCCACCAATGGCGGCGCAGTGATCGCCGATGCCATCCGCTTCGGCAACGGCATGGGCGACGTCGATCGCGGCGCCGGCGTGAGCGGATACTCGCGCGAGGAAGAGCCCGCGCTCTATTGGATCATGCGATCCGCCGGCGTTGGCACCCCGACCAGCGCGTATTACGCCTCGAGCAACGACCGCGACAGCACCGTCTCGGCCGCCCCGCGCTTCTCGGCGTACATGAACAACTCTGCCGTCGGGACCAACACCGAGCGAATCTTCCTGAGTTTTCACTCCAACGCCGGCAGCGGCTCCAATCGCGGCACGCTGGGACTCGTCAACGGAAACAACGATCCTACGACCGCTACCCCGCACCAGCAGGCCTGGGCGAATCTTGTCAGCGCGGAGATCAATGACGATCTTGTGGCTTTGGGAAATCAGCTGGAATTCCCGTGGTTCAACCGCACCACGCACACGCTGGATCGCAGCGATATTGAATTTGGTGAGCTTAACAATCACGGCATCAACGATGAATTCGACGCCACGATCGTCGAGACCGGCTTTCACGACAACGTCGAAGACGCCGCCGACATGCTCGATCCCAAGGTGCGCGACTGGATGGGCCGCGCTGCGTATCAGGCGACGGTGAAATATTTCAATCAGTTCGCATCGACGCCGATCAACTTGCTGCCCGAAGCGCCGACGAACGTGCGCGCTCTGGCGGATAACACCGGAAAAGTCACGATTTCCTGGGTTCCGCCGGTGGTGGATGGTATCGGCGGGCAGGCGGCTACGGGCTACACGGTTTTCACGTCAACCAACGGCTACGGCTTCGATGGCGGGACCGTCGTCGCCGGCGGCGCGACGACGTCGCTCACGATCTCCGGCCTCTCGACCTCGCAGGTGTACTACTTCCGCGTCGTGGCCAACAACGCGGGCGGGCAGTCGCTGCCTTCCGAGGTCGTCGCGTCGCGCCCGCGCGTCGGTGGGACCAAGCAGGTTCTGATCGTCAACGGCTTCGACCGCCTTGATCGCGCCGGCGATTTCCGCCAGGTCGGCCCGCTCAGCCCAGGCGGGGCGAATTCCACCTTCAGCCGCGTGCGCCAGCGCTACAACAATACGCACGACTACGCCGTGCAGGCCGGCGAGGCGATCGAAGCATTCGGCAAGATTTCCGTCGATACCGCGCAGAACGAATCGATCACCGGCGGTCAGGTCAACCTGGGCGACTACAAGTACGTCATCTGGCTCAGCGGCGAAGAAGGGACGAAGGACAAGACATTCAGCGCCGCCGAGCAGACGGCCGTCACGAATTTCCTCAACGCCAACGGCAAGCTCTTCGTCAGCGGCGCGGAGATCGGATTTGACCTGGTCGGCGGCGGCGGCGGGGCGGGCTTCTTCAATAACAACCTGCACGCGGGCTATGTGTCGGATGATGCTAACACGTACAACGCGTCCGGCGCGACGGGCAGCATCTTCGCCGGCATTTCACTGACTTTCGACAACGGCACCGGCGAAACCTACGACGTCGGCACGCCGGATGTCATCTCCGCGGGGACGGGCGCGAAGATCGCGCTCAACTACACCGGCGGAACAGGCGGCGCGGCGGCGGTGCAGTGGTCCAATACGTCAGGCCAGCGCGTCGTCACCATGGCGTTCCCCTTCGAGACGATCACGACGCTTGCCAATCGCAACGCGGTGATGAAAGCCGTGCTGAGTTTCTTCGGCGCCACACCACCCGCGACCCTGCGCATCAACACCGGCGGGACAAGCTTCACCGACGGAGCCGGCAACCTCTGGTCCGCCGACAGCGGTTT
>JADMIO010048163.1_pt1 | contig 10210 bp, 1 predicted proteins | sample 8958161 | NCBI WGS metagenome assembly JADMIO01 (sample SAMN16585339, study PRJNA669376) | soil metagenome | isolation source: Crop rotation soil | place: USA: Cullars Rotation, Alabama | collected 2011
AAATACATCTTTGTTAGCCTATATGCGATCAATCAATCAATCAATAAGTACATTTATAAAGCGCCGCTCTAAGCAAAATGCCACAGTAGCGCTAAATGGACAGTCAAGAATCAAGTAACATAGCTGTCAATTATCTGCGCAGAACGATACGTAGATAATTGTCACATGCAACAGCTTTCGGTAGGCTGCACTTTGGTCCTACATACCACTAGGTCAAAGTACAGGTCATTTCAGTGACGCATAATACGCTCACCGTGCAGTGGCGTATGTAACGACTTAAATTGTGGCCCCACCCCCCGACCGATTTTAAAATTGGCCCCCATAAAATGTGAAACCCTCCTCCTTGGTAACTCTCCCTCTCTCGAAAATGCGAAAAAGTAAATCAAAAGGCAGTCTTAGTAAAGCTTCGCATTCACGTGCTCCTCCCGCCCTGCAGCTGCAGGCCCTGCTCCCTCATGGTTACGCCACTGTCTCCATTGTTACAGAAATGTCCCGTATATGTGAACTTTGACCCAGTGTCTATCCATCCATTGAAATCTTGCCCTAGAAATGTTAATTCCAGTCCTTAGGTATTCAACAGGTACGTGCACGTGAATGTAACCTGCACTACTGAATATAGTGCTAGTCAATGCACTGCACTGCTACTTGCTACAGTAGGAATGCAGTGCTACTGTAACAAGTAGCACCGCACTGTAATGCAGTGCTACAGTAACAAGTAATACTGCACTGCAATGCAGTGCTACTGCAACAAGTAGCACCGCACTGCAATGCAGTGCTACAGTAACAAGTAATACTGCACTGCAATGCAGTGCTACTGCAACAAATGGACTGACATTAATTTAAGTTCTAACTTGTTCAAGGTCTAAATTTTCTCTAAAAAATTAGTAGTTACAAGTGTTATACTTAGGCCTAAACAGCCTGCTCTGAAATTACGGTCATTAAGTCTTTATGCTTTGAATCTATCTCTAGACTCTAGGCGGCAGGTCTAGTAAATTAGCCTCTAAACTTTAAGCTACGAGAATGATTGTGCAGCAAAACTATTTATTAATTATTTTTAATAATTACTATAATTTTTATTTTTATTTATTTAACCAGGAGGTCCTATTAAGTTAATTACACTTAAGAGACCTAATATCCCTTCACGCTGTAAGCTGTCTAATCGTTCTTTCCAGCATGCTGCTCCGCAGATCTGGAACTCTCTTCCATCCACTTTTCGTACTCCTTCTTGTTCTTCGCATCAGCCTTTGCTTTCACATGAGCAGTTTCATAGACAGTTGAAGACCTACCTTTTTGATCTTTCTTTCCATCCGGTGTCAACTAGTTGCGATCAGCACGTAAGCCTCCTTCCTTTAGCATGCTCGTCATTCTTGTATTGGTTTTGTGAATTTTTGGGTTCGCACTGTTTAACGGACCTTTTTATTTTTTGTTAATCAGATTGGTTTTGGCTTCATAGTGCTCGATGTTTTCATCAACGACGGTAGCACTCTAAATGTGTTGTTGCTGTTGTTATTTGACCTATAGGATTACAAATAAGTAGGTCTATATGTCTGCAGAGGAATGTCCATAGGCCTAAGCCTATAAGCCTACTGGTGTAGGCCTATAGGTTTAGGTCAAACTATATAGAAACTAGGCAGTAAATTAATCTATAAGCTACCTTTCTACATTACCTTATCTTATAGAAAGCTTTAAATTATAAAGTCATTTCGTCATAGTGCAAGGTCAAAGATGAATAAAATCCAGGACAAGTGAATCCTGGATACAAGAATTAATATGTCGCCAGGAGTTCTAACGAATTCAATAATAAACTATATAAGCTTACTTTAAAGAAATGGAATGGGCTGTAAAATCAAAGCCGCGGGTTCGGTACTCAGTCGGATCCGTCGATCAATGAAGTTTCTGATATCGCCTACGGATGAGGAACCAGGCGATAAATCTCCATTGATTTATTGATTGATTATCCTCGGATTAGTAAGCTGATACCACTAATTGAGACACATTGAGAAAATTTTGTAAATTTAAAATATTGTCGCCCCACCACCTAAAAATTAAGAGCCCCAGAATAATTAGCCTACGCCACTGTCGTTCTTCACAACTCTTATAATTTTATTCTACAGACATAGGCGTATGATATAATGCTGTCCACGTGTGGCCTATAAATTTTGAAATCACTGGACACATACCTGTGAGCACTTACTTGTCGGAAAAAAATTGTGGCGTTTCAGGCAAATACATGTAAATTTGTGTTTAGCAGAAACCTCCTTGACAGAAGCTGCGGGCTGCAGCCTGAGTTGACCTCAATAAATAAGTACAAAACGGGCAGCAACTGGTTGTCGAAACGGTAGCCGTATTGCTTGAGTGACATTATCCATAAACCGTGGCATTGCGCTTAAGTCGAAGCGTTTTAGTTAAATAGTTTTCTATATGGCAAAGGCTTCATTTCTACATGAAATACCAAATTTATTGATATTAGATATAGCTGAGCAGTATGGAGCATGGGTTAAAATATTTACTGGACTGTTATATGTCTGAAATAAACAAGTGATGGTGATGATGATTTAGTGGGCCTATAGCTCGACTCTCAGTTAGAATCTTTGACTTTCTATCTCATAGCTTAATATGCATTTCTAGATTAAATCAAAATTCATATTAGACAATTTCAAGAAAGGAGGTCGAATAAAATTTTCTTGAAAATGTATATGTAAAAAAGACTAAAATCCAATCCCCAGAGCTTTTATATGGCAAAAAAAGGTGGGTCAAACCTGATATTTTTCTCAACTCACATCCGAGTCAACAAGCACTTCTATAATACAGCTACATATTGGCTAATAAAACTAGACTAATTCAATTTCAGAATTTTAGCCTTACACTTTCTAATAGATCTTTTATTTTACTTATCTGAGTGGCATTGGCTTCTTATAGGCGATGTGTATATTTCAAATATTTTTCTGTTAGTTAAAATTGTTAGTTTTGAATAACTGTTGATATACGCATTTCATGATGCTTTTCTACTTCCAGCATTTAGGAGCCAAAATAGGAGGGGAAGGTACATACAATATTGAGTAGACAATAATGTCAAAAAGTCCTGACAATTTTTGAAAAATCTGCCCAATTTGTTAAAAAATTATATTTCGTTTTGTTGTCAGCTTCAACAAAATTTTTATTATTATTCTTCTGGTTCAACTCTATTTATATACTGACACAGATACATAGATAGGTTAGGCCTACATATAGCCACACAAATACAGCTAGATATAATACATACAGACGCCCACATGCATACAATATTGAAGCACGCAGGCTACTTAGGTAAAGTAGAGGAATACCCAAACAAGAGCACACGTAAGTTACGCACAGCTATAGGCCCACAGATGCACACATTATAGAACCGCACGCACACAGGTAATAAGTATATTTAAAGGATAACATTTGGCCTCGGAATGTGCATTAGAATACTGTCTTTCAACGTCTTCAATAGATTTAGCGTTCCAATGAATCCGAAATATTCAATAACTTATGCTGAGAAAAATTACAGGCTAATATAGATGCTCAAGCCCATTCTTCTAATAGCCCTGTGTTGTTGCACAGGACACATGCATCCTAAGCAACAGTTTGTTATTAAGGCGACAGTGTTATCCCAGACGAATTCCGTGTATCTATACTGCTGGTTATGCCACGAGCGTCGGTAGCACCCGAGTTGTTGTTGAAGAAATTTTCTAGATACATTCATTTCGTATCGCCAGCCAGTCTTAATGAGGTCAAAGAGGTGTGGCTAACACAAACTCACCACACCCCATGACCTAGATAGGATGTTCATTGTTATTGTTGCGGTGAATGAACTTTTTTCATCTCGTAATTATTAAATTTATAAATATTTATATAAATTAATAATTGTGTAATTAAATAATATACCAGTAAGTAATTACTTAAATTGAATATGTTTTGAAACTAGAATCATATTAAAACGATAGCAAAAGTATCGATTTATAAGGAAATGAGTAAAGTAGGTTATTCAAATAAATAGTAACATGGCCTAGATAGGATTTATAAATCAAATAAGTTAGTAAGAAAATAGATAATTACTCTATTATTACGTAACTGTGTGATAGTATTACATGTAATATTGAATAATTATATTTAACTTTCTATGCAGATATAGTAGGCAAAAATTTTGTTGAGGATTTATTTTATTTATTAACAAATTTAGTCAGGGCAGTCTGTTGGCTAATTTATAAATTTTCTTCTTAAGTACGTGATTACGCTAATAAATAACTTTATAAGAAATAATTTGACAGAAAATTATAGGTGAAACAATACTAAGCTAATAATTATAATAAAGCAACATATGATATTATAAGCTTCCGTGTTGGGTCTGAGAAAATTGAAAATAGACCAATCGAAAACTGCACGTGTTGCGCAAGGGCCGATTAACGCGATACTGAAGAATGCAACGAAAAATCATCCCAGAAGCCATATTTTCCTAAGCCATAGACTTTTGTGACGGGATCAACTTGTTGGTCGATGGAGTGCGATGGAGTGCTTATAGTGAATTCCGTGTTGGATGGGGGACACTCGAAAAAGATCAACGGAAAACTGCACTTATTCATAGGAGGCGACTAATACAGATACTGCAGTGAAGTGGAAAGTGGTCTGCGCCATGATGTCTGTGTACTTGACCAATAGGTCGGCAAAATTTCAGATTTGCAGAGGTCTTGCCACTGCGTTTGTGGCTTTTAGCTATGTAAGGCTACTTTTCCCTTCGCTGTTCATAAAGCGCTTCTGAGACAGTTAAGAGTGCGCTATATAAAGTTTCTGATTGATAGTTTGAGTGCACATATGATAGCACACTGAGAGTCGGAATGTAGGCTTACCCTAGATCTGCCATTTGGCAGTGCACGAGAGAGACAGTTAAAGTTTGGAATAATTGTGCAAATGAATAGTAACTTGAAGAAATATTGAATAAGTGAGCTGGTTAGCCCACATCTTGTAACGTAAAGAGCCTATATGCCTCTGTTCCTTCTACATCTATAGATATTATTTGGATATATCAATTTAGTTTTGAAGACTGGATTACTGAATAATAGCTTGCAAGATCTTTTAGGTTCTTATCTTATATTGATAACATTGATATTTGTCATCAAATATAGCATAGGGAATATTTATCAAATATAGCATATGGTTAGAACTAGACTTCTAGAGAAACTTTGGGGCTCTTAGACTAACACACCTTTAGAGATTTTCCAAAATCTGATTTTCCTCAATTTTCACTTGGGATTAGGGTATGTGTTAGGGTTAGGTTGTCAGATAGGGTTAGACTAAGCCTAAATATTTTTGATCAATTAGTTGAGATAAAATAGGCCCAGCAGTAATTAATTCAAGTAGATTGATAGATCTAACAGATACTTTTCTCTTTTTTTAATATTTTTCTTTAAAATTTTTGTAACTGCATAATGCCTAAGAGCTTAACACAATTTTCTTCATCCCTAGAGTATGTCAGTTATGGCCATGGCTTGATTTTGAATCATACCACCTCCTGTTTACAAGGCAAGACTGCTGCCTATTAGGCAATCCAGCCATGACATAAAGCTCTGTAAAACTGTGTAACGTCTGTTTCTGTCTGCTACCGTATCATCAGGGTTCTGTTAGAGGCAGACCAGGCTGAGAACTGAGTTCTGTAGCCTCCTGCTTAAGGATGCTACCGACTAGGCTATTCAGTAATGACTTAGCTGGGATGAAATACTGTTCAAGTGGCCTACCTGTGTCACTTGATTCTATGTTCCACAACCATAATCCTAGCGTATAAGACAAAATATGATTCTGAGAAGCTTTGCAGCTGTACTGCTTTAGTCACCTCTTAAAACTCAGCATTACTATTTGAGATGCAATGAGCCGTTGACTGCTTAATCGATCGTTTGATTAACCCATTGATTTAATTGATTTGTTACACAATTATTTGCTCACTTACTTTTTATTATAGTTCTTTGTAATTGTTAGACTACTGATAAATGGACCTGCACCTTGTTCAATACTTCTTTATTACAGCTAGCTGTTCTGGTCGAATTTGTAGTGTTTACTTGTAGTTAAAAATGTTGCTAAATATGTCCCGGATATCTTCTTGTAAGAGTTGATACAGACTTTTAATCCAGATTGAGTAAATTTATGGAAATATTGCTAATTGTCTGTCCAGCTGTTATTAATATGGTAGTGGGGCCAAAAAGACTGGGATTCATTGATTGATTAATGTATTGATTGATTGCTCTATTGATGGACTAGTTGATTGATTGTAAAACAGATAGTTTGATTGAGCAACTGAATGATTAATTGCTTGATTTATAAATCAAGCAATCAATCATTCAGTTAATTCAGCAGTCATTCTGAGTCGATAAGTCAATAATTGAGTCAATGGCTAAATAAGTCAATTAGTCAATTAATTGACCCAATTAGCCAATGACTAAATGAGTACCTTACTTAGTCAATAAATTGACTAATTGACTCATTTCTCTTCCAGCATGTGTTTTTCTGGCTGCCTTTGGGTAAACTAGCTGGTGTAACCTATGCTGTCTGAGATCTGTATAGTCCTCAGATGATGAACGGATGTTAAAACCTTATTGATTATTGTATTGCTTGACTGACTGATTAAATGATCAAATATTGTTTGATTGATTGATGGGCTATCTAATTGATTTATATACTGATTGATTGATCGATTAATTGATCGATAATTGATTAATGGATGTTCTAATATATTGTTTAATTAAGTGATGGATTAATATTTTATGGTATGGTCGTTCCGATGTTTGTGATATGTGTTTTTGCGTAGGTGTAAGCATATGTGTGTATGTGAGAGATTATGTTTGTGTGCCTGTATGTGTGTGTTTGTGTATGAAGTAACTATGGGTGTATTAGTGTGCATTATATAAATACTTAATTCCTGGTAGAAAAATTAATTGACTGATTGATTGAAAAATTTATAAGTTAAATGATGAAGTGAATTATTGTTAATTTGGTGTGTGTACTTGCAAACGTGTATTAATTAGCCACACAGATGTTCTTATATACTGACCCCACAATCTCTAATGTCCTTATTTTGTTCTCCTTGACCCATTTGTTGTAATACTTCTTTGGCTATAAAGTCTCCTGATTTGCGTCATGAATTAATTCAACATGGTATGAGTATTAATGCAAATATGCCTGCGATCAGCTGTGTGTTTTTTATGTGTTTGTATGTGTAATGGTAAGCCTATTTGTATATGCAGATGTGTGTTTGTGTGCGTCTTGGGGCAGATTGAGTGGTGTCATATTCTAGTTATTTGGTTCCTATTTAGGTTTAAAGCTGGGTTTACGTCGGTTTCGACTCTTTTAATCACGTCAGCTGCGACAGAGTCAGACATTCGAACTGCACATCTATTGATCCCCAGTCGTGATACTCTCCACTACTTTTTGAAGTAACACAATTTGTCATTTTCTGTGTTTTTGTGCTTGTCAGCTTTTGTTTCTAAATCCTAGATTTATCCAGATTCACCTACATTTAGCCCCCGATCTCCCCTCAAATGTAAACATTTGTATGAATACATGTACATACTTTGTGTGTAGGTAGCTGCCATGCTTTATTACCCAGCGCACGTGCACTATAAATTTAGTACTTAGACCCGGATATAAACCGTATGCAGGAAGGTTAAGGTCATTTGTGCATTCTCTCTTCTTCTCTGTCTACGTCTTTGTCTGCTTCTTTATTCTTGTGTCTGTCTGCGTTTTTTTCTTTGTATTTTATTTTTCCTTTCGGCAGCGGTCTCACTTTTATTGGGCTGGTATAATTTTTGTCGTATTTTTATTTGGTCGATGACTGCCTCTCATATAACGTAGTTTTTCTTCTTTCTCTGACTGTCGCTTTCTTTTTCTCTATTCTGTCCTTACCCCTACCCTCTGGGTCTCTTCTTTCTCTCCACGTGCTTGCAATATCGTGCATCGAAGTGTCGACTATTTATATTTTTGTAATTTTTGTATTGTATTGTACGTATAATAATTAACTTTGTATGTTAGAGTTTACTCAGCAATCAATCAATCAATCAACGAAGATTCGTATGCAGAATCTATAGAGGTCGACCGAAAAGAATATTTTTTCGGCGGCAAAATAAAAGCCGAAAAAAATTGGTGGCCGAAGCTAGAGGCCTACTCTGAGTCATAAGCTTAATTTAGCGATACAAATGCTTAATATTTACCTGAAGCCCATAATACCGCATAATATTGAAGCCTTTGACATTGCGTTTAAATTTTGATGCGGCACTAATTGAGCCAATGAATCGTAAAGGCAGCGCTTAAAGTCAAGACTACCGTGGTCCAAATTCACCCGGGCCAAATGCAATAATATCGGACATGAGATCTGCACGTACCAGCCTGCACTGGGCTCGCAGGCCATCGCGGGTAATTTTAGAACGATCTAGGCCTAAACTCTCCTCAACTAATTTAAAATCGTTTTAGAAGCGACAGATTCATCGTACACGATCAGTTGCAGTTACAGGGTATTTTCGAACATAATCCCTTAATATACCAAGTGGGGTACTCCAGCTTCTAACCGTGGCGCCGTTAGACCTACTACAATTGGGATAGTAGTAAAATAGTCGGCTTTTTTATAAATAATTTTGAAGTCCAAACTTCAATTAAGAAAATGTCTTCTTTGAATTTTGCCTGTTTAAGCTAATAATTCAGCGACTGCAAAATATTTTTCGTTTTGTGCCGAAAAATCTGATTTTTTCGGCCGAAGAAAAACGAAGAATAAAAAATTTTTCTAGCCGAAAAATAAGAAGACCGAACGTACATTTTACCTTTTTCGACGCCGAAAGGGAACGCGAAAAAAAATTCGGTCGATCTCTAAGAATCTATATATTTATGAATTTAACGTCTGCGTTCTACTGTAATGATGGTATGGGTGAGGTTAGGGTTAGGCCATACGGCCGCAATTCAATCTGGTGTAGATTGAATCTAAAACGAGATGAATTTGGTAATTAGCATTTTTATTTTCAGCACGACTCTCCGTCGCCTCTTGCTCGCATTCGTCGTAACGCTTTTGACCCGCTAAGTTCTGTTTTTGTTTTTAGCAACTCCTGGTGGTTTGCGTATAAACACGTCACTAAAGCTGCCCGAAAATCTCTGTCATCGATTTCATTACACTTTCGCCTATTTCGTCGCTGTCATCTATTCCATTACACACAATTGCATCAATTTTCGTAATTTTGATGCTCAGAATTTGGTAGCAATCGCCGACTTCCGTAAATTTTAACCGAACAAGGTACTAGTTAATTGTTATCAGATGCTGGATATAGGTGTTGTCCTTGCAAGTCAAGTCCGTAAGTCAAGTTGTTCGATTTTTGTAAAAAATACTTTGAGAGTTACATCGGCAGTTGCTATATATAGAGTGTATGATAAATGGTAATGATCAATATTGAATTATATTAGAACTATATATAGATGCAAAGGATAAAGCATAAATAAGGGGACTTGTAAATTGTTTAAAAAAATATTTTCGAGATCATTCGGTCTAAGTGTATAACATTAACGGGATATATCGGCAAGCCAGTTTCGCATCATATCTGAAAATGTCATCAGATTCGTTCACCAGATGGCCGAGTTATTGACATTTTAGTGACCATACTCTAGCATTTCTAGGAGTTTTTCTTGAGCTAGTAGTTTATTTAATTTATGTTTTCGAGACCACTCAGTTTAAGTGTAGAACATTAATAGGTTATATCGGCGAGCCAGTTTCACGTTAGATCTGAAAATTCATAAAATTTATTCTCCACGTGTCCGACTTGTAATTTTTGTCATCTTCAGTTTGCACCGAATGTGTTAGAGTTTAACGAGTTTAATTTTAATCTATTGCTTATTTAATTTATTGCTTGTTCAGTTTTAATTTATCATTGCTGCAGCAGCAGTTAATGGCCAGAGTGTTACTGGCACCTTAGTGCTACTCCTGCAGGCGCTGTAAACAGCACTAGTAAAGTGAAACTTCAACTGTTCTTTCACTAAATAGACTAGATCCTACTAGCTAAAAAAATTCTACAAATGCTAGGGTGTGATCACAAAACTGTCTCTAACTCGGGCGTCTGTTAAAAGAATTAGATGAAATTTTCAGATATAGCGTGAAACTGGCTTGCCGATATATCCTGTTAATTTTATTTACTTAGACCAAATTATCTCAAGATGTAAAAAAATTTAG
>JADMIO011116522.1_pt1 | contig 10210 bp, 6 predicted proteins | sample 8958161 | NCBI WGS metagenome assembly JADMIO01 (sample SAMN16585339, study PRJNA669376) | soil metagenome | isolation source: Crop rotation soil | place: USA: Cullars Rotation, Alabama | collected 2011
GTTTGTCGCCAAATACGCCATCTTCGCCGTCGTCATCCGCCGCGCCCTGGACGGCGGCGGCGCGCCGCTCTTCGTTCTCGCGGTGGTCGGCGTCCTCAACACCGTGGTCTCCCTCGTCTACTACGCACGGATCATCCGCGTGATGGTGCTCGATCGCCCCGAGGCCTCGGACCCCGAAGTGCGCCTCTCCGCCCTCCACACCGGCCTTCTGGCCGCCACCGCCTTCCCCGTGCTGGCGCTCGGCATCTACGCCGCGCCGCTGGCCGACCTGGCCGCCCGCTCGGTGGGATTTTGGGCCTCCGGGCGGTGACCGGGGTTTGTCCTTGCGGCCGCTCCCACCGGCGCGCTAAACACGCCCCCGTCCGGGCTCGTAGCTCAGTTGGATAGAGTGCCGCCCTCCGAAGGCGGAAGTCGCTGGTTCGAATCCAGTCGAGCCCACACCGTAAGGGGGAGAAGTCCTTGACAAGTGGGAGGGGGTCTCTAGACTACCGCGCTCTTTCGGAGGACACGTTTTCCATGTACGCCGTGATTCAAACTGGTGGCAAGCAGTACCGCGTCGAGCAGGGCTCGACCGTGCGGGTTGAGAAGCTGGATGGTCCGGCAGGAACGAAGGTCTCCTTCGAGACGCTGTTGTTCGCGGACGACGGCGGCAATGTTCGCGTGGGCATGCCCAACGTCGCCGGCGTCTCGGTTGACGCCGAGATCGTCGAGCAGGGCCTGGGCAAGAAGATCACCATCTTCAAGTACAAGCGGCGCAAGGCGTACCGGCGCAAGGCCGGGCACCGTCAGCCGTTCACGGCCCTGAAGATCAACGCCATCAACGCGGCCTGATAGGCCCCTCGCTAGGACGTCACCATGGCACACAAAAAAGGGCAGGGGAGCTCCAAGAACGGCCGCGACTCGCAAGGGCAGCGGCGCGGCGTCAAGCGCTACTCGGGCGAGCAGGTTCTCGCGGGCAACATTCTGGTGCGGCAGGTCGGCACCGTCGTTCACCCCGGACCGCACGTCGGCATGGGCCGTGACTTCACCCTGTTCGCGCTGAAGACCGGCACGGTGAAGTACTACAAGTCCGGGCCGCGCAGCCTGGTCAGCATCGTCCCGGCGGCCTAGCGCCGCCGCGGGCTCGGTTCGAGCCCCTCGCCGAGCCCGTCATGCAGTTCGTCGACCAGGCTCACGTTCACGTTCGCGGTGGCCGCGGCGGCAACGGGGCGATCGCCTTTCGCCGCGAGAAGTACGTTCCCAAGGGCGGCCCTTCCGGGGGCGACGGGGGCGACGGGGGCAGTGTCGTGCTGGTCGTCGACGCAGGCATGTCGACGCTGCTCGACTTCCGCTACCAGAAGGAATATCACGCGCCATCCGGTGAATCGGGCGCCAACAAGGACATGTACGGGCGTACGGGCGCCGATCTGACGTTGCGGGTGCCGCCCGGCACGCAGGTCTTCGACGATCAGAGCGGCGAGCTGCTGTGCGATCTGCGCACCAGGGGCCAGACCTTCGTCGCCGCCGCCGGCGGCAAAGGCGGGCGGGGAAACATCCACTTCGCCACCTCCACCGATCGGGCCCCGCGCAAATCCGAACCGGGGCTGCCCGGCGAAGAGCGCTCGTTGCGTCTCGAGCTCAAGCTGCTGGCCGACGTGGGTCTGCTCGGCTTTCCCAACGTCGGCAAGTCGTCGCTCATCGCCCGCATCTCCGCCGCCCGGCCCAAGGTGGCCGACTATCCGTTCACCACGCTCGTCCCCAACCTGGGGATGGTGCGGCTCTCCGACGAGCGCTCGTTCGTGGTGGCCGACGTCCCCGGGCTCATCGAGGGCGCGCACCAGGGCGCGGGCCTCGGCGATCGTTTCTTGCGCCACCTCGAGCGCACGCGCGTGCTGGTGCACCTGCTCGAGGTCAGCACCACGCCGGGACGGACGCCGCTGCGCGACTACCAGGCGCTCGGGCGCGAGCTGAAGCTCTACGACCCCGAGCTGGCCGCCCGTCCCCAGATCGTGGTGCTGAACAAGATCGATCTCCCCGAGGTCAAACGGGCGCTGGCGCGGTTGTCTCGTCCCTTTCGCGCCCGAGGCATCGAGCTCGTCGGCATCAGCGCGGCGACAGGCGCTGGCGTCCCTCAGCTGCTGGAAGCGATCTGGCGCGTGCTCGCCCCCGCGCGCGCGGCGGCCGTTGCGCAGGAGACAACACCAGAGGCGACGCGCACGCCTGGTCCGAATTCGGCCACTTCGTCGCGCCGCCGAAGCTAGGTCGGCGCCAAGTCGACACCAGCTCGCTTGCTTCGTGGTTCCCCTCCACCGAGTGACCCATCCGAGCGGAAACGCTAGTGATGCGGCCGGTACGTAGTTTGACCGACACTGTGCGTCCTGATATACAGGGCGCCTTGGGGCCGTGCGTGGTGAGTCACAAATCCGCCTAGGGCCCTCTTCATGAAGACGGAGCCATTGACGATGATATCGCTGCGAAAGTCGACCCATCGTGGTTCCCACAGGTTGTTGGTGCAAGTCGTAGCCGTGGGGTTGGTCGTCTTCGGGGTCGGGTCGGCACGGATGGGTTGGGCTCAGACAGCGGCGCCTGCCGCTGCCCCCGCCCCGGCGGCCCCTGCTGCGCGGCCCGCTGCGGCTGCTGCCCCCACCTCCGCCGCTCCGGCCAATCCCGCCGCGGCAGCACCGGCCGCCGGCGCCCCCGCAGCGCCCTCCGATGCACCTCCGGCCGCCGCGGTTCCTGCCGGCGGCGCCCCCGCTTCGCCCGATGGCGGCGGCTACACGGTGCGGCTCCGGTCGCTCGAGAAGAACGTCAACGAGCTGAAGGAGCAGATCTTCCGCACCAAGGCCCGCCTCAATCTCCTCAAGGAGACGGTGCTCGGCGGCACCCTGGGCGCTTCGCGGGCGGTGATTCGCCACAAGAACGAGATGGGCAGCTCGTATCGCCTCATCAAGGCGGTTTACGCGCTGGATGCCGTTCAGATTTATGCCAAGTCCGACGACACCGGCCGCCTGGCGGACATGCCCGAGTTCGACATCTACAACGGCGCCATTCAACCGGGTTCGCACACCCTCAGCGTCCTGCTCGTTTATCAGGGGAACGGCTTTGGGGTTTTCAGCTACCTCAAGGGCTACAAGATGACGGTTCACTCGAGCCACACCTTCGTCGCCGGCGAGGCCAAGGCCACGGCCATCAACGTCGTGGGGTACGAGAAGGGCAACATCACCACAAACCTCCAGGACCGACCGGCGGTCGACTTCCGCATCAATGTGATGGCGGTCGAGGCACCCGGTGGGGGCGCGGCGACCACCGCCACCGCCCCCCCCGCCAAGAAGTAGCGAACTCTTCGGGGACAAAACGCGCATCCAGGGGTCCACTAAAAGGGGCGGATGACCAACCGGAAGCGAACCATCGCCGGCCTGGCGCTCGGGATGGCGGCCCTCGCCGGCACGAGTCTGGGAGTGCCCGCGTCAGCGCGTGCCGACGAAGTCGACGAGTACACGCGCAAGCTGGTCGAGCTCGATCAGCGTGTGCAAGCCATGTCGGCCGAGTTCAAGGAAGCGGCACCGCCGTCTCCTGATATCGCCGATCGCCGCGTCCTGGACGCGCAGGTGCTGTTCAGCCTGAAGAACTACGAGGAGGCGGCGACCATCCTGCTGGACGTCGTCGAGAAGTATCCGAACTCACGCGCCTACGACGACGCCGTGTACTTGCTGGGCGAGTCGCTGTTCCAGGCCCGCGACTACTACCCCTCGCGCCAGTACTTCACGCTGGCGGTCAAGAAGCAGACCAACTCGAAGGCCGAACAGCAGGCCTTGCAACGCCTGATCGAGATCGCGCTGCGCACCGGCGACTACGAGCAGATCGACGACTACCTCAACCGTCTGCAGGGCGTTCCGCCTCACTTGCTCGAGCCCGGCGTGCCCTACGTCCGCGCCAAGTACCTCTACTTCCGCGGCAAGTTCGCCGACGCGGCCACCGGCTTCGCCAGCATTCCGCCTTCGAACGCCTACTACTTTCAGGCGCGCTACTTCCTGGCCACCGTCATGGTGCGCAACGGCGATCTGGCCGGCGCCTCGGTGGTGTTCGATTCGATCCTGAAGCTGCAGCCGCCCGACGACTCGGCGAAGGAGATTCAAGATCTGTCCCGCCTGGCGCTGGGACGCATCCTCTACGAGCGCTCGCAGTTCGATCGCGCCATCGACGCCTATGCGGCCGTGGGGCGCCAGTCGCGCTACTTCACGGACGCGCTCTACGAACAGGGCTGGACCTTCATCAAGGCCAAGAATTGGAAGCGCGCCTATCGCGCTCTCGACCTGCTGCTGCTGACCAGCCCCGATCACAAGGAAGGTCCCGAGCTGAGGCTCCTCATGGGGAACCTCAACCTGTTCATGGAGAACTTCTTCCTGGCCAGCGATGCCTTCTCCAAGTCGCGCGACGAGTTCGAGCCCATCCACCGCCAGCTGCAGTCCGAGTTGATCCGCGCCCAGTCGGATCCCCAGTACTTCGACAACCTGGTGGGGAAGAACCTGGACAAGTTCGACATCGGGGCCTTCATCCCCGCCAGCGCCACCAAGTGGGTGCAGGCCGATCCCGACGTGGCGCGCATGTTGACCCTGGCGAGCGACGTCGGTGAGATCCAGCGGGCGCTGAAGGACAGCGAACAGATCGTTGCCAAGCTGGAGCGGGCCATGCAGACCTCCGGCAAGGCCGGCATCTTTCCCGACCTGGCCGCCGCGCGCACCAAGTCGGTGGAGGTGAGCAACCAGCTGGTGGAGACGCGGCAGAAGTTCGTGGCCCGCGTCCGCGGCATGCTGGAGTCCAGCCTGAGCGCCGACGAGCGCCGCGACCTGGATCGGCTGTCGACAGAACGCGCCAGCGTGGAACGGCGAATCGAGAACCTGCCGCTGACCCGCGAGGCGCTGAAGCAGCGCGACGAGGAGCAGAAGAAGCGGTACGCCGAGCTGGACGGGAAGGGTTCGGAGCTGAACGTCGAGATCCAGAGTCTGGAAGCGCAACTGGTCGCCATCGAGCAGTACTATCGGAGCTCGCGCGCCGAGCAGAAGATCCGGCCCGAGGACATTCAGGGTCCGGTCAAGGACCTGCGCGCCGCCATCGAGGAGCTGCACACGGCGCACGACAAGGTGCGGGACGAGATCGCCGACGCCACCCGCGAGGCCACCACCGCCGGCGCCGCCGGTGAAGAAGAGCGGCAGCTGACCTCCCGCCTGGCCGACCTGCTGAAGCAGGAGCAGGCCATCCAGAACCGCGCCAAGTTCCGCCAGCCGTCGGACCGCCAGCTGCAGATCGACCGCTACATGAGCCTGACGTTGCGGGCGGACCAGATCGACGCCCGCCTGCGCCAGCTGGACAAGCGCATCGACGCCCAGGCCGAGGTGCGGCTGGAGAAGGTGCGCGGATATCTGGCCACCGAAAAGGAAGAGCTGAAGCTGGCCGGCTCCAAGCTGGGCGTGGTGGTCGGCGAATCGCAGTCGCTGGGCGGTGGGTTGGCCCACGCCATGTTCACCAAGGTCGCCGATCGCTTCTACGACCTGGTGGTCAAGTCCGACGTGGGCATCATCGATGTCGCCTGGGGGCTGAAAGATCAGAAGACCAAGGCCGTCACCCGGTTGACCACGCAAAAGAACCTGGAGATCAAGGCGCTGGACGAGGACTTCCGGCGCATCCTGGAGGAGGACAAGTGAGGCGCGGCATCGCAACCGCGGGAGCGCTGGCGCTGTTGTTGACCGGCGGCGCGGCGCGCGTGGCCGTCGCTGCACCGCCCACGCCGACCTCCATGCAGGCGGCTGACCCGCGCTCTCTCGACGAGATGATGCGGGACCTGCAGCACTACGCCGACGCCGTCGCCGAGTACAAGGGAACCGCGCGGCTGATCGTCAAGCGGACCTACGCGGCCAAGCTGAAGGACCTGAACGAGAAGTACGAGCCGCAGATCCAGTCCAACGAACACGACGCCAAGGAGCGCCGCCGCGACGCCATCGCGATGTTCGAGGCGTTCCTCCAGAAGTACCCGAACGACAAGCGGTGGACCCCGGACGCCATGTTCCGGCTGGCTGAGCTCTACTACGAGAAGTCCGCCGAAGATTTTCTCGAGGCCGACGAGGCCTACAAGAAGGCGATCGATTCGCCGACCCCACCCACCACGCAGCCGCCCAAGGTCGACTACACGCCGACCATCACCCTCTACAAGCGCCTGCTGACGGAGTTCCCGACCTATCGCTTCCTCGACGCCACCTACTACCTGCTCGGCTTCTGCCTGGGTGAGATGGCGCAGGAACCGCAGGCGCGGCAGGCGTTGCTGGCGCTCGTCTGCGCCAACCAGTACAAGCCCCTCGATCCGCCGGCGTCGTTGCCCCAGGGCGATGATCCCTACAAGGACTGCACGCCGGTCAAGAAGGACTCGAAGTTCCTCCCCGAGGCGTGGACGCGCATCGGTGAGTTCCACTTCGACGCGCCGAACGAGCTGCGCCTGGCCATAGCGGCTTTTCGCAAAGTACTCGACTTCAAGGATTCGCCCTACTACGACCGCGGCCTCTACAAACTGGCCTGGTCGTACTACCGCGACAACAACTTCCCCGAGGCGGTCCGCCAGTTCGACAACCTGGTCAAGTACGCCGATTCGCGCAAGGCGGCCGGCCAGAAGATCGGCTCCGATCTCCGCCCCGAGGCGGTCCAGTACCTGGGCGTCAGCTTCGCCGAGCCCGACTGGAACGGCGACACCATCCCCGACCCCGAGACCAACCTCGAGCGCATCAACAACTTCTACAAGGGCCGCGAGGGCGAGCCCCACGTGCGCGAGATCTATCAGCGCCTGGGCGACATCCTGTTCGACTCCACCAAGTACCCGGAGGCGATCGCCGTCTACAAGACCTTGCTGGAGAAGTGGCCGGCGTACGCCGACGCGCCCCGCGTGCAGGACAAGATCGTGCGCAGCTACGAGCGCGACCGCAACCTGGTCGCCGCCGCCAAGGAGCGCGAGGCGCTGGGCCGCAACTACACCAAGGGCAGCGCCTGGTACGAGAAGAACAAGGACAACCCCGAGGCGCTGGCCGTGGCCCAGCAACTGGCCGAGGACGCGCTGTTGACCGCGGCCACCAACGTCCACGCCGGCGCCCAGGCCTGCAAGACCAAGTGGCAAGAGAACCAGAAGGACCTGAAGAAGCTCGAAGAGTGCAAGACCATGTACCGTACCGCCGCCGAGCTGTACGAGAAGTACCTGGCGGCGTATCCGAACTCGAAGCGCAGCTACGAGTTCTCTGCCTTCTTCGCCGACGCCCTCTACTACTCGGGCCAGTTGCCTCAGGCGATCGCCGCCTATCAGAACGTGCGCGATTCGCAGATGGACAACCGCTACCAGGAAGACGCCGCCTTCCGGATGATCAAGGCCTACGAGGAGATCATCGAGACCATGAAGCGGGAGGGGAAGATCCAGGATCCCCCCATCCCCGACGAGAAGAACACCAAGGCGCCGGTCACGCCCATCGCGATGCCGGAGATTTATCAGAAGTACACCGACGCCATCGATTGGTACGTCGAGTACATCAAGAACGACCGCGTGCCCGACCTGAAGTACGCCGCGGCCGTCATCTACCTGCGCTATCACAACTGGCCCGTCGCCCGGCAGCGCTTGCAGGCGATCACCGTGGAGTATTGCGGCAGCAAGGCCGACGTTGGTTTCAAGGCCTACGACGCCATCCTGCAGACGTACTTCATCGACTACGGCATCGAGGACGAGGAAGCGAAGGACTGCGCCCTCGGCAAGCTGCTGACCGCCGCCGAGCAGTTCGGCGAATCGGCCTGCGGCAAGGCACCGAGCGCCGCCCCCTACCTGCAGCGCATCGCCCAGATCAAGGCCTCGGTGAAGACCACCATCATCACCAAACGTCTGCAGCTGTCGATGGAGAACGAGGAGAAGGGAACCAACAAAGAGCTGACGGTCTGCCGCGACGGCGCCGGCGGCATCGCCATCGTGTCCGGCATCGCCACCCCGTCGAAGACGCCGGGCGCACCGGCGACGACCACCCCCGGGCAGCCCGGCGCCAAGGCCCCCAGCATCTCGACCGAGCTGGACGTGGGTCTGGCGCTGGATCTGATCGACGTCGTCAACGCCAACCCCAAGGATCCCGGGGCCCCGACGGCGCTGAACAACGCCTGCGTCATTTACGAAAAGCTGTTCCAGTTCGGCGAGGCGACGAAGTGCTACGAGCGCCTGTACAACAACTACCCCGATTCGGAGTGGGGCAAGGAGGCGTTGTGGAACGCCTCGCGCAACCACTATCGGTTCTTCGAGTTCGACCAGGCGGTGCGCGGGTACCTGCAGCTGGCCGAGAACCCCAAGTTCGCCCAGTCCGAGCACCGCAAGGAGGCCCTGGGTCTGGCGGCGTCGCTGCTGGACAATGACCAGCAGTACGCCAAGGCCGCGGATCTCTACAAGCGCTACTCCGACGCCGTCGCCGACAAGCCCACCGACAGCAGCCAGGCCTACTATTTCGCCTGCAGCGCCTACGAAAAAGCCAAGGATCAGACGAAGCAGACGCAGTGCTTGCGCGACTTCATCAAGAAGTTCAACACCAAGCCCGAGGCCGGCGAATACGTCGTTCAGGCCTACATGAAGCAGGCGGTCATCGCCGAGAAGGGCACCAAGGACAAGAAGACCGTCGAGGCGGCCTACAAGAAGGTCCGCGACGAGTTCATCTCCCGCAAGTTGCCGCCCGCCACCCCGGCGGCGGGCTTCGCCGCCAAGGCCGACTTCCTGATCGTCGAGGAGAAGTTCAAGGCCTTCCAGAAGAAGGAGCTGGTCTTCGGCAGCAAGCCCGAACAGGTCAAGAAGACCTTCGACAACTTCGCCGCCGAGGCCAAGGCGCTGAACGAGGAATACCAGAAGGTCTGGAACTACAAGGACGCCACCTGGACCCTGGCGGCGTTCCTGCGCTCGGGCGACATCTACTACGAGTTCGCCCAGAAGCTGTTGAAGGCCGCCGACAATCCGCCGCCCGAGCTGAAGAAGCTGGCCAAGATGGCGTGCAAGGCGAATCCCGACGACTGCGGTCTGGTGGAGACGCAGTACAAGGACGCCATCCTGCAGTTCGTCACGCCCGTCGAGGACGAGGCCAAGAAGCGCTGGAAGGACACCCTGGCGCGCGCGGCGCAGATGGGCGTCACCAACGAATACGTGAAGAAGGCGCGCGAGAACCTGTCGAAGTACCTCCCCGACGAGTTCCCGTTCATCAAAGACGAGCGCATCGGATTGGAGTTCCCGTGAGGTTCTGGCTGACCCTGGGCCTGGGGGGCCTCGGTGCGCTGGCCACCGTCGCTGGTGTTCCGGCGGCGCACGCGCAAGCACCGGCCGCAGAGGCCGCGCCACCCGCCGCCGACGGGCAGCCGGTGCGCAAGAAGCGCCAGCCGCCGCCGGCCGTCATTCCCACCGCCGAGACGCAGGCGGCGGAGCAGTCCTATCGCGCCGGCAAATACGACGCGGCGGTCACCCAGGCCAAGGCGGCGCTCAACAAGAACGAGCGTTACACGCCCGCCATGCTGGTGATGGCCAAGGCGTACTACAAGCTCGGCAAGACCGAGTGGACGCGCAAGCTGTGGGAGATGATGCAGGCGAACGGCGCCTCGGAGGCTGAAAAGTCCGAGGTGTACCAGATGCTCGCCTTCCTCGAGGTGCAGCAGAAGAACGTCCCCGGTGCCATCGAGCTGTTCAAGAAGGCCGCCGACGCGCGGCCCGACAATGCCATCATCTGGAACAACCTGGGCGCCCAGTACCTGACGGCGAAAAACTACAAGGACGCCACGCCGGCGCTCGAGCGCGCCACGCAGTTGCAGCCCGGCTTCTCCAAGGCATTCCTGAACCTGGGCAGCGCCTACCGCGGCATGAAGGACTACGAGCGCGCGCAGGGCGCCTACGCCCGCGCCCTTCAGGTCTTCCCCAATTACGCCGACGCGGTCTTCAACCTGGGCATCCTGTACCTGGACGCCGAGAAGATGCCGAACCTGGACACCATCGCCCGCCTGAACACGGCCATCCAGTACCTGCAGAAGTACAAGCAGATGATGGGGTCGACGATGCAGCCCGGAGATCCGGCCGACGGTTACATCGCCGAGGCGCAGGACAAGATCGGCAAGGAACAAAAGAAGATCGAGCGCCAGAAGAAGGCGGAAGAGCGTGAAAAGCAGCGGGCGGCCCAGAAGGCGGCGGCGCCGGCTGGGG
>JADMIO011227425.1_pt1 | contig 10210 bp, 8 predicted proteins | sample 8958161 | NCBI WGS metagenome assembly JADMIO01 (sample SAMN16585339, study PRJNA669376) | soil metagenome | isolation source: Crop rotation soil | place: USA: Cullars Rotation, Alabama | collected 2011
CCCACGCCATCGCGTCCTGCCAGGGTGAGGAGGGGAGCGTGGTCTGAAAAAGAGTCCGATCTGGTTGCTCGACCAGGAGAATGTAGGTTCCGCGAGCCGTCGATATGGCGAGCAGCGCGATCGCCAGGACGGTTGCCCGATCGCGCCCCGTAAAGAGGCGCGCCGCATCAAGCAGGTAAACCGTTGCTAACAGGTCCACCAGCCAGAACACGCGCGAGATCTGAAGTTGTACCGCCATCGCCCAATTCATGGCCACTGGCGGAAGCGTGACGACGAAGAGGACGACGAGCGCGGTTGCGCCCCAGACCAGCGCGCGATCCTCGACTTGCGCGACTCCGCGGCGTTCGCGCGTGACGTGGGCCCACCAGAGCAGCGCGAGCAATCCGAAATTCGCCACCCACGCCCACAGCGGCCACTGCGTCGCGAACAGTGAATCCTTGCTGGCCACCGCCTGCAGCCACGTCGCATCCATCGTCGCGTTCGAGGCCTGCAGCGGCCCAATCGTCACCGCCCAGGCGAGGAGCGCGATGACCGCAACCGCGGCGGCAACCCCCAGCTTCCGGAATTGCCGATCGATGGCGGCGAGGGCGACACCAATCAAGACCGCGAACCACAGCCCGGTCGTGGCATGCACGAGGCCGGCGGCGGCGACCAATCCAACCGCTGTCCAGAGGCGACGATTGAGCACTGCGGCAATCGCCAGCATGCCGAGCGCAAACGCCAACGTGCGTGGCAGGAAATACGGCTCGGTCGAGTTGGCGCTGGTTTGCGGGATTCGGTGCCGCAGCGTGACCGCCGCCGCCAGTGCCAGGGTGGCCCAGCGGTTCTGGTAGACGCGGTCGCCGATCATGACCACGGCCGTCCAGATCAGGACGAGCGTCAGGACGTACCCGCCAAGAAACAGCGTTTCGAGCGATGCGCCCGTGCGTTGTGCGAGTGCGGCAATGATGTCGTCGACCACCATCAGGCGGCTTTCGGCATCGATGATGGCGGCGTCACGCGGAAAGGCCGTCGGCTGCAGCACCCGGAACACGGCGGGAATGTAGAAGGCCTGGTCGGCGACTCCGTAGCGATAGCTCGCCCCGTTTGCAGTCGCAAGCAGGACGAACAGGGCGCCGCCAGCCACCCATAGGGGAAGCGGCAGGCGCGCGCGATCGTTCACTTAGAAGGCGGCCTCGTCGGCGCTCGGGCCGTACATCGAGGGGACCGGCACGTCGAGCAGGCGCAGGTAGACGCTCAGTTGACCACGGTGATGCACCAGGTGATTGAGGACGAACGATCGCCACACCACCGCCTTGGGCATCGAGAAGACGGTCTGGTTGCCGCGCTTCAGCGACCACATCGCCATTAGCTCGCCGTCAGTCTTGCCGACGAGCGCAGCACGAGCCGCCGCGACGTTCTGATCGAACTTAGCCAGCAGCTCGTTCTTCGACGCAACGGCCGCGTTGGGCGGGGAGCCGCTGAGATCGAACTCCGATTTGGTCAACGTTTCACTGCCCCACACCGGCAGGTTGCTGACGTGCGTTGCCAGCGACCCGAGCGAAAACGACTTGGCGTGCGGCTTCCAGTCGAACTTGTCCTCCGGCAGCCGCTCGAGCAGCTTGCGCGTGGTCGTCATCTCGTGATCGAACTCGGGGACAAGCGCGTCAGCGATCGGCATCGTTCGCGGCTCCTACGATTTGGTTCCGAAGTCGACCCGCGGCACCCGTTCCGCTTCGGGTGGCGCGTTGAACACCGGATATTCCTTGAACCCGAAGATGCTCGCCGTAATGTTCGAGGGGAACGAGCGGCGCGACACGTTGTACTCCTGGACGCGCTCGTTATACCGCATCCGCTCGACGGCGATGCGATTTTCGGTGCCCGAGAGCTCGTCCATCAGCCGGCTGAATTGCTCGTTCGATCGCAGCTGCGGATAGTTCTCGACCACCACCAGCAGGCGCGCGAGCGCGGAGCTTTGCTCGTTGGCTGCCTGAATCGTCTGATCCGGCGTCTGCGCACCGGCAAGCTTGGCGCGCGATTCGGCAATCTGGCCGAACACGTCTTTCTCCTGCTGCGCGATGCCCTTGGTTGTTTCGACCAGGTTGGGAATCAGGTCGTTGCGCCGCTGCAGCTGGTTCTCCACCTGGGCCCACTGCGTCTTGATCGCTTCTTCCTGGCCGACGAAGCGGTTGTATGAACAGCCCGATGAACCCATCGCCGCGAGCAGCACGCCCACGACCACCAGGGAACGTATGTATCGAGTCATCTGATCCTCCATCTACCAGGAGGCGCCTCCGCCTCCGCCGCCGCTCCGGCCACCGCCGAAGCCGCCAAAGCCGCCACCAAACCCACCGCCTCCGCCAAAACCACCACCGCCGCCGAAGCCGCCACCGAACGGCCCGACGCCGCTGTTCCAGCCGCTCCATCCGCCGCCGCCCCAGCGCCGGTAACGCCGCCGGTTGCCGCGGAGGCTGCCGACGATGGCGTTTATCACCATGAAGATGACGAAAATCGCGAGAATGATCGAGCCGCCCGATCCCGTTTGCACATTGCGCGCCGGTGCGCGCGGCACGCCCTGCAAGGTGACGTTGCGCTGCTCGGCGATGCGCATCACGATCCGTTGCACCCCGGCGAGCAGCCCCGCTCCGTAGTTGCCCGAGCGAAACTCGGGCGCCATGAACTGGCGGCTGGTCTCGCCGGAGAACCCGTCGGTGATGAACTGCTCGAGGTCGTAGCCGACCTCGATCCAGACCTGGCGATCCCGCACCGCGAGCACGATCAGCAGGCCGTTGTCCTTGCCGCGCTGGCCGATGCCGCGTCCATTGTTCTCGAACAGCTTGTTGGCGTACTCCCGGATGTCGCCGTAGGGCGCAAACGTGTCGACCGTCGCCACGACCACGGCATCCCCCGATGCCTGCTGCAGCGAGCGGATCAGCGTCTCCATCTGCTGCTCGCTGCCAGGGTCGACGACGTTGGCGAAGTCGTTGACCGGTTTCGTGAGTTCCGGCAGTTGCTGCGCTGAGGCAGGCGTGGCCGCGAGCACCAGGGCGAACAAGGAACCACGAAGCACACGAAGAACACGAAGGGCCAAAAAATCCTTCGTGATCTTCGTGGCCTTCGTGGTGCTGAACGAGTGGCGCTCGACCTTCTTCACGATCTCCAGCTATCTACCGCGCGCGCGAGTTGCTCGACCGCTGACAGGTACTCCGGGAACAAGCGCGCGGGATCTGCGGTGGGCACCGCTCCGGCATGCTCGAGCGCGAGCACGTCGTTGACGACGCCGGCGGGTAACCCGGCGAGGCGCGCGCCTTCATGAGTGGAGTTGGCGCGGCTGGCCTGCGGCGTGCCGGCCAGGCGCGCCACATTACGCAGCAGCGCCGCGAATGCCGGCGCCGAGGCGGCCACGAGCGAGGCGACCGACGCCGGCCGTCCGCCCGATTCGATGAATCCTTCGCGAAGATGCACCAGGTGGCTTTTGACCTGCGTTTCGCACGCGCGCCGCAGGTCCTCTTTCGAGATAGACGCACCTTCGAACGGGTTCGTTCCGAGCACCACTTCGTGCGCGCGGATGATTTCGCCGTACTCGAGCGGAAACGCATCAAGCGACTGGCGGAACTCCTGTTCCGGCAGGATCAGCGGGATGGCGAGCCCGTGGCGTTCCCAGTGGGTCGTCAGCCTGGCGCACGCTTCGAGGTCGGCGATGCCGCACGACTCGACCAGCGCCATGCAGGTGAGAGGCGCGTGTTCGTCGGCGCCGTCGATCCGTGGCCCGTAGGCGACGACCGAGCGCAGACGGGAGGAAAAGACGTGCCGGAGATCGGCGGCCAGCGCGGCTGCCGCGTGCCGCCACGTCGAGGTCATGGCTCCATTCTAGTGCACTAGAATGGGACCCGATGATGCGCGTGCGCGAGCTCAACGTCGGCTGCATCGGCGGCGGCACCGGGCTGCCGAGTTTGCTCGGCGGGCTCAAGAGCAATCCGTGGCTGCAGCTCAATGCGGTGGTCACGATGTTCGACAGCGGCGGCAGTTCCGGTCAGCTGCGCGATGAATTAGGCGTGCTGCCGCCTGGTGACGTGCTCAAGTGCGCGCTGGCCATGGCCCGCAACGAAGGCGAAGCGCGCCGCGTGCTGCTGTCGCGGCTGCCGACGCTCGAGCAGCATGCGCGCCTCGGCGGTCATACGGGCGGCAACCTGCTGCTGTCGATGATGGAGCAGTACAGCGGGGATTTTCTGGCGGCGGTCGATGCGCTGCGCGCGCTGCTGGGATGCAAGGGACGTGTGTGGCCGGTCAGCGTCGAACCCGCATCGATCTGCGCGGAGTACAACGACGGCACGCACACGCGCGGCGAAGTTGAAGTCGACGCCAGCCAGTTGCGAGGCAACCAGGTGAAGCGCCTGTGGCTCGAGCCTGACGTCGCGATCCATCCCGCTGTCGCCGACGCGTTCGCCACTTTCGATGCGGTGATCATCGGACCCGGAAGCTTTTTCACCAGCCTGATGCCGCCGCTGCTCGTCCGTGGCGTGAAAGAAGCGCTGGCCGAGGTGCGCGGCCCGATCATCCTCGTCTCCAACCTGCTCACCGAAGGGCGCGGCATGGCTGGTTTCACGGCAGCCGACGCCGCCCGCTGGGTGTCGCGCACGATCGGCCGTCCGGTCGACGTCGTCATCGCCAACACCGGCCGGCCAGCGGGGGATTCAGTGGACCGCTACGCGGAAGAGCACAAGCATCCCCTCGAACTCGGTGAGCTTGGTCCCGAAACCGAAGTGGTCCTGGCGCGTCTCTGGTGCAACGCCATCGCCCGCCACGACCGTCGTCGTCTCGCCTTCGCGGTGTGGACCGTTCTCAGTCAGCGGCTGCTGACCAGAGAACCGGAGCCGCAGGCAGCGTCAATTCGGACCTAATCTTTCGCGGGAACTCCACACACTCCACCACGCGAGGACGGGCCACGGAGGCACGGAGATCCAATTGGATCTTACCGGGCCGTGTCGCAAGCCATCGTCAGGCGACGCGAAATCCTCGAGGCGTGACCGCCGGGTACGTCATCTCCTGGCGAAAGCGCACACCGTAGCGAGCAGCGCTGGCCCGATTCCTCGGCCGCCGTGCGACGGGATTACATCAAGTTCCTCGAGATGCGCGTACCCCGCGATTTCCATGACCAACGCAAAGCCCACAGGCGTCGCGGGCGAATTGACCGCGACCCACAGTCGTCCGGCCGTCTGTGCCGCGGCAGTCCGCGGCCCGTCGTCGAGTGGTTCAGTGATAAGGGTTCCCCGAGTGTCGCTCAGAACAATGCGCCGCTCGTGTTGCCGAGCATGCGCTGTCTGACCAGTGGGATCGGCGGACCGCCGTACTTCAAGAACTCGTCATGGAACATGCGCCAGGCCTGCTTGCCGCCGCGGGTACCGGTCCAGTCCTCGCGCAGCTTGCGGATCATCAGCTTGCCCATGGTGTAGTTCAGATAGGCGGGATCGTAGGTGCCGCGCGCGGCCTGCTGGCGTGCGTTGCCGACGTCTGAGTAGGCCTGCTCGCGGAACATCTTTTCCGAATCGGCCACGCTCATGCCCTTGGTGTGCAGGCCAATCGCGGAGAGGAAGCGAACGTTACGCAGCAGCGCGTTGGTGAGCTGTCCGATGTGAATCTCGGGATCGCCGTTGCCGAGCCCCATTTCCCACATCATCTCCTCGGCGTAATGCGCCCATCCTTCGGCGAAGGCGTAGCCGACGAACAAGCGGCCGACCAGCGAAGGATTACGGTTGGAGTGCAGGAACTGCAGGAAGTGTCCTGGCCACACTTCGTGCACGGAGGTGAAAAGCAGATCCGCACGTCCGGGGATGTATTCCCGCCGCTCCTGTTCGGTCCACGACGGATCCGGCGCGGCGATGTAGTAGATCGCCGTCTGTCCCTTCTCGTACGGACCTGGAATATCGATATAGGCGCTGTTCGCCGCGTTGTAGGGAGGTGACTGCGCCACCTTCGCTTCTTCGGTGCCAGGAATGGATGCAACGCCTGCGTCGGCGACAAATTGCTTGAGTCCGGAAAGCTGCTCACGCGCGCCATCGACGACGCTGCCCGGCGCCTTGTCGGCATTCATTTTGGCAATGCACGCAGTGATGGTCGCGCCCGGCGCATACGCCGCACACGCCTGCTTCAGGGCGTCCTGGTTGCGCGCCATGTCGGCGCGTCCGGCAGCCTCGAGCTCGGCGAGCGGCGTGTTGACGCGCTCGGTTGCGAGCAGCATCTTCGCGAACTTGTCGGGGCCCAGCGCATAGCTCGCGGTCGCCTTCGGAAGCTCCGACTTCAGCCAGCCGGCGAGGTCGCGCATCGCCGCGGCTGCGCCGCTATTCGCTTCAGCGAAGTCTTTCTGCAGCGCCGGGTCCTTCACATCGGCAAAGACCTTTGGCACGTCGGACGTATAGAAGTCGGCGAGCCCGCCGAACGCCGAGATGCCGCGCTCGGCCAATGGCTTCGAGAGAGGCGTGCGGGTGTTTGCGCGGATCTCCGCCGTGGCCGTGCGCACGTTACGGGCGTACTTCGTGTACGCCTTCATGCGCTCGTCCAGCGGTGCGTAGGTGCGCGTCAGAAACGGAGCAGGGTCGAGGTTGTCCACCATCCAGTCGAGGTACCACGCAGGATTGGTGAACGGCGCCTCCGCCGTTTCGAGCCAGAACAGATCGCGCTCGAAACGTGCAACCAGGTAGTCGCGCTCGAAGCGCTCGTCGTCGTTCAGGTTGGTCGCCTTGTTCGCGGTGTCGATTGCCGCATGCAGCCGCTTGATGTCGTTGGCGATGCCGTTCGCGCTCCAGTCAGGAAGACGACCATCGAACTCGTGACGGCCCTGGTACACCGCAAACGTCGGGTGTGCCTCGAGGTATTCCTCAATCAACGCGTCGCGCGTCGATTCCCAGGACGAGGCGGCGGTGGGCGCCGGCGCAGCGTTCTCCTGCGTCCGTCCACAACCGACCAGGGCAAGACAGAGGAGTGCAACGGGCGTGCATTTCATCGCTTCTTAACCTTCGTCGTCTTAGCAGCTTTTTTCTTCGTGCCCTTCGTACTCTTCGTGCCCTTCGTGGTCTCCCGAGGCGCCGGCGCTCCCCGCATTTCCAGCGCGCGCGCAATGATCTTCTCGAACATCGCTCCGGTCTCGCCACCCTTGGCAGGACGATTGGAACGCCAGATGTCGGGGTTGTCGCCGGCGAGGATATCCGCGAAGTCCCCCTCGCTCTTGACGCTCAGCGGCGCGAACTCCGCGATGTCGACGTCGCCGGCCCAGTCGTCCTTGTGCTTGATCAGCAGCCACGACCGGTCGTTGCCGCTGCCACGCGCGCTCCAGCCGCCCTTGGTGCGCACCAGCACCCACGACCCCTTCAACTTGTAGCCGTCGAGCGTGAACTTGAGGTCGCCTTTCTTCAGCGCCGCATCGACGTCGTCGACTTCAGGCACCCAGGTGCCCTTGTCCCACAGCATGACAATGCCCGCGCCGTAGCCGGATGGAATCACGCCTTCGAACGTGCCGTACTCGATCGGATGATCCTCGACGTGCATCGCCAGCCGCTTTGTCTTGGGATCGAGCGCCGGTCCCTTGGGCACGGCCCACGACAGCAGTACGCCGTTGTGTTCGAGACGGAAGTCGTAGTGCAGATGACTCGCGAGATGTTTCTGCACGCAGAAGAAGCGCGGCTTCTGGCCGGTGATCTTCTTCGCCCGTTCAGCGGCAACCTTGAGGTCGCCAGACGGCTCGGGAGTCTCCTTGAAGTTTCGTTTCTGCTTGTATTTTTCGAGCGGCACGTTACGCCGATTCTCCGGTGAGACGGCTGAGGGGCTTGTTCAGCAGCAGCATCACCACGGTGGCGGCGACGAGCACGCCGCCGACGGCGCCGAACAGCGTCGTCAGAGGAATGCTGCTGATGAATCCCGCAACCCAGCCCGCCAACTTGTTGCCGAACGAGATGGACAGAAACCAGACGCCCATCATGATGCCGACGATGCGCGTGGGTGAGAGGCGAGTGACGGCGCTCATGCCGACTGGGTTGATGCAGAGCTCGCCGATCTCCGACATGAAGTACGCGGCGACGAGCCACATCGGGCTGACCCGCACGTCAGGGCCGCTTTGTGCCAGGGCGCCGGCCGGCACCAGGATCAGGAACGACAGTCCCATCGCGAACAGGCCGATCGAAAATTTGACGCCCAGTGACGGATCGCGAGAGCCGAGACGCACCCACAGCGCGGCGAGGACGGGGGCGAGGATGATCACAAAGATGGGTTGGGCGGTCTGGAGCCACGACGAGGGGAAGGAGAATCCCAGAACGTCGAGCCGCGTGTAGCGATCCGCGAACAGGTTGAGGGTCGACCCCGCCTGCTCGTACGCGCCCCAGAAGAGAATCGCCATCAGAAACAGGATGACGATCGCGCTGATCTCTTTCCACTCGGCGGGCGTAAAGCTCCACGAACCACCGGACGCGGTGTTCTTTCGAGGCTGCGCGGCGATGCGGTCGATTGCCGGCTGCAGCCGTTTCCTTCCCAGCGTGTACTGCACCAGCCCGAATGCCATCCCCACGCCGGCGCACCCGAAGCCGATATGCCAGTCGACGTTCTGTGCGAGGTAGCCGGCCACCAGCGGTCCGAGCACCGCGCCCGAATTGATCCCCATGTAGAAGATCGAGAACCCTGCCTCGCGGCGCGGGTCGTCCTCCTCATAGAGCGAGCCGACCAGCGTGCTGACGCTCGGCTTGAGCAGGCCGGTGCCAAGGACGATCAGCGCGAGCCCAGAGTAGAAGAAGGGCATCGCCTTGAAGACGAGTGTGAAATGACCGAGGGCGATGATCAATCCACCGAGCAGCACGCTGCGGTACTGGCCAAGAAAGCGATCGGCGACGAAGCCGCCGATGATCGCCGCGCCCCACGCCGCGCCCGTGTAGGTGCCGTAGATCGACGTGGCGTTCATGTCCGCCAGGCCGAGCCCGCCCGCGGCCGCCGGCGCCGTCATGTAGAGGATGAGAAACGCGCGCATGCCGTAGTAGCTGAACCGCTCCCACATCTCGGTGAAAAAGAGTGTGGCCAGGCCGCGCGGATGTCCGAAGAAGGAGGTGTCGGCCGGGGGCGCCGCAACCGTCGACATGAGGCAAGGATAGCGTGGAACCGGGATAATAGGATGAATGCGTGCGCTGCTCGTTTCGACATACGACCTCGGCCGTCAACCGTTCGGACTCGCATCGCCGGCGGCCTGGTTGAGGCGGGCGGGCGTTGACGTCGATTGCGTCGACACGTCCCGCGACCCGCTCGACGATGCCCGGATCACAGCGGCGTCGGTGATTGCGTTCTATCTGCCGATGCACACCGCCACGCGCATGGCCGGCCCCCTCATCGCGCGGGCGCGGCGCATCAATCCCTCGGCCAGCCTCTGTGCCTACGGACTCTATGCGCCACTCAACGCGGAATGGCTGCGTGAATGTGGCATCGCGCACGTCTTTGGACCGGAGGCGGAAGAAGCGCTGGTGGCTCTCGTTAACTCCGAACTCCCAACTCCCAATTCCCAGAGCCCAGAGCCTAAAGCTCAGAGCCTTCCACGACTCCAGTTCATCCAGCCTGACCGGCAGCAGTTGCCAAGCCTCGATCGCTATGCTTCGCTGCAGATGCCCGACGGCCGCCTTCGCGTCATGGGCAACACCGAGGCGACGCGGGGCTGCAAGCATCTCTGTCGTCACTGTCCCGTCGTCCCCGTCTACAACGGTCAGTTCCGCGTCGTGCCGATTGATGTCGTCATCGAAGACATCCGTGCGCAGGTTGCTGCTGGCGCCGAGCACGTGAGCTTTGGCGATTCCGATTTTCTGAACGGGCCGACCCACGCGCGCCGCGTCGTCGAGCGGGTGGCGCGGGAGTTTCCGGGCGTGACCTACGACGCGATCATCAAGATCGAGCACCTGCTCGCTCATGCGGATTTGCTGCCCGTGCTTCGCGAGACGGGATGCCTGTTCATTACCAGCGCGGTCGAATCGATCGACGATGACGTGCTGGCGAAGTTGCGGAAGGGACACACGCGCGCCGACTTCGTGCGAGCGGTGGCGCTCTGTCGGGATGCCGGCATTCCGCTCGCGCCCACGTTCATCCCATTCACGCCCTGGGCAACGCTCGAGTCGTACGTGGAACTGCTTGATGTCATCGAGGAGCTTCAGCTCGTTGAGGCGGTCGCGCCAATTCAGCTCGCCATCCGCCTGCTGGTGACCGCGGGCTCACC
>JADMIO012753059.1_pt1 | contig 10209 bp, 11 predicted proteins | sample 8958161 | NCBI WGS metagenome assembly JADMIO01 (sample SAMN16585339, study PRJNA669376) | soil metagenome | isolation source: Crop rotation soil | place: USA: Cullars Rotation, Alabama | collected 2011
TTTTAATCCCGGTTGCAACAGGCATCCACGGAGATACAGCGGAATTGCGGGAGCATTATTTTCAAAAAATATTGAAGCGTTACGAGGAAAAGACAGGGAATCAATTAGAAAATAGCATTATATACAAAAGATCGTATTCGGTCAGTGACTTTAGGGAAGATTATAATTCGTTCAAGGGGAATGCCTATGGACTGGCAAATACACTGCTGCAAACGGCAATTTTAAAGCCTTCATGCAGAAGTATTAAAATAAAAAACTTATTTTACACCGGTCAATTAACTGTACCAGGGCCCGGAGTGCCCCCAAGCCTGATCAGCGGAGAAGTTGTTGCAAGAGAAATTATAAAAGATTTTTAAGTAATGCTGCTATAAAGGATCCATGTTATTTGCCAAAACGTATATTCCAAAACAAAGTATTTTTAATAAAACTAGCTAAAGGAAATGATTAAGCTTTTCCATGAATTAAGTGAGCTTTGCAGCAAATCCGCTACAGAGAAATACAGTACCTCCTTCAGCAGTGCCATCAGGCTGCTGCATGCCGATCTGCGCCAACCCATCTATAATATTTATGGCTTTGTCCGCTTTGCAGATGAGATCGTGGACACGTTTCACGCTTATAACAAGAAACAATTGCTGTCAGAGTTCAAGGTCGATACCTATGCTGCCATTGAGCGGGGGATAAGCCTGAACCCGATCTTACACAGTTTTCAAAAAACAGTAAAAGAATACAACATCTGCCCCAGCCTCATCGAATCGTTCTTTAAAAGCATGGAGATGGACCTGAGCAAAACCGAATACAATAGCGATGGTTACCTCGATTATATTTACGGCAGTGCAGAAGTTGTAGGCCTTATGTGCCTGTATGTTTTTTGTGAAGGCGATAAAAAAGATTATGAGAAGTTAAAGCCATCGGCCCAGGCACTTGGAGCTGCTTTTCAAAAAGTAAATTTCCTGCGTGATGTGAAAGCAGATTATGAACAATTGAACCGCTCCTATTTCCCGGAAGTAGATTTCAGCAATTTCACCCCGTGCATGAAAAAGCAGATAGAAGACGATATAACCACCGATTTCATCAATGCATATGAAGGCATTTTGGAATTGCCGGTGAAAGCAAGATTCGGGGTCTATGTAGCCTATAAATATTATCTCTCGTTGTTTAAAAAAATAAAAAGAACCACTCCCGACAATATCCTGGAACAACGCATACGTATTCCGAATTATGGCAAGGCCTTTATCGTAGCCAAGGCTGGCGTACGTAACCAATTCAATCTATTTTAAAGGTCGAAAACATTATGGATGTTATTTTGGTAGATGAACGGGATGAACCCATCGGGGCAATGGAGAAAATGGAAGTTCATCAAAAAGCCCTGCTGCACAGGGCTTTCAGCATTTTTGTTTTTAATGCCAGGGGAGAAATCCTGCTTCATAAAAGAGCAGCAAAAAAATATCATAGCGCCGGGTTATGGACGAATGCCTGTTGCAGCCATCCCAGGCCGGGAGAAGATACACTCCTGGCAGCAGCAAACCGGTTGCAGGAAGAAATGGGCTTTAGCACAACATTAAAAAAAGCATTCGATTTCACTTACCAGGCCAGCCTGGAAAACGGTTTAACAGAACATGAGTTCGATCATGTTTTTGTAGGAACGTATGATGGTGAGATACTTCCAAACCAGGATGAAGTAAGTGATTATTGCTTCAAATCCATGGAAGAAATAAAAGATTCATTGAACAGCCATCCGCAAAACTATACTTCCTGGTTTAAGATCGCCTTTCCCAAAATGGAAGCCTATTTAAAGAATACGAACGGGTGATCGGCAGCATTTCTAAATACCAGGCAGCTACCTTTATTGCCATATTGTTTCATTTGATTGGTGTGACCGGAATTTTATTTTTTAATTCAACATTCATAATTAATGCCACTGCTTTCAATCTTTTGTTGATGCTTGGATTGCTGATATGGACCCAGCCCCAAAAGAACATTTATTTCTGGCTATTTGTTTTTTCGTGTTTTGTTGCAGGATTTGTTGTGGAAATAATTGGCGTAAATACAAGTATGCTCTTTGGCGAATATAAATACGGTGAAACGCTGGGCCTGCAAATAAGAAATGTACCGCTTTTAATAGGCGTGAACTGGTTTATCATCATCTATTGTTGCGGCATCTCCATAAATACCATGCTAATGAAATTGATCCGGGCGCAGCCAATGGCTGTTACTCCCGGATCTAAAACACTCAGGGCATTATCCATAATTATTGACGGGGCAACATTGGCCGTCATTTTTGATTGGCTAATGGAGCCGGTGGCAATAAAACTTAAATATTGGCAATGGGCTGGTATCATTCCCTGGTTCAATTATGTATGCTGGTTCCTGGTAAGCATATTATTGTTAACTGTTTTTCAATTTTGTAAATTCGAAAAGAAAAATAAATTCGCTGTAAATTTGCTGTTGGTCCAATTAATGTTCTTTTTAGTGTTACGGACCTTCATGAAGTAATCAATTAAACAAGTGCTAAACACAATATTATACATAACGATCGCCCTGGCCACCTTCATTTTGATGGAAGGCTTTACCTGGTGCCTTCATCGCTATATAATGCACGGGTTTGGGTGGTACTTACATAAAGACCACCATCAGAAAGGGCCTGGTTTTTTTGAGAAAAATGATGCCTTCTTTTTAATATTCGCTATTCCAAGCTGGCTGCTCATCATGCTGGGCGTCATGTACGAGATCTATTGGATCATTCCTATCGGGGCAGGATTCACCATGTATGGAATAGCTTATTTTTTAGTGCATGAGGTTATCATTCACCAACGCTTTAAATGGTTTTCCCGAAGCAATAACACTTATATCAAAACATTGCGGTGGGCTCACAAAATGCATCACAAGCATTTAGACAGGCACGATGGGGAAAGCTTCGGAATGCTGTGGGTTCCAAAAAAATATTGGGATAAAGTAAGAGAAGACAAAAAACGCAATGCCGGCAATTTTATTCGAAACAACAGCAATGCTCCTGTTAAGGTATAATCCTCCAGCAGTTTTTATTGAACAATCACTACACATATTTTCTCATCCTTGCAGGATCTGTAGCAGGGCCATTGGCATTAAGCTTCGATAAAAAAGTTGCTTTCTATAAGCAGTGGAGATATGTTTTTACTGCAATGCTTATACCGGCATTGTTTTACATCGCCTGGGATATTTACTTCACCTCCCAATCGGTATGGCATTTCAACGAACAATACATTACCGGCTCCTGGATCATAAATCTTCCGGTGGAAGAAGTGCTTTTCTTTTTCATTGTTCCTTATTGCTGTGTCTTTATCTATGAATGTATCCGTTGTTATTTCCCCTTATTGAAAGGCAATAGAAAGGCTGATGATCTTATGAAGGTATTGGCCTTTGCACTCCTGGTAACAGGCATCATTTTCTATGACAGGTCGTACACTTCATGGACCAGTTTTCTAAATGCTGCTTTCATTGCCTTGATTTATTTGTGCAAGAATTATTTCAGGAGCTTTAACGCTATCGCTTTTTTAGTTTCTTATGGAGTTTCCCTTATTCCTTTTTTAATTGTGAATGGATTGCTTACAGCAATACCCGTTGTTTTATATAATGATGTAGAAAATATAGGTAAACGGATATATACAATTCCCGTTGAGGATATTTTTTATGGAATGCTGTTGGTAATGATGAATATCGCCCTGTTTGAAAAGCTGAGGGAAAAAAGGTATCAATAATTTCAGTTAACTATTAATGCCTTTGCAGTTTACCCGTTTTTGTCATCGGAAGCGAGTCAACAATTTTTAGCCTTTGCGGCGCCTTAAAGCTGGAGAGCCGTTGCCTGCAATAATTAAGCACATCTTCCACATCGATCGTTTCTCCATCATTCAACACCACTTCCCCCTCAATGATCTGGCCCATCAATGGATGCGGGCTACTGCTTATTCGTGCCAGTTTAATTCCGGGCATGGTTTCTAAAACTGCTTCCACTTCCTCCGGAAACACCTTAATGCCTGATACATTTATTACTGTTTTTGCCCTGCCTTCGATCTTTATCAATCCATCAGCAGAAATGGATGCAAAATCAGCAGTGAGAAAATAGCCATTCTTTAAAACATCCTTGCGCAAGGTTGCAGGTAATAAATACGCGTCAAACATTCCCGGGCCTTTGATCGCCAAATGGCCGATACAGCCGGCAGGAAGCGGGTTGTGATCATCATCCAGTACATCTACGGTATAACCTGGCAGTGCATAACCAACAGCGTCGGGATGCTCGGAGGATTTTATAAAGTTTATCATAGGCAACCCGATCTCTATGATACCATATGCCTGGCTTACATCAATATCAAACCTTTTTTTGAATGCTTCACAAACCTCAATGGAAATACCTGCGGAAGTTGAGATCACTTTTTTTAGCGAGGGCATTTTTTCTGTGCCCGCATCATTTGACAATAAACGGATCTGTATGGGTGAGGCATATAATAAAGTCCCGTGGTTTTGATTTGTTATATCGATGATCGTTTTTGCCAGGAAGTCTTTGGCAACGGCAATGGCTGATCCAAACCTTACATACAATACGATGGAAACAATAAAATGATAAGCCATCGGCAATACCCAAACGACCGTATCGCCGGGCCCAAGGCAAAGTGCCTGGTTTGCCCCTTCAATTCTTTCTATAACAGACCTGTGAGAAACAATCACACCTTTAGATTTCCCTGTTGTTCCTGAAGTGTATCGGATGAATGCGGGATTTTCAACATGCGAAGCGTATGGATAAGTCCTGTCGGCCTTAGTGAAGCTACATGAAAAAGATCCGTGTTGCATCGGGATCATTGCTTCTATGTCAAGTACGGGAGGTATCCCACTCATATCATCAAGCACCACATGCAACCGGGAATCTGCCAGTATATCCTCGATTTCTGGTTTTTTTAATTGATGCGACATCGGCATTACCACCGCACCACATCCAACAGCGGCAAATAACCCCATGATAAAGTTCCTGCCGTTTTTTGCCTTCATGGCAACACCCATACCGGGTTTAATACCAAGATCAATTAAGTGTAAGCGTAATGTTTCAGTTTGATTGTATAATTGAGCAAAACTGATCGTGCCGTACTCATCGTAAACAGCGGGGTTACCAGGCCATTTGTTAGCCGCATCCTTTAGCAACTGATAAACGAGCTGTTCTGTATTCATGCTGCGAATATACTATAATTGCTCATGTTGTATGCCGCTCAGCGCCTCTGCCGGAGCGATATTCAGTGCATATCCTGCTCCCATACAACCCGCTGCATAGCCGGTTTGCAGACAAATACCCATTACACGAGCGCTTGCTATTGCATCATTGTCTGCCGAAATATTTCTGCCGGCCATGAACAGGTTTTTAATTGATCCCGATTGCAGGCATCCTGCCGGTATTTGATAAAAATCATTCATGTTGAAGTAGCGCATTTTTACACGTCTTTGCTGCTCCCATTCTTCGATAGGCCAGGAACAATTTGCAATCGCATCCGGAAATTTTTTGCAGCCCAGCACATCTTCACCGGTAAGAATATAATTACCCTGCGTCCTTCTTCCTACCCTTATTCCTGTTTCCGAAGCTATATGCTCAACAGAAGCATGTTTAAAAACAGGGATATGCTGAATTAAAAATCCGGTGAGCGTTTCAATGAATTCTTTTGCTGATTCTTTTATCGCTTCAAGGTTTCCCTTTTCATATGTGACGGCAACGGGGATACCGATCTTTAAGCTGACTTTTTTTTCCTTTAGTGAGCCTTGCACAATATATACCCTGTCATAAAAATCAGGAAGCTGTTTTTGATCGATCGCTGAACGCAATGCCTTCATCAGGATCATCCCTAATCTTGCTTCATTTTCTTCTTCCACATTTTGCATGGTGAAGACCTGGGCGGCAGCCTGGTAATGCTGATCCTGAATAACGGGCAGATTTGCCGCCTGGCTGATAATGCTATCGCCGGAGCAATCAATAATAGCGCTGAAAGAAAGCCCGCATAAGTTTTCGCTTGTTCTCACCGTTGCTGATGCGACCAAGCCATTTTTAATTTCAACATCATTCAGTGATGAATTCAAAAGGACTTTCACTTTATTTTCCTTCAACAAGTCCTCACAAATTGATTTGAACACTTCTACATCATAAGGAAGGAAATGCAATCCTTCTGCATTGCTTAATACCGCTGTGGCGGATCTTTCCTGTAACTGTTCCGCAAATTCTTTTGCAAATCCCTTCACGATATAGCTCGCTTGCTCATTGCTGAATTTATATAACCCACAGATAGTGCCTACTTCTGCTGCAGTGGCTTTTCCGCCGAGGAAGTTATTTTTTTCAACAAGCACCACGTTTGCTCCCTTACGTGCCGCTGCCGTGGCAGCTGCAACGCCTGCTGCGCCGCCGCCTAAAATAACCACGCCTGTATTTATTATAGCATTCATGAATGAGCTGAAAGCAGTGTTTTCTTCAACTGTTCTTCAATTAAATGTAGCTCAATATTACTGATAACATCAGGCGAGTAAGCAATATTTACGTTTAATCTGCCATCGTGTTTCAAAAAGACAAATGTAAATCCTGGGGGAAAGGTCAGTGCAGGTATCATCGCAATGTCGCGAATGGGTTCCCCGAATAAAGACGTTAGCTCATTGAAGTTGTCGCCCGTTGATGTATATAAGAAACTGGCAAATGTGCCTTCGCCCGTACGGCTTATTAAAAAATAATAAAGCCACAGTGGAATATGCCTCATCATCTCAAGAAACATAGCATATTTTTGCGGTATCCTGTCTTTGATCTGTGCCGTCATTTGTATGCTTAAAGATTTCACCGTTTCTGCAACAGTGTTCATTGCAGCAGGAGGAATACGATAGAATAAAAAAGAAACCGTGTTGGAGATCAGGGGCCCCGGGGCGCCTTTTAACCTTCCATCATACGGCACAGGAAGCCAAATGTCAGCAGCATTGTTTCGTTGTTTGTTGAGCAGATGAATGATGTGTGAACAGCATGCTATGAAATATAAGGTAGGCCCAAACCTGGAACCTGAACGCAACGCGTTGTCAAGAATTTTTTTTGTTTCATCTTCACTGAAGTAGATGATCTTATACCTGGTGCCGCTACCTGAGCTTTTTATATTCTTTGCAGCAACAGAACTCACCGGCGGTTTCGAAGATGCCTGTATAAAATTTTTTACTTTATACATATTACCGATATGGCTGAAGAGGCTATGTTTTTTTTCTTTGCCGGGAAAGAAAAAAGCTGTGTTGTTGCTGCTCGTTTCAAGCTGGTCCAGGTGTTCAAAAAGTAAACTTGTGCCTTTGGCATCCAGGAGGATATGGTTCCAGGATATAATAAAAGCAGCAGTCCCGGAAGGATAATGCAACAGGTCGGCTTCAATAAAACGGGGAGAGCCAATGGTAATGTCCCTATCCAGTATTGTTCGTGGGATCTCGTGCTCAACATCGACATGATGTTCAGTAAAAATGATCTCATTGCCTTTATCACTATATTTCCAATAAGGAACTTGGAAGAATGCACCCGGAACCAATTCAATATTGCATAACCAGTGAATGACAACGGAGCTTTTCAAATGCCTGGCGATTTTTTGAAAACCGGGGGAAGAATCGAAGTAAAATATCTTACGCATCACATTTCCACCGGCGCCATATTTCTTTGCATGCTTATCCAGCACAAGATGGAAACAATCTGCACCGCTTAAGTACACTTTTTTTGGAAGGGATGCTTTTTCGAACATGGCATAAAGCTTAATTCATACGCTAACCTGGTATATTATTTATCCATCAGTTCCTGGACAGTTTTGGAAAGCGCCTCGAGTGTTTGAAAATTTTCAGGAACCAGTTTATGATCCGGTATCATCACACCATATTTTCGCTCGATAAAAAGTATGATCTCTACTGTAGAAAAAGAATCGATCCCGGTGCGCTGCAGGTTTGTAGTAGCATCCAGCTTCACTTCTTTGGAAAGTATATTCTCTTCAATGTATTTCTTTATGTCTGCAATGATGGTTTCCTTATCCATGATCAAGTTGTTCTTTTCATCCTGTTCTTTAAAGATGCCACAGCCATTGTTCCAATAAAAAAGAACATAAGCTTCAGGGCATCCATCAAAATATCTGCAACACCTGCACCCCTGAGGAATAATTTATAAAATCCGGTAAGCGCCCAGTTCAACGGAGAATAAGCACTGATATTACGCATCACTTCGGGCATTACATAACTGGGAACCCAAATGCCGCCCAATGCCGACAATAGCAATATGGACAATGCACCCATAATGGCGCCCTGGTGTTCGGTTGCTGCCAATGTTCCTACCATTACACCATAGCCAGTTGCCGCAAAAGCAGTTGCAAGCGTTAAGATAAATATTCCCATATAACTGCTGCCAAGTACGAGGGCAGGTAACCCCAGCATGGGCAAAAATATCAAGCCCACGGAAAGCATCAGCAGAAATTGGATAAGACACACGAAAACATAAACGATGATCTTCCCATTTACCAATAATAAATATGGGCTTGGCATCGTGTGCAGGCGAAAAACACTTCCCTCATTTCTTTCTTTCATAATGCTGCCCGACAATGGGATGGCAATAAAAAACATGGCGAAGATCGTCCATGCCGGTACATTATGCTGCACTGCGTTAGGAACAATCTTCTCCTGCGAGCTGGAAGCATAGACCTCCTTATATTTTATGATCTGCGATTTTTGATAAGCCGTCTTTGGCGTATTCGATTTGCCTGGAATAAGTTCAGCCATTTGATCAGAAAATGCCTGGAACATGATCTTAGTTTTTACCTCCGATATGAATTCATGAAGATTGCTGGTAACAGAAATTAAAAAAGATTTTTTTGCAACCGGGTCTATCATGATGGTTATTTCAACAGAATCTGTTGGCGTGATGATTTGCCCGGTTGAGTCTGTAGCCATGGTTTCTTCCACGAGCCCTTTTACATTTTTCTTGATCGCATCTGTTGCTCCTTTCGGGATCACAATTCCTACCAGGAACTTTCCTTCGGCAACCGCTTTTTTTACTGATTCGAGGCTGGCGGGTTTGCCGTCGATAGAGTCATAAAAAGTGCAGAGGTCATTATGCCGCAGCCCCTGCTCTATCAATATGCCTAAAGAATCTTTGTCGTTATTTACAAAAACGATGGGAATGCCTTTTTCGTTGATCGATTTAAAAGCAGCATCCTGTATCAGTGTCATCACAAATATGAGGATCATCGGCATCATGAAAAGTATAGACAGGCCTACTTTATCTCTCAAAAGCAATAAGGCTTCCTTTTTTACAGTTGCTAATAATTTCCTGATCATTAATCCCTCAATTTTCTTTTGGTAAGATGTAAAAAAACTTTTTCCAGGTTATCTGCTCCCGGTGTATGCTCAATAAGTTGCTTAGGCGTTCCCAATGTAAGGATCCTCCCGTGGTCAATGATGGAAACACGAGTGCAAAAATCCGCAGCTTCCTCCATATGATGAGAAGTATATATAATAGTAGTGCCTGCCTGGTTGATCTCTTTTAAAAGCTCGATGATCACATTACGTGATTGCACATCCACGCCAACAGTTGGTTCATCAAGGAATAATATCTTAGGACTGTGTATGATCCCTGCAATAAGGTTCACCCTACGTTTCATTCCACCAGAGTAAGTATTTATAAGCCTGTTCGCCGCGTCTGTCAATCCTAGCTTTTGCAGCCACATCTCAATTTTATTTTTGAGGTCCCGGCCTTTTAACCCATACATATGCCCATAAAAATCCAGGTTTTCCCTTGCAGTCAACGTGGGGTATAAAGCGATATCCTGCGGAACGATGCCTACGATCGGCTTAATGCCAGACAAATTATGTTGTAAACTTTTGCCATCTATGATGATGGTGCCGCTTGTAGGTGGAAAGAGCCCGCAAAGAATAGAAATGGTGGTGGTCTTTCCGGCGCCATTGGGGCCGAGCAAACCAAATATCTCGTTGCGGTTTATAGATAAAGAAATATTGTTTACCGCCGGTTCGGAAGCATTCTTAAAAGTCTTTGCCAGGTTATGTATTTCTATGATTGCCGTATTGCTCATATTTAGCAGAACTTCTATAAATGCGGTAGTATTAAAAAGGATGAAGATATCAAAGCAGGCTCATCATGTTAATAAAAGAATTGCGCAAAACTAAACTAAATAAGGTTGCAGCCCAAACCTGGGAAAG
>JADMIO010768930.1_pt1 | contig 10208 bp, 16 predicted proteins | sample 8958161 | NCBI WGS metagenome assembly JADMIO01 (sample SAMN16585339, study PRJNA669376) | soil metagenome | isolation source: Crop rotation soil | place: USA: Cullars Rotation, Alabama | collected 2011
ATAATGAGCATTTCTTTCCAAACACCCACCCAACGTGACAAGCAGGAGCACAGCTGCCGCAAAAACGCGCATGCCGACTTCGCGTTAGCCTCACAGCCCCCAAAGCGCCCAACAGGATTGACCGAAATCTGTCCGTGCGATTTTCAGCACCAAACCGCTGTATTTTCGAACAAACATCGCGGTTTCAGACGACAACATGCATGAAAAGGGTGAAATTTGGCTGACGAGTCTGTTGTTGAGGGACGTACAGCCGAAAACGAGCAAAAAGTTAATTTGTATCAGGAAAAGGATAGATTATAAATGGAACGACTCGTGTCGTTTGAGACCGCGGGTAGGCCACCCTGGCGTGGTAGAGTCGTTTCTGCGTGTGTTGACGATGGTCTTTTACTGGTTGAATCATTGGAGGGCGTTGGTGAAACGGTTTGGCTGCATCAAGACGACGTGGCGGCCGAAATGCCCAGCTCAGCAACCACGACGCAGTCTGTGTCCCCTAGTTCCGTGACGGAGAGCATTCCAGCCCCGTCGTCGCATGCAATGAAGAAGAAATCCAATAGTATACCGCAAACATCCGCCGTTTCGCCCTCAAGTACCCCAGCTACCGGTGAAACCAGCGGTCCGTGCAACGTCTGCAAATCCCTGTCGGAAACCCGGTGCAGCCGGTGCGCCTCCGTGTTCTACTGCAGCAAAGAACATCAAAAGGAGGACTGGAAACACCACAAGGGCATGTGTTTTCACGTGGCCAGCTTGAAATCGAGCCCGGCCAGCGCGATGAAGGGCCTTATGCTGGAGGGTCAGGGTTCCGAGATGCTTGGGACCTTTCGCTGGGGTCCGGACCATATGTTTCAACTACTACCGTCAATGCCTGCGGAATTGCAGCCGGCTTACCGCGTTGTGCGTGGCTGGCAGCAATACTTGGCGATCAGGTACGTAATTCTCGATCCACACAAGAGTGGGTGTGAGACTCGGAATGAGTGAGTGTTGGTTTTGGCAGGTTTCCAAGCCCTCAACAGCATCAAATTATTGCAGCGTTTACTGCAACGATTGGAGTGGATGGCAGTCCAGAGTCTCAACCCATGGACAGTACGGATGACTCGGAACACTCGAAGCTTGTGGTGCAACCATCGCTGTTGGATGGCGTATCCTTTCCAGTACGTTAGTTTTATTTCACAGTTCGACATTGGTCGTTCTGGATTGAATTCTTTGTCCGTGTCCGAGTGATTGTTGAAGGGTGGCTTGTGTGTGCTGTACTCCAGATGTCCCTCGTTTATGGGCTTCGCTCCATCAATTGGTCGTTACCCACTGGTCGTGTAGCTACCTTTGTGATTATCGGCGCGTCATTCAAAGCAGGTGCGTTTCCTGAGTGAATTCCGTTCGTTTGGACTGTGGCTGTGACGCTCCATGTTTTGCGCCTCCAGAACAAGCCATCGCTCTGCGTACCAACTACTTTGAGGAGTTAGGGTACGCGTACCCATTGTTAGGCGGGATTGACTTGGTGTTTGTGGGTCCGGAAGTGAACGGACCGTCAACTGGAAAGTTACGATTTAAACCCCTTTCTGCCGCTCGGAATGATGCTTCTCCAGTCGTGCCTGCATCTGTTTGTGAGCTGTCACATGGCCCGTCACCACCCATGCGTGCTGCATTCTACAAAGGAACGACACAGGTTCGAGACGGACCCGGATCCAATGTTTTGGTTTTGCGTCTATTTCATTGTGTTTGCAGGAATTCATGGAAGCCCATGGTCACGTGTTTGGCATTGGCGACACTGTTTTTGTAGGGTTCAACACCGGCCTGGGGAGGTGTGCGGTAACTTTGAAGCGTAGTTTGAGTCGAGTTTTTGACGAATTCAAAACGTTTGCAGCGGCAACGTTCCACTGATGACATCACTGGTCACAGGCGTGAGCCAGGTTATTGAAGCAGGGTATCTTTGCGTGTTTACGTGTGCGAACGACTACCAGGATGTCCAAGGAGAGTCCGCGATCATGAAACACGTCATCGGTCCTAACTTCCTGTTGTCGCCCACAAAATCACCCTTCGCCGCTTGCAGGTATGCTGCTCTTTCGTTCTATCGTGATATCCTTAGGTTTTTACGCCACTCTCGCGATGAAACACTGACGCTGGCAGTTTTTGGAGTGTTTTCGTTTATCCCTCATCCGTGTTTCCGCCTCAGCGTTTTGATGTGACATTGTTCTGTGGGATTGCAGTACGTTCCATGCTCCTGGTGCGCGGGAAACAGAGTGGACGTGCGCAAACAGTTACGTGTACGCGGTCAAGGGCTTCCCAGGCAAGCGGACAGAAAGCCTGGTCCCCCAAAGCAACAAATTGCTCCGGGCCGCCATCCTGGCTGCGGGCATCAAGGAAGGACTGGCTTGGAAGGAATAAGCAAAAACTTCCACGCACAGTTTTCGACAAGGTTTTGGGCGTGACCCGCAGGGACGCTGTGTTGGTCCCTAAAGGGAAAAGGAAAGCAGGCGATGTTTGCGCCCGAACCCCTGGACCTTACAGAGGACTCTGACACGATTTCTAGGGTTATATTCAATACAATTGGGGATTCGTTGTGTTGTAGTGGATGGGATGGCAAGGTGGGCTGTGAATTTGTGGACGTGAGTGATGGCCAGTCATCACGTCACGGTTTTGGGCTGTTCCGTAGGTGCATCTGTGGTCGTGGCCTTCTAAAAAGCGACAAACTACGTTTTTCTTTGATGATCCGGTGCTAGATGTGACGTGGAAGGTGCATTAACTTGCGATTTGTTCGTGTAAGCATTGCGTCACGTTTGCCTCGATTTTCTTCAGGATAATACCATCCTTGCTGCGAATTGCGATGGCTCCATCTCTCAAATAGATGTTTCCAAGGGTAGTACTACGACGATTGGCAGCGTAAGCTGGAAATTTCCCATGAAAATTGGGCGAAATGTGAGCTCATGGCGTGATTTTTCTTTGCAGCACGACGACGCGGTCCGGAGTGTCCGCTGGCTGCCCGCTAGGAATCTTGTGGTCACTGCAGGATCAGATATCAAACATTGGGACCTGCGGGCGGGCGATAATCCCGTGAGAACGCTGAAACTGGAGGGTCGAGTGTGGGCGATGGACCATGCAGATGACACGCTTGTAGCCTGCACGTCCAACTACAGCGTCAATGTTTACAAAATGGGAGCGCCTGATAGAGTATTCCGGGTGCGTGAAGGGTGCTGCCGTGGCGTATTCTTCAATGATGAATTGTGTAATGCACGTTTATCAAACCACTCCAGACGATCGACAATCCGATTTCCACGCCCACAACTACAGTGTCCGTGTTTCGCAATGGATCAGGTTACGCTATTGGCTCTGTGGAAGGTCGCTGCGCCATTCGGTTCACAGAAAGCGACTTAGACGGCAGCAAAGCGTACATTTTCAAGTGTCAGCGCAAACGTAGGGTCCTCTGGTTGTCGTCGTCATCGTTTGGCTGAGGATTCGTTGATTGATTTGATTGAATTGATTTGATTCATTATTTGATTCATTACTTGATAATTTGACAAGATTGATTGATTGGTTGGTTGTTTGATGGGTTGGTTTGTTGGTTGAGTCACTGTTTGATTGTGTCATTGTCTCATTGATTCATTGATTGATTTGATCGATGAACAGAGGGCCCCCTTGGCAGTGAAGCGTATCCTGTGAACGTGGTAGAGTGGCATCCCACAAAACCCCACGTGTTTGTAGTGTCCGGCGGCTTAGGATCCTATACCTTCTTTGAAAAGGATGCAAAGCTACGGCTGAAGGATTATGACTGCATCGATGGAGACTATGCAACGTACTGAATGTGGTTTTTGCATGATTGCTGATGTTGTGGCATGTTTACTTGTGTGTTTGGTGGCAGACGGCGTGTTCGAGACAGCATCACAGCGGGTGCTTGGCATCCAACTGGGGAACATTTCGTGTACGCACACGGCTACGATTGGACCATGGTAACGCTCTCGTTGCAGAATCAACATGTTCCTCACTTGAGTTTCACGCATGCATGCTTGTGTTCTGTTCCTTTGTTGCAGGGCCACGAAGGATTTGCGAAACGGTTGCCCACTCGGCTGCTTGTACACAACGTCAAGCCCGCGGATATCGCAAAAAATTGACACTCCACTCCAAAATCCAGGAATCTTTGAGTTCCGGAGCGTCACCACGCCTCGCCGCCTTGCGCGGCACACAGCGCCTTCTGCACAATGATACAACATTGCACAGTGGATGTAAACACACAATCTCCGTCGAAAATGCCAATTTGGAGCAGAAGAGGCCCACCATGATGTCCTGGGTGCGCTGTGCCTTGGCATCGCTGACCGCCACTTGGTGGATGACCGTCTCGCACTGGCGGATGGCTTCGTTCACGATTTCCAGCTCAGATTGATACTTTTCACCCACGCGGGTCAGGGCCTCCTTCAGCAGGTGGGACACACGGGACTCAATGTCTGGATGCAATGAAATCAGGACAAATCGCACGCATCCCACACGAGGAGGCTGCACGCACCGTGAAAGAACGCTTCCATTCTGGATTCCAGCACGTCTTTCTGTTGTTTCAACTGCACGGGACACAGAGGTCGTCCGGGAAAGGGCAACAACGTAAAGTTCCCGCCAAAAATTTGCTTGGCCCGCAACCAGCATTATGACGAGACGGCGCGGCGTTGATTTGCGCGCAGTTTAGAAATGTATAGAATGGGAAAGAACGCACCGTGTCCAAACGTGCGCGCATCGCCTCTGCAGCCGCGCCTGGGCTGCCAATCTCAAAGTCGCTGGAGATTGTCGTGGCTGCAGGCGTGTGCAGGTCCATGATTGGCACTTCGCCGTCAATTCTTGCCATTTTGGTTGAGGATACAGGTTTCTACGCAGGACATGTTGACAGATACGGTCATGAACCTTCGAAAACTCGCACGAATGGATCGTCGCCCATGCCGCGCAACGACCGTTGGCCCCAACTGCATGCTCACCTTGGCCTGGGAAGCTGGCGGTGATGTTACCGTTGAATGAGCCTTTGAATTTTGTGCCTTTGGGGGTGGGGGCGCCATGCCACCACGGGATTTTCCAGACAGCGAATCCATCAAAGGGAAAACTAGTTGTGACCTTTGGGGTACATTGTGTCTATCGAACGATTTTCCACGCCTCTGGGAGCTTTTGAGCTGCGAAGGACAGTCAATTTATGTTAATTCTTTGGGTGCGAACCAGAGGTGCATGCACGCGGAGGGGTCGTGTGCAAATGTGGCGAAAAAAGCCGCCATCGCGTGGGCTGACGGCATTGTCAACACTAAATGACCGCCTTGCAGGCCAGCAAGCTGCTCCAGATCCGCACGAATCGCAACAGCAGCACGTGTTGCGTGATAAATCCGGACTTCCATGCCTGCAGCCACCAGGGCCCACAAGATATTGGCGGCATGGTGTAACTCTGTGCTGCATCGTTGCCACAGCCCCGGACAGACGTTAACAAACACGTCAGGCACTTGGGCAATTACAGGTGCATCTGTTGGAGCTGTAGCATCGGGGAGAGCGGGCAGTAACGTCTCTAGCGCGGGAATTTCGCAACCGCCAAGATTAAGTTTGACTGCTGCGATGTCGATCGGGGCTGTCAACACAGCGCATGAGACTGGTGTACAACCACGGATACCATGACCACGTAGAGATACCAATACATCATCTAGCTGCAGAGGAAAACGTGAATCTTGACAGCGAAACGCGACATTCAAGGGATTCACACAATCACTCATCACACACCCGGATCACTGGTGGTGCTGGCGTGTCGTTTCCAGTGGTGTCGCAACAGTCTATTGAACAATCCAGCTGTGATGTAGACTGTAGCAGAGGATTGCTATCTCTCAGAACGCTGCGTAATGAAGCTACACTACCATCCACACCAACATTCGCATGCAACACCGTCACACGGTCCTCAAACTACACCAGAATGACACAAACAAACACTTGAATAACAACAAAACAGCAAGCTGACCACAGGAAACGGCACGTACGCCGTTCAGGGCTGCGCTGGCTCGGATCAGGTGACAATCGCCTACGTTTGCCTCGATTGCAAGCACGGCACAGCCACTCACAGCAGCTTGTATGGAGGAATAGCCAACAACAGCGCCAATATCTATCACAGCGGGCGCTACGCCGTCGTGTTTCTCACATTTCCGAGCAACCAACCCTCCAAACACGTGCCAATTCACAAACACACACATCAATAAAACTGTCACACAGGGACAGCCAACGCAAACTGCTTATCTGTGTCGTGTGGAAGTCTTGGATGCGATGTGTCTTCAAAGCGAGAGCCACAGCGGCAGGATCACGGGAACTGGTGTCAACATCGTCAATACACGTCAACACAACACCAAACAAACAGACACACACACACGCACTCTCCAATCGTGAGTAGGAACGATGGCTGTGTGTGCGTGAGTATCGTGTCAACGCGACGGCCCGACAGCACTAGCAACCTACACACACAACTTATGATCCAACTCAAGTCATGGCAAGTCGCACAACACAGCTTACACACCTGTTGTAACACTCTGTTGCAACATCAAGTGTATGTGCATAGCTCAGTTCGATACAGCGTGTGAAATGCGACGTTGCAGCCTCACGGTATCCAAGCTGGGACACATTCGTCCACGATACCCCCGTAACAATCACAATCAAACAACATACGTTCACAAGTGTACCTCTTCATTCACTAATCCGCTGTAGTACAACACCCTGCATGGAACACAGGGTGAATAACAATGTAAAACGCAATGTCAACACAAGCGACAACCTTGGAGACGATGGATCAGCGTGTAACGCGTGTGCTGCAGCACTATGGGCTTCATACAACAACATCCAAGGGTGTCCACACAATCCCGTGGGCTTAGGGAGCCCGACGCAGTGAAAATACAACAGAATCGCGAGCCCCGCAGTGTTCCCAGCAACAATCGCGCCGACGCCGTCCCCACGCGCAAATTGGCCGTGTTCCGCCACCGCACGACGCAAGTAATCCAGTGACACTTCTGCGTTGCCGTCGGCGTACTGCTGGCCTGCTTGCATGTTCAGAATTGCAGAGGTTTGCATCAGGATGTTGGAGGTCTGGAATTCGAACGCTACGCGAGACGGACGCGTTTCCAGGGCGGGTTTTGTGCATTCAAGGTACGTAAGTAAGGTGGACAGGTAGTTTTCGATGGCAACAGCGGACGGGAACGGCCGGGATTCTGTGACAGGATTGGACAGCAATTTCAGCTCTCCAAAACGGACGTGCGGCCAACGTCAGCGTCGTACCATTGACAACATGAGCAAATGTAGCCCAAAATGGATTGTCAGGACTGGGCGAAGTGACCACTTGCTCACGAGCCGCGTCTGCACGCCAGAATCCAGGATTGACCACACAAACTCACGAATAAACACGTCAACCAGCAAGCGTACGAAGCGCCGTGTGATATCTTCGGATGATATGGTCATTTATGTCGTTCGAAGCGCCTTGGTTTGCAGCAAAATTGCCCGGAATCTGGCATAATGTCGACAATCAACAATCGAAAATGGCCACGCGAATTTCGAGAGAACGAAGGCCATTACACCTCCAATTGCAGCTCTAGCGGCCCAATATGAACATGAAGGAAGCTGTCTTGTAAATATTGTGCGAAAACTGGCAACAGAAGGGCGCCAAAAACCAAAACGAAACAAAGCCGCAGCCGCATCATTTAAAAACGGCATCATCTCTTTTTAATGGAATTTCTCGCGTCTGTCGTTGTATTCGCGACATTTTCCTGTGCTTTTACCTTGTAATCAATGATGGTTTTGAAATCGGTGGCTAAAATCAATGAAACCCTGGCTGTATCATGTCGAAAACTGTTGGCGGTCATCGCATGGTAAATTGTTTCAATCGTGTGTTCAGGCACAACGCAGCCCGCCAACGCACACCCACGCCCCCGTACATGAAGAGTCACATCATTCATTCCTTGGTTACGGCAACCAAACCCAAAGTACCACGTGCGGGGCACACAAAAACACGTGGCACAAGAAGAGTCAAAACAAGCAAACGAGCGTTCACGGGGACGCGGGCGGGCGCGTCTGCAAACTGCCCCGCGAATACACACACATCTACGCGATGACGAAGTAGCCCGTGACGTTCATGGAGTCCTCTGGCGCCGGGATGCGTTTCGCGAGCTTCATTGTCTCCAATGGATGGTCCTTGCACTGGTTCTTGGTGGGGTCCGTCAAACAACGCTCGCACGTCGCCGAATTACACTTGCCACAGAACTTTGTCAACGCATCCTTGGTGTGCGGGCAGAACAGCGGCGACACAACCACGCGGCTGACCGCAGTCGTGTGGCCCAGCTTTTGGTGCGTATCGCCATGCTCTTGGCAAAGGCGCTTGGACGCGTCGCACGCACACAGCCAGAAGCCCGTGTCGTTGCTTGTGCCCATAGCCTTGCAGTCAGTGCACTCCGGGGCGCCCACGACGGGGATGGCGGCAATGGCGGCGTCCAAACGCGCGCGCTGGTACTTGATCTCTGCAAACTCGCCGTACTGCAGGTTCTCCACGCGGCCCGTGACTTCTTTCATGCACACCAAACACTTCTTTGGTGGTTCGCACTTATCAAGCTCCTCCTCGCAGCAGCGGCAGATCATGTGGCCACACGGCACCAACGTGACCGGAAACGTGAGGTCCTCGTCATCCTTCAAGTGCGCGGCCTTGGAACGGAAGTGCATGGCGCACGCGGGGCAATACATGGCCAATGCAGCCATATCTTTCAGTTGCTCCGGCGTGGGCACCGGGACAGCGGGCGCGGAGGCAGCACCGGACATGTTTTGGGTTTGGGAGCGGAGAATCTGGCGGGCAACTTCTTTCTTTGGTGGACGATCAGCCGAGTGCCCGTTTCGCGGTTTTCTGCGGTGTTTCCTGCGCGAAAGGCCACATGATTGTATGAATTGTGTGAAGTTTAATGTGGTTGCCGAAGAAAATGTGAGACTTCTGCACCAATTATCTGACGAAACTCTGCGATGAAAGTGAAATCGGCACTGTGCGTTTTTTCGTCATCCAGTCGGTCTTGTTGGCGCACAATGTTTGAAGACAAACTTTGTGCATGTAAACCAATGCATTATTGACCACCAGAGGGCCGCGTCGTTGGCACAGTGTTGAAACAGCCTGACTCAATGACCATACAGTATTACAGTCGCAAGTTTTCATCCAGACAGGGCTAGACGAGCACTCCGCCCCTTCACACACCAACCAAAAAGCGATTAAAACCAATATTCTGGCCCTGAAAAAACCTTAGCGCACACCAGGAACCCAGAATCTTGTCCAACGCATTTCTGGACAATCCATCACAGTTCACCCCTGTCCGGACACTGTCAGTGCTGACGAAGACAGTCTCACAACGTTTTCGCGCCATTTGCGCCTCGTGATTGCCTCTATCATGACCTACAACCATTTCCATCTCCCTTTATTAATTGCGATGGTGCTTTGCGTCACTACTGTGTGTGCACTGCCTGAATCTGGCACGATCATCCTCCACTATGATCCCCACAACCTGTGAGTGACGCCCGTTGCAATCGTGATTGAGTCTGCGTTCGTATTATACTAACATAAACGGTTGTTTTCACTGTGCCCTTCCCGTCCAGAGACCAAGTCCCAAAAATACCGCGGGAACTGGAAGACTCTTGGGACTGCGATACCCGCGTTTGCTTTGTTCACTCTCGCATGTTGGCACTAGTCACCGTCGACAAGCCATACTATCAACTTGGTGAAGACGTTCATGTCCAAGCTGTGGCTGTTGACGCATTCAGTCTCAAGGCAGTTCCGAATTTGTCGTTGCAATGCTACGTGGAAATTCATGGCCCATCTGTAAGCAAAATCCCTGCTGTTTCACGCATTGTGATAAGCAATGAGTTCTTTTATCATAGTTATGGTTGATACGTGTGCTTGCAATCAGGGCCAGCTGACAACAGTAGTGTACTCCTTGTTTGCTGGAAGTAAACCGTGCGAGACAAACTGGCGGATTCCCAAGGCTGCTCCAGGTGGCAATTACACTGTAACAGTACGTTTATTTTCCATGCGTTGTTTTATTGTCGCTCAAAACGCACGGCAAATCTGCGAGTGCGATACAAACGGGGGTGTGGCTTCTGGGCTTGACTTTTGTAGGTGAGCGGAACACCATGCAGCATTGCACCAGTGTCTCGCAAGTTTGAAGTTCGCGTAGCACCCACGCCACGTTTGCGCATCCAGCTCAAAT
>JADMIO011121789.1_pt1 | contig 10208 bp, 6 predicted proteins | sample 8958161 | NCBI WGS metagenome assembly JADMIO01 (sample SAMN16585339, study PRJNA669376) | soil metagenome | isolation source: Crop rotation soil | place: USA: Cullars Rotation, Alabama | collected 2011
GTAAAACAGCGGGCATGGCGTTTGTTTTGGCTGACGGCAGCGAGCTATTATTTTTACGCCTATTGGAACCTGCCGTATCTCGCCATTATTTTTGCTTCGACGGCGATTGATTTTTTGGTCGGACCCAAGATATACAACGCCGAAAACAAGCGCGTGCGGTTTGCGTGGCTGTGTGTTTCGCTTCTCAGCAATTTGGGCGGGCTGGCGTTTTTCAAATACTATAATTTTGCGACCGACCAGGTGAATGGCTTTGGCGCGTTGTTTGGCACAAGCGGGCTGCTGCCCGTGCTGAACATTGCGCTGCCTATCGGCATTTCGTTTACGGCGTTCGAGTCGTTGAGTTATACAATTGATTTGTATCGCCGCGAGGTAAAGCCCGCCCCCGATTTTTTATCGCTTGCCTGTTTTGTTTCGGTGTTTCCCCGCATGATTGCGGGACCGATTATTCGGTATAAACCGTTTGCGCCCCAGATTGAACGTGACCCGCGCACCCGCGACCATCGTGACGATGCGGTGAACGGGATTTATTTTTTTGTGGTGGGGCTGGCAAAAAAGGTCTTGGTCGCCGACACGATTGCGCGGACGATTAATCCGCTGTTGGCGGGGACAAACTATTTGGATTTGGGGCTGGTGGGGAGCTGGGGTGTGATGCTGGGCTATACCTTTCAGCTCTATTTTGATTTTTCGGGCTACAGCGATATGGCGGTGGGGCTGGGCAAAATGCTCGGCTTTGATTTACCGCAGAACTTTAACTCGCCGTATAAAGCCGTCAGTTTGATTGATTTTTGGCGGCGCTGGCACATTACGCTGTCTACGTGGCTGCGCGATTATTTGTATATTCCGCTCGGCGGGTCGCGCGGACCGGAATTTGCGACAATGCGCAATTTGCTGATTACGATGGTGCTCGGCGGGTTGTGGCACGGCGCAAATTGGACATTTGTGATTTGGGGGGTCTATCACGGCGCGCTGCTGGTGCTGAATCACCAGTTGGTAAAGCTGCATTTGGACACCAATCCCGTCGGAAAAATTCTGTCGAATCCCATTCTGACACGCGCCGTGACATTTATTTTAGTCGTCATTGGCTGGACGTTTTTCCGTGCGGATTCGCTCGCCATGGCATCGCACCTGCTGCAATCCATGGCAGGACTGAACGGCGTGGACTGGGATGTGCTGCGCGATTTGAATGCGGGTTTTTGGATGGTCGTGGCGTTTGCGTTTCTACTGGCGAATTTTGCGCCCGATACGTGGGACTGGAAGCCCACACCGCGGCTGCGCTATGCGGTGATTTTGGGTGTGCTCGGCGCGGTGTGTGTGCTGCTGTTGGGCAGTCCGAGTCCGTTTTTATATTTCCAGTTTTAAACTATGCGCTTTGTAGTTGTCTTTTTGGGAACGGTGCTCGTTCTACTGCTCGGCGCGGCGGCGGTCAATGCCGCTGTAAATCCGTATGCCATTTACCCGACGCGCTGGTTTCCGCCCGCAGCGGGGAATGATTTGGATCGCGCGCTGCGGCTGTTGGAAAATCCGCAGCTGCAGCCCGAATTGGTGGTGTTTGGCTCGTCGCGCAGTTCACGGCTGCGCCCGAAAGATTTGGAATGTTTCAGTGGGCTGACGAGCGCCAACGCCGCCTTTTCCAATGCTACGCCCGATGCCGTGTATGCCCTGGCGCACTTTATGCTGGATACCAAACCTGCGCCGAAAACAATGATCCTCGGCGTGGACGTGGAAGCCTTTCAGGATGCCGCCAAGTTTGGAGACCGCCTGGCAAGCGTGCCGCGGTTGGGCAAGTATCTCAAAGCCGACAGCGTACAGCAGTATTGGTTTGACGGGACGCAGCTGCTCTCGTTTGGACAGCTGAACGATTCGGTGCGTGTGCTGCAGCACACAGTGGAAGCCAATCTGCCGCAGCAAACTGTAAGTGAAGACAATGCGCCGCCGCTGCAAATTATCGAGAACCGCGACGAGGACACGCCGAAAAAGGCGCTGACGAGTTATCAAAAACGTTTTGTAAATTATCCTGCGCCCGACGCGCAGCAATTAGAGTATTTTCGTTCGCTGGTACAGCTGGCGTCCGACAAACACATTCACCTCAAAATTTTTATCACGCCGCTCTCGCCTACTTTGACCGAGGTGCTCAACAAACAGGGCATCTATCCCAAGCGCCTGGCACAGGTGGACCAATGGCTGCGGGAGCTGCAGGGGCAGTACCCGTTTGAGTTTTACAACTTTTCGACGATTCAGGCGTTTGGCGGGAACGACAAGGATTTTTATAATTTGGCGCACATTGATGATGTCAACAGCGCGCGGTTGATTGGGGCAATGTATACGGAAGCGGGACGTGCCGCGCAGTGTGCGCCGAAATAGATAGGATTGCATCATGAAACGACGAGTATTGGTTATCGGGCTGGACGGCGCGACGTGGGATATTTTGAATCCACTCATGCGCGACGGCAAGATGCCGCATTTGAAAAAATTGTTGGACGCGAGCGCCAAGGGCGTCTTGATGTCGTCGATTCCCCCCGTTACGGCGGCGGCATGGACGTGCTTTTCGACGGGCAAAAATCCCGGCAAACATGGGCTGGTGGACTTTATTTATTTCCCCGACCACGGCTATCGCGTGACGATTGCGAACAGCACGACGCGCGACGCGGCGACGCTGTGGAATTTGTTGAGCGACCGCGACATGCGCGTGGGTGTGGTTGCGGTGCCGATGACGTATCCGCCTGAAAAGGTGAACGGCGTCATGGTGACGGACTTGATGACGCCGAACGCGCAGGTGCAGTACACCTATCCGCCCGAACTGAAGCAGGAACTGCTCGACAAGGTCGGTCCGTTTGTCATTACCCCGGGCGAAGGCGAAAACCCGAGCAACCCGCTGCCGTATTTGGACAAGGTACGCACTGACGTCAAAGGGTCGGCGGACTATGCATTGTATCTGCTGAAACAAGAACCGTATGACTTTTTCATGTACGTTTTCGGCATTACCGATATTTTGCAGCACCAATTCTGGTATTTGTTGGAAGCCGACCCCGCCGCGCTGAACGAGAGCGACCGCGCGATTCGTGAAAAGGTCGTTGCCATCTTTACACAGGTGGACGACGGCGTGGGCGAAATGCTCAAGCAGGCGGACGAGAATACGACGATTGTGCTGATGAGTGACCACGGGTTTGGACCCATGAAAGGGTTCATGCACGTCAACAACTTTTTGCTCGACCGCGGCTATCTGGTATTGAAAAGCGGCGCGATGAGCATGCTCAAGCGCGCCATGTTTTCGCTTGGGATTACGCCGCAAAACGTGCATCTGACGCTCAAAGCGTTGAAACTGGACCTGCGGCGGCGGTTTAATCGCGGGCGCGCGTATGGCACCTTGCGGCGTTTCTTTTTGTCGTTTGACGATGTGGATTGGACGCGCACGAAAGCATTTGCGCTCGGACATATCGGGCAGATTTACATCAATCTGGAAGGGCGCCAACCGAGCGGCGTAGTGAAACCCGGCACGGAATATGAAGCGCTGCGCGACGAACTACGCACGGAACTGCTCAAATTGAAACATCCCGACACCGGAGAGCAGTTGATTGCCAAAGTGTTGAACCGCGAAGAGATTTATCACGGTAATTTGCTGGACAATACGCCCGACCTGCTGCTGCTGCCCGCCGATTTCAAATATCTGGCGTTCGGCGAGTCCGAATTTGCGTCCAACAAACTGGTCGGTCCCACACTGGGACATACGGGGCATCACCGCCTGGAAGGCATCGGCGCGTTGATTGGTCCGCATATTCAAGTGGGCGCGCAGATTCAGAATGCGTCGCTGGTAGACCTTGCGCCGACGATTTTGTATGCGCTCGGTTTGCCGATACCGCCTGATATGGACGGGCGCGTGCTGACGGAAGCGTATCAGCAGGATTACGTAAATCAGACCGCCGCGCAATATGGCACCGAGAACGCGGTCCGCGCTGATTTTGGCGGCACATATTCGGACGACGAGGAAGACCAGGTAATGCAGCGGCTCGCCGATTTGGGGTATGTGTCCTAAATGAGATTGGTACGGAATGCGCGGTGGGCGCTGCTCGCCGCGCAAATGTTTGTTATCTGCGCAACGCTGCTCTTTGTCGGCTGCGCTGCCACGCCGGCGGCTACAACCCCACCTGCGCCCACAGCAGCGGCGGAGCCAACGCCAACGGAAGATTTGGAGGTGCCAAACGTGGAACCGCCGACCGGCGGACCCGTTGTGCCCGAGGGTTTCAAGATTAGTGTCGCATATTCGCCGGTCGAACTGCCGACCGCGATGGTGTTGGACGGCAAGGGGCACATGTATGTCACCGAGTTTCAATCCGGGCTGGTGAAACAGTTGACCGACACGAACGATGACGGCACGTTCGATGCGGTGACGACGTTTGCGGATGGATTTAATTTTCCACGCGGGCTGGCGCTAGAGCCCAAGACAGGTGAATTGTATGTGGCGTCGCTCGGCACGATTACGGCGCTCAAGGATACGAACGACGACGGCGCGGCGGACGACAAACGCGTCATTTTGGACAAGCTGTATTATGTGGACGCGTCGCACGCCAACAACGGCATTACCTTTGGACCCGACGGCAGGTTGTATATCACCGAGGGGCAGCCGCGCCGCACCCAGTTGGAACTACAGCGGCGCCGCAAACGCGCCCTGTATAAAGGCAAAGAGCTGCCGGAATGGGCAGGGACGATTCTTTCGGCGAATGCGGACGGGACGGATGTGCAGGTGCTGGCAACGGGGTTTCGCAACCCGTTCGATTTGACCTTTGACAGCAAGGGCAACCTGTATGCGACCGAGAACGGCGAAGATGTGGGAGATGGAAATCCCGAAGGCGATGAGCTGAACCTGATTGAAAAGGGCAAAAATTATGGTTACCCGTTCGTCCTCGGCGACCCACCCGCCGATTCCGATACGCAAGCGCCGCTGATTAGTTTTCCGCATTCCACGTCGCCGGACGGACTGGCGGTGTATGGGGCAGATCAATTCCCTGCCAACTACAAGAATAGTATTTTTATTGCGCTCTTTTCGGACCCGCGGCGTGTGGTGCGCGCGTGGAAGGACGACGCATCGGGCAAGTGGCAGTATGAGGATTTTGTGACCAATATGGACCGCCCGATTGCGCTAACGGTCGGTGCGGATGGGTCACTGTATGTGGCAGATATGAATTCGGGCGCAGGACGGAATCAGCCCGGCGAAAATCCCTCGGTGATTTATCGCGTGGAATATGTAGGACCGTAGACAAGCAGACAAGTAAAAAGTAGACCGGGCAACCCGGTCTACCTGTTTCCCTGTTTCCCTGTTTACTATTTCAAAACTATGAGCCGTATTCGTTTACTCATCGGGGTCGCCATCTCGCTGGTGCTGTTGTTTTTCACCTTTCGCGGGTTGGACTGGGGCGAGGTGGGCACGGCACTGCGCAGCGCCAACTATATGTATATCGCGGCGTCAGCTGCGGTGATTGTCGCCGCATTTGCCGTGCGCGCGATGCGGTGGAGCTGGCTGCTGCGTCCGGTGCGCTATTTGAACTGGCGCGGGCTGTTTCCCATCGTCCTCATCGGCTTTTTTGGCAACTATGTGCTTCCCGCCAAGACGGGCGAACTGGTGCGCGCGTATGTGTTGGGCAAGCGTGAGAACCTAAGTAAGAGCGCCATTCTCGGCAGCATCGCCGTCGAGAAAACAATGGACACGCTCATCCTCTTTGTCATTTTGCTGGCAACCGTGTGGGCAGTGCCCGTGCCGGAAGAAGTGACACGTATCGAGCCGATTGTCGCCATCTTTTTGGTCGTGGTGATTGGCACGATGCTGCTGCTGGCAGCGCGCGGGCGGCACCTGTCCAACCTGATTGTGCAGGTCTTGCAATTTGTGTTTCCATGGTGGAAAGAACGCGTCGCGCGGATGACCCATTCGTTTATTGATGGCTTGAGCGTGGTGTATCACAGTTCCAGTATCGGTATCGTGCTGGCATTTTCACTGGTCATCTGGCTAATGACGACGTTGAATTTCTGGCTCATCGGGCAAGCGCTGAATCTGCAAATCCCGCTGTATGGCTATGTCATCATCGTCGCCGTGACCAACATGTCGAGTTTCGTCCCCTCGCTGCCCGGTCGCTTTGGCACGCTGGAAGCGGCGAGCATTTTTGTGCTGGGGCTGTTTAGTGTTGACAAGAACACTGCCGTGTTGTTTCCCATTTTGCTGCGCGTCGCGCAGTTGATTCCGATTTTGCTCGGCTATGTGTTTTTGAATCGCGAAGGCGTCAAGATTCTGGATGTTACGCGCAGCAAACAAGACACCATCGAACCCACCGCGGCTGCGGCGACACCGTTGATCAAGAACTAGCCTTTCACCGTCCGCATGACTCGAACGCTTAACGTAAAAAATTTCCTCGCTGCCTATGGAATTTATTTCATTCTGGCAGGAGGATTTTTTTTGCGCCTGTTGGTTGTGCACCAGGGATTGGATGCGCCGCCGCGCTGGGACGAGGCAACGTATTTTGACAATGGCAATATGATTCTTGCCGCCCCGTTGTCCTACGACAATATTTTTCGCCCGCCGCTGTATCCGGCGTTTCTGGCGGGACTGTTTTCCATTGCCGGCAGCGGACGTTTTGCGATTGGGGTTGTGCAGGCGTTACTGTGCGCCGTCACCGGTGCGTTTTTATACACTCTGACGCGCCGCCTCTTTGCGCGCCGCAGTATCGCCCTGCTTGCCGTGCTGGGCGCATCGGTCTATGTCGAGCTCGTCACCGTCTCGCGCATGTATTTGACCGAGACGCTGTTTATTACGTTTCTCGTCGGCGCGTTCACCCTTTTATATCAGTTGACCCGCGCCCCGCGTTTGCGCACGGCGTTCTTTGCCGGGCTGTTGTGCATCCTTGCTGCGCTGACGCGTGAAGTCCTGATCCATTATGTGCTGCTCGCCGTGCCCGTCTGGTGTGCGCTGGCATTGGGCTGGCGGCGCGCGCTGCGCGTGGTGCCGGTGTTTTTGGTCGGCGTCCTGCTGCTGTTGACGCCCTGGGTCGCGCGCAATTACGCCGTGTCGGGACGCTTTATTTTGATTGGCAATTCGGGCGAATTTACGCTGCTGCGAGACAATGTCCGCGCCGAACACCGCGCCAACCTGGCGGCAGGCAAAAAAACGTCGCTCAAACAGATACTCCGCAAAGAACTGCGCAAGGTGCCGGTAAACGAGCGCGGCGGCTATGTAGCACGCCGCGTGGTGGGCGTGATTTGGAACTATCCCAGACAGTGGCTGCAGCTGCACTCGACCGAAATTCGCCAGTTCTGGGCGCGCGTCAGTCCGGGTGACCGCACTATCAATCTCAAAATAGGAGATTCGCTGCCCGAACAAGGGCTGCGCCTGTTTCTGGATTACTCGCCCATTCTCTTGATTCTTATCGCCACCGTCGGCATTTTTGCGGCGCGCGATGATTCGTTCAAACTGCTTTTTATGCTCTTTGTCCTGTATACGCTCGCCATCTCTTTTGTTACCCACTTTCAGGCGCGCTTTCGCATGCCCATGTTTGCCCTCGCCATGCCCTATGCGGCGTTCGGTCTAACCTCCCTGGCAACCACGCTGAAACACCCGCAGACGTTGCGCGCTGTGCTCACGCGCCCGCGCACCTATGTGGGTTTGGTCGTGTTTACGTTGTTTGTGATTGCCAGCATCTACGAGGGCATGTAATGCGCAGCTCCTCGCATTGGCAGCGCGTCCTGTTGTTGGTCCTCCTGGTCGCGTTTGCCCTGCGCATGGTGTCAGCCGTCAACAATTTGCAGGTTGCCCTTGCGCCCGATGAAAAAGAATACACCACCCGCGCCGCTGTAGTGGCGCGCGATATTCGAGCAGACCGCGGTGTGTTTCGTCCGCCGTTGTATCCCTATGCGCTGGCAGTGGTGTATCGCACCGTGGGGGACGACCGTTTTGTCGTCAACGCATTTCAGGGGTTTCTCGATACGTTCAACACCGCGCTGGTGTTTTTGTTGGCGCTGGCGTGGAATCGAAAACGCGGCGTCGCCGTGCTCGCGGCGTTCCTCTTTGCCGTTTCGCCGCAAGCGGTCGGCTTGAGCGGTGCGCTCTTGTCCGAACCCCTCTTTATTTTTCTGTTGCTGGCGGGGTTCCTCCTCGTCACGCGCGCCGTCCGCGCAGGCAATACATTAGTTGCGTTGGGCGGGGGGATGGTACTGGCGCTCGCCTCGCTGACGCGCGAGGTAACGGCGTATTTTGCGCTGGCGGTCATTCCGGTGTGGTGGCTGTTGTTTTCAACGCGCCCGCTCCGCGCACAAGCGTTGGCGACCGCAGCATTTTTGCTCGGCATGATAGTGGTCCTGACACCCTGGGTCGTGCGAAATTACGGGGTCGAAGGTAGGCTGCTGCTGCTTTCGACCTCCGGCGAAATCATTTTTGCACGAGACAATATCCGGACTGTGCAGCTGGCAGAGGGCGCAACCTCTGCCGCGGCAACGGCTGCAGGACGCCGCGCTGCCAACCACGTTCGAGAACTGCCGGCGGGACAGCAGACCGGCGCATTGTATCGAGCGGGTCTGGATGCGATTCGCGCCAACCCCCTCGGCTGGCTTGTTCACAAAACCGCGGTGGTCGGCGGCTTTTGGAGTGTTTCGCGTTTTGAGCGTGTGAATTTGGGGGTGACGGCGCTTCCGAAACCCTGGCAGCCGCCGGTGGTGTTTTTGATTCGCGCCTATTTTGTGGCGCTGATTGTATTTGGCACGCTGGGGATGGTGGCTGCGCCAAACAATTCTTTCAAATTACTTGTCGGCTTGTTTTTGGTGTATTCGCTCGTCCTCTTTATACTCACTCACTATCAGCTGCGGTATCGCTATCCGGTCTATGTGCTGCTCACGCCGTATGTGGCGTATGGCATGTGGACCGTCAGCCAATTGTTTCGCACGCGGCGATTTGATTCTCGTTGGATCAGTGCGCCCCGTTTGCTCCTCGCGCTCGTGACGCTCGCGTGCTTTATTCCACTGATTGATTAGAACGGACCCTCTTGAAAGCCCTCATTGTCTCTCCAAAATTTCATCGCGTGCTGTTTGCCTTTTGGACGGTGCTGGCATTGGTCGTCCTCTGGCAGTATGACCTTGTGGGTCGCAAACTGGATGCAGACGCCAGTTTTATGTTGTACGCCGGGCAGCAAATTTTGCGTGGACACGCCCCCTATGTTGGCGTCGCGATTGTAAAACTACCCGTATCGCCGCTCGTGGCAACGCTGGGTGTGGCAGCGGGACGCGTGTTCGGGCTGGAAGATTTACTGGCAGGACGTCTCGCCTTTTGGCTGTGCGCGGGGCTGACGGTGGGCGCGGTGTATTTGATTGGGGCGCGTTTAAGCTCAGACCCGAAGGGTTTTCAGTTAGGCGCGCGTAACGCGATACGGCGAGACCCGAAGGGTTTTCAGTTAGGCGCGCGTAACGCGGTAGGCGCGTCTGAAACCCTTCGGGTCTTGCCTTTACAGTCAGGCGCGCCTAACTCGTTAGGTGGTGTCTTGCCTTTTTTGCTCGGCAGCCTCGCCGCGGTTGTGCTCTTGTCCTCGCAAGCGTTTGGCATTCAGGTCGCCGAAGGACCCGAAGCGAAACTGCCCATGATTTGCGCGGGCATGTTTTGCGTCACGCTGCTTGGTTATAAAAAATTCTTTTGGGCAGGCGTTGCCGGAGTGCTGTCGTTTATGGCGTGGCAGCCGGGACTTGTATTTGTCGCGGTGACAGTCCTGTGCGCCCTGCTTGTACCCGAGCGAAAACGCGCGGTGGTGTCTGCGACCGGCGGCATTGTGCTGCCTGTCGCCCTGATTGGCATTTATCTGGCGGCGAATGGTGCGCTCGTTTCGATGTTTCGACAGGCGTTCGGGGCGAACGCAAATTATTTTGGCGAGAAAAAAGTCGCGGTTGGGCTGGCGCAGGTTGTCATTGGCAACGTGAGCAAATTGTGGGAGGTCACGCGCGATTGTTCCACGACCGAAGTGCCGTTGATGGCGCTTGGCTATGTGGGCATGCTTGGCGGGGCGGCGTGGCTGGCATATCGCGTGTGGAAAACGCGCGACATCGAGTTGGGATTGACTGCGCTGCCGTTGGTGGTCAGTGGTGCGGCGCTCTATGGTTTTTCGCTGCTCGATTTGCAAAAGTGTTCAGACCTGACACCCCTGCTCCCGTATCTCGCGCTCGGTGCGGGGGGGGTGATAGCGGCAGTCGTC
>JADMIO011227426.1_pt1 | contig 10208 bp, 7 predicted proteins | sample 8958161 | NCBI WGS metagenome assembly JADMIO01 (sample SAMN16585339, study PRJNA669376) | soil metagenome | isolation source: Crop rotation soil | place: USA: Cullars Rotation, Alabama | collected 2011
TCGTGCGAACATGAATCTGACTTCCCGCCAGCAGGAAATCCTCGACTTCATTGGCGACGCGCTGGATCGCAGCGGCGTCATGCCCTCCACCCGGGAGATTCAAGACCACTTTGGTTTCGCGAGCCAGACGGCCGCGGTGAATCATCTCCGCGCTTTGGAGAAGAAGGGCGCCATCCAGCGGCAGCCTGGCAAGGCCCGCGCCGTGGCCATCACGTCTCATCTTCATCGGGAGTCGATTCTCGATGTCCCAATCTACGGCTCCATCGCCGCGGGCTTCGCGGAAACGGTCGCGCAGGAGGACGAGGGTACGGTGTCTATCGACTCCGCGACCCTCGGCGTGCAAAAGGGCCGCCGCGTCTTCGCGCTCAAGGTGCGTGGTGATTCCATGACCGGTGCCGATATCAACGAGGGCGACCTTGTGATTCTCGAAAATCGCGAGCCCAAGCCGGACTCCATCGTCGCCGCGCTGATCGATGGCGAAACAACTCTCAAGCGTTTGGTTCTCCAGCGCGGCCGCTACTTCCTCCGCGCCGAGAATCCGCGCTACCCCGACCTCATCCCCATGGCGGACCTTCAGGTCCAGGGCGTGATGGTCGCGCTCATCCGGAAATTCCGGAACTGATCCAACCAGTTAGGTCATGATCGCGCTCGCTATCGAGTTCAGTTGCGTCGTTGCATGGTTTCTCTGGCTGCATCGCCAGCAGACTCGCGATCGCGCCCGAGCCCGCCGTGTGCCGCCGCGGCAGATGGAGTTGGGGCTGGATGCGGAGCGGGAGTAATCAGTAATCAGTGCAGAGAGTAGTCAGTGGCTGGTGGGCGACCTCAACTGATTACTTGCTCAGCACTGATTACTGACTACTTCCTCGCCCATCTACTCCCGTGAAACTCCTCCTCATCGACGGCCACTACTACGTTTACCGCTCCTTCTTTGCGATCCGCGAACTGGCCAATTCTAAGGGCGAACCGACGAATGCCATCTACGGTTTCATCAAGACCCTGCGCCGCATGGTCAAGGACCTCGCCCCCGATGCCGGCGCGGTCATCTGGGATCGGGGCATGCCCAAGCGGCGCATCGAGCTGCAGCCCGCCTATAAGCAACAGCGCGCGGAAATGCCGGACAAGATGATCCCGCAGCTCACGTTCATTCAGAAGATCGTCCCGATGCTCGGCTTCGCGAGCCTCGATCTCCCCGACACCGAAGCCGACGACCTCATGGGCTCTTACGCCGTCGCCGCGCGCGACCGCGGCGATAAAGTCGTCCTCGCGACCAACGACAAGGACCTCTTCCAACTCGTCGGCGACTGCGTCAAAGTCTACTCCACAAACAAAGCCGACCTCGCCGCACCCTCCGATGCCTACGCTCTGCTCGGTGTGGAAGCCGTGAAGAAGAAATGGAACGTGACGCCGCCGCAAATCGGCGAGGTGCTCGCGCTCATCGGCGACAGCGTGGACAACATCCCCGGCGTGGACGGCCTCGGCGCCAAAGGTGCGGCCACTCTGCTCAACAACCATGGCTCACTCGACGCCATCCTCGCTGACCTCGACGCGGTGAAGAACGAGCGCATGCGCGAAAAACTCAAAGCCTCCCGTGCCCAGATCGAGCAAAACCGCGAGATGGTCCGACTCGACCTCGATCTCCCGCTCCCGCAACCCCTCGACGCACTCTCCCTGAAGCCGCGCTACGCCGACCTGGTTCCTGAGTTGGAATGGTGCGAGTTCAAATCCCTCATGGCCGAACTCCGCGCCGAGGCCGCTGTTCAGGCTCCCGCGCCCGCCGCCGCGCGACCCGCGCAAGGAGAACTGTTCGGATAAGGACGCGCCATGCGCCTCCACATCCTCAGCGATCTTCATCAAGAGTTCGCCGAGATCGACGTTCCGTCAGTCGATTGCGACTGTGTGATTCTGGCCGGAGACGTCTCGATCAAGCACGGTGGCCTGAAATGGATTCGCCGCCGGTTTCGCGACGTGCCCGTGATCTACATCTGCGGAAACCACGAATACTACGGCGAGAAGTTCCCTCGGTTGACTCAGCAACTCCGCGAGGAAGCCCGCGGGACGAACATCCATTTCCTCGAGGATGACTTCGTGACGATCAACGGGTTTCACTTCTTTGGCTGCACCCTCTGGACGGACATGGCCTTGCACGGCGACTGGATGCTGGGCTCGACCGAGGCCGGTTTGGTCATGAACGACTACAAACGCATTCGAAACTCCGCCGTCCATTTTCGTCGCCTCGTGCCGGCGGACACGCGCCGGACACATCTGTCTTCGCTGGAATCGATGCGTCAGTTCTTTGCCCGACACGAAGCAGAACGAAGCATCATCGTCTCTCACCACGCTCCATCCGTCCTTTCACTGCCGGTGCGTCGGCGCGAAAATCCGCTCAGTTGCGCCTACGCATCACGCTTGGACGGGTTCATCGAAGAGCATCGCCCGCGCCTTTGGATCCACGGCCACATCCATCACAGTCAGGACTATCGCATTGGTGCCACGCGCGTGCTCTCCAATCCGCGCGGCTACCCGGATGATCCCAACAAAGACTTTGCACCGGACTTCGTCGTTGATTTGAAACACGCCGCGACATGATCGCATCCTTCTCGGGCTGGCTCTCGCTCAGTCTTCGAGCTCCGCGTGGATCTTGATGTACTGCAACAGATCATGCCGCGTTACGATGCCGACGAGTTTCCCGTCTTCGACCACCGCGAGGCGGTTGAGGTCTGGCTGCAATAGCATCGTCATCGCGCGTGAGGCGGATTGCTCGACGCCGATGCACAGGTCGTCTCCGCTGCGCTCGGCGACGACATCGCCGGCAGTAACAAACGGCCATTTCTCGCGCGGCACGGACTTGAGAAAATCGAGCCGGAGCAGACCCCGAAACTGCCCGTCCACTGCGCACACGGGAAACGCGATGTGGTGCCCGGCCATGAAGAAATCTTCGACGGCAAGGTTGATGGGCACATGCTCGGGAATGACCACTGGATTCGCGGTCATCAGATCGCGCACCTTCACGTCGGCGAGCATCTCCCGCTGAAGGGCGTTGTAATAACCGCTCTCGGCGGCGCTCTTCAAAAAGAACGCGATGAAAACCATGACCATGCCGCTCCACTGCTTATTGAGCGCGAGATACGCGCCGAAGGCCATGAGCAGCCAGCTAAAGCCGATGCCGATGCGCGAGGTGATGTAAGTCGAATAGCGTAACCGGCCCGTCTTCGCCCAGAGGATCGCGCGCAGCACCCGCCCTCCGTCGAGCGGATAACCGGGAAACATGTTGAAGACGGCGAGCGCGATATTCGTCTGCGCGAGCCACCAGCAGACGACATAGGACTCGAGGGCGTTGCGCGTGAAGAAAAGCCACGCACATCCGCCATAGAACACCGCAAGCAGCACGCTGACCACCGGCCCACCCAGCGCGATCTTCAGTTCCGACCGCGCGTTGTCCGGCTCGCGGGAAATCTCCGCGAGGCCGCCAATGAAGAGCAGCGTGATCCGCGGCACAGGAATACCGCAGCGCTGGCTCACCAGGCTGTGCCCGAGCTCATGTAGCAGGATGCTCAGGAAAAAGAGCAACGCCGCCGTCCCACCGAGAGCGTAGTAAAGAACCGGCGAGCGGTCCCTGAGCAGGCTCGGAAAGTATTCCCCCGCGAGCGTGTAGGTCACAATCGCCGCGATGAGAAACCACGAAACGTCGAGGTAAAACTCGATGCCAAAATACCGCCCAATGAATAGCCCCGTGCGCCGCCCGGGGATGAACGGATTCCTCATTTGGCCGCGCCGGGCGCGGGAACCGGTGCGGGCGCGGCCGGCGGAGCAGGGACGGGCGCCGGAGCCGCCGGAGCGGGTGGGACGGGTGCGGTGGCCGCGGGATTGGCCGGAGGCGCAGGTACCGCAGGAGGAGCCGGCACTGCTGGGATCGCAGGAGCTGGCGTAGCGTTCGCCGGTGGTGCCGGTGCCGGCGTAACTGTGGGCGCTGGCGCTGCGGCAGGAGCAGGTGTGGTGTTCGGCGGTGTGTTCGTGGCTGGCGGGGCAGGGGACGGCGGAGGTGGCGGTGGCGGAGTGGGGATCGTCGCCCAATCCGTGACCTCCACACCGTCCAACAGTTCATTGGGAACGCGCAACTCCACCAAGTCGTCGGCGTTGAGGAACGACTTCGGTTCCTTGAGCGCGCTCACAATGATCTTTTCGGTCAGGGGCGGCGAAAAAAGGAAAGTCCGCATCGGGTGCTGCAGAGTGCCGGTCAACTGCACCGTAAATGGTTCGCCGCGCACGGACCCTTGAGCCTCTGCGAGGATCGATGGTGAGGACGTAAAGCCCTCACGGAAGGTCAACGTGGCTTCCAAAGGCCAAAGTTCGCTGCGACCGACGCTCACGCGCCAGTTGGGCGCAGAACGAACGGTGAGCGCTGTGGGTGGTGGGGTTTTCGATTCATCCCGTGCGATCTTCAAGTTCCCTACGAGTGCTGGCGCGTTCGCCGTGCCGATGAGTCGCAAATCCGCTTCCAGCTTCGGAGAACTGAATTCCAACGGACACGAAAACACCGCCGCCGGGCTGGCGCGCAAGCCAACGTCAAACTTCCACTTCGACCACGGAAGATCGCTGACGGAGAAGAGCGGCGGCAGTTTGGCGATGCCGTTGCCGAGAACGATCGGAGCGGAATCAACAATTTGTTCCGGAGTGGTGGGGGCTATGACGACCCGGAGAAGCTGCGTTTCTCCGCTGACAGTCGCCGCGCTGAGCGGACCCGCGATTTGTACCTTGCCCGAGACGCGGGCTTGGGCACTCCCATCCTCACCGGCAAACAAACGCAGCGTTGCCTCGGGGCTCGACACGGCCAGATTCAGCGACGGATCGCGCAGGTTCGGAAAATCGACCTGGCCGGTAACGGAATAAGTCCCCGACGAGTGTTGCGCACCCAGCTTCTTCACCTGCATCGTCTGCCCCTCGAAGGCCGCCTCACCCTCCACATTGGTCAGCAAATCCCCGCTCCACCCAATCGGAATTCGCCCCTTGCTCAGCGTCAGTTTGCCACTGGTTTTCAAACCATTGAGCGGGCCTTCCGCAATCAGGTTCCCCACCACGATCCCTTCGATCGGGAATTTCCAACCGGTGAGCAGTGAAGCCTCGCGCAGACTGAGATTGTAGGCCGTGAGATTGATTCGGCTCACCGTCTGGTCATCGAGCAACTTGGCCAGCGTGGTGTTCGGCCAGGAGTTCCACACGTCGAACGGCAGCAGCGCGTCGCCCTCCAGCCACAGGGCCTGACGATTGTAGAGCTTGATGCCCTGGAGGCTCAGCGCCTTGTTTCCGACGCCGACGTTCGCCGTGAACGATGAGTAATCGTCCCACAACATAAACCGGCTGAACTGCATCGAGTTGAGCGCGTAGTTGCCGTCAAGGTCGGCGTTGAGTGGGTGCAACAGCGCGGACGTCGTGCCCAGCGAACGCAGTTTGCGCAGGCGCGCGGAGAACTTGCCGCTGTGGCCCTTCGCGGAGCCTTCACCGCTCCAGTCGATGACCGCGCCGCCCGCGAGCGGCTCGGGCACGATCGGCTTCTCGAGCAGCGCGGCATATTTGTCGAGGTCCTCGATCGAGGCATGCACTTCGCCCCAATATTGTTTGTCGCCGATGATGTTGACCACGCCGTGCCCGCGCAGGTAGTCGCCATTGTTGAAGAGCGACACGTTGGTGAGTTGAAATTCATTGCCGTTGAGCCGCACGCCCGCGTGCAACTCCTCGATGGGCGCTTCATGCCAGCGCAGGTTCGAGCCGGAGACGATGAGCTGGCCGTTGAACTGCTGGTCCTTCCCGCGGATCGAGCCGTCGATGTTCGCCTTGCCGGCGGCAAACTGAAACTCCGGAAGCATCAGCGCGGAGAGCTCCGTCAGGTCGTCGATCTTCGCCGCGATGTTGACGCTGAATTCCGATTGCCACCACGCGACCCCTGGCGTGGGGAGCGCCATGTCGCCGCTCAGGTTCAGCCGGTTGTGACCCTGCGCGAGCGCCAGTTCTGGAATTTGTACCTTGCCGTCCATGAGCGTCGCGCCCAGCACAAGGGCGTCCCACTGCCGGGATTCCCATTGAAAGTTCGTCGCCTCGAGCCGCAGCGACGCTGTCGCTCGCGCGAGTTGCTGCGGCGGACCGCGGAACTTAAAGGTGCCTTGCTTGATCGTCCCACCAGCCGCGTCCGACGCACCGAGAAAGATGGCGAGCTTGCCGATGTTGATCTGCTCGAAATTGACGGTCGCCTCGAAACTGAAGGGTCGCTCCGAGGACAGCGTCGCCGCGTCGAAGATCATCTTCCCGCCGAAGGCGTCGAGCGCGAGATTGAGATTGAGCTGGCCGCGCGCAAGGTGGTCGAGCTTGGCGGACAAGGCGCGCACCTGCACCTCCGGCGCGAGCGCGAGATTAGCGATTTCGACTTTCGATTCTTGAATGGCCGTGGCGCCGCGAATGTCGCGGAAGGTGCGGTTGAGCCACGGTTGCTTGATGACGACCTGTCCTGAGCGAAGCGTGCCCGCCTCGACTTTGCTGAGCACGAAATCCGTCTCCGCAAAGCGCACATAGTCGGCGTTGCTTTGGAAGATGAAATCCACACCCGACGCTTCGATGCGCTCCGGCGATGGCATCCAGTTTCCGCTGAGACGGGGGATCTGCAAGGCAGGCCAGCGTGTGCCCGGCACGGATTCACCGGTTTCGAGCGGAAACTGAATCTTGCCCTTCAATCCCGCGATCGTCAGGCGTTGGAACCAAGGCCCGGTGCTGCGCGGGAGCAGATTGCGCCACGAAAACTCCGCCGTCGCTGCGTCCACTTCCACGCGCGTCACGGGACCGGTGCTGCTCTCGTAAATCCAGACCGTGTTTCGCAACACGAGCGGTTCGAGAATGCTGCCATCCATGCCGCCGATGTGGACCGACGCCCCGTGGTTCCAGGCTTCGAGGCGAATCAACTGCGCGGTGACGAAGCGAAAGGTGTTGGGCTCGAAAAGGCCCGCGATGACGACGATGAGCAGGAAAAAAAGCAGGCGCAGCGGACGAAAACGCCGCCTGGCGCGAGAGCGTTCGCTGACGAGTTTCTCGCGCGGCGGACTGGACGTAAGGGAAGTGGATCGGCTCAAGGCAGGATGGCCAGCCTACTGCGTTCGAAGAAAAAAAGAAAGAGCCGGGAACGTAGGATTTCGGAGATCGGCTCTTCGGTCCGGTTGCGGAATGTGGGAGCGGCGTCCCGCCGCTTGCGAACCCCAGCCAGAGCTGGCGGTAAGCTGCTCTTACTTTCGCATTCCTCAGGGCCACCCCACTACGATTGAAACGGTTCTATTCCCCGAACAGCGACATCTGCGCTGTCGGCACCCGAAACGCCGCCGTGGAAAGCTCCGGCAAATTATCGGGGAAACCGGCCTTCCGTCGCGCCACCGCGAAGAGGGCTCTGATTTGCTCGGCCAGGATGCCTTCGCCCTTCATCCGCACACCCCACTTCGAATCGTAGAGCTTGCCGCCACGCATCGACTGGATGCGGCTCAGGATCTTGTCCTTGTGTCCCGGGGCATGGCGCTCGAGCCACTCCGTGAAGAGAGGGGCGACCGCGTGTGGCAACCGGACGATCGTATACCCGGCGGTTCGGGCGCCGGCTTTGGCCGCGGCGGCCAGCAGGTCCGGCACCTCGTGGTCGTTCAGCCCGGGGATGAGCGGAGCAGTCAGGACAATGACAGGGATGCCCGCGGCGCTCAGCTCCTCAATCGCGGCGATCCGCCGGCTGGGGGGCGACGCGCGTGGCTCCAGCGTTTTTGCCAGATTGGAATCGAGCGTGGTCAGCGAGATGCAGACATGCGCCGCGTCGTACTTGGCGAGTTCGGCGAGGTAATCGATGTCGCGCGTCACGAGATGGTTCTTGGTGATGATCCCGACCGGGTTTCGGAATTCTGCCAGCACCGCCAGACAGCGCCGGGTGAGCTGAAGCCGGCGCTCCACCGGTTGGTAGCAGTCGCTGATCGCACTCATCGAGATGGCCTGCGGCACCCACTTTTTGCGCGACAGTTCGGCTCGCAGCAGCTCGGGCGCGTTCTCCTTCACCACGATCTTCGTCTCGAAATCGAGCCCCGACGAAAAGCCAAGATACTCGTGATACGGACGCGCGAAGCAATAAGCGCAGCCGTGTTCGCAACCGCGGTAGGGATTGAGCCCGGCGGAGAAGGGGATGTCCGGCGAGTTGTTGAACGCGATGACCGACTGCGAGTCATCCCGCAGGAATTGCGTGAGCGGCCGGATCGGCTCGCCATCCTCATCCACGCTCGCCTCGGGCTCCAATTCGACCGTCAGCTTTTCGAAGCGATTGTGCGGATTGGACGCCGAGCCGCGCCCGCCGGGAGCGGAAGTGGTGGGTTGGAAAGACATGTGTTCACTAGAACACATCTTGCGCGATAATGCACGCAAGAATCTCTCCGCAAATTCGTCTCTTAACGGGCAGGCTGAAGCGTGATCGCGCCGCCTCCCGGCAGCGCCGAATACTGCACCGCTCCATCGCGCACCGGCACAGTCGTCTTCGCCGCCCCCTGCGTTACCGTGCAATTTTTCCAATCGCCCGGAACCGCCGTCGAAAGCGTGAGCGGCATATCGTAGAGTTTCGGGTCCATCTTCGACGTCAACTCCACACGGATCTCCGCCGGCTTCGCTTCCAGCGTTTTGATTTCGGCCGTGTCGCGTTCCTTCGTGTATTTCGCCCACGAAGCCGTGTCCGTGATCCACACCACGTCCCGCGTCGCTTCCAACTTATCGAGCAAGGCTGTGAACCACTCGACCGGTGTCACGAGCCAATCCCCGCCGACCCCATGAAAGTCCGCGTGCCCCATCTCGCCTTTCTCAATCGCCTTGTCGACCGCCGCGACCAACAGCTCTGCGGATTTGTAGTGCATCGGCGGTCCCCAGAACGGCGGGCGGTCGACGAGATGATGCTTCGCGAGCGCCGCCGCCAGGTCTTCCTTCGGCACATTCCACGGGACGCCACCGGGTTTGCCGAAACCCATCAGCCGCGGCCTCGGACGATCCGGAAAATAGGCGAGCAGCACCTCGTTGTTTTTCTCGAGCTCCGGATCTAGTTCCTCAACCGTCATCACGCCTTTGTGCGTGAAGGTGTGATTGGCTGGCACCACATACGGGCTCTTCACCGCCGCCTCCCATTTTGCCTTGTTCGCCGCATACAAGGTGTTGCCCGTCACGAGATAGAACGTCCCCACGATTTTCCGCTTATCGAGCTCTGGGATGACATTCTTCAACTGGCTGGGCGCTCCGTCATCGAACGCCATCATGAAGCAGGCCTTCTTGCCGTCCGGCCATTTGAGGACCTTCGTCGTGCCTGGGACGTTGGCTGCGGGCGCTTGCGCGAATGACATACCCGCGCTGACGAGAGATGCGAAGACCGTGAGGGCGATGGAACGGAAGAGGGGACTGAGTTTCACGGGCGGGAGTGTCGAGGCGGACAAGGCTGGAAGGCAAGCGCCGCGTGGGCACCGTGCCGCTTCTACCTTCAAGTCACCCAGCGCTTTTCCACGTGGGCGCACAATTCGGGGAAGAACTCCGAGAAATCCGCGCTCAAGGCTTGCTCGTGTAGCGCCAACTGCGCCGCCGCTTCCCCGAGCGGTACAGGCTTGCGGAAGCGCATCCCGATCCCCTCCAGCGCCCGGCGTATCCCGCTCAACTGCGCGTAGGAACCAAGCCAATTGCCTTCCCACACCTGCATCAGCCGCACATACGCCACATCCGGCAAATCCTCTCGGTGCGCCGGAAATGAAGCATAAATTTCTCGGAGAAATACATCGAGCGGCGTCGATGAATATTGAGCCCACGAGCGAGCGAGAAAATGATCGTAAAAAACATCGATAAGGATTCCCGCATACCGTCGAAATGGAACATCGATACGACTCATGCTCCGCCGGAAAACAGGATGCGAGTCGGCAAAGGAGTCGATCACCCGATGGCATTCGATGCCGCCCTGATACTTCGCCGGCATGGCGCGTAATTCGGACCACGGGAGCATGTCGGGCAGGAGGTTGCCGATGCGAAACGCGGGAGCGGGTTCCGAGAGAATGAGATGCGCCAGCCAGTTCACGCTTCAATGTGCCTCAACTCGAGAATCCTGCCACTGCGCGCTTGGTCGCGCGTTGCAAATTGCCGGATTTTTCGCTTTCCAGCACATTGGGATCCTAAGCTTAGAATTCCAC
>JADMIO011827352.1_pt1 | contig 10208 bp, 8 predicted proteins | sample 8958161 | NCBI WGS metagenome assembly JADMIO01 (sample SAMN16585339, study PRJNA669376) | soil metagenome | isolation source: Crop rotation soil | place: USA: Cullars Rotation, Alabama | collected 2011
CTTTCCCGACCGCTGCGCCGGCCGAGCCGACCAAGCCAGCCGCCGCCAGCTCGAGCGCGCCGGCGAACACGCCGGCCGCGGCGGCGCCGGCGAAGTCGGCCGGCGGCCAGACGCTCCAGTACTGGAGCTTCTTCCCGACCGACAACAGCCGCTGGGCCGAGCGGCCCGTCATGTTCGACGAGTTCAAGCAGAAGAGCGGCGTCGGCGTCGAGGTCAACTTCGTCCAGGACGCCCAGTTCGACACGAAGGTGCAGACCGGCTTCGCGGCCAAGCAATTGCCCGACCTGGCCGACCCGCCGTTCGTGCAGCTCTGCAACGGCTGGGGCCGGCAGGGCATCGTCATCGACCTGACCGACGTGCTCGCCAAGCTCGGAAAAGACGACTTCGCCAAGCCCCTGGTGACGGCGCTGACCTACAAGGGCAAGCTGTACGGCCTGCCCTGGCAGACCAACCCGCAGCTGCTCTTCTACCGCAAGGACTGGCTGGCCGATAAGGGGCTGAAGCTCAACTCGTGGGACGACTGGCTGAACGTCGCCAAGACGTTCACCGGCAAGAACCCGGCCGGCAAGGACGGGTACGGTCAGGGCGGCTTCATGGCGCCCGTCCACCAGACGCAGTGGATCCAGGATTTTATCGGGCCCAACGGCGGCTACACGTTCGACGAGAAGTGGAACGTCGTGCTCGACACGAACAAGTCGAACCAGGAGGCCGCCGAATTCATGAAGAAGCTCGGCGCCTACCTCCAGCCGGGCGCGGCGACCGCCACCTACGGCGACACCAACAACCTGTTCAACGACCAGGTGATCGCGCTGGCGCTATCGTCGACCACCTTCGTCAACGGCCTCATCAAGAACAAGCCCGAGCTGGTCGACAAGGTCGGCATTCAGCCGCTGCCGCAGGGACCGAGCGGCAAGGGCGACCGGGGCGCGTTCCTCGGCACCTACGGCCACTCGATATTCTCGACCTCGCAGCTGCAGGACCAGGCGAGGAACTTCTTCCTCTGGATCTACGACCCGCCCGTCTACACCCGCGTCTTCAAGACGATCGACTTCGGCCACGTGCCGGTGCGGCCCTCGGTCGCCAACAGCCCGGAGCTCGCGAAGCTCGTGCCGCCGCTGGCCCTCGACGACATCAAGGCCGGTATCAAGGCAGCCGAGATCGCGACGCTGACCGGGGAGGACTTCGGCCCGAACCCGCTGGCCCGCCAGATCTCGGCGCAGAACATCTGGAGCAGCCTGGGCCAGAAGATCCTCACCGACCAGCCGCAGGCCGCGCTCAAGTGGGCGGGCGACGAGATCCGCAAGATCGTGAAGGACAACCCGGGCGACCTTGGCTAGTCCTACTTACGTCATTCCGAGGAGCGCCCTTCTCCCCTACGTCGTTCCGAGGAGCACCCTTCGCTTCTATGTCATTCCGAGGAGCGCAGCGACGAGGGATCCCGACCGTGCCGGCCACGACGAGCCCCCGGCGAAACCGCGAGAGTCGAGATTCCTCGCTTCGCTCGGAATGACACCAAGGGGCTCGGGATGACATCGCCATGAGCGCCCGAACCCTCAGCCAGCGCGCGGAGGCGGTCGGGCTCTTCGACCGCCTCGCCAACTCGCGCCGCTTCCTCTCCATCGCGCTGCTGGTGCCGGCGCTGCTCGTCCTGGCGTTCGTGTTCGCCTACCCGGTCGTGCGCACCCTGGCGATGGCGTTCCAGAGCGTCAACCTGACCCGGCCGGCCGAGGGCACCCCGTTCGTCGGCCTGGCCAACTTCGCCTGGCTGATCGACCAGGACGTCTTCTGGCTCTCGCTCGGCAACACCGTGCTGCTCACGGCGATGGTGATCACGCTCGAGCTGAGCTTCGGGATGCTGATCGCGATGCTCCTGCTCGAGCCGTTCCCCGGCCTCTCGCTGGTGCGCGGCGTGTTCATCCTGCCGTGGGCGATCCCGAACATCGTCGTCGCCTGGCTCATGCGGATGTACCTGCAGCCGCGCTTCGGCCTCGTAAACCAGATGATCACCTGGGCTGGGAACAGCCTCGGACTGCACCAGGGCTACTTCCTGTGGGACTGGCTCGGCAGCCCCTCGACAGCGCTCGTCGTGGTCGCGCTGATCACAACCTGGAAAGGCCTGCCGTTCGTCATCCTGGTGCTCCTGGCCGGGCTGCAGGCGATCCCGCGTGAGATCGGCGAAGCGGCGCGGATCGACGGCGCCAACGCGTGGCAGGAGTTCCGCTACGTCACCCTCCCCAGCCTGCGCCTGATCGTGCTGGTGGTCGTGATCTTCCGGATCATCGGGACCTTCAACGCGTTCGACCTCGTCTACCTGCTGACCGGCGGCGGGCCGGGTAACGCGACGCGCGTTCTCGCCGTCGAGGTCTACAACCGCGCCTTCGTCGCCTACCAGATGGGCCGGGCCGCCAGCCTGACCACCCTGATGTTCCTCTTCCTCGGCCTCATGACCTTCGCGCTGCTGACGCTCCAGCGCGACGAGGCGGAGCGATCGGCATGAGAAGCCGGCAGCGGCGAGCGGTAAAGCTCGCCTTCACGTTCCTGATGGCGTTCGTCTACTTCCTGCCGATCGCCTGGATGGTCAAGTCGTCCTTCCAGACCGAGCGGGACATCCGCGTCACCGAGCTCAACCTCGGCTTCAGCAGCCCGACGCTAGCCAACTACCTCAACGCGCTCGCGAACAAGCAGTTCACCACCTGGTTCACCAACTCGACGATCCTGGCCGTGTCCACGATGGTCGTGACGGTGATCACGGCCACGCTTGCCGCCTACAGCCTGGCGCGCCTGCCGAACCGCGTCACCCGGGTGCTCGGGCGCTTCTTTCTCATGGCCTACATCTCGCCGGGCGTGATGGTCATCATCCCGCTGTTCATCCTGCTCACCAACCTCGGCCTGCAGAACACCTACCAGGGGCTGATCATCACCTACAGCTCGTTCGCCGTGCCGTTCGGGACGTGGCTGCTGATCGGCTACTTCAAGAGCCTGCCCGTCGAGCTCGAGGACGCCGCGATGATCGACGGCTGCTCGCGGCTCGGCGCGCTCTGGCGGGTGGTGTTCCCGCTCTCGACGCCGGCGGTGGTCACGGTCGCGCTGTTCGCATTCGTGCTCGCCTGGAACGACCTGCTGTTCGCGATCGTGTTCACGCGAACCGACGCCATGCAGACGCTTTCGTCCGGGCTGGTGTCGGCGACGTCCTCGATCGTCGGCTCCGACAATCCGGCGCCGGGTACCTGGGGCTTCGGCACCGTCTTCGCGGTCTGCATCCTGGTCGCAGCGCCGGTCATCGCGGTGTTCGTCATCCTGCAGAACTGGCTCGTCTCCGGGCTCTCGGCCGGCGCGATCAAGGGTTAGCCTTCGGGCGTGACGGCCTGGCTGGCGCACCTCTACACCGCGAGCGGCGCGGTGCTGGCGTTCCTGGCCGCGATCGACGCTTACGAGCGCGACTACCGGACCGCGTTCCTCTGGCTCTTCCTGCAGGTCGGCGTCGATGCGACCGACGGCTACCTGGCGCGGGCGCTGCGGGTCAAGGCGCGCACGCCCCACTTCGACGGCGCCAAGCTCGACGACATCGTCGACTACCTCTGCTACGTCTTCGTCCCGGCGCTGATCATCTGGCGCGCCCCCCTCGTGCCGGAGGAATGGGCGGTTCCGGTCGCCGCCGCGGTGCTGCTCTCGAGCGCTTACGGCTTCAACCGCCTCGACGCCAAGACCGCCGACCACTACTTCCTCGGCTTCCCGTCGTACTGGAATCTGGTCGTCTTCTACCTGCTGGTCGGCCAGCTCCCGCCCGCCGTCAACGCCGCCATCCTCCTGCTGCTCGCCGCGCTCGTGTTCGTGCCCATCCGCTACCTCTACCCCTCGCGCGGCGCGGTCTGGCCGCGACTGACCAACCTGCTCGGCTGGGTCTGGGGCCTCACCATGCTCGGGATGCTCTGGCAGTTCCCCGCCGTCGCGCCCTGGCTGCTGGCGCTCTCGCTCGTGTACCCCATCTACTACACCGCGCTGTCGCTGGGGCTCGAGGCACGCCGTAGACTCTCGCCACCTTCAGGAGCCACGACATGACGAACGGCCCGCTCGCCCACGTCCGCGTCCTCGACCTCTGCCACGTACGCGCCGGGCCGACCGCCGTGCGCGTGCTGGCCGACTTCGGCGCCCAGGTGGTCCAGGTCGTCCGACCGGACAGCGCGCCGACGACGCCGGGCGCGCCCGACTTCGACCGCGAGAACCTCCACCGCAACAAGCGCTCGATCGCGGTCGACCTGCAGACCGACGCCGGCCGCGAGCTCTTCTACCGGATGGTCCGGCAGTCCGACGTGGTCGTCGAAAACTTCCGCGCCGACGTCAAGCACCGGCTAAAGGTCGACTACGACTCGCTGGCCGCGATCAACCCCCGCATCGTGATGGGCTCGATCGCCGGCTTCGGCCAGGACGGGCCGTACGGCAACCGCGCCGGCGTGGACCAGATCGTCCAGGGCATGGGCGGACTGATGAGCGTGACGGGCCCGCCCGGCGGCGGTCCCTGGCGCGTCGGCATCCCGATCGCCGACCTGTGCGCCGGCAACTACCTCGCCCAGGGCATCATGGCCGCGCTGATCGAGCGCGAGCACTCGGGCCGCGGCCAGTGGGTGCACACCTCGCTGCTCGAGGCGATGATCGCGATGCTCGACTTCCAGGCCGCCCGCTGGCTGATCGCCGGCGAGGTCCCTCCGCAGGCCGGCAACGACCACCCGACCGGCTTCCCGACCGGCGTGTTCCCGACGAGCGACGGCTTCGTCAACGTCGGCACCGCCGGCGAGCGCACCGTCCGCGACTTCCTGAAGGTGCTCGGCCTCGAGGAGCTGGGCGACGACCCGCGCTTCGCCACGGGCAAGGCGCGCTCGCAGAACCGCGCCGAGATGCGCGGCCTGATCGAGCCGAAGACGCGCGCGATGACCACGAGCGAGGTGGTCGAGAAGATGAACGCGGCCGGCGTGCCGTGCGGCCCGATCTACACGATCGACCAGGTCTTCGCCGACCCGCAGGTGCAGCACCTCGGGATGGCCCAGTCGGTGCCCAGCGACGTCCACGGCGAGCTGACGCTCGTGCGCGCGCCGGTGCGGCTATCGCGCACCTCGACGTCGCTGCGGCGCGGCGCGCCCTCGCCCGGCGCGCACACCCGCGAGGTGCTGGCCGATTACGGCCTGTCCGGCGAGGAGATCGACCAGCTCGAGGCGCAGGGCGCGATCGGGCTGAAGCAGGCGGTGGGCACGCGATGAGCTACGTCGAGGTCGAGAAGTCCGACGGCGTCTGGGTGATCCGGCTGAACCGGCCGGAGCGGATGAACGCGCTCGGCGTCGACATGCGCACGCAGCTCGCCGCGGCCTGGTGCGAGTTCCGCGACAGCCGCGACGCCGAGGTCGCGATCTACACCGGCACGGGCCGCGCGTTCTGCGCCGGCGAGGACATGAAGGAGTCGGTCGAGCGGGGTGGGCCGATCGGCGGCGTGACCGCCCACCTCGAGAACCCGTACCGCGACGGCCTGATCGACAAACCCGTCATCGCCGCGATCAACGGCTTCGCCATGGGCGGCGGCTTCATGGAGGCCGAGCGCGCCGACCTGCGGGTCGCCGTCCGCGGCGCCGTCTTCGAGATGTCCGAGGCGAAGCGCTGGCTGCTCGGCGGGTACAACCACGGCCTGGTCAATGGCCTGCCGCACGCGGTCGCGACCGAGATGGCGTTCGCGTTCCGCTTCACGGCTGAGCGGCTCCACGAGCTCGGCTTCCTCAACCGGCTGACCGAGCCGGACCAGCTGATGCCGACCGCCCACGAGATGGCCGCGCACCTGATGACGCTGCCGCCGGCCTCGCGCGTCAACACGCTGACGATGATGCGCGCCATGCGCCCGGCCGTCCCCGATCACCTCGAGCGGCTGGCCGCGCGCCTCAAGGAGCACGGCGCCAAAGACGACCTGATGGAGTCTCGCCGCGCCTTCGCCGAGAAGCGCGCGCCGAGCTTCAAGGGGTGGGACGCGCCCGAAGACCGCGCCCGAACTCCCCGGCTCGAGGACGTGCTGGCGACCTAGCGGCTAGGGGTCGTAGGCGCGGCGGCGCGGCGGCTCTTCGCCCAGGCGGGCCTGGCGGTCCCGCGCGACCTTGCTCAGCCCGAGCAGCCAGCGCGTCCCGGCCTCCGGATCGATGCGCTGCTCGACGACGGCCTCGCGGATGGCGACCTCGGCGTCCTCGACGCGGCGTCTGGGGATCTCGTCTTGCATTTGCACGGTACCCACTAAGGCAATGACCGTGCCGGCCTGTCCAGGATCCGTTCAGAACGACGCCAGGTCCGTCCAGGTAGACTCGCCAACGGTGTTCGAGAAGTTCGACTGCCTCCAGGTGCCGGTGCCCGACCTTGAAGCCGGGCTGGCTTTCTACCGCGACGGGCTCGGCCACGAGCTGCTCTGGCGGCGCGAGCGCTCGGCCGGCCTGCGCCTGCCCGGGACCGACGCCGAGATCGTCTTGCAGACCGAGCGGCCCGAGCTGGAAGTGAATCTGACCGTCGCCTCCGCCGACGCCGCGGTGGAGCAGATCGTCGCGGTTGGCGGCCGCGTCCTCGTCCCGCCTTTCGACATCCCGATCGGCCGCTGCGCGGTCGTCGCCGACCCTTGGGGCAACCGGCTGGTACTGCTCGACGGCTCGAAGGGGCGGCTGGCCACCGGCGACGACGGGCGCGTGCTGCTCGACGAGCACGGCCGGCCGCGGGTGGCGCCGAGGTAAGGAGCCCTCCCCCGGAGGGCGAGAGGGCGTCGGCTGGCTCCCCGGCCGGGCGGCGATCCGGCCAGGTGGCCAGGTGGCTTTCCCCCCGGCCGTCCGAGGCGGCGGCGCGCGCCCGACAGGAGACTTCCCTCACTTTCACGAGGGAGTCGACCAACCAATGGCCACCACCGCGACCCGCGTCGAACAGCGCAACGACCTCGACCGCGCCATCCAACAGCTCCGGGGCCGCCTCCTGGGCGAGGCGATCACCCCCGACCATTCCGAGTACGACGCCGCCCGCCGCGTCTGGAACAAGGAGTTCGTCCGGCGTCCGACCGTGGTCGTCCGCGCCGCCGACGGCGCCGACGCCGCGCAGGCCGTCTCCTTCGCCCGGGAGCAGAACCTGCCGTTCGCCATCCGCAGCGGCGGCCACAGCCTGGCCGGCTTCGGCACCGTCGACGGCGGTGTCGTGCTCGACATGTCCCGCCTCACCGACGTCGTGATCGACCGCGAGCGCCGCATCGCGCGCGTCCAACCCGGCGTCACGTCCGAGCGGCTCGCGCCGCTGGCCGCCGAGCACGGCCTCGGCCTCTCCACCGGCGACGCGCCAACGGTCGGCCTGGGCGGTCTCACCACCGGCGGCGGGATCGGCTTCATGGTGCGCAAGTTCGGCCTGACGATCGACAGCCTGCGCTCGGCCCGGGTCGTCACCGCCGACGGCCAGCTGGTCACGGCCAGCCCGGACCAGGACCCCGACCTCTTCTGGGCGATCCGCGGCGGCGGCGGGAACTTCGGCGTGGTCACCAGGTTCGAGTTCGACCTGCGCCCGGTCGGTACCGTCCTGGGCGGCGCCCTGATCCACCGCGCCACCCCGGCCGTGCTGAAGGCGTACGCCGACCGCGCGCTCGAGGCGCCCGACGCGCTGACCACGATCACGCTCGTCATCAAAGCGCCGCCGCTGCCGATGATCCCGGCCGAGCTGCACGGCCAGGTCGTCCTGCTGATCCTGCTCGTCCACGTCGGCGACGTCGCCGATGGGCAGCGCGCGCTGCAGCCGCTGCGCGACCTCGCCCCGGGCTGCGTCGACCTGACCCAACCGATGCCCTACCCGGCCATCTTCGACCTGACCCGCGGCCCGACCGCCAGCTCCCACTCGCACACGCGCTCAAGCTTCCTCGACGCCTTCCCCGCCGAGCTGGCCGAGACGATCGTCGACTTCGTCGAGCGCGGAAGCTCGCCCGGCAGCTTCGCCCAGCTCCGGCCGCTCGGCGGCGAGATGGCGCGCGTGCCGGCCGAGGCGACCGCCTTCGCCCACCGCGACAAGCCGTACCTCCTCGCGCTGATCAACGACTGGCACGGGCCGGACCCCGATCCGACGCCCCACCGCGCCTGGACCGAAGCGTTCTGGCAGGCCGTTCGGCCGTTCGCCAGCGGCGCCTACGTCAACTTCCTCGGCCTGGGCGAAGACGAGCGGATCAAGGACGCCTACCCCGAGGCGACCTACCGGAGGCTCGTCGAGGTCAAGCGGCGGTACGACCCGACCAACTTCTTCCGCCTGAACCAGAACGTCCGCCCCGCGTAACCGCCGCCCTCGCCCCGGCACGCCGGGGTGAGGGCTCGCCAGAGGCCTGGTATGCTCGCCTCCCGAACACGAGGAGGCGAGCACGATGGCCGTCACCCAGCTCGACGTCGCGCGCCGCGAACCCTACTACGGAGGCCGCTACGAGCGGATCGACGGAGCGATCCGCTTCGCGGTGGACGCGGCGCACCCGGCCAACGCGGCGATCGTCGACCTCGACAGGGCCGCCCGCGACGCCGAGGGGCGCGTCCGCTTCTGGGCCGACTTCACCCTGCTCCAGCCAGCCGACTCGGTGACGTCGAACCGCCGCCTCCTCTTCTACGTGGTCAACCGCGGCCAGCGCGCCTCCGCGCCGATGTCCCGCGCGCCGGCCCGCTCGGCCGCCGATCCGCCAACCGACGAGATCGACCCGGGCGACGGCTTCCTCCTCGAGCGAGGCTGGACGATCGCCATGTGCGGCTGGCAGTGGGACGTCGAGCGGCGCCCCGGACTGATGGCGCTCGAGGCGCCCGAGGCGCTCGGGCCCGACGGACAGCCGATCCAAGGGCAGATCGCGGTGATGTTCCAGCCGAACGAGCGGCACCCCGATCAGATCCTCTCGCACTTCCCGCAGAACCCGCGGCCTGGCCGCCTCGCGATCAAGCACCGCCCCTACCCGGCCGCCGACGTGGACGACCCCGACGCCGTGATGACCGTCCGCGACGTCCCGGCCGCCACGCGCCGGACCATCCCACGCGAGAAATGGCGCTTCGCCCGCGCCGCGAACGGCCAGCCGGTCGCCGACGACTCGTACGTCTGGCTCGAGGGCGGCTTCGAGCCCGGCAAGATCTACGAGGTCGTCTACCGCACGCGCATCTGCCCGGTTGTGGGGACCGGGCTGCTGGCGGTGCGCGACTGCACCTCTTTCTTGCGGTTCGGCTCCGCATCCGACGGCAACCCCGCCGCCGGCCGCACCGACTACGCCTACGGCTTCGGCATCTCCCAGTGCGGCCGCTTCCTGCGCCAGTACCTCTACGACGGGCTGAACCTCGACGAGGCCGGGCGGCAGGTGTTCGACGGGCTGATCCCGCACGTGGCCGGCGCCCGCCGCGGCGAGTTCAACCACCGCTACGCCCAGCCGTCCGCCCAGCACAGTCCCGGCTTCGGCCACCTCTTGCCGTTCGCGGCCGACGACCAGACCGACCCGGTGACGGGCGTCACCGACGGCCTGCTGCGCCGCCAGCGGCAACTCGGTGGCGTGCCGAGGGTGTTCACCACCAACACGTCGTCCGAGTACTGGCGGATCGACTGCTCGTTGATCCACACCGACCCGGCCGGAACCCACGACCTCGAGCCCCCGGCCGAGGAGCGCATCTACATGATCGCCGGCCACCGCCACGGCCCCGGCGCGCTGCCGCTCGGCGGCGTCGACGCCCCCTTGCCCAACGGCGCGCGCACCGCCAACCCCCAGACCGTCGTTGACGGCGCGACCGTCATCCGGGCCTTCCTCGTCAACCTCGACCGCTGGGTCTCCGAAGGGATCGAGCCGCCGCCGAGCGCCTTCCCCCGCCTGGCCGACGGCACCGCCGTTACGCGCGAACGCGTGCTCGAACAGGTCGCGAAGATCCCCGAGGTGGCTCCGCTCGACCCGTCGCTGCTGCCGACGCTCACCCGCCTCGACCTCGGCCCGGACGCCGCTCGCGGAATCGGCCGCTTCCCGGCCGCGACCGGCGCCCCCTACCCGAGCTACGTCTCGGCGGTCGACGCCGACGGCAACGAGATCGCCGGCATCCGCACCCCCGAGGTCTCCGTGCCGGTCGGCACGCACACCGGCTGGGTCGTCCGCCACCCGGCGACCGGCGGCGCCGGCCAGCTCGTCGACATGCTCGGCCTCACCGCGCCGCTCCCCGCCACCGCCGGGAAAG
>JADMIO011121790.1_pt1 | contig 10207 bp, 8 predicted proteins | sample 8958161 | NCBI WGS metagenome assembly JADMIO01 (sample SAMN16585339, study PRJNA669376) | soil metagenome | isolation source: Crop rotation soil | place: USA: Cullars Rotation, Alabama | collected 2011
CCCGCCGATGCCGAACGCGAATTTCGCAAGGTGGTGGCGACCGGGCAGGCGGCGGCGAAGGCCGGCGTGGGGCTCAATGCCGGACACGACCTGACGCGCGCAAATCTGCCGAGGCTCGTCGCTGCATTGCCGAATCTGCGCGAAGTTTCTATCGGTCATGCGATCACGGCGGATGCGCTCATCTACGGCATGGCTGAGACGGTGAGGCTCTTCCGCATCGCCTGCGGAGACCTTGCTGCTGAAGCCGCTTGATATTGCGATTGCCGGAGCGGGGCCTGCTGGCCTCGCGGCGGCGCTTGCACTGTCAAAGCTTGGCCATCGGATTATCCTTTTCGATCAGTTCGATAGACCAAAGCCTTTAGGCTCCGGTCTAATGATGCAGCCGACGGGCATGGCGGTGCTCGACTGGCTGGGCCTTGGCGATGGTCTCCGTGCCCTGGGGTCGCCCATCGACCGGCTGTTCGGGCGCGAGGTGCATTCCGGCCGGATCGTGCTCGATGTGCGCTATGCGGCGCTGAAAGAAAGCGTCCGCGGGCTTGCCGTGCATCGCGCGGCGCTGTTCGGGGTGCTCTGGAACAAAGTTGAACAGGCCGGGATCCGGCTCGAAACAGGCCGGAAGATCACCGGAATTGACCGGAGTTCGGGGCGTGTAAAGCTCATCACCGACCAAGGCGAGAAACTCGGGCCTTTCGACCTTGTGCTTGACGCTCTGGGCAGCCGCTCGCCGCTGATGGGCGAGGCGGCCGCTCCGGTGCGCCGCCGGCAGCTCGCCTACGGAGCGCTGTGGACGACCTTGCCTTGGCAGCCCGGCCGGTTCCTCGATTTTGCACTGGAGCAGCGCTATGAGCGGGCATCGGTCATGGTTGGCGTGCTGCCGGTCGGCAGGCGCTTTGCGGGTGACGCGCCGCAGACGACCTTCTTCTGGAGTCTCAAGACGCAGGATTATGATGCGTGGCGCTCCGGCGGGCTCGGGACGTGGAAAGCGAAGGTCGAGCGGTACTGGCCGGAGACGGCAGGGCTTCTCGGCGGGATCAGCGATCCCGAGCAGATGATCCTTGCGGGCTACGGCCATCACACGCTGCCCTTGCCCTATGGCGAGCGCATTGCCTTCATCGGTGACAGCGCGCACGCGACGAGCCCGCAATTGGGGCAGGGCGCCAATATGGCGCTGATGGATGTGAAGGCGCTGGCGAATGCCATGGAGAAATCTTCAACCATCGAGGCTGCGCTTCAGGCCTATGCGAAGGCACGGCGCTTCCATGTGCGGCTCTATCAGACGATGAGCGCGATGTTCACGCCGTTCTATCAATCGGACAGCGCTCTTTTGCCAGTGTTCCGCGACTGGCTGGTGGCGCCGATGACGCGCATTCCCGGCGCGCCGCGGCTCCTCGCTTCCATCGTCTCGGGGAGCCTCGGTGCATGAACCGCCTTCCGGTTCTTATCGTCGGGGCGAGTGGCGTCTTCGGCTCGCGGCTTGCAATGTCGCTGGCGGTTTCGAAGCGCTACCGGATTCTGCTCGGCGCGCGATTCGGCGAAAAAGCGAGCGAAATTGCTAAAAGGCTTCTCGCGATCGACGCCGAATGCGGTGCCTCTTTCTTCATGATCGACCGGGCAAGGCCCGACATCGAAAGACTGCGGGCGCTCGCGCCGAAGGTGATCGTCGATGCCGCCGGTCCCTTCCAGGACTCGACGCTTGCATTGGCGGAGGCAGCGATCGCCGTCGGCGCGCATTACATTGACCTTGCCGATGCGCGCCGCTTCGTCGCCGGCATCGGGATTCTCGATGAGGCAGCGAAGCGTGCCAAGGTCGCCGTACTGTCCGGTGCGAGCTCGACGCCGGCCTTGTCGCATGCCGTGCTCGACGAGATTACCAAGGGCTGGAAACGGATCGACCGCATCCTCGTCGCGATCGCACCCGGCAATCGCGCGCCGCGCGGCCGGTCGGTGGTCGCGGCCATCCTCTCCTATGCCGGCCAGAAAATCCGCGTTTTCCGTGACGCCGGCTGGGAGGAGGGAGCGGGCTGGGGCGCCAATGAAAAAGTTGATTTGCCCGGCATCGGCCGGCGCAATGTTGTCCTGTGCGAGACGCCCGATTTCGATCTGCTGGCGAGCCGCTACCATCCGCGCGTTGCCGCCGAGTTCAAGGCGGGGCTCGAGCTCGGCATTCTCCATCACGGTCTGCGCTTTCTTTCCTGGCTGGTGCGGATCGGCCTGCTGCGCTCGCTCGTGCCGTTCGCAGGGCTGCTCCACGGTATCGCATCGCTGTTCATGCCTTTCGGCAGCGACAAGGGCGGCATGCTCGTCGAGGCCACGGGGCAGGACGGCGAGGGCCGCGCGCTCAAGGCGACATGGACGCTTACCGCCGCGGCGGGCAGGGGACCGGACATTCCCTCGCTCCCCGCCGTTTGTCTCATCGAGCGGATCGCAAGCGGCAAGCTCGGTTTCATTGGTGCCGACACCGCGGCCGGGCATGTGACGCTTGCCGAAATCGTGAATCATCTGAATCGGTTGCGGATCGATACGGATGTGAAACGTCACTTCTACAAACCGCCGCAGCTCTTCGAGGCGGCCATGGGGCCGCTTTACGAACGGCTGCCCGCAACGACGCGCGCCATCCACAGGCCGGCGCCGGCGCTCGTCCTTTCAGGCCTCGCCTATGCCACCGGCGCAGAGAACGGTCCGGGGCGCCTCGTGGCGCGGGCCTTCGGCTTTCCACCGGGCGGGGAGGGCGTGCCGGTGCGCGTTGTGATCGAAAGGCGGGACGATCATGAGCGCTGGGCCCGCGTCTATCCCGAGCGGACCATGCGCAGCCATATGGGCGCGCCTGACCCGGCCGGTGGAACGGTCGAGGAGCGCTTTGGCGCGTTCCGCTTCCGGCTCAGGATCACCGGGCGCAAGGACGGGCTCAATCTCGATCCCGTCCGCGCCACCTGGCGGGGCATTCCGCTGCCGCGGCTGGTCCTGCCGCAGGTCCGGGCGACGGAAAGGGTGTCGTCGGAGGGGCGGCATCTCTTCGATGTGGCCATCAGCCTGTGGCCGTTCGGGCGGCTCGTCCATTACAAGGGGTGGCTTTCACCCCCGGCCTGAGCATGCGGGCCCTGCGCCGTTCAGGCTTGCCTTTAGGGCTTCCATGGCTATTGTGCGCCCCGACTTGCGGGGCAGGTTCGAGCCATTTCGAGGGAGTTTCCATGCGCGTCTATTATGATCAGGATGCCGACGTCAATTTGATCAAGGGCAAGAAGGTCGTCATCGTCGGCTATGGCAGCCAGGGCCGCGCGCACGCGCTGAACCTGCATGATTCAGGCGCCAAGGATGTCGCCGTTGCGCTGCGCAAGGGTTCGGCAACCGCGAAGAAGGCCGAGGCCGACGGGCTCAAGGTCATGACCGTGCCCGAGGCCGCCAAATGGGGCGACCTCATGATGATGGCGACGCCCGACGAGCTCCAGGCCGATATCTGGCGCGACGAGATCGCCCCCAACATTCGCGACGGCGCCGCGATCGCCTTCGCCCATGGCCTCAACATCCATTTCAACCTGATCGAGCCCAAGAAGACGATCGACGTGCTGATGATCGCGCCGAAAGGCCCCGGCCACACGGTGCGCGGCGAATACCAGAAGGGCGGCGGCGTCCCCTGCCTCATCGCGATCCATCAGGATGCGTCGGGCAACGCGCATGACATCGCACTCTCCTATGCGTCCGCCATCGGCGGCGGGCGCTCGGGCATCATCGAGACGACCTTCAAGGAAGAGTGCGAGACCGATCTCTTCGGCGAGCAGGTGGTGCTCTGCGGCGGCCTCGTCGAATTGATCCGCGCCGGCTACGAGACGTTGGTCGAGGCAGGCTATGCGCCGGAGATGGCGTATTTCGAATGCCTGCACGAGGTGAAGCTCATCGTCGACCTCATCTATGAGGGCGGCATAGCCAATATGAACTATTCGATCTCCAACACGGCCGAATGGGGCGAGTATGTCTCGGGTCCGCGCATCATCACCGAAGACACCAAGAAGGAGATGAAGCGGGTGCTCAAGGACATCCAGACCGGCAAGTTCACCTCGGAATGGATGCAGGAATATCGGGCAGGTGCGGCGCGCTTCAAAGGCATCCGGCGCGTGAACGATTCACACAACATCGAGGAAGTGGGCGCCAAGCTCCGTGCCATGATGCCGTGGATCGCCAAAAACAAGCTCGTCGACAAGGCACGGAACTAGGCTATCATCGGTGGCAGCCACTGTGCTGCCACCGGTCGATGTGATTTGCCCTATTATATAAGGCTTCTTTCACCCAGTGATCGCCCTGTCGGACTAGAGCAGTTGCGTGTGCTGCTCCGCACGCAAGGCTTTGCCGATGTTGAACTCGTTCCAGAGGGCGAAGCGTCGCAAGGCTGGGTCGATTTTCTCGTCAGGAATGGCCAGGGCAAAGATGTTTGTCTTATCGAGCGGGCGGTGCTCGTTGACTGGCTTGCGGATGACGAGTTGGAAGAGTTTCGTGAGGATATGCAGATAGCGCAGCCTGTCCGAGGTGCGGCCTGGGTCTCAGACTATCTCACGCACGTCCGCGCGATCTATGCTGTCGAATTCCTTGAAGCAGGCTTCGACGCGGATGCGGGTGAGAATTCAGCCTCATCACGTACTTCATGCCTTGCGAGACGCATTAGGCGGGATTGCTCAAAGCGATGGAGAAGGGTTCTCCAACGAAACGGGCGATACGGTTGTTGCGCAGTTTAGCCCGAATGCATCCGGTCAATGGAATTGTGCCGTACTGGATGAAGCAGGGCACTGGCAAAGTTTCCGCATGGACCTCGGCAACGCGCAACAGATGGCTGCGTTTCTGGATGGACGTGTGCCGGAGGGCGCCGTTCGCTATGCAATGGCCAGTACTGTCTCTAGCGGCGGAGGATTGCTGGGCCGGGCTCGCAAAGCGATCGGGTGGCTGTTCAATTAAATCGCCCCTAATCGCCCCGCTTCCGCCCTGGCATTTTGCCGAGTCCAAGTTTCGTCGGATTTGGGTGATTGCCTACGACCCGTTTTCAGCAAGAGGCGGAGGGCGCCATGGCGAGCCGCGCGGCCATCACAAAATGGCTGCTCGATTCAGACCCGTCGATCCGGTGGCAGGTGCTGCGCGACCTCACCGACGAGCCGGGCGAGATCGTTGCGGTCGAGCGGGCGCGTGCCGCATCGGAAGGGTGGGGTGCCGCGCTTCTCGCGCGCCAGACTTCAGACGGGCACTGGGGCGATGACCAGCAGCATGGCTGGATGACCACCAATGACGCCCTTGCGCTGCTGAGGGAGCTGGGTGTGGATCCGGCGGACGAAAGGGTCCGCAAAGCCATCGACCTTGTGCAGGAGCGGATCACCTGGTGGCAGATCGACGGCCGGCCCTTCTTCGAGGGCGAAACCGAGGCCTGCATCAACGGACGCATTCTTGCGTCGGGCGCCTATTTCGGCGCGACGGTCGAGACGCTGCTCGAGCGCCTGCTGGGCGAGCAGCTTGAAGATGGGGGCTGGAATTGCGAAGCGCCGCCAAGCACGCGCTCGTCCTTCCACTCGACGATCTGCGTGCTCGAGGGACTGCTCGAATATGAGCGGGCGAAGGGCACCAGCCTGGCTGTGACGCAAGCCCGGCAGCGCGCGGAAGACTATCTGCTCGAACGGCGCATGATGCGATCGCTTACGACCGGCGCGGTGATCAACGCGCGCTGGATGCGCTTCTCGTTTCCGACCGTGTGGTATTACGACGTGCTGCGCGGGCTTGATTACCTGCGCAGCGCCGGCGTCAGGCCCGACAAGCGGGCCGAAGAGGCTATTGCTGTCGTCAAGGAGCGATCGCACCAGAACGGACGCTGGCCGCTCAACCGGATCAATCCTGACCTCGACCGTCTGGCCTTCGATATCGAGACTAAAACCGGCAAGGCGAGCCGCTGGAACACGCTGCGCGCCCTGCGCGTGCTCGACTGGTATCAAGACGGGGCCTCCGCCGTCTAGAGCAAGATCACTTTGGATGAATCGTTCTCGCTCTATGCGTTTGTATTTGCGCATGATTTTTTCCGAAACGTCTGCAACTTTTCGGATCATGCTCTAAAGAAAAACGGGCAGACCGAAGTCTGCCCGTTCTCCTGTCAGCCCGTCCCAGCCCTGGGATCATCTGAACGGTTGGAATTTGAAGCTGATATGCGCCGTGATCGCGTGGATCGTCGCTTCGCCGTCTTCATTCACATAGGGAATGCCGGCCGTCGTTACGCCGTTGTGGTTCTTCTTTCCACCAAGATCGATGTAGTTATATTCGGCGCCGACGATGACATTCTCGGTCGCGGCATATTCGAGGCCGCCGCCGATGAACCAGCCCTGATGCGTCTCGTCGTTCGAGAACGAGTCCGGAATATTGGCGTTCTGACCGGCCGTTCCGATCTCGCCAACCGCATAGCCGCCCTTTGCGTAGAACAGCGACTTGTCCGCCGCGAAGCCGAGCTTGCCGCCAAACAGCGCATACCAGCTCACGTCACCGTCGAGATTTACACCGGCAACGTTGCTGTCATTGTCGCCATCGAGATCCGCACCGGTGATCGAGGCCTCGCCACCGAAGACGATGCTGTCCATCTGGTAGTTCCAGCCGATGTGGCCGCCACCGATGAAGCCGTCAATGTCGGAGCTGATGGATTCGCCCGTCAAGCTGGTGTCGTAGTCGACGTCACCAAAGCCGTAGCCGCCCTGAAGGCCGATATAAACACCGGTCCAGTCGTAGGCTTCCGGCATCGGATCGATGTCAGCCGCCATGGCCGGCGCTGCAATCAGCGCCAGAAGACCCGCGCCCGCAATTGCCATTCTCTTCATGATAAGGCCCCGCTGCTTTTGTAATTTGGGTGTTACAATAACTCCGCATCCGGGTATCTGCAAATTGTGGAAGGGTGCCCGTACAATCTCGTTTTTCCAATTTTTTGGGCGAAATACAAAGCAGCGCATAGGCTTAGCGGAAATTTGCAATTGTTGTAGCAAGGCAACAGTTTGGCAAAATCATGAGCAAAAGTGCGCGTGTGGCGCAACGGAAACTACGCGATGAGGCAAAAGGGAACACTGAAATGGCAATCACAGACGATATCGAACACCTGCTTCTCCAGGAGCGAGAGCTGCGATTCAGCGTCTTTGACGAAACGACAGCTTTCGAGATCGGCAGCAGTTTGCGGTCGCTCGCGCTTGAGCGCTCGCTGCCGATCGTTATCGATGTGCGCCTGCCGGCGCGGCCGCTCTTCTACTGCGCGCTCGCCGGAAGCACGCCAGACAATCCGGAATGGGTGCGGCGCAAGAGCAACGTGGTGATGCGCTATTACTGCTCGTCCTATCGCAAGGGCCGCGAGCTCGCGCTGAAGGGCGGCGCGCTCGATGAGTCACGCGGCGTGTCGCCGCTCGACTATGCGGCGCATGGCGGCAGCTTTCCCATCCATGTCGAAGGCGCGGGCGTCATCGGCACCATCACCGTGTCGGGTCTGCCGCAGCGCGACGACCACAATCTCGTCGTTGAGGCGATCGCCGCGCATCTCGGCAAACCGCTCGCCCAACTGGCGCTCGGCCCGGAATGACATGGTGCGCATTGCCTTGCCGGTCTTTCCGATCGAAGGCGGCTGCGTGTGCGGGGCGGCGCGCTATCGCATCACGGCGCCGCCGCTCGCGGTCTATGCCTGTCATTGCAAGGACTGTCAGCGTTTTGCGGGCGGACCCTATTCGATGGCCATGACCACGCGGCGGGCGGATGTTGAGCTGGTACGTGGAACGCTGAAGGGTTTCGGCAAGCCTGCCGACAGCGGACGCGTGGTCGGCACCCGGGTCTGCGCCGAATGCGGCACGCGGCTCTGGCATGAGCCGGCGCACAGCCCGCATCTGCTTACCGTTGTCGTCGGGACGCTCGACGATATGTCGTGGACCGAGCCTGTCGCCCATGTGTGGGTGAGCCGCAAACTACCCTGGGTCACAATCGCGCCCGATGCGCTCACCTTCGAGGGCCAGCCCGCGGCGCGCGAGCCGATCTATGAAGCCTGGGCGCGGGCGACCGGCGCCGTCTGATCGGCCTTCGCGATTTCGTCGGTGCGCGCCGCGAGATCGCGCAGATCCTCGCCGAGCTGTTCCAAAGCGAAGCGCAGCGTGAAGAGGCGCCCGGCTTCATCCGGTGGGACCGCCCCATGGTTCTCGTCGAGCGCGGCAGCCAAGCTTTTGACGGACGCCTGGTAGGCGTCGAGCGCGGGCGCGGCATCTTTCCTCTCGAGGCCCGCAGATATGCCGCGCAGCATGGCGCCGCCATCCTGGCGCACGGCTTCGAGCGGCGTTTCGAGTATGGTGCGCAAATCCGACGGCAAGGGCCGTGCTGCGGCGCGCCCGATCATCACGAGATCGTGGCGCACGCGATAGAGCGTGCGGATGACGGGCTCGGGATCGCGTTCGTCGCTGACCCGCATTTGGCGCTCGCGCGCAGCTTCCTCTGCGGCGGTCTCGCTGCGCTTCAATGCGGCGCGGATCGATGCATGCATCGCCTGAAGGCCAGGCCTGCCGTGCTCGAAGAGACCGGCGATGAGCATGTCGAGGAGATCGGCATTGAGCCGCGCGACGCGTGCCGCTGCCTCGCGCAACTGGCCATGGGCGCGGGCCGGGAGGATGAGGAGCGTCACCGCCAGCGCCACGACATTGCCGATGACGATTTCGAGAATGCGCTCGCCGGCGGAAATGAACGGATTGCCGGCGTGGCCGTAGATCGGGAGCAGCACGATGAGCGCCGTCACCGGGGCGACACGGAAGGCGGTATTGACGGCGGCAAGATAGGCGAGCGGCAGGATGGCAAGGACGATTGCAATGGCGAGGCCCCAGTCGGTGGTGTGGGGGATCGTGATGGCGACGGCGGCCCCATAAAGCGCGCCGGCAATCGTGCCCCAGAGGCGGTCGAGCGCCGCTTTGAAGGAGCCGCCGACGCTCGTCTGCACCACGAGCAGCGCGGTGATCACCGCCCACCAGCCCTGCGGCAGCGAGAGGAGCTTGATCACGCCATAAGCGGCGGCAACGGCAACAGCTACGCGCAGGGCATGGCGAAGCTCAGCCGGATGGGCGCGCAGGAATTTTAAGGGGGCAGCCTCGACTATTAGAGTGCGCCGCGCGGTTCGGGCTGGCCCAACACGAAGCCGGTGCCGTCGAGCCCATATATGTCGGGCCGGAAGTGGATTCGTCCGTCTTCCGTCGCCCAGGCGGTGAGATACATGATGCGCAGATCGGGTCCGTTGCGTACCGGCTTGTCGAGCCGCTCGCCGGAGGCGGAGATCTCTTCGATCATCATCGGGTCGACGCCATCCTGGCCCGAGAATATCCAATCGATCAGTACGTTGATGCGATCGACGCGGATGCAGCCTGAGCTCTCGAAACGCGCATTCTGCCCGAAAAGCTGCTTCGCCGGCGTGTCATGCAGGTAGACTGCGAATTTGTTGGGGAAGTTGATCTTCACCGTGCCCAGCGAGTTGTTGTTTCCCGGATCCTGGCGGAACAGGAAAGGTTCGCTCGGGGTGACCGACCAATCGATCTGATGCGGATCGACCTCCTCGCCGGTCTGGCGATCAAGAACGCGGATGCGCATCTCGGAAAGCGCGTTCGGGTTCTTCATCAGCTTGGGGATCAGGTCGCGCCGCGCGATCGAGTCGGGCGCATTCCAATAGGGATTGAAGTTGATGTCACTGATCCGGCTCATGAGTGCGGGCGAGGGGCGGTCGACCTTGCCCGCAATGATATTGTGGCGCGAATAGACGGCACCGAAATTCACCGCCTCGAGCTGGGCGGAGGGAATGTTGACGAGGATATAGCGGCCGCCGAGATCCTGGAGATAGGCGGCGACGCGCGGCTCGTTCACGCGAAGCTGGTCGAGGCGCTGCTCGGCCGGGACATTGAGCTCTGCCTGGGTGCGGGCATCGACCTTGCCGGTCTGCGCCAGGCCGTGATTGGCCTGGAACGCCTTCACCGCCTCGGCGACGTCGCTCGTGAATTTCGACGGCTTTTCCTCTGCAAGCGATTCGAAGGGGAGGTAGCCCTCGGCGATAAGACGCTGGCGAAGCGTGATGACGTCGTCGCTGCGCGCGCCTTTTTCCAGCTTCTTGCCCGAGACCATGGGCCAGCCGCCGCGCGCGACAATGTCCTCATACATGCCGATGGCCGCCGACATCGTTTCCTGAGAGGCGGGCGTGAGCATG
>JADMIO011762081.1_pt1 | contig 10207 bp, 8 predicted proteins | sample 8958161 | NCBI WGS metagenome assembly JADMIO01 (sample SAMN16585339, study PRJNA669376) | soil metagenome | isolation source: Crop rotation soil | place: USA: Cullars Rotation, Alabama | collected 2011
CTTTCCCCGGAGCATAAGCGGGGCGCATCCTTCGCCACGAAATCACGCGGTCCATGGAAGCTTACTTATTATGGAGATCGGGCAATAACAAGCTTTGCGCGACATAAGTGGAAGGAATTTCACGTTTGCCGTCTCTCTTTTTGCTTCATAATTTTTAATCTTAACTCTTACTTTCTTCATCTTCGCCACTCCCGCGTGCTTGGGAATGGAGCCGCGGGGCCGCGAGCGACATAGATGGGCAAGCCGAGAGACCGAAAGAGCGGGAGCGAATGAGTCAATCTTCTTCGCCGTGCGCATCGCTTCAGTGTAAGCGCGCATCATGCAGGCTGCGAACGTGTGCTCAGCTAGCAAAGTAAATCCAGAGAAACAACGTCGCGCATTCTGTGTGTTGCGAACCTCTAACGCCGAAGGCGCACGAATTCCGCTGGGGAGCACGCTCGTCTCGACAATCTGCGAAGGTGTTTCATCTTTGTGAACTCCCGCTAGCCTAACTACGATCTTCGCACTTTGAACTCCTTGGAGATGCTGGCGACCGTCAATAGTAAGGCTCTGACCCCGGCTTTCATCGTAGGCGGATCAGCTCTCAGCCCTTTCGGCCCCGACCGCTTTCGGGATCGTCCTGCTTCGCAGGCGGACTTTTCAGCGCCACTCGTTTCTCAGCCACAACAAGCATGGCTTGGATCCGTGGATCATCCCGCATGCAAGCCATATCAGGATCGACTTTGAGATGGTCGAGAAGACCTCTTCCTATTTTTTCCAAGACCGAGCCGAGCATCTCCAGCGCCGCCTCTTTGTCCTTCAGGTCATTCGCCAGCGCGCATACAAAGTTGTAGCGCATGGTTATGTTTTCGGGGTCGATCAACAGCGCCCGGTCCATCCACTCTTTTGCTCGTTCGTGCCGGCCCAACGTCGCCAGGGCCATACTGCCATGGCCGATCGCCGAGCCATTGTTAGGGTCGTGCGCCAGGATCCTTTCGGCGCGAGCCAGGGCTATTTCGGCGCTCCGCTGCACCGCGGCAGCGTCCCCGAGAGTGGTATAACACGTGATCAACATCCCGGCGGATGCAAAGTCTGTTTCCTCCAGGGCGAGCGCTTTTTCAAAATGGCGAGTAGAATCCTCCAACCGCTGTTGTCGGAATCGCACAAGAGCAGCGCACTTGTTTACCTCGTGAGATTCGGGACCGAGCCGCAGCGCGATTTCGATTTCCCGCGACGCCTCGTCGTACCTTTGTTCCTCGAGAAAGATTCGTGCTTTGACCGCGTGGGCTTCGGCCAGATTCGGATTAATTGAGAGCGCGCGTTCAGCGGCGGCCAAACCACCATCTCCGCCTCGCACGCCACTGCCGCGGATAACCATTTCGGCCATGGCAATCAATGCCCAGGCTTCGGCGTAATCAGGATCGAGTTCTACGGCGCGGCGGCACAAACGAATGATCGCATCGTTTCTTCGCTCGTCGATCTCATACCCGGTGACGAAACTCTTACGCGCCATCAGGAACAAATTGTAGGCATCGGCGTTATTGGTCCCATGTCGCTCGATCGCTTTTTCTTCTTCCGGAAGAAGTTTCACCCGCAGCGCCTCCACGATCGCGCGCGATATTTCATCCTGGATAGCAAAGATGTCATTCAGATCACGGTCGAAGCGTTGAGCCCAGACATGACTGTCATTAGAACCGTCGATCAATTGCGCGGTAATGCGCACACGACCGGCAGCTTTGCGCACGCTTCCCTCCAGCACATGGCTGACATTGAGCTGGTTGGCGACCTGTCGCACGTCCACCGATTTGCCTTTGAAGGTAAACGCAGTATTACGCGACACCACGTGTAACGCCGAAACATTGCTCAAGTCGGTGATGATATCTTCACTGATTCCATCGCTGAAATATTCCTGCTCGGCCTCGCCGCTCATGTTCACGAACGGCAAAACGCAGATCGAGAAGTGACCTGCCTGGCTTTTCCCTTTTTCCGGCGCTGATGCTGTACTTTGCCGATCGTCACGCTTTGGCTGACTGAATTTCGCCGGCGGTTCTGACTTGCCCGCGTCGTCGGTGTGAAAATTAAACACATGAACCCGTTCGCCGTGTTTCACCTCTACTTGGCCCAAATCATGCAGATGCGGTCGCCATCGCCCGTTCTGTTGTAGATCTTCAGCCACTCGCTTGGATAACAGGATGTGACCGGCGTCCCCACAATCCATCAAACGTTGGGCAACATTGATGCCGACTCCGGCCGCGTTGACGCGGCCGTTAACGTCCGTGACCGCGCTCACCGGGCCGCTGTGCACCCCCATGCGCACCGGGAGATCGGGATAATGTTTCAGAATGCGGCTGATCTCTACCGCGCACTCGATCGGTTGCTCGGGGCTATCCTGAAAAATGAGCGCCATGCCGTCGCCCGTCGGAATTTTCCTGAGTCGCCCCGCGGCAGCTGCTCGACTGAACTCGTCCGAGCTGCGAACCGCCTGGTTGAGTTGGTTGACGAGCCCCTGTTGTTCATCCGTCGGGCGGGCGGAATAACCAACGATGTCGATAAACAAAACGTGCGCGATTTCGAGCCGCGCATTCGTCTTCGGTGCTTCCGCCATGCCGCCCTGATTTTACGCGGCGTTGGGTGCACGCTCAAATGATTCCGCGCTTAACCGGATGGTGCTTGCCCGCCACGGTGGTGAAAGCGTCATCGGCCAGATAGCGAAAGCTGCCTGGGATTGGGCCTCATCGACACAGCAGCCGGCACCGTAAACAATAAAGACCCAACTACACCAGCCCCGAGGCTTCAGACGATTCGAACTACAGAAATGCTTCTCATTTCAGGCGGTGTACGTTATATTGTACAGGCAAACGGTTCAGCAACAGGGAGGGAAACATGAAAACAAAATTGTCTGCCGTCGCGCTTGTTGCGAGCGCGGTCACGATTGCTCAGGCGAACCCGGGAGCTGTTCCCGCAGCGAGAGGGGGATCCCGCGGAGGGGCTGTTACACGCGGTGCTCCGGCGATTCATGCTCCGATGCGGCCCGGCGGTGTTTCATCGTTCCGCTCGACGCCGATGCGGTCATACGGCGGTAGACCGTTTTATTCAGGCCAACGCTCTCCCTCGTTTGGGATGCGTTCGTCACCATCTTTCGGGTACCGGCGGCCTGTTTATTCGAATCGACCTTTGGTGACGCGTTCCGGTCCTTACACGATAGCAACTATCCCCCAACGCAATAATGTCGCGCTAATCGCCAATCGCAGAAATCCGGCTGTCACACGCGTTTGGAACCAGCGAAATACACAATTCCGGAATGGAAATAATCTACGGAACGCGAACAATTTTCGGAACGGAAACAATCATCTGCGGCATGACTGGCAAAAAAACGTTTTCGCTCACGCCTCAGGAGATTGGCATCGCGATTGGAACCGCAATTGCGACCACTGGTGGAATGGTCACCGATGCTCATTCATCAATGGAACGTGGGTGATCTTTAATCTGGGGTTTTCTCCGTGGTGGCCTTCGTACTATCCGTACCCGGACGATTACTTCTACGACTATGGCTTTCCGAATGATGGCTACGGCTCATCGACCTACGGGTACGATTATCCGTACTCGAACAATTACGACTCCGGCGACAACAACTCCGGCAATTACCAGGGACAGATGTATTACGATCAAAATGGCTATCCCGACCAATCGCAGGGCCAGTACGACTCCGGTGTTTACCAAACTCAAGTGTACGACGATCCCAATGGTTACAACGATAAATCGCAATCAGACGATTCGATTATTGTGGCAGCGCAGGAACGACTGGCTCTCCAGGGCTACTACCGGGGCGATACAGACGGTGTGCTCAGCGCTGAGACGCAGAAAGCTATTAGGCGTTATCAAAGCACTAACGGCTTGCGCCAGACTGGCGACCTCGACAGCGACACGCTCGCAGTGATGGGACTGTCCAAAGGTACGAGCTACTAAAATTTGAGACCGGCCGGCTACCTCTCAACTTTCAACTCACCACTCTCAACGCTCAACTGCTGGTGAATGTTAAATCTTTAGATCTGACCCTCGCTTCCTGCCCGTGCTCGCGCTGCCCGCGCACAGCCTCATCACGCCCACCATGTTGATGCTTTAGAATAATTGGCGCCACCATCTCAATCAGCTGTGCAATTCAAACCACGCGGGTTTCAGGTGGGCCAGCGGCTCTTTTAGTTTCGCAAGCTCTGCGGCTGGTCCGTGGACTTCGATGCGAATCAAATCGGCCATCGTCAGCGTCTGCGCCAGCATCGCACCCACGTTTTCCAAGTGCGCCAGCAGCGCTTCGGCGTTGACGTAGCCTTCGCGGCAGAATACTTCGTCGCCGTTGATGGTGAACTCATAGAAAAGATTGCCCGTTTCGTTCCGCGTTTTGGCTGCAAACTCCGGCAGAATCGCCTTCAAATGCGGCATCTTATCTGAAGGCACCTTGAAGTAGGGATGCAAACTGACGAATCTCGAAAGCTGATTCATACCTTGATGATAAACCTTTTCAGAATGCAGGACGAGGCCAGACGACATCGATCGTCGGTCGAAGACTTCTTAATTGGGTCACTTGCGCTCCCGCGCGCGCGCCAGCTGCCCTAGCTGCGTTACCGCCTAACCGAGCGGCTCCCGCACGCTCGTTTTCCTCCTTCTACCTTCTTACTTTGTTAAGGCTACTTGACGCCGTTCTCCGGATTCCAGGAACCTTGTAACTTGCGGACATAAAGAATCTGCCCTGTGTGATAAGCGTTGTGCGTGCTGATGTGCGAAATCAAGGGCGCTTTCAACGCTAGTTTCTCCTCCGGCATTTTCTCCACCGCCGCTTCCAGGTCTGTCATCACGCGATCGAGCCGCTGCACGATCTGGTCCCAATGCGCCGCGTCGAAGTCGTTAAACGTCTCGTCGTTGTTTCCCGGAGTCGCAGGCTTTTCGCCGCGCAGACGGGCCAGCGCATTCTCGTTCCAGAAAACCAAATGATAAGCGAGCATTCCGACCGAATGGTTCGCGCTGGAATCGATTTTGCCCTGCGCGTTTTGCGGCACCCACTTCGCCTGCTCAGCCGTTAATCCCGCCACCGCAGCGTCGGCTGGGGTAAACCATTCCGCTTTATCGTGCGTGCTATGCAGCTCCGACAAGAGGAGCGAACGGAGCGTAACCGGCGCGGGCGTGGGAGATGACTGCGCGATCGCGGTATGGAGGTTTGCCGCGATGATTAGTGAAATGCTGAAAGTAAGAGACGGACGCATACGCCGAATCCTAGCAAAAGGCTCGACATGGTAAAGGTTGCGTCCGCTTGAAGGAGTTGGACGACCCGACTCTCGACACACGAGATTCGGCGAGTGGAAGTGGAACGCGCTAAAGGACGCGGATGTCTCACGCGAAAGCGTGAAGTTGGCGCAGCTTGTGCGCCACTGCTCATCCAGCGCAGAAGCCGTGACAATCGCCTGGTCGGGCGCACCGTTGCGCTCGCGAAATCGCCCTGCTCGCGAAGAATTTCGGAGTTCGGAGTTGCATGCGTCTCCGCGGAGGAGCACATGGCCAATTAACCGAGCGACGAGGGCACTCATGGGGAAAGGTCGTAACGCGATGAAGGAGCGGCCGGGCTTTCAAAGCCATCCAGAGTCAGTCTTTCCGACCCCGAAGGCTCCCCAGGGAAAGTGACGAGCGACCTATTTGCGATTTATGTTCCTCTTATGCAAAACATTCCAGGCCTGCGCAGTTGCTACGACAAAGTCGGACGTCTGATTTATTTCGGGCGGATGCTGGATAAGATTCGCCTGCACGCCGCCGGTCAGCTCCCGCCGGATTATGTGGAGAATCTCGGCGAGCACCAGTTTACGCTCGACGGGCGCTGCTGCCGTTTCCTCGGCGTTCCGTATTCGGAGATAGAGAAACGCGCGCTCGCCGGCGAACGAGACGAAGCCGTCCTGAACTGGGCGCACGCCCACGGCGCCTCGCGCACCGACGAAGAGTGCAACGTCTGGAATCGCTTCATCGCCAAGCTCGGCTGGCGCGACGAACGCAGTCATGTCTTGCCGCAGCGCATCCAGGAGAGTGGCCTAACGGGTAAACCGATCGAGACCCTCATCGATCACATCGAATTCGACGAAGGTCGCGACCCCGTCGCCGAACGGGCTTGGGAGAAGATTTGAAGGGTCCGCCGCGCCTCTTACTTCCTACTTCAAAATTGAAACTCGTGGCGAAGTTTTCACTCGCATCGCATCGCACTTCTCATTAAAAACGGGTATTCTACCTATGCCTAACCACACCCTGCATATTTTGCGGCCTCTACGTTTTGCCGGTCTCATGTTGCTCCTTGGATCAGTTGCAACGGCATCTGCTCAAACGGTGAAAGAGCGTATGAAGAAAGACCCTAACTTTCTGATTTACCCGGTGACTTTCGCTGTCACAGCCACGACGCCCCCAGTGATTCGAACGCAGCAAGTTGGGACTCCAAAAGGATCGCCGAAGATTGATAATGTCCCGGACGCATGGATTAGAGCAGCGAAGAAGAAGATTCAGGAACATGCTCCAGAGCCTCAGATGAAAGATGGGAAGCCGATCGAGATCTTCACGTATTTCTTTTACGTTCCAGACCATCCCAAGGTCGTGGTCACTGACTTGGACAAGCCGCTCGACAAGCAACCATGAGATATAACCCATATGCAAGCTTGCCGCTACCCTGAGCTGCCCCCGGCGTGTGAAATCATTCGGCGCAAGTCAGAATGATCGATTCCATTACCACAAACGCCGTCAATGATCATAAGCCGCTTACGATGCACCCTTGGCTACCGCTTCTTTAACTAGGGCAAATTCTTCGGACTGCGGAAATGCTAGGAAGCACCGGTAGCTCAGGCGATTATTGCTCGGCATAAATCCTATTATGCAGGCTCGTTGGTCATGCCAAGGGCAATTTTTTAGGAGGTCTCCGACCGTTTACTTGCAGCAAGATTTTTATTTCTCGTTTCAGTCTGTAACATTTGACCGGTTGCGCTCGGGTGTTCTCAGAAGTCTCGTGGCGAAGATGCCCACGCCGAAACCGCGTAAAAGACTTCGTCCACGCGGTTTTTTTGCCGGCGCGGCTGCCGCGGTAAAAGCAGAGCGGGCAGGAGAAATGGGTCAGTCCTCACCTTTTGCACTTTGGTTCGTTGACTATTTTCGGCTACAAACGCGTTTGTCCCTGATTCGGAAGAACGCCAGAGAATGAAGAAACGAAAAACTCCCGCGCCGTTGACGGAAAAAAAAACGCCAGCCGTCAGGCCTTCAGGACCGAGCAAACGGCTCGGTGTATCCTCTATCGAACAGACAAAAGCCGCGGCGTCCTGCGAGCCTGAAGTGCGGCGAGCGATTCCGTTCGACCATGTGACCACGAACGAGGTCGTCGCGCCAGTTTTCGCTCAACCTGTTCTTCATGGGTCGATGCAATCGCCCCCAGTTTCGCGTGGCCACAGCCTCTGTTTTCAGGAACGCCTTTTAAAAATGACGCTTCCTTTTGGAATTCTGGTGGTGGTGCTACTTGCCGGTTGCGGAGAAGAAAAAAAGGCAGTCGAGCTGCCGCCCCCGGTGGTCACCGTGACCGCAGCCGAACAGCGTGAGGTGAAAGATTGGGATGAATACACGGGTCGCCTCGCGCCCATGGGCACGGTTGAGGTTCGCCCGAAAGTCAGCGGCTATCTCACTGAAGTGAAGTTCGACGACGGCGATATGGTCAAGAAGGGACAGGTGTTGTTCGTAATCGATCCCCGCCCCTATCAGGCGGACCAGGATCGCGCCCAGGGCGAATACGACCAGGCCGACGCTTCCCTGAAACTCGCGACCGCGGATTACGATCGGGCCAAACAGCTTCGCGAAAAAGGAGCGACATCCGCCGGAGACTTTGACAAAAGCAGCGCCTCCTTCCTGAAGGCGCAAGGCGCGCTTCTGACGGCTCGCGCCGCGTTGGAAAGTGCCAGACTTAACCTGGAATTTTGCAGGATCACTTCGCCGATCGATGGCCACGCGAGTCTCGCCAATATCACCGTGGGTAACCTGGTTTCTCCTCAGACTGAAAAACCGCTGACCACGATCGTCTCGATGAACCCGGTCTATGCCTATGCGGACGTGGATGAGCGTTCTCTGCTGCGCTACGTCCGTTTTTACTACGCTTTCAAAAAAGTCCTTCCCGGTGACGAGGACAAAGTGAAGGTGCCGATTCAGCTTTCGTTGCAGGACGAGAAGGATTTTTCCCACACCGGTTATATCGACTTTTTGGACAATAGAGTGGATCCAGAGACGGGCACGATTCGTATTCGCGGCGTATTTGATTTCGAGAACGGCCTACTCGGGCCGGGGCTTTTCGTTCGCCTGCGCATCCCGGCTGGCGCTCCCTACCAGGCCGTGCTTGTGCCGCAGCGCTCGGTGACCAGCACGCAGGGGGAGAAATTTGTTGTGGTTATCGGCAATGACAACATAGCAGCCTTCCGGCCCGTGGAACTCGGCACACTCAATGCCGGCATGCAGGTGATCCGCAACGGCCTGACCGCCGGCGAACGAGTGGTCGTGGACGGTCTGCTGAAAGTGCGTCCCGGTGAGAAAGTTGATCCCAAAACAGTTCCGATTGAGGACCAGGCGGCGAAACCAAACAGCGCGCAGTGAACATCAGCCACTTTTTCATTGATCGGCCGATCTTCGCGACTGTGCTCTCGATTGTCATCGTACTTGTTGGTGGCATCGCGTTGATGACTCTGCCGGTGTCCCAGTACCCTGACATCGTGCCGCCGACGGTAAATGTGTCGGCAAGTTATCCCGGGGCTAACGCGCAAACCGTAGCGGAGGCTATCGGCGCGCCGATCGAGCAACAGGTCAATGGCGTGGAGAAGATGCTCTACATGTCGTCGCAATCCTCAAGCGACGGTTCTTATTCGCTCACGATCACTTTTGCGCTCGGTACGAACCTCGACACCGCCCAGGTGCTCGTGCAAAACCGAGTAAACCTTGCGCTGCCAGTGCTGCCCGAAGAGGTGCGGCGCACAGGCGTCACGGTGAACAAACAGTCGCCGTCGATGATCCTGTTTGTGAACCTCGTCTCACCCGACAACAGCCGCGACGAACTCTATCTCGGAAATTATGCCCTGCTCCAGGTCAAAGATCGTATTGCGCGGATCAATGGCGTCGGGAGCACCAGCCTGTTCGGCTACGAATATTCGATGCGCGTATGGCTGGACCCTAACAGGCTCGCCTCTCTCGGCCTGACGGGGACCGACGTAGTCCAAGCGATCCAGGAACAGAACAAGCAGGTAGCGGCGGGTATCGTCGGCCAGCCGCCGACGCCGACAGGAACGGAATTTCAATATGTCGTTAGTGCGCAGGGCCGGTTGATTGATCCCGTCGAGTTCTCCGGCATCGTCGTCAAGCGCGGGGCGGGTGGCGAAATCGTGAGGCTGCGCGATATCGGCGGAGTCGAAGTTGGGGCCAAGAGCTATGCGGTGACAAGCACGCTGGACGGTCGCCCCTCCGCGTCGATTGGCATTTACCAACTCCCTGGTAGCAACGCCATCAACACAGCGAAAACCATCCGCAAGACGATGGAAGAGTTAAAGAAAAACTTCCCACCCGGCGTGGATTACAAAATCGTCTATGACACGACGGTCTTCGTGCAGGAGTCGATCCACGCCGTAGGGCGCACGCTCCTCGAGGCGGTTCTACTGGTAACCCTGGTCGTGCTCCTTTTCCTCCAAAGTTGGCGCGCGACGATTATCCCGCTCGCCGCCGTGCTTGTCTCGCTCATCGGCACCTTTGCTGCCATGGCGATCTTTGGATTTTCGCTGAACACGATCTCCCTCTTCGGGCTTGTGCTTGCCATCGGGATCGTGGTGGACGACGCCATCGTGGTCGTCGAGGCCATCGAGCTTAAGCTGAGCCGCGGCCTGTCACCACGCGATGCCGCGCGGCAGACGATGACCGAGGTCGGTGGCGCAGTCATCGCGGTGGCGCTTGTGCTCGCCGCCGTCTTCATTCCTACGGCGTTCATTAGCGGCATCACCGGCCAATTTTTCCGGCAATTCGCGTTAACGATTGCTGTTTCGACTGCCATTTCCGCTTTCAATTCGTTGACCCTGAGCCCTGCTCTTGGCGTGCTTCTCCTGCGCAGTCACGGCGCGTCAAGGGATGTTTTGACCAAAGTCCTCGACGTGACGCTCGGCTGGCTCTTTCGCGGGTTTAACGCTGTCTTTGGGGAAAG
>JADMIO011525550.1_pt1 | contig 10206 bp, 7 predicted proteins | sample 8958161 | NCBI WGS metagenome assembly JADMIO01 (sample SAMN16585339, study PRJNA669376) | soil metagenome | isolation source: Crop rotation soil | place: USA: Cullars Rotation, Alabama | collected 2011
GCTCGTGATACTCGTAGCCTGCATTGAACAATTCCGGCAGGACGATCAACTGTGCGCCCTGTGATGCCGCGTCGTTGACCAAGTTTGCCGCACGTTCGAGGCGCTCTGTCGTCGGCGCGGGCGTGGCGTCCATCTGTACCGTTGCGAGTTTCAGTTTACGAGACATGATGTTTTACCCTTCGTAAATTGGGATTTCTTGAAGCGAGATTTCGGCAACATAACTTATGAAGCCATAGGTTAAAGCGATTTCTCGTGCGGCTTCTGCTGTTTCTCTGTCGTCGGGTTCAGCATAATCCAATGCTAACACGACCAAACCTGTTTCAGTGTGAAGTTGAACAAGTTGATCGATGACTTCTTGATTATCTTCTGGCGAAATCTGTTCATAGGTTTCATCGTCAAAATCGTAGCTGGTCGATAAATCTTCGAACATCACACCGTCAATCGAGTCAACTGTGTCATCAAGTACACCAAACCCGCGATTTTGCACGAGAATGGCATCAGGGAAGTTTTCCCGCAGTCGAGCGATCAATTCAATCATGCCGGATTCGGTGTCAGGGAATAAATCGACGGTATCCACCGTATCCAGAAAAATCCCGGCAAAGCCCCGCGCCAGATATTCGCCTACAATTTCAATCATCAAATCCTGCCAACCTGTCTCATTAGCGTTGACATAATACGAGTCCCAATTGGGATTATGACCCAAAATCCAATCGGTAGAGACACGCCCGTCGTTGTACCAATCCCTATATGGTTCGACTTCGCCAATGCTCAAGTAAGCTATGGTTTGTGTTCCGCTGTTGGTCAACGTGAGCAACTCGTCATCGGATAAGGTATCGGGTTGGATAATGGCTGCATCGAACTGCGCAAGATCATCTGCGCGTCCTTCACCATAATAGACGATGTAATCGTCAATTTGCCCAAACTTTTCGCGCGCGGTGAAAGGCTGTTCTGTCACTTCTTGGGCATAAAGCGAAGATATTGGGGTCATTAATCCAGAAATCAACACCCATAAAACCAGTCGTGTTACTCTACCCATAAATGCCAACTTTCTCATGCGCTTCGTAATTGTAAATTATAACTAACAATTGCCTGAGAATAGCCCCACGTTCGGCACAAGTGCGCTACAATAGGGAATGGGTTGAAAATATCATATCCTGAACCTGATGATTGCTATACTCTAACGAAGTATTGATATGCGGGATATATACTTTCGCTGCAACCTATTGATATAATGGCAATATCATGCGCGTTTACATCAAACAGTCATTGTAAGTTCAAGCGCCTGTTTTATGACGGGCGACGGAGGCAGAAACCGTGGCGAACAAAATGGAGCGCTTTACGCAGCGCGCGCGGCGTGTCTTAAGCCTCGCGCAGGAAGAAGCCGAACGGTTGCAACACAACTACATCGGCACCGAGCATTTGCTCCTAGGCTTAATGCGCGAAGAAGGTGGCGTCGCGGGACGTGTGCTGCGTGATCTAGGATTAGAGCAGCGCCGGGTAGAAGAACTGGTTGAACGAATGACCCGCGCCTCTCCCCGCACAAGTAACACTCAATTAGACTTGTCCCCCGGTACGAAAAAAGTTCTGGAATTGGCGGTAGATGAAGCCCGCCGTATGGGACACCACTACATAGGGACTGAACATCTCTTGCTTGGGTTGGTACGTCAAACCGAAGGCGTCGCCATCGACGTGTTGAAGCGTCTTGGAATTAGCCCCGAGGAAATTCGCCGTCAAACGCGGCGCGTTTTACAGGAGAGTCCCGTACAACCGCAAAATCCTGAAAAAGAGAATACTAACGTGCGCCCTCGTCCACAACAAGGCAAGACACCTCTTGTCGATCAGCTCGCTACCGATCTTACCGCTTTAGCGCAAGAAGGAAAGCTCGATCCAGTGGTCGGGCGTGAAACAGAAATCGAGCGCGTCATCCAAGTCCTTAGCCGCCGCCGCAAGAATAACCCGGCGCTAATTGGCGAACCGGGCGTCGGTAAAACGGCGATTGTCGAAGGGTTAGCGCAGCGCATTGTCGCAGGCGATACCCCGAAGCCGCTGCTGAATAAGCGCGTGCTGCAACTCGACGTAGGCTCGCTGGTGGCTGGCACTATGTATCGTGGTCAGTTCGAGGAACGCCTCAAGCGCGTCATTGAAGAACTCAAATCCTCGGACAGCATCCTGTTCATTGACGAAGTTCACATGCTTGTCGGTGCAGGTTCAGCAGGCAGCAGCGTAGATGCCGCCAACATTCTGAAACCCGCCCTGTCACGCGGCGAACTGCAATGCATTGGTGCAACCACACTTGATGAATATCGTAAGCACATTGAAAGCGACGCCGCACTTGAACGCCGCTTCCAGCAAATTTTGGTCGATGAACCGACGATTGAAGAAACCATCGAAATCTTGCAGGGCATCAAGACCGCCTATCAAGACCATCACAACGTCGAAATCACCGACGAGTCGATTGAAGCCGCCGCAAATCTCTCTGCCCGTTATGTCCCTGACCGCTTCCTGCCTGACAAGGCAATCGACCTGATCGACGAAGCGTCTGCCCGTTTACGCATGTACAAGAGTCCAGAAGCCGCACAGGTTCGTCGTAATGAGACGGAACTGCGCGAACTGGAAGAAGAACTGCGTGAACTGGAAGAAGAAAAAGGCTCGGCAGAAGACCTTGAGCGCGTCCGTATCCAGCGCGACAGCCTGAGCGAAACCCTTGCTGAACTGAAGGCGAATTGGAATGAAGAAACCAATCAGCCGCGTTTGGTGGCGGAAGACATCGCGGAAGTTGTTGCGATGTGGACAGGCATTCCTGTGATGCGTATCGCGGGCGAAGAAAGCTCCCGCTTGATGGAGATGGAAGGTGCGTTACACAAACGCATCATTGGTCAGCATGAAGCGATTGAGGCGATCAGCAAGGCAGTACGCCGCGCCCGTGCCGGTCTGAAAGACCCACGCCGCCCGATTGGTTCGTTCATGTTCCTTGGACCGACGGGTGTCGGCAAGACGGAACTGACGAAAGCGCTGGCTGAATTCCTTTTCGGTAGTGAAGATGCGCTCGTTCAATTGGATATGAGCGAATTCATGGAACGTCACAGCGTCGCTCGTCTCGTCGGCGCGCCTCCGGGCTACGTCGGCTATGAAGATGCAGGACAGTTGACCGAAGCGATTCGCCGTCGCCCGTACAGCATCGTCGTCTTTGATGAAGTTGAAAAAGCACATCCTGACGCCTTCAACATGCTGCTGCAAGTGATGGAAGAAGGAACGCTGACCGATGCGCGCGGACGCCGTGTCGATTTCCGCAACTCGATCATCGTCATGACCAGCAACATTGGCGCAGACACGATCAAGCGCGGTACACAGTTGGGCTTCAACATCCCACGCAGTGAAGAACTTTCTGAAAAACAAGAATACGACGAGATGAAAAAGGCGGTGACGGAACAACTTCGCCGTGCCTTCCGTCCCGAATTCTTGAACCGTGTCGATGCAACTGTCGTTTTCCGTGCGCTGACCCGTGAAGAAATCAAGCAGATTGTGGAAATTGAATTCAACAAAGTACGCGAACGCTTGATTGAACACGCGATCACGCTGGATGTCACCGACGAAGCACGCGGTTGGATTGCCGATAAGGGTTACGACCCCGAATACGGCGCTCGTCCACTGCGCCGCCTCATCCAAAATGAGGTGGAAGACACCCTGTCTGATGGCATTCTCTCCGGTAAGTTCCGTCTCGGCAGTATGGTGCGGTTGACGACTGACGCCGACAATAATCTGCTGTTAGAGCCTATCGAAGACGAACAGCCTGTCGAACCTGAACCGCAAGCCTAAGAGCGGTCAACAGACAGCGATTAGCTTTTAGCAAATGCAAAACGAAAGAGCGTACTCGAAATGGGTACGCTCTTTTTCATTATGCCGATTTCTTGAAAGGCGCTATGCTCTGGCTTCTAAAATATTTTTGGGAAGGTATCTGATGTTCAAGCGTGTTCTATATCTCGTTGTTGTTTGCCTTGTTTTTACGTCTACGCATCTTTTTGCACAAGAAAATTCTACGTGGAGCGTGAGTTCACCTGATGGGGCGCTCAATATCACGGTCACGCAAAATAGCGATGGCTCGCTGACGTACACCGTGAGCCATGAATCTGTCGAGGTCATTCATCCGTCAAAGTTGGGAATCGTGCGCGATGATACTGCTTTTGCCGATGGCTTGGTGTTCGATTCGGCTGAAGCAGAAGTCACGATTGACGAAACCTATGAGATGTTGATTGGCAAGCAGCGTGTCTTGCGGAACGATGCTCATGAACTGACGCTCAACTTTCATAATGCCGACGACGCCCAATTGCAAATTATCCTGCGCGCGTATGATGATGGTGTGGCGTTCCGCTATCGCTTCTCAGAAGATGACGCGACCCCGCACACCGTTACACAAGAATTGACGACCTTCAAAGTGTCAACAGACGGGCAGATGTGGATTGAGCCTTATGATCGCGCGCGCGACTATTTACCTGCTTATGAGCGTTACTACACCAACCGTGCAACTGTGGGTATTCGCGCGAGTTTTATTCAAGGGGCGGGTTGGGCGTTTCCCGCGTTGTTTCATGCGGATGAACACTGGATTCTGTTGACTGAAGCTGATCTCGACGGCAGCTACTTCGGCGCGCATCTCGGCGCTGAACCTGAAGATGGCGAATATGAAATTGCGATGCCACGAGAGGGCGAGGCGCTGGGTGTTGGCAGCGTTGAGCCAACTTCGACTCTGCCTTGGATAGCCCCTTGGCGTGTGATTATGGTGGGCGACACGCCGGAAACTATCGTGGAATCGAGCCTCGTTTATCATCTGAGCGCGCCAAGCCGCATCGAGGACACAAGCTGGATTCATCCCGGACGAGTGTCGTGGAGTTGGTGGTCAGATCATGACAGCAGCCGCGATTATGACAGCCTCACACAGTTTGTTGATCTGGCGGCGGAGATGGGTTGGGAATACTCACTGGTGGATGCGAACTGGAATATCATGCACGGCGGCGACCTTGAACAGCTTGTGGCTTATGCTGCCGAACGGGGAGTTGGCTTGTTGGTGTGGTACAACTCTGCCGGTCCCCATAACACCGTGACCGAGCAGCCGCGTGACTTGATGTTTGATCGTGACATCCGACGCGCGGAGTTTGCGCGTTTGGAAGGGCTTGGCGTGCGCGGGGTGAAGGTCGATTTCTTCCAGAGTGACAAGCCCGACATCATCCGACTGTATCTCGACATCCTTCAGGACGCGGCGGATTATCACCTGATGGTGGATTTTCACGGCAGCACCATCCCACGCGGCTGGTCACGAACGTATCCCAATCTGATGACGATGGAGGGCGTGCGCGGCGCGGAATCCTACACTTTTGACCCGACCTATTCAGACAACGCGCCTCTCCAGAATACGATTCTGCCGTTCACACGCAACGTCATTGGTCCAATGGACTATAGCCTGTTACGTTCACTGATGAACTTGTGCCGCACCTGACAACGAACGCGCACGAACTGGCGCTGTCGATTATTTTTGAGTCGGGACTAACGCATTTCGCGGACAGCGTGGAAGCCTATGAAAGTTTGCCTGATGAAGTGCGCGACTTTTTACGCGATATTCCTGTCGTTTGGGATGAAACACAATATATTGCGGGCGAACCGGGCGATTTTATCGTTCTGGCGCGGCGAATCGGGTACAGGTGGTTTGTTGCGGGGATTAATGGGCAAGATGAAGCACGCGATATTACGCTTGATTTATCATCTCTGACATCTATTTACAGAACGAGGATCATTGAGGATGGCGTTGATCGTTTGAGTTTTAATACACGTATGATCGATGAAATGAACAGCTCAATGCAGCTCACGATGCAGCCCTATGGCGGCTTCGTGATATATTCCATCCCCACTGAGCCTGCCCAAGGGGACGGATAAAAGGGACAAGCAGGAGCGCGTTTTTGAGGCAACGCATTTAGCATTATAAAAAAGAGCGTACCGAGTGGGTACGCTCTTTTGTTTTGTCAGACGAGCGATTGCAGGGTGTCTAGCAGTTGCTCTAAATCGGCATTGGATGTGCCGCTCAGGGTTATATATTGCTGATAACCCTCGATTCCTTCATCCCACAAGCCAAGTTCCAGATAGATGTTGGCGATTTGACGTTGAAGCTCAGCGTCATCGGGGTTCTCGGCAAGTTGATCTTCCAGATGGGCAAGATTATCTTCTCGCGCTTGGGTGACACGATAACCGCCGCCATAGGCATAATAATTGACCGCGAAATCGTAGTAGGTGTCGAAAGCATTCTGATAATCTTGCTCAGCACTTTCATAGTCTTCAAGGTAAAGATAGATATTCGCGCGCGTCAAAAAGGCGACGGTATGAAAGTCTGCGAAGCTATTGTCATTGGCATCTATTCGAGTGATGTAGAAATTGATGTAATCCAGCGCGGTATGGTAATCGCCCACCGCAATGAAGACTTGTGGTGCATAGAGCGTCACCGCAGAATCGAAGCGATCACTGATGTTGTCGGTTTCTTCATAAGCGGCAATGGCTTCGTCGTATCGTCCTAAGTGAGCATAGCCCGCCGCAAGATTGTACCAGGCATAGACATTGTAGGGGTTGAGACGGGTGGCATTTTTAAGGTCAATGACTGCTGAGTCAAAATCCCCGATGCGTTCATAAAATGCGCCGCGCTCTGCTACAGGATCATCATTTAAGGGGTCAATTTCTATCGCGTGAGCATAATCGGCAAGCGCTGCCTCTGCATCGCCTGTATCGCTGTAGTAATTGGCGCGTCTGATCAGACAGTTTATGCACGCGCTATCGGTTCTGATGGCTGCGTTGAAGTTCTCTAAGGCTTGGTCATATTCTCCCATGTCGTAATAAGCGCCGCCTAGATTTCGAAAGGAAATGGCGAGGTCGGGATCATGTTCTAATGCCTGTGAATAGTAAGCGATGGCTTGATCGTATTGACCGAGTCGTTGATAGATTATTCCTGCGTTGTTGTACGCGAGACCCCAATCAGGCGCGCGATCAACATTCTCCAGATAATACTGGAGGCTCATTTCATCGCTTTCTATCGCTTCGGAGACCGAAACCATACGGTTATAACTGTTGGGAAAACTGCGCCCGATGCCTATTCCGTTCAGCACATCATCTAAGGCAATGTCAGATTGTCCCATTGAATCATAGGCGATGCCACGAAATTCGAAGGCGCGCGCTCTGAGCGGGTCAACTTCTTCCGGCGCGCCGTCAATGACATACTGGTATTCGGCAACGGCTGAATCAAAATCTCTGAGGGAATAACTTGCAGTCCCAAGATTGAGGTGAGCCTGCATGTCGTCAGGATTGGCTTGGAGGGCAGCGTTCGCGTCATCAATCAACTGCTGCATTGCCTCATCCGAGTAAAGGACTAAACCTTCCTCGCCTTTTACCCAACCATATGCGCCTTTTTCCAGATAAACCCATCTATCCTCAGCGTCGTCGGTTACAGCGACGATATGGGTACGCCAACCCGCAATCACCTCACTCACAACGGTGCTGTTCATATCGGGTGATGCATAGACGAGTATTGCGGGGTCGGTCACTAACACCCAATCCCCTTCTGAAAATTGAGCATTATTTTGAGCATGAGCAATACTCACACTCAACAAAAGTAACATACTGAACAAGACGATTTTACGAATATGTGTCATGGTTTGTTTATCCTTTATTCAAATAGGTTTGCCACGCACTGCCCATGCCCTAGCGATCAGGGAAATGCTGCCATCAGATTCAATAGGGAGCGTTGAACGGATGCGTTCGCGCAGCGCCGTCCGACCCGATTCGTCTAACGAGGTCACATAGCTTGGAGCAGGTCCTTGTCCACCTAAAAAGGGCTGCCAGTAATCATCGAAATCTTTGAACTCCGTGCGAACATCAATGGCTTGAACTTCAACGTCCTTCATCTCGGCAGCACGAAAGAGGTGCTTCAGGGGATCGGGCTTGCATAGTGGGAAACGGCGTCCTTCATCTAAATTCAGGGCAGCAGGGTCTAAAGCGCCTGCGGCATCCCAAAAGTGACGCATCAATTCCATTTTGTCGGCGTAATCCCACAGATAAACAGCGACCACGCCACCTGATCTGGCAGCCCGTTTCATCTCGCTGACGGCTAACGCGGCATCAGGCACAAAGTTGAGCATTAAGCCAGAGACGACGGCATCATAAGCCCCTGATTCAACAGGCAGGTTTTTTGCATCGCCCACTTCAAAGCTGGCGCGGTCATCAGGGGTTTGCGCGTGTGCATATTGGACATACTCGTCCGAACGATCTATCCCCTTCACGGTGAAGGGCGTTGCATAGCGGAGAATCGTCTGTGAAAGCGCCCCTGTGCCACAGCCAACATCAAGCCATTTACTATCTGGCGGCACGGCAAGCCAATCTAGGAAAGCGCGCGCGACTAAGCGACTCCAACGTCCGACGTAAGGTTCATAACTATCGCCGCTTGACCAATCGGTTTTGGGATTCGGTGTCTCGCTCATAGTGTCCTCGTACTGATTAGGATTCGGGAGTGACTGTAGAAGCGAACAGATAGGATAGGAGAGGTTGTTTTGGGGCGCACGTCGCGCCCCGCTCTACATCAAAAGGGATTAGCTGCGTTTTCCCATATCATCCTGATATTTTTTCAGCGCATCCCAATCGCCGCGTGCTGCGAAGGCGGCTTGTTCTGCCCATGTGGCAACGGTAGGGGCGAGGCGTAAGCCGCCTTTCCTCAGGATGTCGCGCAGTTCTTCTTCAGGTGTCGTCGCCAAGCGTGAGAAGGTGCTGATTCCCTCGCCTACGAGCAGTGCCGCGATTTTCGGTCCGATGCCTTCGATACGCTGCAAATCATCCTGATTCAACGAGCCTTCTGCTGCAAGTTCGACGGGCGTGATTTCAATCGTTTCTTCGGTGCTGTTGCGCGGGTCGAATTCACTCGGCGCGGCTTTAACTTCCATCATCTGTGTCGCGGGAGAAGGGATGTCAATGAGCGGTGTGTCGATGTGCATTGCGCCGGGTTCGACAGAGGCTTCAATAGTGGATAGGGGCGTGGCGGGTTTCTCATCCGCCATCTTCTCGATTTCTGGCGGCAGAGGATTTTCGCTGGCTTCCACTTCTACCGTGCTTTTCATTTCGTTTGTAGAGACTTCGGTAGAAGGTTTCTTTGCTGCCATTTCGCGCGTGCTGGTCGGTGGCAGCATCGAGCGTGAGATTTTGCGCGTGATCGCAGTCGTCTCTGGTTTTTCAGCCGCCATTTGTTCAGCGGTCAAAGGTGTGGCGGGTTTTTGCTTTTCCGCGCGTATTTTGGCTTTCGCCAGCGCTTCGTCTATCGCTTTGTCATCCAAGCGTTCTGTCGTCTGCGGCGTGATAGGCTTCTGGATAGCGATTTCTTCCGCACTTAATCCGGCTGTGGGCACAATCGGCTTTTCGGGACGTGATGGCAGAGTCTCGTCTTTGTCGCGCTGGGCGTGTAAGGCTTCGGCTCTACGAACTGCTTCGTCTATGCGGCTTTCGTCAAAGTTGGTCGTCACATGTGGCGTAGATGGCTTTTGAATTGCCATCTCCTCCGCGCTCAACCCTAAATCTGCATCCACCGAAGGAATGAGTTCTGTGGTGTTCAACGGTTTGGGCAGTTCCACCGCGTCTGCAATCACGACTTCTTTAACTGCACTGGGCGTATCGGATGCTACTGTGTGGTTGGTCTGTGCTTGGTCGGCGTTTTCTGTCGAATCGCCTACGAAGCGCTCACTCAGCCAGCCCCACAGCGCAGCGCCTCCGCCCACGATAAACAACAGCACCGGCAGCCACCAATTAGCGGACGACCCGGGTTTCGCAATATTATCAAGCGCTAGAAAGACCGATGCCACTAAGCAAACAATGGCTACGAGCGGTAAAACAGAACGTTCGGACATCGTTTTGCCCCTTGATCTATTTCGTGTCTTTATATACAAATTATCGCATACATTACGTTAATTTGTCACATTCCCCCGTACAACTTCAAGTAAAAAACTAATGAAAGTCGAGCGCTAGAAGAATTCTCACACATTGTCAGCGAGTTTGGCGGGCTTCCCCAAACCACATCTCCACCCCCGCAGACCTAAACGGCGCTATAATCCGCGTTCGCTGATCTATTGGACAGCCTTTAAATATACTTAGGAGCGATAACCATGAAGAAGATGAATCCTTTTGTGGCATTTGTGGCGG
>JADMIO010812978.1_pt1 | contig 10204 bp, 5 predicted proteins | sample 8958161 | NCBI WGS metagenome assembly JADMIO01 (sample SAMN16585339, study PRJNA669376) | soil metagenome | isolation source: Crop rotation soil | place: USA: Cullars Rotation, Alabama | collected 2011
GCGACGATCTGCGCGAGCGCCCGCTGCCCGGCGAGGCCGAGGCGGCCGCCCGCAGCTGGCCCGTCGTGGAGGCGGCGCTGGCCGAGCGCTCGCCGTCCGCCCGTCGCAATCGCATGCCCGTGCGACTGGCTCTCGTGTTCGCGCTTCTCTCGATCGGCCTGGCCACGGCGCTGTCACCGGCGGGCGCGTGGATCGGCGACCGCTTCAGCGAGGACCGCCCGGCGCCGAGGCCTGCCTTCGCCGCGCTGCCGCGAGGCGGCTCCGTCCTGGCGATCTCGCAACGCGGCGCCTATGCGATCCGGCCGGACGGCAGCTCCCGGCAGCTCGGCGCCTTCACCGAGGCGGGCTGGTCGCCGCACGGCATCCACGTTGTGGGAGTCGAGGGCCACAGGCTGGTCGCGGTCGACGCAGCCGGCACGGTGAAGTGGACGCTGACGGGCCGGCGCGCCCTGCACCACCCCGCCTGGAGCACCGCGAACGGCTTCGCGGTCGCCTACCTCGAAGGCCGCTCGCTGAAGGTCGTGGCCGGGAACGGCGATCCGACCACGGACCGCGTGGTCCGCCGCGACGCGGCCGCGGTCACCCCGGCCTGGCGCCCGCACAGCGACACGGTGGTCACATACGCGACCCGTGCCGGCGCGATCGCGACGGTGGATGTCGCGACGGGCCAAACGCTGTGGCGCGCCGCGCCCGCGACCGCCGCCCCGCGCTCGCTGGCCTGGACGCGCCGCGGGAATCACCTCGTCGCACTCTCGTCACACACGGTCACGGTCCTGGACCGCACCGGTCACGTTCGCCGCACGATTCCCCTGCCCGGCGTGGCACGCGAGCTCGCCCTTCACCCATCCGGACGGAGGGCAGCGGTTGTGATCGGCAACCGGGTGATCGAGATCGGCCTGCAGGGGTCAGGGCAGCGGCAGCTCTTCCAGGGCAGCGTCGACGGCATCGCGTGGTCCCAGAACGGCCGCCGTCTCCTGATCGGCTGGCGCGGGGCCGACCAATGGCTGCTGCTCGGACCCCGCGGCCGCATCCGCGCGCTCCACGAAGTGAGCCGCGAGCTCGGCCCCGCGGGCGGCTTCCCGCGCGTGGCCGCCTGGTGCTGCGGGGGCTAGCGCGGGACCTGCTTCGGGCCCTCGACCACCTGCTGGAAGGTCGGGCGGTTGATCCAGTGGATCAGCGGCTGGTTGATCGCGCCGACCGGGCGCTGGCGGACCGCGTCGTAGCACCACTGGTTCGAGGGCATCTCGTAGTCCTCGCAGGTCTCGTCTTTGTAGAACTGGAGCGGGTCCTGGTTCAGGGCGCGCTTCAGTGACGCGCGCAGCCGCGACTGGCACTTCCGCCCGGTCCCCTGGCGGTGCTGAGAGCCGCCGCAGAACTTCCGCGACAGCGGCCCGCGCACCCGCCGGCCGAGCAGCCGGCGCAGGTCCTTCTGCGCGTAGCCGTACCAGCCCATCTGGTACGCCGAGCCGTGGTGCTCGCCGTCGAGATTCGGGTCGTCGTCGAGCGGCTCGAGACTTTGCGCGCGCCGGAACAGCCGCGCGCCCATCGTCGGGCTGAACTCCGCCCGGATCCACTTCGCCCACCAGCGGTCCAGGATCGAGACGGCCTCGGAGTGGTCGTACGTCCCGTCGCGGTTGCGGTCGAGCCGGTGCCCGCCTGAGCGCACCCACGCCCTCAGCACGGCGATCGCGTGGCGCATCCGCGGGTTGCGCGGGTGGCCGAGCATCCGCAGCGCGTACGGCAGCACCTTCGTCGCGCGGAGATCGACGGTGCCGGCGCTCTCCATCGCGTCGATCAGCTGCGTGATCGACATCTTCCGGGAGCCGCGGGTGCCCTTCTTGATGCGGTCGGCCAGCGACTGCGACCGGTAGATCGACCCGTATCCGAAGTTGTCGTCCGCCGCCCGGTAGCCGCGTGCCTGCTTGTTGTTCCAGTTGGCGAGGTAGGCCTGGTCCACCACCTGTGGATGCGTCGACGCCGGGTAGTACTTCGCCATCGCGAGGTTCGGATCCCAGTTCTTCCACTCGAACCGCGAGCTCACGGGGAAGTTGGTGCTCGTGTGCGCCGGACGGACCGGGTTGTTGCCCGAGTTGAAGTACGCGATGTGCGAGTGGTCGATGTAGAACCAGTTGAAGGTGAAGCCGATCTTCGCGGCGGCGCGCTTGAAGTCGGCGGGGCTCTTGATGGCGTTCGGGTCGTTGAGGGCGACGAACCCGAGCGCGGAGTCGGCCTCGTGGTTGTAGGTCACTCGGAGCTGCGTGAACGCGACGGGCTTGCCGTGCACCCTCCCGCGTGCGGTGATGAGCCCGAGGTTGGTGCGCTCGGCGTGCAGCGTCTCCGAGCCGGGCGGCGTGTCGTCGGCCGCGCTCGGCGTCCAGCTGTTCGTCTTCTCCATCACGTCGACCGGCAGGCACTGGCCGTGGAAGCGGTAGTGCATCGAGCTCGTGGTCGGCTTCGAGCCGTCCGTCTGGCACAGCGGCACGGCGTACGTGTCGATGATGTCCTGGCCGGCCGAGGTGGCGCTCCACGCGTAGTCGCGTCCGTGACCGAGCAGCACGTAGAGGCTGATGCCGGCGAACGTCGCGCCGCGGGCGTCGATGCCGGGTCCGTGCACGTCGACGTCGAGCAGGAGCTGCGGCGCGTAGTACGCGGTCTGCGGTCCGAAGACTGCGATCGGCCGGCCCGTCTTCGACTCGCGCCCCGACACGAGCAGCGCGTTCGACATCGCGCCGGGGAACCCGCCGAGCACCCCGCTCGCGCCGGCTGAGACCGGGTTCGCCGAGTCCGAGACCTTGGTCCGCTTCACCGACCCCCGGTCCGGCATGGCGACGCCGCCGCGGCGGAGCTTCCGGGGTTCCGCGCGATACGGGAAGCGCCTGCCGAAGACGGTCTCGGGTGCCTCCGGGTCCTCGGCCGAGCGCAGGTCTGCCCAGACGCGCTTGCCTCCGCGCTTGCCGAAGCGCTTCTGCGCCTGCTGGAGCAGCAGTGCGGAGTCGAGCTCACGCCCGCCGCCCTTGCCGAAGATCCCGCCGATCAGGCTGGCGGTGGCGATCACGTCGGTGACCTTCCAGTCCGCCGGCTCCGGCTTGCCGATCGCGGCGTACTCGCTCGGCATCTTGAGCGGGTTGATGCGCGCTTCGTTGATGTAGGCGTTGATGCCGGCCACGTAGTTCGTGACGTCCTGCTGGAGCATGGCGCCGGCGGCGCCGTAGACGTCGTCTCCGAGGTCGAACTGGCGCTGGAGGTCCTCCTCGCGGTACGGCGCCAGCTTCCACTGGGTGTGGTCCTGGGCGCGGTTGCCGGCGCTACCGCCGGCGAACGACGACAGCTCGGCGCGACCCGCGTGCCTGAGCGCGTCCATGACGAAGAGGCGGTCCTCTGCGCCCACGTAGCCGAGCCCGTACATCGTGGCCGCACGCGTCTTGCCGTACACATGAGGCACGCCGAACGCGCTGTCGCGGACGATCGTGACCTGGTCGTTGCCGGGCGGCTGGTAGATCCGCTCTGCGCCGTCCTGCTTCACGCCGAAGGTGGCGTCCTTGAAGTACTTCGGGATGTCGGCCTTCTTGATGCCCGGCGACGCGTACACGAGGTCGCCGTACATCTTCAGCTCGTCGGACGAGTGCTTCGGTCGCGGCGCATTGGGGCACTTCGTCTTGGGCGGCGGGCAGGCGGCGAAGAACGCGGCAAGGTCGGCGGCGTTCGCGAGGCCGTTCGCGCCCGGCGGCAGGATGTTCCAGAACCCGCCACCGTCGCCCGTGCCGTACGGCTGGACGGGCGTGTCGGACGGGAGGCCGGGAAGTCCGGGTAGCTGCGGGAGGCCCGGAAGCTGGGCCGATGCCGGCGTGGCCAGGACCAAGGCGGCCGCGAGCGCTGCGATCGCGACGCAGATTCTCCTCCCCATGGCGGGGCAGAGTACGCCGCGATTCTGTGGCGTGCGCCGGTTGTGCGCAAGCACCGGGCGTGCCCGGTGCGCAACGATGATTTCCTAGGCGAGGACGGGAACGGCGTCCGAGGCGATCGCCTCGATCTCCTCCGAGGCCCGCTCGAACTCCTCGTCGGAGAGCACGGGCGTGCCCTCGAACGGGAGGTCGCGGTACAGCTCGAGCCAGGAGCGGCAGCCGTGGTACTCGGGCCGCACCTTCACGGTCACCGGGCGCGGGATCCGGAAGGTGCGCAGCACCATCACGTGGAGCGGATGGCGGCGCTTCCACGCGAGCCGCTTCTCCGCGTAGTCCGTGGTCCACACGTAGTACGGGGAGAGCGCGTCGATCGCACGCGGGTCCGTGATCAGGTAGCTCGCGGAGACCTCGGCCCAGGCGCGGATCCGCACCCGCTCGGGCTGCGGGATGCCGCCGTCCTGGAGCAGCGCCTTCGCGGGCGGCTCGTCCTCGGGCCACACGCCCTCCTCGAGCGCTCGCGCGAGCTCGGGCACGTGGGACGGGCGGACGAGGTCGTTCCGCTGGTGGTCGAACGTCGGATAGAGGAAGAACCGGTCGTGCTCGATCTCGAAATGCTTGTTCTCCTCACGGATTCCGCCCTTGCGGAGCGTGATGAGCTGCTCGCCCTCGGCGAGCGCGCGGACCGTCACAGCCCATTCCTTGAAAGCGACTGGCATAGGTAAGAAAAAACCTCCAAAGCACCGCGTCGAGGCAATCTGCAACAACGTGGGGCGGGACGCGGGCGGCCCATTCTTACGGACCATCGCCCCCGTTTCAAGGGAAATTCCCGGTTTCGGCTATTCCAAGGCGCGGATTACGGCCGCGAAGTCCTCTTCGCCGTGTCCCTGCTCCGCCGCCTGGGCGAAAAGCGGCTCCACGAGCGACCCGAGCCGCAGCTCCACGCCAAGGGCTCTGGCCTCGTTCAGGCAGTGGCGGACGTCCTTCAGCATGTGCTCGAGCTTGAAGAGCGGGGTGAAGTCGCGGTCGAACATCGGCTTTCCCTTTAGGCCCAGAACGGTCGAGTTCCCGGCGCTGCCGGCGGCGACCGCGAGGAACGCGTCCGGGTCGATGCCGGCCTTCTCGACCGCCAGCACGGACTCCGCCAGCGCCGCCGCGTGCACCGCGCCCATGGTGTTCGTGAGCAGCTTCGCCAGCTGGGCGTGCCCGCGCGGGCCCACATGGACGATCAGCTCGCCCATGGCGTCGAAGAGCGGCTTCGCCCGCTCGAAGTCGGCCTCCTCGCCGCCCACCATGATCGTGAGCGTGCCGGCCTCGGCCTTCGGCCGGGAGCCCGAGACGGGGGCCTCGAGGAAGGCCACGCCGTCGTCGTCGAGGCGCTCGCCGATCGCCTTCGCCGCGGTGGGGGCGATGGTCGACATGTCGATCGCGAGGGCGCCGTCGGCGAGGCCGTGGAGCGCGCCCTGGTCGCCGAGCAGGACCTCCTCGACCTCGGGCGCGTCGGGGACCATCGTGATCACGGCGGTCGCGCCCTCGGCGGCCTCGCGCGGGGACGGGGCTGCGGTTGCGCCCGTGTGCTCCTCCGCGAACCGCTCCGCCTTCTCGCGCGTGCGCGTGTAGACGGCGAGCTCGAAGCCGGCGTTCGCCAGGTTCGCGGCCATCGGGCCGCCCATGATCCCGAGGCCGCAGAAGGCGACCCGCCCTGCGCCGGCACCGGGCGGTGCCCGGTGCGCAGCGGTGTCCTCCTGGTTGTCACTCGCCATATCCGCCTCCTCCCGGGGTCTCGATGCGCAGTCTGTCTCCGGGGTTGAGGGTGCCAGACGCCTTCGCCGGCAGCTCCTTCCCGTTCAGCAGGTTCCTACCAGGCGCGCCGTCCTCGCCGCCGTTCGCGCCCGGCGGGGCGTGCCGGCGGCGCTCGGTGATGAGCGAGTAGCGCATCTCGGCGAGCGCCTCGAGCTCGCGTGCCACTCCGTCGCCGCCCCGGTGTTTCCCGGCCCCGCCCGAGCCGCGCCGGAGCGAGTACTCGACGGCCCGCAACGGGAACTCGAGCTCGAGCGCCTCGACCGGCGTGTTGAGCGTGTTCGACATTGCCACGTGCACGCCGCTCGGCCCGTCCGCGTCCTCGCAGGCGCCCTGGCCGCCGCCGAGCGTCTCGTAGTAGGTGAAGTCGTCGTTGCCGAGCGTGAGGTTGTTCATCGTGCCCTGGCCGAGCGCGTGGCCGAAGGCGGCCAGCACGAGGTCAGCCACCCGCGACGACGTCTCCACGTTCCCGGCTGCCACGGCCGCGGGCGGGCGGGCGTTGAGCAGCGAGCCCTCGGGCGCCTTCACGGTGAGCGGGCGGTACGCGCCCGCGCAGGGCGGGACGTCCGGGTCGGTGAGCACCCGGAGCGCGAAGTAGCAGGCGGACAGCGTCACGGCCAGCGGGCAGTTGAGGTTGCCGTCGTGCTGGTCCGCGGAGCCGGAGAAGTCGAGCTCGATCTCGTCGCCGCTCACTCGAGCCTCCACTTTCACCTGCAGATCCCCGTCTCTGGCCTCGAGCACGTCCTCGGCCCGGTGGGTGCCGTCGCCGAGCTCCTCGATGCGGGCGCGGGTGCGTCGCTCGGCGTAGTCGAGCGTCTCGTTCAGCCCGGCCCGGAACGTGTCGATCCCGAAGCGCTCGATCAGGGCGGCCACGCGGTCGCCGCCTGCCCGGCCGGCCGCGAGCTGGGCGCGGAGGTCGGCCTGGCGCTGGCGCGGGTTGCGCATGCGGCCGGCGAGGTCACGGAGCACGTCGTCCGTCAGGCGGGTCGGCGGGATCACGACGCCCTCGTCCTCGAGCGTGCGCGAGAAGGCGGGCATGCTTCCGGGCTCCTCGGCGCCGACGTCGGCGTGATGCGCCCGGCTCGCGGCGAATCCGGCGAGATCGTCCTCGTGGAAGAGGGGGGTGATGACGGTGATGTCGGGCAGGTGGGTGCCGCCCCGGTACGGGTCGTTGAGGATCCACGACTCGCCCGGCCGCTGCTCCTCGTCCAGCACCGCCGCCACCGCCGAGGGCATCGCTCCGAGGTGTACCGGGATGTGCTCGGCCTGCATGACCATCTGGCCGTCGGGGTCGAAGAGGGCGGTGGATGCATCCCGCCGCTCCTTGATGTTCGCGGAGTGCGCTGAGCGCACCAGCACCGCGCCCATCTCGTCACAAGCCGCGCGCAGGCTGCCGAGCAGCACCTGGAGCGTGATGGGATCGAGGCGCTGTGTCCGAGGTCGCCGCGAAGCCGGCGACGGAGGATCCGCATCCGGCCGCTGCATCACCACCAGGTCGTCCCCGGCGCGAGCGCGCCAGCCCTCCGGGATGACGAGCGTGGAGCCGGGAAGCGCGACGACCTCGGGCCCGCGGACCTCCTCGGCCGGCAGCCCGTCCCACTCGGCGGGGCGCGGCTCGGCCCCCGGCAGCGCCACGGCGACCCGGATCGTGACCAGCTCGAGCTCCGCGTCCGGGTCCGAGTATCCATACCGATCCTCATGCGCCCGGTCGAAGGCCCGCCGCAGCTCAGCCGGATCCGGCCTGGGATCACCCCCAACCGGCAGCTCAAAGGCCTGCCCCTCGTAACGAAGCTCATACGTGACACGCACCTCGGGCCCGGGGGAGCCGCGGTCGCGGGAGGGGGCCGCTTCCGCCAGCTCCTCGCGGCCGCGGTCGGCCAGGCGGTCGACTGCTTCGGCGATTCGGTCGGTGGTGAGGTCTTCGCCTGTCAGGAGGACGCTTTCCACCAGGTCGCGGCGGCGTTCGGCGACCACCAGGCCGAAGGCGGACAGGACGCCGCTGGCCACCGGCACCAGCACGCGGCGCATGCCGAGCTCGTCCGCGATCTGCGCGGCGTGTAGCGGGCCGGCTCCGCCGAAGGGCACCAACGCGAGGTCGCGTGGGTCGATTCCGCGCTCGATCGTCACAACCCGCACGGCCTGGGCCATCGCGGCGCTCGCCACCCGGACGATGCCGGCCGCCGTGTTCTCGACGGTCAGCCCGAGCTCGTCGGCCAGCGCTCCGACCGCCTTCTCGGCCGCCGCGCGGTCGAGCCGGACGCCGCCGGCGAGCGGCGAGCCCTCGCCGAGATGGCCGACGAGCAGGTTCGCGTCGGTGACGGTGGGCTCCTCGCCGCCGAGGCCGTAACACGCCGGTCCGGGATCGGCCCCGGCCGACCGCGGCCCCACCCGGAGCGCGCCGCCGGAATCCCGCCAGGCAATCGACCCACCACCGGCCCCGACCGTGTGGACATCGACCATCGGCAGAGCAAGCGCCCGCCCCCCGAGCTCGCGCCCGCTGCCCACAGCAGCAGCGCCGCCGACGATCAGCGAGACGTCGCACGACGTGCCGCCCATATCGAGACCGACGGCGTCGCCCGCGCGCTCGCCGCCCCCGCCGGAGGCCCTCGTCGGTTCCTCGTCATCGTCAGACCGGCGGGCGCCCGCGGCCATTCGCGCGGCTCCCACCGCTCCTCCCGCGGGTCCCGAGAGCACGGTCCATGAGGCGTGGCGGGCGGCCAGGGCGGCGCTCGCGGTTCCTCCGCTCGACAGCATCACCTCCGGCTCGGGCAGGCCCGCGTCGCGGGCTCGCGAGGTCAGTCGCTCCAGATAGCCGCGGAGCAGGGGGGAGAGGGCTGCGTCGACCACGGTGGTCGCGCAGCGTTCGTATTCGCGGAACACTCCGGCGGTCTCGTGTGAGGTGGAGACGTGGATGTTCGCCACCGCCTCCTCCACCAGCTCGGCCACACGCCGCTCGTGCTCGGGATGGCGAAACCCCCACAGAAGACACACGGCGGCCGCCTCCGCGTCGAGCCCGTCGAGCGCCGACCGAAGCGCCTGCTCGTCCAGCTCGCGCAGCACGCCGTCCGGCCCGGTCCGCTCGGGGACCGCGATCCGCAGCTCGCCCGGCACCAGCGGCGGCGGGTGCCCCGCGCACAGGCGGTACAGCTCGGCGCGCGCCTGCCGGCCGAGCTCCTCCAGGTCGGTGAAGCCCTCCGTGGCGAGCAGGGCGATCCGCGCCACCCGCTCCTCGAGCAGGGCGTTCGTGCCGACGGTCATCCCGTGGACGAACCGCTCCACGTCGGACGCCGACGCTCCCGCGCCGTCGAGCGCCTCCTCGACAGCCGCCATCACGCCCTCCGACTGGTCGCGCGGAGTCGTGGGCGACTTGCCCGTGACGAGCCGGTCCCCAGCCAGCAGCGCGGCGTCGGTGAATGTGCCGCCGACGTCCACCCCGAGGATCACGGGGTGGACAGTAAGCGACGCCCTACGGCGTCAGCCGACTATGCGGCCGCGACCTCGAGCTCTTCGTCGAGATGCTTGTGCGACGGGCAGTACTTGCTCCCCGGCAGCGGCACGCGGGCGCACGGCGTCCCGCGGCGCGTGCTCGCGTGGCAGCACACCGGGCTGCCGTCGAAGGTGGTCCCTGTCTTGAGCTGCGTGTCGACGAACTCCGTCGCCAGCATCATGTGCCGTTCGCAGACGCGGTAGACGCGCAGCTGATCCCCGATCGGGAAGAAGTGACGGACGTCGTTGAACAGCGTCCGCACCGGCTTCGCGAAGTAGTGCCGATCCGTGGCGAGTCGCTCCATCGACGACTCGCACGCCCTGAGGAAGCGCATGCGCGTCGTCATCTCGTCCTCGCCGCGAGCCGGGATGACTCCGGGCGCCAACTCACGAAAGATCGAGCGACTGAACTGATACATCGTCCTTAATACCCCCTGTGCAAGCGGCCTTGCCGCACTGGAAAACTCCCTCTAGACCCCGCAACGCTCGCCATGTTAAGTTCGCGTTAAGCCGCTGGTTCCGACCCCTTACGAAAACGCCTTTCCCCTTGTGGCGAGCCGCGCAAACCCGCGGATAGGATCGAGTTCATGGCCACCCTCCTCGACCTGACCAGCCAGGGCGACGTCGCCACCATCACGGACGACGCGTACCTCAATCGGACGCTCCAGCTGATGGACCCCCAGCAGCTCTACGAGCTGTGGGAGCGACAGCAGTGGCAGTCCCAGGGAATCGACCTCGAGCGCGACAAGGAGCACTGGGCGGGGCTGCCCGACGACGCCAAGGAGGAGCACCTCTGGGGGCTCAGCTCCTTCTTCGTCGGAGAGGAGCGGGTGACCACGCAGTTCTCGGGTCTCGTGATGGCCTACGAGGACGAGCAGGAGGAGGCGTTCCTCACGACCCAGCAGGTCGACGAGGCCCGCCACATGCAGTTCTTCGACCGCTGGTTCCGCGAGGTCGCCGGCCTCTTTCCAGCACATTGGGATCCTAAGCTTAGAATTCCACGTGGACAAGTTGTCGCG
>JADMIO010871588.1_pt1 | contig 10204 bp, 8 predicted proteins | sample 8958161 | NCBI WGS metagenome assembly JADMIO01 (sample SAMN16585339, study PRJNA669376) | soil metagenome | isolation source: Crop rotation soil | place: USA: Cullars Rotation, Alabama | collected 2011
GTGGTTGTGAATGCTTCCAGGAAACTGATGTATAGGTAGACGCCGCGAAGGACTTTGCTAAAGAAAGCCAGCACGCTTAAGGAATGGTCTTGGCTGAAGATGACGGAGACCGCCACCGCCGCGATAAAGATCCCCAGCGGCCGGTTAAGGAAATTTTCCGGCGGGAGCAAAACGCCTAAAACCGCCTTCATGCCTTTGAGCTTGGCACGTTTGGCCTTCAGGATGCGCTTGGCTAAAAAGAAAGAAATGGCAAACCCGGAACAGGTACCTACCAAGGCGATCGAGATCGGCAAAAAAAAGATCAACGCGTAAAACGAGGCGCGGATACAGCGGTCTAAGATAATGTCAATGCCGGGCTTCATAGCCGATGCGTTTTTTTGTACCATTGGATGGTTTGTTTTAACCCCTGCTCAAAACCGACCTTCGCCGTAAAACCAAAAGCTTTTTTCGCTCTCGATACATCCAACCTACGGCGGGGCTGGCCGTCGGGCTTGGTGTAGTCCCACACCACTTTTCCCTTAAAACCGGTCAAGCGCACGATGAGCTTGACTAGGTCCTTGATCTTGATCTCGAATCCAGCGCCTAAATTCACCGGCTCAGAGCTGTTGTATTTCTCCGCCGCCAGCACAATGCCTCGCGCCGCATCATCGACATACAAAAATTCCCGGCTGGCCTTTCCTGTCCCCCAGACGGTGATATGGTCATCCCCGCATTTTTTCGCCTCCAGGCATTTGCGGACCAAGGCCGGGATCACGTGCGAACTGCGCAGGTCAAAATTATCTTCCGGGCCGTAGAGATTGACCGGCAGCAAAAAGATGGAATTATAACCGTACTGTTGGCGATAAGCCTGGGACTGCACCAGCAACATCTTCTTAGACAATCCGTAAGGCGCATTAGTTTCCTCCGGATATCCATTCCAAATGTCCTCTTCTTTAAACGGCACGGGGCAGAATTTCGGGTAGGCGCAGATGGTGCCGATGGCGACCACTTTCGGCACTTTGTAACGGCGGGCCTGCTCGATCAAATGCACGCCCATCATTAAATTTTCATAAAAGAATTTCCCGGGGTTATCGCTGTTAGCGCCAATGCCGCCGACCACCGCCGCCAGATGGATGATCAAGGTGGGTTTTTGCCTCACCAGCAAAAGCTTGGTTTGGGCCTCGCTCCTTAAGTCGTATTCCTTGGAGCGCACGACAAAAATTGAGCGGCAGCCGCGGCGTTTAAGCTCCTTGACCACGGCTTTGCCTAAAAATCCCGCCCCGCCGGTCACCACTACTTTTTGCTGCTGCCAAAATCCCATTCCCTAAACTTTCTGCTTTGTGCCATACACGGTCCGGCGCACAAGTTCCATGTCGCTGTCAACCATCATATGCACCAATTCTTTAAAATTGACTTTCGGTTTCCATTTTAATTTTTTGCGCGCCTTGGTAGCGTCCCCCAACAACAGGTCAACTTCCGTCGGGCGAAAATAACGCTTGTCGATGGCCACATATTTGCGCCAATCCAATTTCGCATAGGCGAACGCCTCATGCAAAAATTCCTTCACGGAATGGGTCTCACCGGTCGCGATCACATAATCATCGGGTTTTGATTGCTGCAGCATCAGCCACATGGCTTCCACATAATCGCCGGCAAAACCCCAGTCGCGCTTGGCATCCAAGTTCCCTAAGAATAATTTGTCCTGCAGGCCATGCTTGATGCGTGCCAAGGCCATGGTGATCTTGCGGGTGACGAAGGTCTCTCCCCGTCGGGGCGATTCATGGTTGAACAAAATGCCGTTACAGGCAAACATATTGTAGGCTTCCCGATAATTCACCGTCATCCAATAGGAATATACTTTGGCCGCGCCATAGGGGCTGCGCGGGTAAAACGGCGTGGTCTCGCTCTGCGGGGTTTCCAGCACCTTGCCGTACATTTCCGACGAGGATGCCTGGTAATATTTGGTCTTCAAACCGCAATCGCGGATCGCTTCCAGCAAACGGATGGTGCCGACGCCGGTGATCTCGGCGGTGTATTCAGGAATTTCGAAAGAGACTTTGACGTGGCTTTGCGCGCCAAGGTTGTAGACTTCCATCGGTTTCAAAGTCTTGATGATGTGGTTTAAGGAGCTGGCATCATTTAAATCGCCGTATACCAAACGCAGGCGCGGGTTTTTTTCATGCGGGTCCTGGTATAAATGGTCGAGGCGGCCGGTGTTGAAACTGCTTGCCCGGCGGATCAAGCCATAAACGGTATAACCTTTTTTTAATAAGAATTCCGCGAGATACGAACCGTCTTGTCCGGTGATGCCGGTGATCAATGCTTTTTTCAAACTAATACGCTCCTTTGCCCCTTAAGACGACGGGAATGGTTTGGAATAAAATATACAAATCCAACCCGAACGACCAATTTTTAATGTACCAAATGTCCCATTTGACCAAACGTACGAACGACACGTCGCTGCGGCCGCGCACCTGCCATAAGCCGGTGATCCCCGGGCGCACGCCCAACCGTTTAAGCTGCTGAAGGTCTTCCTTTTCGATCTGGTCGATCGGCAATGGGCGAGGACCGACCAAGCTCATGTCCCCTTTAATGACATTGAAGATCTGGGGCAATTCATCCAGGCTGTATTTGCGCAAGAATTTCCCGACCGCCGTAACGCGGGGATCTTTGCGGATCTTGAAAATCGGCCCGTCTTTTTCGTTTTTGCCCTTTAATTCCTTTAAAAGCTCGTCGGCATTCGATACCATGCTGCGGAACTTGAACATGGGAAAAATTTCCCCCCGGCAGCCGTAGCGTTTGGAACGGTAAAACACCGGCCCCGGGCTGTCAAGCTTGATCAAAAGTCCGATCACGGCGAACACCGGCATCAGCGCCAATAAAATCAGCCATCCAAAACAAAAATCAAATACGCGCTTCGCACGCATGTGGTAATTGACGTCCGTTTCCCAGTAGGACAGCACCGGGATCAAGCCGATGTTGTACCTCGCCGGCTCCTGGGTCATCCATTCATACCCTTGCGGCACCACACGCACGGTGATGCGCAAGGCACGCGCCTGCTCCAGGACGCTGACAAATGCGTCGCTATTTGGGCAAGATGCGATGAACACTTTGTCGATGAATTCCCTTTGTACTATATCGGAGAATTGGTCAAGGCGCCCCAACACCGGCCAATGGCCGCTGCCGCATTTGCCGGTCTTGGCGTCATCGCAAAACCCGATGATATTGATCCCCAGTCCCGGGCGTTTGCTGATCTCCTCGGCGAGCAATACCCCCACCTTGCCGGCGCCGACGATGACCACATTGAAATTGTTATAGCCGTTCTGCACCAGATAGTACACCAGCCATTTTTTCAGTGCCCGCCAGGTGGCGCACAACACCGCGATCACCACCGCATTTAAGAGCATAACGCTGCGGGGGAAATCCTGTATCCTCAAAAGGAACGCCAGCACGATGATGGCAAGCGTCGAGAACGCGACCGATTTGACCACCTCCCACACTTCCACGCTTTCCCATTGCTCGCGCTTGGTTTGGTAAAGCCCGTGCACCTGGTTAAAGAACAAGATCATGGGGGTCCACAAAATAAACAAGATCTTAAACGGATTTGCCGACGAGAATAAGGTTTGAGGTGAAACGGGGAAAGAAACCGTGCCGTGCCTGAACAGCAACACCAAATAAAAAGCAGTGCAGATGGCCAGGATGTCGATGGCGACATACATACATACGATCAATATGTGCTGCTGATGCGATCTCATGCGATGGACGGCCTTTTAAATGAATCCTTGATCAGATAAAACAAAAACAGGCAATTCCCAACTAGGTACCGTTTCCATAAACGCTGTGGTTCGCAGCATAAACGGAACAACCATTCAAAGCCGGTGTTTTGCATAAAGCGAGGGGCTTGCGGTTTGATGCCAGCTAAAAAATCAAAGGCCGCACCTACCCCTACCATGACCGGCACATTAAGCACAGGCCGGTGCAACGCCATCCAAAAATCCTGTTTTGGCGACCCTAATCCGACCCATAAGATATCCGGTTTGGCCTGGTTAATGACGTCAATGACCGCCTTTTCTTCCATCTGGGCCTGCGGCCGAAAAGGGGTCGAAACCATGCCGACAATATTAATACCATTCACCTTTTTTTTCAAGCTTTGCTCGAGGGCCTTTAAACTTTCCGGGGTCCCCCCTAAAAAGAAATGGCGCAGGCCAGGTTTTTGGCATAAGGCCTTCATTAAATCAGGGCCGTAAGTTCTTTGTACTTCAGCACATCCGTTCATTCGGGCAAGCCAAACCACCGGCATGCCATCGGGCGTCACCATGCCCGCCTGGTTAATGGTTTGCCGGTAATGCGCATCGCGGCGGGCATCGACCAGGGTCGCGACAGGCGCCACGCACACAAACGTGCGCGCCCCTTCCCTCACCCAGCGGCAGATCTGCTCGATCGCCGACGTCAAATTGACGCGGCTGACATTCACTCCTAATAAACAAACGGTATCCATGACAAGGCCGGTATTATATATGAAAAACAGAATTATGTTAATTTTATATTAATCTGCGGCAGGATGGAGTTTCTTCAATTGATAGGCAAAGATCGTACGCAAATAATTGAGCCGAAGGTAATATTTTAAGTAGGATGCAACCAACAGGCTTTGGATCTCCTCGGGTTTCAGCGAATCGTGCTTGAAGACAAGGTTGAATTGGCTGTATTTCTCATAATTGTGGTTTAAAATTTTCCCTTCCTTCTCCAGCTGGGCAAAAAATTGCGTGCCGGGATAAGGGGTGGCCACGGAAAAACGCGCGATCGGGGTATTTAAGGACATGGCGTATTGCAAAGTTTGGCCGATGGACTTAACCGTATCCGACGGGAGCCCTAAAATATAGAACGCGCATACTTTAATATTCTTATGGGCGCAGTAACGCACGATCTTTTCCTGGTGTTCTTTCTGGATCAAAAGCCGTTTGTTCTTTTGGGCAACCTCCGGATCCGTGGTTTCAATGCCGACGTTGATCAGCCTTAATCCCACCGCTTTCATCATGTCAATCTTGGTTGCGGTCAACAGGTCCAAGCGGGTTTCCATGCCCCAACGGATATTGACGTTACGCTTTTTGAGCTCCTTGCAGAAATCTTCGATGAAGCCTTTGTTCAAGCCAAAGACCGGGTCACGGAACTGGATGTGTTCAATGCCATATTTGTCCTTGAGGATGGTAATATCGTCGACGATCTTTTCAACGGAACGCTGGCGGATCTTGGGCCCCTGGATCTTCCCGTACGTGCAATAATAACTGCAGCTGTATGGGCAGCCTTTACTCCCCTGGTAACTGATGAACCGTTTCGGGAAAAACAAGGAATAGCGGTAATATTCGATGTTAAACCCATCTAAGTCCATGGTGGGCAGGGCATCATAATCCGTCGGGCGGCTTGTGCGCATATGCCCCTTGAGCTGTTCAATGCCGGTGAAATCATGCATGAAAAATGATTCCGGCTCGCCGACGATCACAAAATCACCGCCATCATATAATTCCGGCTTTGTGCTGGGGAAATCGCCGAAAAAACCAACCTTCGCCTTAGGGAACATGGCTTTTAAACGCCGTGCGGTCTCATTCTCATAAGGGAAATCAACGATGGAACCGTTTAAAAGGATCAGGTCATAGGAAGAAGCGGTATCAGGCATCTGGCCTTCAAAATAATCAACGCGAAAGCCGCGCGCTTTAAGGATGGCTTGCAGGTAAGCGAAGGCGATGACGGGCAAGCGCACCACATTTTTTTTGACGGAACGCACGGCGAACGCTAACCAGGAACCTTGGTAGTCATCGGCCGTGCCGAATCCCCCATTGAGGTCTTTGTTCTGGGCGTAATTTTTATGCCGGTTGATGACGGAGACTAATGCGGCTGAATATTGGGGCATAATTTATTTCTGGAAATTATAGATCAAGTCCGCGATGAGTTCCTTCGGCGCCACGCGGCTTAAAGCCACCATGGACTTATTTTTAAATCCGTGCACCGCAACCGTCTTTCCTTTGCATAAGGCCTGATAACCGAATTCAGCCACCGATTGTGCCGACGGCAAATTTTGTTCCGATGGTTTTTTCCGACCGGCATTGATGAGGAACCCGGTCTTTGTCGGTCCCGGGCAAAGCGCGGTCACCCGCACACTGGTCCCTTTTAATTCACGCGCCAAAGCTTGGGAGAATGACAACATGAACGCTTTGCTCGCATAATAGATCGAGTTCAGCGGCCCGGGCACAAACGCGACCGTAGATGCCACATTTAAAATGCCGCCGGAATTGCGTTTGACCATGTGCGGCAAAAATAGTTTGGTCAAATGCACGCCGCAAAGCACATTGAGCTGGACCATCGCCGCTTCTTTTTCCCATGAGGTCTCAAGGAACGGGCCCCATAAACCAGCGCCCGCATTATTGACCAAGATCTCGATAGGGAATTTCTTTGAAAACCCATCATAAACCACCTGGGCCGCGCCGGGCGCAGAGAGGTCGCAGGCCATGGTATGCACAGCGACGGGATATGCCTGCTCCAGCTTCTTTTTTAAGTCCTGCAATTTCTGGGACTGGCGGGCCACCAAGGCCACATCGTAACCATTCTGCGCGAACACATGCGCAAACGCATGGCCGATGCCCTCGGACGCCCCTGTGATCAATGCTGTTTTTTGCATAAGGCCGGCCCTATTTGAGGGGTTGGGAAAATACAAATATGGAATCTTTAAGCGACACTGAAACCGGGAACGGTGCAAAAGCCGCCTCGGAAAAATTGAGCGTAACCATAGGAGGATTGTTTTTTGCTATTTCCAATAAGTGGCGGTCTTCGACGCGCAGGACTGCTTGGGCTGATCTTCCCCAATCCGCTTTATGCGCCCGCACCACCGACATTGTTTCAACCCCTAAGGCCATGATCACGCAACACAAAAATATGCGGCTTAACGTCTGCATGGACGCGATCGTGACCATCACCATGAGGCAAAATGGCACCATTAAAAAACGAGTTTGCTGCGAGCCAAACCACCAGCTCATCCATGCCAGTACCACCAAGAGCGATAACACCGGGACTTTCCGGTCTTTAAATGCAGAAACCAGGTGCAACGCAAATGGGACTAACACCAATAAATAAACCAAGCCCACCGGATAGTCGTAGGCATTGTTGACCCCCTGTTCTGGGACCGCGATGCGCCAGAAATGCTGGGCCCATGCGCTTAAATCCCCGCCGTGGCCGTATGCCTGGCGTACCAATGCCCAACCGTGCGCATTCGAAAGCACGGCCTGCCATTGTTCTGGCGCATACGGATGCAAAGGATGAAACAGGCCAACGCCAAACGGATAAAAAGGCGTGCCGGTATAATAAAATGTTTTCCATGCGCACGGCAATGCCATCACCGACGATGTTGCCGCAAAAAACACCGCCAGCCTTGCGCCTGGGAGTTTTCCCGACGGCCATTCAAGGGGCGTAAACTTGTACCTGGCAAGGGCCCAGGCAATAAGCACCAGCACCACAACCACGGCCGTGGTTTGGACCGGCAGCAGCGGTTTTGACCACACAAAAAAGCTAAGTTCAATGCCCGCCCAACCAAAACGCTTGCACCACAAACTGTGCAAAAACGCCAGGAAACAATACACCATGACCACATCCATCATGGCAATCCCGGCCTGGATCGCAATTAAATGCAAAGACATGACGGCCAACACCGCAACCACGGGATGGAGCTTGTCCTTGGGGGCAAGCACAGAAACGATGTGGAACACGCATCCCAGCATTCCGAAGAAAAAGACCATCTGGGGCAGCTTGTTCGGATAAAACGTGGATAGTGCAAACGGCGCCAGCGCATAATCCAAAGGTATTAAAAATAAATCCGCCGCCGACCATGGGATCAAGTCAAAGGAATGGCGCAGCAAATGCTGGCGCGGCAGCATTAAATGGTAATTGAGCGCATCGCCTTCCTGCGGTAAATGCGGCGGCAACAACGACGCGTACGTCATGGCGGCCACATACACCAACGCCAAGGCAATACCAAGTCTTACGATCAGATCGGAAGGAATTTTAAATGAAGGACGATAGCCCGCAAGCACGATTGCGGCGATGGTCCCCCATACAATCCATGCCACCGGCGACGTATGGCCGCCGGGCAAACGGATCCCATATAATTCCAACCAAAAAACGGGCGCCCCGGCCACCAACATCCAGGTCGGTAAATGGGCCACGGGGCCAAGATCTATTTTGCCAATTGCACCGCGATGCGCCATAGGATGTATGCACCTGTTACGGCAATAAAATATAGGTTAAGTAAATGAGGCGAATGTTTCAATCATGTTCCTTCCGTATACAGGCAGGCTGTAATAGTCCAGGTACCGGCGGCGGTTGGCTTCCCCCATTGTTTTACGCAAAACCGGGTCCGCCGCCAGGCGTAAAATATGCTGGGCCAACAATGCCTCTTGGCCTTTGGGAAACAACAGCCCGTTGGTGCCGTCTTTGAGGATCTCGGGGATCGTGCCTTCGATCGAGGCCACCACCGGCAAGCCCTCGGCCATGGCATGGGCGATCACCAGGCCAAACACATCACGCAACGTCGGAAAAATAAAAATATCAGCATTGCGGAAATATTGCGTGCGTTCCTCCACCCCTTCCACATATCCCACGTACGTAAAATGGTCCTTTACTTTTTCCGCGTCGATAAACGCCAACATGTCATTTTTTAATTGTTCGGATTCCGCCGGCCCGGCAAAAATAAAATCAATGTTGGGATTAGCGCGAACGACCAAAGGCACGGCTTTCAAGGCCGTCCATACACCCTTGGTGGTGCTCAGGTAGGAAAAATATAACACTTTAATGCGTCCATCGGGAATGCGCGGCGCCGTTGCAATGGTTTTTGTGTCCTCCACGCCGCCGGGCACCACTTTGATCCGGGCAGGGTCATAAAACGGCGTGTACTCGGCCCTGACCTTCTCGCCCATGACAATGATCGCATGCGTGATGCGCAGCAAATGTTTGATCAATTTCTTCATCATGCCGCCGCTCGACGCATACAACTCCGGCAAATACTGGCCGTGATCGTGCAACACCACCCGGCATCCTAAGATATGCGCCGTCTGACAAAAAAGAAGATCTTTTAAAAAAGGCATTTTGTCAAAGCTCATGTTAAACAGCAAAAACGTTGGCTGGTGGCGGACAATGGCATACACGAGCTGGAACCAATACTTGACCATTTTCAAAATTTTATCGATGGTCACTTTTTTGTGCTTGGCATAGGACCAAAATTTCATCTCAAGGAAGACCACATCGCATTCCTGGACGAACGCAGACGACATCAGCATCTTGTAGGTCATGCTATGGCCAAAATTCGGAGGCGGCAAAACCCCGCACACCAGGACCTTTATTTTTTGTGCCATAATTCCCTGCGGTAGGCCAAAGTTAAGCCGCATATGCTCCAAAAGGGAATCGCATAATATGGCAACTCGAGGATCAAGAGAAAGTTAGCGGCGACAAGCCCATAGACAATGATGCTGCATAATAAAATCCCTGTCCAGGAGCGCAAGCGGATAAAATCCTGGACTAAATGGTATAATACGACAAAAATCGCAACTACGATCGCCAGTCCTATCACTCCCGCCCTGTAGATCAAATGCAACAATGAATTATGTGGCGTGATCCAACCATCCCTCGACCATTCGGTATCTGCCCAGGCCATGACCTCAATGCTGTGCGAACGCTGCGGCTGCCCCAATCCCACACCGAATATGGCTTTTTTTGCCCACAACTCCTTGGCCATGTCTTCCCAGATCAAAACCCTAAAAATAATATCATTATAGGCGATCCCAATATTCCGTTCCTTTTGACGCGCTGGCATGACATTTAAGATCTTTTTAAATAAAACTTTGTGTTCTGCGCCGGATGTGGCCGCAACAACGGGAACAGCATAATCATCTTTATTCTCAGGCGCCCGCATTGATTTGTCAGGGGCCACTATTTGCCAAGGAGAAGACAAACTTTTGTCGTTATAAAGATTTACCTGCAAAGTTTGGGCATTGAAGGTGCGTTCTTTTTTCTTCATGGTGTCTTTGGTGTCATGATAACGTTTTATGACCGTTTTTGGGCTCACGAGCGTTTTTAACCCGGCTTTATCGGAGAAGAACACCACGACGGCCAAGCTGAAAAGGGCGAAACTTATGCCTATGGCAAATTTTTGCGCCGTACTGATACGCAAGAAATGCTTCACATAAAT
>JADMIO011421354.1_pt1 | contig 10202 bp, 9 predicted proteins | sample 8958161 | NCBI WGS metagenome assembly JADMIO01 (sample SAMN16585339, study PRJNA669376) | soil metagenome | isolation source: Crop rotation soil | place: USA: Cullars Rotation, Alabama | collected 2011
ATGGGGGCCTACGGGCTCGCGGCCGACGCCAACGGCCACCTGTACACGGGTGGCCGTACGTCCTCGGCCGACCTGCCCGTCGTGGTCGGTCCCGACCTGACCTGGAACGGTGGCGAGGACGCGTTCGTCGCCAGGGTAAACCCGTCCGGAACCACGCTCGACTGGCTCGGCTACCTCGGGGGCGACCGCGACGAGGGAGCGTGGGGCCTCGCCGCCGACGCCGCGGAGAACGTGTACCTGGCCGGTTCGACCGGCTCCGCCGAGTCGACGCTGCCCGTCACCATCGGACCGGACCTCACGTACAACGGTGGCGAGGACGCGTTCGTCGCCAAGGTCGATCCGACCGGGACCGCGCTCATCTATGCCGGCTACGTCGGCGGAAGCAACTTCGAGCGCGCGTTCGGGCTCGCCGTCGACTCGTCGGGGCACGCGGTCGTCTCGGGACAGACGTACTCCGCCGATGGGTCGTTCCCCGCCGCGGTCGGACCGGACCTCAGTTACAACGGCGGTCCCGTCGACTGCTTCGTCGCCAAGGTGAATTCGGCCGGCGATGCGCTTCAGTACGCCGGCTATATCGGCGGCGTGGACGAGGAGCGCGGGGCCGAGGTTGCGGTGGACGGCGCCGGGGGGGCCTACGTGGTGGCGCACACGGCGTCGAACGAGGCGACGTTCCCGGTCACCATCGGTCCAGACCTGACCCACGCCGGGAACACCGACTCTTTCGTGGCCAAGGTGAGCCGGTCGGGCGCCGCGCTCGATTATTGCGGCTACATCGGCGGAAGCGCCGACGATCCCTTCGCGAGCGTCGCCGTCGACCTCGCGGGGAGCGCCTACGTGACCGGCCTGACGTTATCGGACCAGGCGACGTTCCCGGTCTCGGTCGGCCCGGACCTGACCGCCAATGGTAGCTACGATGCCTTCGTCGCGAAGGTGACGGTCACGGGCGACGGATTCGTCTACGGCGGCTACATCGGCGGCGCCAGCTCGGACGACGCCTTTGCCGTCGCCGTCGACGCCGGCGGGAGCGCGTACGTTGCCGGGGCCACGACCTCCACCGAGTCGACCTTCCCGGTGCGCGATGGCCCCGATCTCACGTACAACGGCGGACTCGGTGGCGAAGGCTTCGTGGCGCGGGTCACCGCGGACGGCACCGACCTGTTGTTCTGCGGCTATATCGGCGGGGCGGCCAGCGACGAGGGCGCCTGGTCGGCGGCGCTGGATGGCACGGGCGGGTTCTACGTCGGTGGCTACACGGTATCGGACGAGAGCACGTTCCCGGTCGTGGTCGGCCCGGACCTCACGCACAACGGCGGCCACGACGCCTTCGTCGCGAAGCTCGTCGAGCGGAGCTGTGCGACCGCCGCGGCTCCGATCGAAGGCTTGCTTGCCACCCGGCAGGCAGCGAGTCCGGACGACGTCGCGCTGAGCTGGCTCGCCGACCCGCTCGCATCGGGTTACAACGTCTGGCACGTCACCACCAAGGCCAAGATCCCGCTCGCGCGCCAGGCGAGTCAGCCGCCGGCGCTCCCGGTCGTCGGCTGCGCGACGCCGACCCCGGCCGGCGGTACTTCGTGCATCGACGCGGGAGGCGTGGGTCGCGGGTCGCCCGCCGTCTTCTTCTACCAGGTGCGCGCGTCGTGCTCGGCCACCGAGGAAGGCCCCTAGCCGGCCGCCATGGAAGTTCGAGCCCCGGGCACGGAACGGGAGGATGGTACGCTTTCGGAATGGAGCTCGTGGACGTCGAGCGCGTCCTCGGGGCACTCGAGCGCGAAGGGGTCGGCTACGCCGTCTTCGGCGGAATCGCGTTGAATCTCCATGGTCTTGCGCGGGCGACCGAGGACCTCGACATCTTCCTTCGTCCCGACGAGGCCAACGTCGAGGTGCTCAGGCGGGCGCTTCACTCGGTGTTCGACGACCCGAACATCGACGAGATCACGGCCGCGGACCTCCTCGGCGACTATCCTGCCGTCCAGTACAACCCGCCCGGCGCGACCTTCCACATCGACATCCTGACGCGGCTCGGCGACGCCTTCCGCTTCCCGGACCTCGAGGTCGAGCGCATCCTGCTCGGCCAGCTCACGGTGAGTGTCGCGAGCCCGCGCACGCTCGTGCGCATGAAGCGCGATACCGTGCGACCGAAGGACCGCGCCGACGCCGAGGCGCTGCGGCGCCGCTTCGGGATCGAGGACGAGTGAAATGCCGGTCCGCAAGTTCCGCTCCATCGAGGAGATGAAAGCCGACCCCGGCTGGCTCGAGCCAGGAAGCCCCGAGCTCTACCGCGCGATGCAGAGCGTCTTCGCCTTCGCCGCACGTGTCTGCGTCCACCATTTCCCCCCGGGCGTCTACCGCCATCGCAACGTCGAAGAGATGAACCGCCAGACCGAGCGATGGGACCAGGCCAACTTCGAAGCGACGCAGCAGCTCCGGAAGCGCGCCCGAGACGAGGGAATGGATGGGCTCGGCCAGTCCGAGGATTGACGGATTCACTCGTAACTGGTCCAGATGTTTTGAATCTGGTCGTGTTCGTCGTAGACGACGTCGAGTGGCGCTGCTCCCAGCAATCGGTACTGCGTCATGTGTTGGCCGGGTTCGAGTGCTTCGCCCCATCGCCCCCACATGCTCTCGCACGGGCAAATTTCTCGCGTCGTATAAAGATGCAGCATTGTCTCCAGTTCAAGCCTCGTCCGGGGTTGCGCGGACGTCCATGCCTTCTCGAGTTCGAGCGCGTAAAAATACGCAGCCATGTCCCACAGGAATGGCGCATTCTCCTCGGGCGGGGTGGCGCCTGCGGCGCACCGAGCGCGGCACGTCTCGGCCGCATCCGTTGGAGGATGTGGCTCGCTGACTCCACGCGCGTCCCCGCCCGCCGAGGCATGCGTCAGCGCAAAGGCGAGGAGGGCACCCATGGCCACGCGAGCCGTCACTGTCGCGGTACCTCGCGCGGGCGCGGATGACGCGGGGCGCATCGAAAGCGCCGATGTCATGGGCCGCTTCCTGCTCGTTGGCGCGGGAGCGTCCCCCGAAGCCACCGGCGCCCGCGCGATGCCCTCCGCGGTGCTCATGTCGATCGGCTCGTTGCCGGTCGCGGCCTTGAGGCCGTAGAACGCGTTCATCGCGGCCGAGAGCAGGAACGCGCCGAGGCGAAGACGGCGCGTGCCGCGGAAGATGCGGCCGAGCACGCGCGGCAGCGAGAACGCCTTGCGCCACAGGGCGCGGTGCGCGGCCAGCAGCTCGTCCGGGGTCATCCGCGCGGGGCGGAACGTCACGTTGTAGCCGTTGTACGACTCCCAGCCACGGTCCTCCAGGATGCGACCGTCGCGCTCCATCTCGGCATGGAGCGGCGTGCCGCGATAGGGCGTGAGCACGCTCAGGAACGGCACGTCGATGCCGGCCTCCTCGAGCAGGTCGGCCATGGCGCGGACCGACTCCGGCGTGTCGTGGTCGAAGCCGGCGATGAAGCCGGCCATCACGGTGATCCCGCGCGCGTGCAGGGCATCGGTTGCGGCACGGTAGGCCTCGACGTGGTTCTGGCGCTTCTTCGCGTCGCGCAGCGAGCCGGCATCGAACGACTCGATGCCGAGGAAGATGCCGATGCAGCCCGAGCGCTGCATCAGCGCGAGCAGCTCCTCGTCCTTGACGATGTCGATGCTCGCCTGCGTCAGCCACCAGCGCTGGTAGGGGATCATCGCGCGCAGCAGGTCCTTCACCCAGGCCCGGTTCGCGGTGAGGTTGTCGTCCCAGAACCAGACCAGCTTGCGCTGCCACCAGCGCGGGAAGCGGTCGTAGGCGACGTCGCGCAGCACCTCGGCCACGGGGCGCACGCGGAAGCCGGGGTTGAGCGTCGGCACGGTGCAGAACGAGCACGTGAACGGGCAGCCGCGCGTGGCCTGGACGACGCGGCGGACGAGGTAGCGCGCCGGCAGCAGGTCATAGCGCGGTGTCGGCAGACCGGCGAGCGGCTGAGCGCGGCCGTCGTAGCGCGCGCCGAGCCGGCCCGCGGCGATGTCGGCGACCAGCTCCGGCCACACCGACTCGGCCTCGCCGGTGACGACCGCGTCGGCGTGCGCGAGCGCCTCGTCCGGCCAGAACGTCGCGTGGGGTCCGCCGAGCACGACCCGCACGCCGCGCGCGCGGTACGCGTCCGCGAGGCGATACGCCTCGGCGGCGAAGCCGCTGAAGAACGAGAGCGCGACGAGATCGGCGTCGCACGTGGCGGGGTCGATCGTCTCGACCTGCTGGTGGCGCACGCGCACCTCGTGGCCGGGCGGGGTCAGCGCCGCGAGGTGGATGCCGGTGATGCTCGGGACGAAGTCCCGCTCGTGCCCGCGCGCATAGCGGCGGACATAGACGACCACGATGTCGATGCGCATGCGTTCCTCCTCCGGCCGCGTGAGCGGCGATGAGCGAGGCTAGGGAGCGAGGATGCCGCGGCGATGACCGATTCGTGCAGCGCTCGTGCACGCGGTTTGATCTTCCCGTTTCTATCCGTTGCTGTCCGTTTTTCGACCGTTTTCATCAGGGGACGGACAAAGGCGTAGAGGCAGGAATGCGTAAAGGCAGGAATGCGTAAAGATGGGATGAGAAGGCCAACCTCCGCGGCGGAGTCGCGCGATGCGGTCTCCGAGATGCAAACCGGCAAGCGCGCGATAGACCCGGCCGGCCACCGGGACCGGCGTATTCGAGTACACTGCCGGCACCGAGCTCGTTGAAAGGGAGTGAGTCGTGAGACGGATCGGCGCCGCCACGGTCCTGCTGGCACTCATGGGTGCATGTGGGGGTGGGTCTCCCTCCGACCCGTCGTACGTCGACATTTCCGGCGCGTGGTCCGCGTCAGGCCGCGATTCGACCGGCCCAGGCGCCTTCAGCCTCCAGCTCACGCAGAGCGGAAGCGAGGTCTCGGGGTCCGTGCGTCTCTCCACTCCGGCGTCGTGCGTGGGCACGGCGAGCGGCTCCATCTCCGGGTCCAGGTGGAGCTTCCGCTTCGAGACCCCCTCTTGCGCAGGGTGTCGGATCTCGATCGACGGAGCCGCGACCGTCAGCGAGAACGAGATGATCGGGGAGTTCACCGGCACGAACAGTTGCTCCGGTCGCTTCACCGACGGCCACTTCACCGCGTCCCGCGCCGTCATGGCCCTGGCGCTGACCGGCCGATGGGCCGGCAGCTGGGGCTCGGACAACCTGCGAGAGGTGCTGGTCATCTCGCAGTCCGGCAGCGCCTTCAGCGGGAGCTCGTTCTTCGAGAACCGATCCGGGAGGAAGGAAGCCTCGAGACAGGGGAGCGTGTCCGGCACCCTCAACGGTGCCAGCGTGGACTTCACCCTCAGTCGAGACGGCCTGCAGTTTCACTGGTCGGGGATGGTCGATGCGGGGTATCGCACCTTGACCGGAAGGTTTGCCGGCGCGGCGATCTCGGTCTATCAGAAGGAATGACCGGTCTGCGCGAGGCGCCTGGCTCGCCAGGCGTCGAGCCTACGCTGCGGCTCTCGGCCGCGGAGCTCGCGGCGGGCGCACGCCCCGAAGCGCCGCAAGCCGTGACGCTCGCGGCGTGACCGGGCGGGGGACGCGCCTGGTCACGCCCCCGGGATCGGCGGATGAGGCCTTTGGGACGAGGCGAGGGCGTCCGGGCGCGCCGCCGTTCCGGCAGCGGCGCGCGCCCGCGCCGCCCTACGACGCTCCTCCTCGCCGGCGGCGTCGCGGCGCTCGCCGCGGTCGCTGGCACGTCCAGGGCGTCTCCTCCGATCGCCTTCGTGTCGGGACCGGACGGCGACCAGGTCCTGCCAGATGCGCTGCGCCGACAGCCCTGCATCGACGCCTCGCCGGATCTCGGCTTCGAAGGGCGCCGCCGTTGACCGTGCTCGCGGCGACGAGCCGGGGAACACTTTGGCCGCATTTGGCCCGGAGCCGGGAAACACTTTGGCCGGGTTTGCCTCTGCTCCTCCCGCCGAAGCCGCGTCTGGCGGCTCGCCGCCACCGTCCGAGCCGGCGAACACTTTCGTCGCATTTGCCCGCCGGGCCTGGTCATGCCGCGAGATGGTCTCGCGATGGACGCCGGTCTCCCGCTGGATGCGACGGTAGGACCAGCCAACCTCTAGAAGCGCCGCAACATGTTGCTTCTTCTGCGTTTTCAGGTAGTTCGCCACCTAGGAACCTCCACCCTGAAGGATGGACGATCCTCTTTCTGGCGCTACCCGAAGTGGCCGCTTTTCAAGTGTTCCCTCGTGGTCGCATTTAGGTGTTCGCTAACACGCCCAGGTGGCAGGAATGCGTGACCGGCGTCCCCGGGCGGAGACGCCCTGGTCTCACTTCACCCGCTGGATGATGTGGTAGCCGTACACCGTCTCGACGGTCCCCGTCTCGCCGATGTCGAGGCGCAGCGCCAGCTTCTTGAACGGCTCGACGAGTCCGGCGTCGGGGGTCGCGGTGTAGCTGGTGCCGGTCTCGGCGCTGCCAGGGTCCTCGGAGAACTCCTTCATGAGCGCGCGGAAGTCGTCGCCCTTGCGCGCCTTGGCGAGCAGCTCGCGGGCGAGGCGATCGGCCGCCGCCTTCGAGCGCGCCTTGCCGCGCGCGTCCATCGAGCCGCGGTAGGCCGGCTCGAGCTCCTTCCAGCCGACCAGCACGTGCAGCACGTCGGCCGACGCCGTGCGCGGCTCGCGCGCGAGGATGTCCTTGGACTCGACCGGACCTGCCTCCGCCGCGGCAGCGGGGGAAGCGGCCTTGCTCGTTGCGGGCGCCGCCTTCGCGGACTCTGCCGGCTTCGCGCCGGCTTCTCCGGCCGTCATCGGACGCGCCACGACCGCGCCCAGGAGCGCCAGGAGCATGATTCGCCCGGCGTGGACAGTCGACCACTTCGTGTGACGCATTGCGGGCCTCCTTTTCGGACGACTCGCGGATTGTAGCAACAGTCGCCTGTGCCTGGATCTTGCAGCTCGTGGGAACTTGACGTGCGCTCGCGGCGTTCCATTACGATGTTCGAGCCTTCACCCACCTGCCCCGACCTTTCCGCGCCCATGACCCCCGCGCTCCTCGCCGCGCTCCTGCTCGCCGACGGTCCCGCGACCGCCCCCGCGGAGCCGGCTGCGGTGACCCGGCGGCTCACGTTGCGCGAGCTCATCGCGGTCGCCCAGGAGCGCTACCCGGAGCTGGCCATCGTCGCCGCCGAGACCGAGGGCGCGCAGGCGCTGCGCTCGCTGGCGGTATGGACCCGCTACACGCCGCGGGTCACGCTCACCGGCGTGTTTGGCGTGGTGCCGGCCGCGCGCGGCGACATCTTCAACTCGCCCGACAGCCCGCGCGACCTCAACGACCTCGGGCCGTTTTACCGCGCCCGCGTCGATGCCTCGGTGCCGCTGTGGTCGTTCGGCCGCCTGCGCCTCGCCAACGAGGCGGCCGACGCCTTCGTCGAGTCGAAGGCGGCGAAGGCCGAGGCGAAGCGCAAGACCGCGGCCAGTCTCGCCGCTCACGCCTGGCTCGGCTACCTGCTCGCCGCCGGCGAGCTCGACGTGATCGCCGACACCCGCAAGCAACTCGACAAGGTGATCGACAAGCTCGACCATCCGGGCGAGGACGACGAGCCCGACCCGCTCGACAAGCTCAAGGCGCGCAGCTACGGCTTCGAGCTCGACCGCGCCCAGGCCCGCGCCGAGCGCGGACGCGCCATCGCCGAGGCCGGATTGCGCGAGCTGGTCGGCGCGCCGCCGGTTGAGCGCGTCGCGCCGGCCGCGCGCGAGCTGCCCGCGCTGGTGATCGCGGAGCCGGAGCTGGCGCCGGCCATCGAGGCCGCGGTGGCGGCCGACCCCGAGTTGCGCGAGGCGCGCCTCGCGGCGCAGGCCAAGGAGCTGTACGCGCGCAGCGCCGGCAAGGAGCGCCTGCCCGCGCTCGCCGTGGATGGACGCTACGAGAAGGGCGAGGCCAAGAACCGCGACGAGCAGGAGAACCCGTTCGTGTACGAGCCGTTCAACGTCCGGAGCCTCGCCGTGACGCTCGGCCTGCGCTGGGACCTCAACTACATGCAGACCAACGCCCGCGCGCGCAAGGACATGGCCGACGCCGCCGAGCTGCGCGCCAAGGCCGATGCCCTCGCCGCGCGCACGCGCGTCGACGTGAGCGAGGCGCACGCCCGCCTGATCGAGGCGATCCGGGTCAACGAGGCGAGCCGCGGCGCGCTCAGCACCGGCGCCAACTGGGTGCGCATCGCCGAGGAGAACTACGGGCTCGAGACGGCCTCGATGAAGGACCTCGTCGACGCCTACAAGGCGTTCGTGGAATCGCAGAGCGAGCACCTCGAGGCGCTGCACGCCCTCGATCTCGCGGTGATCGACTGGCGCATGACGATCGGCGAGGCACCGCTCGCGGAAGGAGAGGCACCATGAGGATGCTCGGATCGGGTCTCGCACGCGCGAGCGCGACGCTGGCCCTGTTCGTCTTCGCCGCGCGCGGCCACGCCGGCCCGCTCGCCGACGTGCTCAAGGCGCGCCAGGCGAAGCTCGACGCGCTGTTCGCGAAATCGAGCGGTGAGCTCGGGCCGGAGCAGAAGGAGGCGCTCGGCAAGGCGCTGGCCGAGGCGATCGACTTCAAGACCATGGGCCAGGGCGCGTTGGCCGAGCGCTGGGAAGGCATGACCGCGGCGCAGAAGAGCGCCTACCTCGCCGCGTTCGAGGAGCTGGTGCGCGCGAACTTCCTGCGCAAGGTCGAGGTCTACCGCGCCGATTCGGTCGAGTACCTCGACGAGAAGGTCGACGGCAAGAGCGGCAGCGCGCGCACCTCGATCCGCTCGAAGAGCGCCACCACCGAGGTGGTCTACGCGTTCTCCGAGATCGACGGCCGCTGGCGCATCGTCGACTACACCATCGACGGCGTCTCGGCGGTCAAGAACTATCGCTCGCAGTTCGCCAAGATCGCCGACAAGCGCGGCATCGACGGTCTCATCGAGCGCCTGAAGAAGCGCAAAGGGGAGATCGAGGCCGGTTCGTGATCGCGGCCTCGCTCTTGCTGGCTGCGGCGACGGCGAGCACGCCCGGCGCTCACCCGCCGATCGACGCCAGTTTCTGGATGTGCCGGGCGGCGCGTGCGCAGCAGGGGATCGAGCGGCGCTGGCGCCAGTTCGAGTACGAGAAGGAAGACGTCGTCGAGAAGATCGAGGAAGGCAAGGTCCAGAGCCGCGAGAGCGAGCTGCGCTACGTGCACCGCGCGCGACCGTCCGGCATCGCCGTCAACGAGCTCATCGGCGTGAACGGCGAGCCGCTCCCGCCCGCCGAGGCGGCGGCCCGTCGAGCCGCCGCCGAGGAGCGCCTGCGCACGCTGCGCGACGACCCGCGCGAGTTCGCCCGCTCGCTGGCCAAGGCGCGCAGGGACAGCGACGAGAAGGCGAGCACGATGGCGGCGATGAACGAGGCCTTCCACCTGCGCTACGAGGGGCTCGACTGGATCGACGGCGAGGCATGCCACGTGATCTCGTTCTTCCCGCGCCCCGACTACCGGCCGGCGACGAAGTCGCAGGAGACGTTCGGCAAGATGGCCGGAGTCGCCTGGATCCGCGAGCGCGACCCGGTGTTCCTCCGGCTCGAGGCCGACTTCATCGACAACGCCAGCGCGAAGTTCGGCCCGTTTGCGACCATCACCAAGGGCAGCCACCTCAAGATCGTGCAGGGCGACGCCGTGCCCGGCCGCCCGCTCGCGTTCGTGGTCGACCTCGACCTCTACCTGCGCCTGTTCTTCGTCGTGCACCGAAACGAGCGGCGGGTGACGCTGTACCGCAAGTTCAAGCACGTCATCCCCGAGGGCCGCCAGGCCGAGCCCTGAGCGCGGGCTAGGAGCTTGCGCGGCAGAAACCGCCGCACTGGCTCCGTCGCAAATCCTCAGATCCGGGGGCCCGCTTCGCTCGCGGCCCCCGGACCCCAGCCCGGCCAGCGACCTCCGGTCGCCGCTCCGGGCTAACGCCCCGCAGGCGCTACACTCTTTCGAACGCCATGAACGTCGTTTCCCGCATCGCCCGCGAGTTCTCCGGGTACAACCTGCTCGAGTCGGCGCGCCGGCTGGTCGACGACCGCCCGCTCCAGTGCAGCCTCTACGTCACCGATCGCTGCAACCTCGATTGCGCCTACTGCACCGAGTACGACAACTCGGTGCCGCACCCGCCGATCGCCGACGTCAAGGCGTGGCTCGCCAAGGTGCGCGAGCTCGGCACCATGCGCGTCGCCCTGGTC
>JADMIO010556707.1_pt1 | contig 10201 bp, 15 predicted proteins | sample 8958161 | NCBI WGS metagenome assembly JADMIO01 (sample SAMN16585339, study PRJNA669376) | soil metagenome | isolation source: Crop rotation soil | place: USA: Cullars Rotation, Alabama | collected 2011
TCCGATCTCGTTTCGCTGTCATAGATCTTCCTGAACACGCTCGGATAGTTGATGTATATCAATAGCAGGCGGATCAGGTCCTCCTTGTTGAAGTCACTGTTCTTGAAATCTACGCGCTCGATTTCCAGGAGAAGTAGAGTGTTGATCAGCCGCTTGATCTTGCGAATATCCCCGATGAAGGGCTGATATTTGAGGTATTCCGAGGAGTTCAGTATATCGATCAGGCCTCCCACCGCTGTCGATACCAGAACCGGATCGGCTTGCGAATTCCCAGAAAGGACTTCCGATAGAGATTCTGAGACGTACTTGGCGAGTGCACCGCTTTCAAGGAAAATGCTGATCTTAACGTTTATGAACTTTTCCAAAAACTCGGTCAGCTTGTCCGCGTCAGGCTTTCTCTCCTCCAGCGCACCAATGTTCTCCGTGTCGTAGGCGAGAACGTACGAAACGTTCGGTAGGGAAAAACTCTTCTTGATCGTGTACAACACCGCTTTTGCAGCGGGCAACGTGAGCCGATCAAGGTCGTCCACAATCACGATGACCTTCTTGCCAAGCTGCGAAAGAGCGGCTTCGAGGTACTCATGTGCGTCGTCGATGGTGTAACCAGATGACGGCAGCTCAAGGTCCACTAGAGAGAATTTCGCTTTTGCCCCCCGTAAGAACTTCGAATATCGAGAGACCAGAGACCGAAGCTCCGGAATGAATACCTGACTCTGGATGGCGCGGATTAGCCCATCAACGAACGTCTCCGCTAAGTCTGCGCTACCTTCGTACCTGAGAGGATTGAAATCGTAGACAATCACGCGGTCCCGCCGCGTCTTCGCCCAACGATCTTTGCAGAAATTTATAAAGGTCGACTTACCTATGCCCCATGGGGCGTCGATTCCAAACACCATGTTCTTGGATGAGTCATTATTCAATACGCGATCTGCGAATCGATTTGCTTTCTCGGCGATTGCGAGGAAGTCTTTGGAGGCGTCACCCAATGCTTCGTCGTTTATAAAGAATGCGTCGGTCCCAGGTTCCCGGAATCGTAGCCAACCGATCAGTTGACCAAAGAAGAACGCTATGACAACAGCGACTGGTGCCAGCACCGCAATTCCCAGCTGAGTCGGCGAGATTTCGGTTGCAGCCCATTTCTCGTAGTTTTGGCTCCATATCCCGCCCAAGATAATTGGAATCAGAACCCCGAACCCAAACGCGAAAAACACGTCGAGACGACCGCTTCTCAGAAGTCGGCGGACGGATTGAAAGAAGTTTTGTGAAGACAGGAAAGCAATTAGCAGATAGACAGCGAGTATGCCGAGGCTCAGCTCCCAGTTGTGGAGGTGAGATTGAGTGGCGGCAGTAGCGATGCCTGGCCCAAATGATTTCCCGAAATACCAAGCTTCAGATATGAGCAAACCCATTGCGGCTGCTTTCACTGCCGTATAGACGCTTGTAGTTGTCGTCTTTGTGTTGCCCCTCACGGACTCCCCCGAATGAATGTCAGCCTGTCATCGATCTAGTCATCTCGCATAGCGTCGCTCGTCGCCCGCTGCGGAACCCATGCCGGGCGCCCGACTTGATCGCTAAGTCTCAGCCGCAAAGGCATCCTAGTTGCGATTCAGGCCCTGTTCGCCCCGTGAGCGAAGTGTCTTCTTCCAGAAGCTTTCCCGGCTGACAATGACCTCATCCGGTGTTGGCGCTGGTCGATACTCCAGCAGCGCGAACCGAAAATGCTTCCTGCAATACTCGAGCGAAGGGTTGTTCACCAGGGCGCGCAGTTCAGCGTTGCCGCCATGTCCCGTCGCGATGTAGCTGCACCAACGTGACCACACTCCTTTTGGTCCGTAGGCAGCACCTACATAGCGCTTACCCGTTTTAACATCGGAGATCAGATACACCCCCTTGACGCTGCTCAGCGCGGCTTTCCAGTCATTTCGGTCATTTCTGACCAAAGCGTCCAACTCCTCGAATGACAGTTCAATTTCTTCAAACCCCGGGAATGATCGGCCGGAGTACGGCTCACGAAGAATCTCCTGGACCTCCAACCCAGCATAGTGGTTCTCGAACTTCACGCGCGTCGCGCGTTCTCGATAGGTTGACCGGATTTTGAGGCGGCCTATTAGGCCACTCGCATCTTTCTGCAACTCAACCTGGTAACGATCTTGGTGACGCTTGAGAATCCTGAATATCCCACCAAACAACCAGGTATCCGTCTCGTGGTAGAACTGAATCAGCGAAAAAACGGACGGCCGGTTGAATTCATCCCGTGCCGGCTTGTACTCCTGCCACCCTTGCCACTCCTGTTTGTCGCGTACCCACACCTCGAGAGGCTGGTTCTCCCCGTTCCATCTGGCAAAATGGAGTTTGTAGTCGTCCGGCTTCGAGAAGGGCAAAATGTCGCTCAATAGTATTCTGGTTTTGATGGTGTCTACACTCACAGACTTACCTCCTGGCGTCTGACTCGCAATTAACGTTAGTCTTCGGCATCTGGGTTTTCGGTGTATTCATCGAGCAAAGAGTCGCGCATGTATTTGAGGTTTGGAGTGCTGACGAGCTCCTTCACTGAATCGTAAGACAGGAAGCTGCAGCTGCGCGCTAGCGGGCCGCGCTCCAGAAGCGCGAATACCGGCCGTTGTAATTCTCGAAAGACCTTGTCCCGTTTCTCGTCTGGAGCAACGATGTGGAGAGCAATGTCCATGTTGGGCTGAAGCGCCAAAAGGTCTGCCATCCTAAGCAGTCCGGAGTAGATTGCCGTCGTATGCTCGACCTCGAACGCCCGAGCCATGGCCCTGCCCTTAAGCCAAATTACGTCGATCTGCTCGATGGTGCGCAAGGTTGCCTCATCGTAGTTTAGTGGCAAACGATCGAGAAGCGCGCTCCGCAGCTCCGACGGTGCCAATTCCTCGACGCGACCGCGGTCGGACCTCGGCACCCAGACTCGGAATCCCATCCGAGCACCAATTTCCACAAGGTGCGCTTGGACTCGAATGGACTCGCGCGCATCTTCGGCAGGCGTTTTGGGATGAGCAAAGTGGGTGTCCATCTCGTCCGATTCGTCGGGCACCTCAACTGTGACCGGTCCGCTTAAAGTCTGAATCCGCGGCCGGACTCGCAAGGCGCGATTGTCGGCATCCGTTAACGGATACTTCTTGGCGGCCGTGCGCTGCTCCGTGAGCATCGACACCAGGAGTTCGCCGTCCACCTGAGAGAACGTCCGCAGAGAGCGTCGGAACTGCATGCCCCAGCCTCGCTGCCCTCTTCCAGACCCTTTAGTCCATGAGAGGCGACTCCAGACCTCATCGGCAGTGACGGGGACGGCAAGTTCCAATTCAAGAATCACAAGAGGCTCGACCTTAAACCGTACGCGGTACGGGTCGTCAGCATCCGCGAAGATTGGCTCGTCATCTTCGAAGACGGTGGAGATGACGCGGAGGATTCCGCAGAACCGTGAGATGCGAACCATGTAGCAGACGAATATGTCTCCGACTGACACGTCCCGTGCAGTCTTTCGCATAACGGCCGGGAAGCCAGAAGTGGAAGATCCGTGCTGACGGAAGCGGCCCCACGTCTCCGGTGTGAACAGATCAAGCCAATAGGTCATGCAGGCTACCTTTGTCTAACTGGCTGCAGACACCGCGCGCCACTCACTGCGTCATGTATGGCCGCGCAAGATCCTCCCACTCATCGCGCGACCGACAGGACTTGCCATTGACGCTGCAAATCATGAGGTGCTCCGGGTCAACGAACTTGAAATAGTCCCCGAGGTCCTTGTTCTCGTTGACGTCCACGAGGCCCTTCGATTCGAACACGGAAACCTTTCCCGTTTTGGAGTCCCTGGTCGTTCCCATCACGCTCTGTAGGGCGATGCATATGTTGAGCTTCTTGTTGTAGTGATTCGAGTATTCGCTTTGAGACTCCGCTCCACCTCCGTTCTGCGTGCCATTACCGAAGAATTGGCTGAACCACTCACGCGCATTGCGAGCGCACTGCTCAGACAAGTCGTAGTCCTGCCGTCGGGAGTCTGCGGCTGCGCCCGGAACTGGTGGTGATTCGGTCTTGTTCGTGCAGGCGATGAGTAGTGCCGAGGCGCCAAGTGCCAACAGAACCGCGGCGGCCCGTTTGCTGGGAATCGGCGAGAACGGTATCCATCTCATTCTTGGGTGCATGCTGCGGTCTACTAACCGTTCCGGTCAAGCCTGCGTCTTGAGGTGGCTAGTAGCCACTGTGTTGTCCGCTGCATGGTGCTGCGCAACCAAGACGAGTTCGCCCAAAGCCGACTGAATGGAGAGGCGCAGCCTGAAAGTGTGCCTCGTCCTCCGCTGCTGCGGGTCGAGAGGCACCGCGAGTGCGTCCACGTGGTCCTCACTCGCCGATGGTCGTCTCGAGACCTGACGGCGCGGTCCCGACCAGGATCGCCGTGCGCGCCGGTCCGGTTGTTCGACCGCGGCCACCGGAACCGTATACGCCGCCCCCGCGCGCCTCGAACGCGGGTTGAGAGGGGTCTAAGGCAGTAATCGCCGAAGCATTTCGCTCTGTGTCGGGAAGCGACCGTTCTGCAGGTAGAACTCGCGCGTGATGGTCGTAACCCGATGCTCACGAGGCTGGAGCGACAGACCTCGAGTGGCCACGGCCTCCGCCCACAGCCGCTGCTTCCAGATCTCGAAAGCTCGTTTGTGGGCGATGAGCGCGCCGACTTCAACGTCCGAGGTGTCGACCGGAATTTCGTACTGCTCACCATCGAAGGCAACTCGAAAGAGCATGGCTTTTCCACCTTCAGGTGATGCTGGACACGACCAAGAACGATGCGGCGTGCCGCACGATGATGTCGATGAGCGCTATGGCTCGGAAGGCAACATTCCCGGTCGGAAATCCATCGTAAGGGTTGACTGCCAGCTCCACGCCCTCCCCGTAGAAGGGGATCACAATCTGTGAGAAGTCGCCGAACACCAGGGTTGCGGCCGGAATCAACTGCTAGAAAGCGCACGGTCATTCAAAATTGTTCCGGTGTGCAGACTTCCCTGCCACAGCCGGGCGACGTTCGAGGTGACCTCATAACGCTGCGCCAAGAGGTTTGCGACGGACGGCGGCGCCGCCCAGCCCGCGAAACGACGATCTACAAGGCCGTTCGCATTCAGGGCTGCGAGCTGCGCGCTGGTGAGTGTCGCAAAGTTCGCGGTGGTACCCGAGACCGCATTCATGCCCGACGCATTTAGGAGTCCGATGGGTTTCCCACCGCTGCCGCTGGCGGTGAATACGAGCTTATCGACCTCCATCGCCAGACTTCGCAGAATGTCCGTGCGGACTATCTGTTCGCCTGGTCCAGACTGCCGAAACAACCGGCTCGCCCGATTCAACGCACCCACCACATGGGGGCTTGCGGTGACGTTGTCCAACGTACCCTCGGACTCCGTCAGTGCAGCGGCCTCGACGGCTTCCCCAGAGGTCGACGACGACGTGATCCTTGGGTACACCGGATTACCTACGAAGTCGGTGTCGGATTGCACGCCGAGTGCTGCCGAGATCGCGTAGGGCCGCAGGACATCGATAGGGTCATCACCCTGCATCGTCTGCTCAACCAGTGCTCCACCGGTTGCAAACGCGCCCACGGCGTACTCCGAACGAAGCGCCAACAGTCCCCAGGGGACCAGCATGCCGTGTGCGGTCTGGGTCGGAAGCTCCCGGCCTGGCTAACACCAACTGCCCACGGCGTCGAGCGTTGTCCACCTCGATCTTCTGCGCTTGGGCCGATAGGAGGCGCCGCCTTTGATCGCTGGCCGACTCCATAGGGTGGCGCGAAACAATCCACTTAACTGCCGCCTCCAGGTCGATCACCATCCGTGCGCCGGCTCGGCCATGCGACAGGGCTGGCATGCCTTCGGCGATCCAGTTCGTAACGGTAGCGGGTGAGATGCCGAGAAACGTCGCCGCTTGATGGCGGTCGGCGAGCCGGCGCTTACTCCACGTCTGTACTTCCATCCAATCACCTGTCAGTGAGTTTTTTGATCACGGATGCAAATGAACTGCGGTCCCAATTACCGGCGCTCAGCCCCTTTGGAAGGACCCGCGATTTGATAAGCGGCCCCCCGCTCGCGTAGACCGCGACGACAGTGCGCGTGGTTACGCGACAAGTCGTACTCGGGGGGTTGGCCCAGGGGTACGGCACGAACGCCCACGACAGCGCGCCTCCTGCGGCCTGGTAATGGCCAGAGGTCGCGTGCACGCGGTAGGGGCAAGGCACGAGGTTTACCTGGGTCAACTGGGTGAACTGGGTCTCTTTCCCGTAACTTCCCCCGCGTAGTACCTAAGGGGGGATTTACGGGAAATTGGCCCCGAAGACCCAGGTGACCCAGGTAAAACCCCCTGGTCAGGGACGAGGTACCAGGGTGAACTGGGTCCGCAAACAAAAACGCCATCGCCACTCCTAGCCGGCACAGAGTTTCGAACCGCAGACTCAGGTTCCCAGGATTCACGCGTCCATCTCGTCGTAGTCGTGGTTGACGATCAACAACCCGGCATAGTCACTAGCGGTCCCGCTCTTACCGTCCACGCGGTGTTGGTCGTGGTCTTTCTGCATGTGCGCGTGGAACTTGCGGGCTGATACCGGGTACATGCCGTTGGCCTTCGCCCATGAGCGATAGACCAAGTAGACCCGCGAGGCTCGGGTGCCCCCCTTCACCCCCCGGCCCCACTTGCAGCACTCAGAAAGGAAGTTGCCGATGCGGTCCATCTCCTGGCGGTAGGCATCAGTCGCCGCGAGGATCGAATCAGGAGGCAACAGGCCACCGGCCTTCCAGTGCCGAAATCCTTCGATCATCCAATTCAGGATCCCTGGAAGCTCGCTGAGCAGCTTTTCCTCCAACTGAGGATCACGAATGCCCGCATCGAACTGCACCGGGTAGGGAATCAGCAGAATTCGTCTCCAGATAACGTGATCGGTGCCTAGCACCTCCGGGCGATGATTCGTTGCCAACCAGATCTTGCCGGTCGGACGGAATTCAAAATGCTCTTGATACAAGAACCGAGCCGCAATGCGATCCTGGCCTGTGAGCTGTTTCACGAGTCTTTCCGCCAGCCGACCTCCATCTTCCACCTCGACCGTGGGCACAAATCGGGCACCCTTGAGCCGCGCCACATCATTGGAAGCACCCGAACGGTCGCGAGCGAGCAGTGTCTCCGGCTGAATCTTGCGGGCGTAATCGCCCATGAGGTGGGACATGACGTTTTGCTCGGTCGTCTTGCCGTTGGCGCCCTCGCCGTAGGTCATTAACATCTTGTGCTCGCTCGGACGTATCGCCGGAGGCCGTGTAGCCCCATGCACGCTGTTTGAAGGCAACGATGGTCACGTCGCCGTCGTGGATCTCGGTCTGGAATCGCTGCCACCGCTCGGCCGTCGCCTTACGGTCGTAAGCGACGTCTGCTTGGAGGGTGATGCGATCCTCGCGGCGCCCGGGACGGAACTCATCGCGTTGGAGGTCGTAGACACCGTTCTTCACCTCGAGAAGCCACGGGTCCGCATCATATTTCTCGAATCGGTCGGCCACCCCCGGTTGCCATTCGGCCAGCGCAACGGCAGCTTCTAAGCGCGAGCGTGATTCAGAGGCTTTGGCGTGCTCCACGAACCGCCTGCGCGTAGCGTCGTCGGTCTCCCTCGCGGCCTCGGCGTAAATGTCTCGGATCACGTGGGCCATCATCACCATGCCGCGGGGCTTGGCGTTCTTGGTGTCCCAGTGATGACCCTCGTAAGTAGCCCAACCCACGCCTGCGATGTAGCGCACGTCGTTGCCATAGCGTGCAACGAACCTCTCCGCGTTCCCAAGGTCGGTTAGGTTGAACCCTGGTGCATGCGTCCAGGCGCTGCCCAGAATCGTCTTCAGCTCACTGTCATCCAGGGGTGGAGAGCAGTGCGTTGCGTTATGTTGTTGAAGATGCGCCCACGCGTCCGCCTCGGGAATGTTGCGTGCGCGGAGGCTGCAGGCAAAACTGTACAGCGTGTTGTTTCTGGAGCCCTCCGGAATGGACCGCTCACGATGGCGCTGTTCGAGAGACCTGGCGCGTTCCAACGCCATTGCGGCAGCGGCCCCAACGGGGGCGATCGGGCCATGAAGAAGGGAAAGGCCGTTGGCACGACTGCAATCGGTGATGTGCTCGGGCTCGACGAATCAAACGTGCGGGCCGCGTACAAGCAAGACCCGGCGCTTCGGCAGTTTATCCAGAGGCGCGGCGGTCGTTATGAAATGAACCTTGCCGCGATGAGCATCGATGACTGGATACTGCTGGACTCAATGCTAGAGGCCCGCAGGAAGGGCGGGGACGCACGACGCACGTATGCAAAATCACGGGCACGTTCGTCGCGAGGACGATTTGCCAGCAGGCGCAGTTGCACAAGAGGCAGCGCGAGCGCGCGGCGCAGCACAAGTAAGGGTAGAGAAGAATGAAAAGCAACCATGTATGCCCGCTTCTCGACCGAGAAGCAGTCACGGGCCTCGGTTGAAGACCAGTTTCGTATCTGCGAAAGGGCAGCGGAACGCGAGGGGTTGACTGTTGTCTCGCGGTTCAGCGATTCCGCCATCAGCGGAAGCAGGAGCGACCGGCCCGGTTACCAACAGCTCAGTGCGGCTGCGGCTCGCCGGGAGTTCGAGGTCCTTCTGGTGGATGACCTGTCACGCCTATCACGCGACCAGGTTGAAAGCGAGCGTCTAATACGCCGGCTGGAGTTCAGCGGCACTCGCATCCTGGCGGTGAGTGACGGGTACGACTCTCGAAACAAGGCCAGGAAGATCCAACGTGGCGTCAAAGGACTGATGAATGAGATGTACTTGGACGATCTCAAAGCCAAGACGCACCGGGGTCAGGAGGGTAAGGCCCTCAGAGGGTTTTGGGCGGGTGGCAAGCCGTACGGGTACAAGCTCGTCCGAGTTAAGGATCCTGTGCGACGTGACGCGTACGGTGAGCCTCTGGTCATCGGTACCAACCTTCAGATCGACCCTGACACCAGCGCGGTCGTCATCGAAATCTTCCGACGTTACGCCGATGGCTGGAGTCCACGGGCCATCGCTGATGAGCTGAACATGCGCCGCATCGCGTCTCCAGGGAGCGCGTGGCACAACCGCAAGGTGCGCCGCGTTGCCGGTTGGCAGGGCTCATGTATTAAAAGCATGCTGGCGAATGAGTTGTATCGTGGCGAGTGCGTTTGGAACCATACGCAGTGGACGAAGGACCCGGATACAGGCCAACGGCGTGTGATCGAGAGACCGCAGTCCGAGTGGGTAAAGGCCAGCCGCCCGGAATTGCGTATCGTTTCCGAAATGCTTTGGCAAGGAGTCGAAGCGCGCCACCGGCAAGCAGCAGCGCTCGGTGCCAATGTGAGAGAGGTTATCAAGCGTTCTGGGCACCGCGCGGGGCGCGGGCCTGCGTACCTTTTCAGCTCGCTTCTCAAGTGCGGCCTGTGCGGCGTCCCGATGGTGATCGCCGGTGGCCAAGGAAAATACAAGTCATACGGTTGCAGCACGAGGCGAGAAGGCGGACGACACGCCTGTGGCAACTGCCTCATCATCAAGCTCACAACCGCGGAGCGATGCCTGCTTGCACCATCAGGCGTGATTTGCTGAAGGATGAGTTCTTGGCCGAGATCCAGAAGCGCGTCGCACGCGCGCTGTCGTCGCGGTCGGCAGTAAGACCAAGCACGGAGCGAATCGCGAAAATACGTTCAGAGGTCGCAAACCTCACGGAAGCAATCGCCAGTGGTGCCTTGCGGAGTTCTAAGGCGCTTGCCGAGCGGCTTCAAGCCGCCGAGGCCGAATTGGAGAGCTTGGCGGCAGCTCAACGGCCCGCCGCCAAGGGCTCCGTGATGGCTATACCCCTGCAACTGGTAGAGCGGTATTGCCGCCTGGTCGCAACCCTCGACGGCGAACTAGATCGCGATGTGCATAGGGCGCGCGGTGGCCTGCACCAGATAGTCGGGGATGAGATAAGGGTCGTACCCCATGAGTCCGGAAAGCACCTCGTCGCCCGGGTAGGGCTCGAAATGCGGGAGCTGGTCCAAGCTGCCGGAAACTCTGAGATTTTAATGGTAGCGGGGGAGTGAGTTGGGTTTCGCACACCCCTGATTATAAAGACATCGAATTCCGCTGAATTCCTACGTTGCCTAGACGACACCAGCCGTCTACATCTAGGCCCGTAACCACGGCCCTGGCTGCGTGGGGCAAGTCGCGCC
>JADMIO011020116.1_pt1 | contig 10201 bp, 11 predicted proteins | sample 8958161 | NCBI WGS metagenome assembly JADMIO01 (sample SAMN16585339, study PRJNA669376) | soil metagenome | isolation source: Crop rotation soil | place: USA: Cullars Rotation, Alabama | collected 2011
GAGATGTCGCCGTTCGGCGGCATCAAGGATTCCGGCCTCGGCTACAAGGAAGGCGTGCTCGAGGCGATGAAGAGCTTCACCAACGTCAAGACGTGGTCTCTGCCCTGGCCGGGGTAAAGCACGAGCACAGTTCGGCACTAGCCGAATAAATCTCCGTTGCTGCGAGGCGACTGACAGGCACAAACTCCTCCGAACTTGGAGGAACATCATGACAGTCAGCCAGGCCGACAAGGCCAAGCGCCTGCGCGCGCTGCACGAGGCACCGGGTGCGTTCGTCATTCCCAACCCCTGGGATGCGGGCTCGGCGCGAGCGCTCGAAGGGCTGGGTTTCCAGGCATTGGCGACTTCGAGCGGCGCAAAGGCGGGCGTGCTCGGCAAGCGCGACGGCGGCATCAGCCGCGAGGATGCGATCGCCAATGCCCGGCTGATCGCCGGCGCCGTCGACATCCCGGTGATCGGCGACCTCGAGAAGGGTTTTGGCGATTCACCCGACGCCGCGGCCGAAACGATCCGCCAGGGCGCGGCGGCCGGCCTGGTCGGCGGCTCGATCGAGGATGCGACCGGCAACAAGGATGCGCCGCTGTTCGATCTCAAGCTGGCGGCCGAGCGCGTCGCCGCCGCGTCGCAGGCCGCCAAGGCGCTGCCGTTTGCGTTCGTCCTGACGGCGCGCGCCGAAGGGTTCTTGCGCGGCAAGGCGGATATCGACGATGTCATCGCCCGGCTCAGGGCCTACGAGGAGGCCGGCGCCGACGTGCTGATGTCGCCCGGCCTGCCCGATCTCGCGTCGGTGAAGAAAGTCACGAGCTCGCTCAAGAAGCCGTTCAACTTCATGGTCGGCATCAAGGGCCGCTCGTTCAGCAAGGCCGAGCTCGAGGCCGCGGGCGTGAAGCGCATCAGCCTCGCCACCTCGCTCTATCGCGCCGCCATGACCGGCCTGCTCGATGCCGCCAAGGAAGTGAAGGAGCACGGCACCTTCGGCTATCTCGACCACGCCGTCGCGACGCCCGACTGGAACGCTTACATGAAGGGCTAGTCGATGTTCCACGGCTGGCGCGTGGTGACGGCGTGTTGCGTCATCGCCACCGTCGCCTGGGCCTTGGGTACGTTCGGTGCAAGCGTCTACCTGCAGGCGGTGACGGCGGCGCATGGTTGGCCGATCGCCGACGTGGCCTTTGCCGTGACCCTGTTCTACCTGGTCAGCGCCCTGGTGCAGCGGACGGTCGGCCGCGCCATCGATCGCCGGGGACCGCGGCCGGTGCTGCTGCTCGGCACGGTCTCGATGATGCTGGGCGTGGCGTGCATCGGGCAGGTGGCCGAGCGCTGGCAGCTCTATCCCTGCTTTGTCCTGATCGGTTTCGGCTGGGCAGCCCTCTCGACGACGGGCATCGCCGCCACCGTCGCCCCGTGGTTCGAGCGATATCAGGGCCGGTCGATGGCGATGGCCATCATGGGCGCGAGCATCGGTGCCATCATCGGTGCGCCGACCCTGCAGTTCGCGATCCGGCGGTTCGGGCTCGGCGAAGGGCTGGCGCTGGTCGCGCTGGCCGCTGCGGCGGTGCTGCTGCCGTTGATCGCCCGCGTCCTGAGATTCCGCGGCCCCGCGGAGATCGGGCTGCAGCGGGACGGTCACGCCAGGCTTGCGGAGACACCGTCGATGCCGGTCAGGCGGCCGATCGCGACAGCCGCCAACCGGCCGATCCTGCTGTGGAGCGCAGCCGCTGCCTTTGCCCTCGGCCTGGCGATGCAGATCGGCTTCATCACGCATCACATCACGCTGGCCGAGCCGTTGCTCGGCACGGTGGGCGCCGGCTGGCTGGTCAGCGCCACGGGCGGTGCCGGCTTCGCCGGTCGCCTGATTCTGGCGCGCATCGTCGATAGCGCCGATGTGCGACGGCTGGCGTGCCTGGTGATGCTCGCGCAAACCGCGGCGCTGCTGGCGCTCGCGCTGTGGCCGACGGTGCCGGTGCTGATCGGGGCGTCGCTGGTGTACGGCTATGGCATCGGGCACATCACGACGCTCGGGCCGATCGTCGTGCGGCGCGAGTTCGGCGCCGCCGCCTTCGGTTCGACCTACGGCGCGGCGGCCAGCGTGATCCAATTCACCTCGGCGTTCGGCCCGGCGGCGATCGGCGTGCTGCGCGACAGCTTCGGCGGCTACCGGCCGGGCCTCGCCATTGCAGCCGCCGTGACCCTGACCGGCTGCGCCATCCTGTTCACGGGCGGCCGGATGGCCGCGCGAACCTGAGCCAGCAGGCCCGGAGAACCCGCTGACGCCTGCATTTCCAGCCTTTTTGTGCACTGCGAAAGGCGAGTTGCGAAAACGTGACGGTTGGGTCATTTACCCACCATGGATACCCTCGTTCGCCCCACGGTCGACACCCACGACGCCGTCGAGCATTTCGACGTCCTGATCGTCGGGGCCGGCCTTTCCGGCATCGGTGCCGCCTGGCACCTGCAGGACCGTTGCCGGGGCAAGAGCTACGCCATCCTCGAAGGACGCGAGGCGAGCGGCGGCACCTGGGACCTGTTCCGCTACCCCGGCGTGCGCTCGGACTCCGACATGTACACGCTGGGCTACCGCTTCCGGCCGTGGAAGGACGCCAAGGCGATCGCCGACGGGCCGTCGATCCTGAAGTACATCCGCGAGGTCGCGAGCGACCACGGCATAGACGCGAAGATCCGCTACCGCCATCGCGTGGTCGCCGCTTCGTGGTCGACGCCCGACGCGCGTTGGACGGTCGAGGTCGAGCGCGGCGAGGCGCGCGAGCCGGCGCGCTTCACCTGCGGCTTCCTGTGGATGTGCTCGGGCTACTACCGCACGGACGCGGGCTACCTGCCGGATTTCCCCGGCATCGACCGCTTCAAGGGCCGCATCGCCCATCCGCAGAAATGGACCGACGATATCGACTACCCCGGCAAGAAGGTCGTGGTTATCGGCAGCGGCGCCACGGCGGTCACGCTGGTGCCGGCGATGGCCGATGGCGGCGCCGCGCACGTCACCATGCTGCAGCGCTCGCCGACCTACATGGCGGTGCGTCCGTCGCAGGATCCGTTCGCCACCAAGATGCGCCTGCGCCTGCCGCTCAAGGCGGCGTACGTGGTTACGCGCTGGAAGAACGTGCTTTTAGGCATGTATTTCTACCAGATGTGCAAGCGCAAGCCGGAGAAGGTGAAGCAGCTGCTGCTGGGCTATGTCGCCAAGATGCTGGGGCCGGACTACGACGTCGCGACCCATTTCACGCCGCGCTACAACCCGTGGGACCAGCGGCTCTGCCTGGTGCCTGACGCCGATTTCTTCCGCACCATCCGCCAGGGCAAGGTGTCGGTCGTCACCGACCACATCGAGACCTTCACCGAGAAAGGCATCAGGCTGAAGTCGGGCACCGAGCTCGAGGCCGATCTGGTGGTCACCGCGACCGGCCTGGTGCTGGTGCCGGTCGGCGGCGCGAACCTCACGGTCGACGGCCAGCCGGTCGATCTCGCCAAGCGCTTCATCTACAAGGGCATGATGTACTCCGACGTGCCCAACCTCGCGTCGGTGTTCGGCTACACCAACGCCTCGTGGACGCTGAAGGCCGACCTGGTCTGCGAGTATGTCTGCCGGTTGCTGAACCACATGGACCGTGGCGGCTATCGCCTGTGCACGCCGCGCAACGGCGATCCGACCCTGCAGGAGGAGCCATGGGTCAGCTTCTCCTCCGGCTACATCCAGCGCGCGCTGGTGCATCAGCCGAAGCAGGGCTCCAAGCACCCGTGGAAACTCTACCAGAACTACGTCCTGGACCTGCTCAGCCTGCGCTTCGGCAAGCTGCGCGATGCGGCGATGACGTTCACGCGATAGAGGTTTTCAACAGTATACCCGCAGGGGTTGCATTACATCCTGAGTTGTGTTCAACTCGGGATACGCTAGTCGTGCGACTTCAAGGAGCGGGGGCACCATGGTCGAGCAGGTCAGCTTCGCCGACGACATCAAGCCGCTGTTCACCGACATCGACGTCGACCACATGTCGTGGTTCTGCGATCTGCGGTCGTACGACGACGTGAAGGCGAATGCCGAGGAGATTTACGGTCGACTGCGGGGCATCGGCGGCAAGGTGATGCCCCCGCCGCCGGCGGGTCCCTGGCCGAAGAAGAACATCGACCTGTTCAAGACCTGGATGGATCAGGGCTATCCGGCCTGACGTCCTTCAGCGACAGCGGAGGAATGACATGAAGCGCGCATTCTTCATGGGGCTCGCCCTGGCGGGCATGTTTGGCGGCATCGCACAGGGACAGCCGCAGTCCGGCTACTATGACATTCCGGCCGGTTTCGACTTCCCGGCGAACAAGGCGACGCTCGATCAGTTCAGAAAGGACGGCAATCTCTCCGCCCAACGCCTGCATGTGTGGAACCTGTGGGCGGGTCTGACCCAGCCGACGCCGGATGGGAAATACGCGATCTTCGAAACCTGGTACTCGGTGGAGGAGGCATTCCAGCCCGGCAACCTTCAGGCGAACATCCCGCGCCGCGTGGTGCGGCGCCTGGCGGTACCGCGTCAGTTTCAGGCTCCAGCCGGACAGCCCAACCTGCAGGCGGGAGGTAGCGGCGAATTCGCCGACGTGGTCCTGAACTACGCACACTACAACCACATCCGCACCAACCGACTGCATATGTCGGGCACGTTGGATGGCCTGCGGCAGACCGGTGCGGCCGATCCTGCGATCCCCGGCAACAAGACGATTCCGGCATTCCCCGCGAACGCGGTGTCGCTGAAGCCGATCTGGTGGCCCGTCAAGAAGAACACCAAGACCGCGCTTCCGGTCTGGGATCCGGAATTCAACCACCCCGCCGCTGCCCGGCGGCAATCCGCTTCAGACCTGGGCGCGCGTGGTCGCCATCGATCCGACGCGGCAGACCGTGCCGGCCGGCGAGACGACGACGATCAACTTCCTCGGGACGCCGCGCCCCAACAGTCTCGTCGTCGGCATCGGCTCTTTCCATTATTACCAACTCGACCAGCAAGCGGTCGACGCCGCGAAGGCTGCGGGCATTCAGCAACTCGACGTCGGCGACTACATGGTCCTGGTCGCCACACATATCACGACCAAGGAGATCGACGACTGGGTCTGGGGCACCGTGTGGTGGCACGATCGGCCAGACGTTGGCGCCTATGCGATGGACAGGCCGGCTTCAGTCAAGGGCGTGTGGCGGAACTACTTGATGTCGGCGAGCTACGATCTCGAGACGCCGACGGCGACCGACGGCAAGGCACACATCACCTACAATCCGTATCTGGAAGCGCGCTTCCCGAACGGCCAGGTCAGCAACTGCATGAACTGCCACAACCGGGCCAGCTGGCCGGAGCCCTTTTTCCTGCCGGTCTTCAGGGGAAAACCTGCGGCCAATGATCCGGCCTACAAGGCAGGGCAATTGCGCACCGACTTTCTCTGGTCGATCCCCGACCGGGCGCAGCCCCGGCCCTGACGTGAGCCGGCGTCCAAACGGGCGTAGCCCGGTCCACACCCTGCCGTTGCCAGAGAAGGTCCACGGCGCCCTGGCAGAAGCCCGGCGTCTGGTGCGCTCGCTCGACGGTATCGCCGGCGTCGACTACGGCGTCGCCTACAGGAACGGCAAGCCCACTGGCCGGCATGCCGTCCGCTTCCATGTCAGCCGCAAGCGACCGTTGAACGAGATCAAGCCGCATCGTCGGGCGCCGCGGTCGATCGGCAGCCTTCCGGTCGACGTGGTGGCCACCGGCTATCGGCTGCACGCGACAGGACCGCGTGGCTTCAATGACGTGATGCGCCCGGGCATCAGCGTCGGCAATCTCCGCAGCAAGGCGACGGGCACCCTGGGCGCGCTGGTGATCGACAACGAGACCAACACGCGCTGCATCCTCAGCAACTGGCACGTCCTGTGTGGTGACGTCGGCGCCGCGGCTGGCGAGCAAATCTGCCAGCCAGGCCCGATGGATCTCGGCAGCGACGCTGCGCGCCAGGTCGGCGAGTTGCTGCGCTGGTGTCGGCTGTCGGAGCAGATCGACGCGGCGCTCGCCCGGCTGGCCCCTGGTGCGGACACCGATACGGCGTTGTTCGGCATCGACCTGCGGCCGACCGGCACTGCCGCTCCTGTCGTCGGCATGAAGCTGGTCAAGAGCGGCGCGGTCACCGGCGTCACCCACGCCATGATCGACGGCGTCGGCGGCCGCTTTCAGATGGACTACGCACAGTTCGGCGACGGGCCGCGCTGGATCGAGGGCTTCCGGCTGGTGCCCGATCCCGACCTCCCGACCAATGCGCTGTGCCTCGAGGGCGATTCGGGCTCACTGTGGATCGAGGCGAGCACCGGCCGCGCCGTCGGTCTGCACTTCGCCGGCGAAGACGACATCAGTCCGGCCAACGACTACGCGCTGGCCCAGCCGATCGAGAACGTGCTGGCAAGGCTCAACGCAACGCTGGCGCCGTCGGCCAACGCCTGATCAGCGGGAACCTCCGGGCCTCGGGTCGGTTACCCGATCGCGGGCTTAGTCGACGAGGTGCAACCATGTCGCTCGAGGAAAATCTGCTGGCGATCGAGACCGAGCTGTGGATCGGCGGGCCCGAGGCGTTCCGCAAGCATACCGACGACAAGTGCCTGGTGGTGTTCGCCGAGATGGCCACCACCATGTCACGCGAGGATGTCGCCAAGACCGCCGAGAAGGGCCGCTGGAACAACGTCAAGATGACGGAGAAGGGGCTCAGCAAGCTCACCGACGACTCGGTCGTGATCAGCTATGAATGCACCGCGACCCGCAAGGACGGCCAGCGGCATCACGCCTTCGTCAGCAGCGGCTATGCCCATCGGCCGGACGGCTGGAAGCTGGCTTTTCATCAGCAGACCAAGATCTAGCGGAAGCTCACCCGGACCGCGCCGAATGGCCCGAAGTCGGCGACGAAATCCTCGCCGGGCTTGGGCGCGAGCATGCCCGTGAGCGTGCCCGTGCTGACCATCTGCCCGGCCTTCATCCCGACGCCGGTGCGTGACAGTTCGTTGGCGAGCCAGGTCACCGGCGCCATCGGATGATCGAGCGCGGCGGCCGCCGTACTCTTGCGGCGCACCTTGCCGTCCGAGGCGAGCGTCACTTCCTGGCCGGCGATGTCACGTTGCTGCCAGCCGTCGATCGGCGGGCCGTAGACGATGGTGCCTGAACCCGCACCGTCGGCGAGGATCGCCGGCAGGGGCGGAAAGGCCGCGTCATGGACGAACCGGCATTCCGCCAGTTCGAGGCCGGGATGGAGCGAGGCGACGGCGTCGGTCACCTCTTCGACGGAGTAGGGCTTTTCACGCGGCGGCAGATCGATGCCGAGCTTGGCCTGGTACTCGACCTCGGGGATCGGGCTGGCGAGCTCAGCGTGCACGAACGAAGCGGGCGTCTCGCGCAGGAAGAAAGTGCGGCCGTAGATCGGCTGGTCGGTGCGTAGCGCCTTCTGCATCTCGTCCTTGAAGGCGGCGATCTTCCAGCCCAGCACCGGCCAGCCGAGCTCTTCGGCGACCAGGCCGGCGATGCGATAGGCGGTGGCGTTGTCCGGCGGCACGAGGCGCGGATCGAGGCCGCTCTGCTGCCGGCTGTCGCGCCGCAGGCCAGCGAGCAGGCGAGCGAGTTCCCGTTGCGAATGAGCGTCCATGCATGATCCCATAGCAGAAAGAGGAGGGGACGCCATGCGAACGCAAGCGGAGAAGGGGCGCCTGTTCAAGGAGCGGCACGCCAAGCCGGGCATCCTGATCCTGCCCAATCCGTGGGACGCCGGCACCGCGAAGCTGCTGCAGTCGCTGGGCTTCGAGGCGCTGGCCACCACCAGCCTCGGCATGTCCAACGCGCTCGGCCGGCCCGATGGCGAGAACGTCGTGAGCCGCGCCGAGCTCATCGAGAACTGCCGCGTCATTGCCGAGGCGACTGATCTGCCGGTCAACGCCGACCTCGAGAACGGCTACGCCGATGATCCCAAGGAGGCCGCCACCATCCTGCGCGACGCGGCGGCGGTCGGCATCGTCGGCGGATCGATCGAGGATTGGAGCGGCGAGAAGATCTACGACTTCAACCACGCGGTCGAGCGCGTCGTCGCGGGCGTCGAGATGGCGCGCTCGCTGCCAGTGCCGTTCACCTTCGTGGCGCGCGCCGAGAACCTGATCCGCGGCCGGCCCGACCTCGACGATACGATCAAGCGCCTGCAGGCCTTCGAGAAGGCCGGCGCCGACGTGCTCTACGCGCCCGGCCTGCGCGATCTCGCGACCATGAAGCTGGTCGCGTCGTCGGTGACCAAGCCGATCAACGTTGTGATGAGCGCCGCCGATCCGGCGCTCAGCGCGGCCGAGATGGAGGCGGTGGGGGTGAAGCGGCTCAGCGTCGGCGGTGCGCTGTCGCGGCTGGCCCTGGCCGCGTTCGTGAAGGGCGCCCGTGAGATGAAAGAGAGGGGTGGCTTCACCTGGATGCACGACACCCTGCCCACCCGGGACCTCAAGGCGGTGTTCAGGCAGTAGCGCGGTGCGGCAGCCCGGCCACGCCCGGGATCGGATCGCCGCCGATCTGGCGCAGCAGCGAGGCGAGGTCGTAGTGGAAGCGCTCGCCCGACATCAGCCCGTCGCGGAAGGTCAGGATCACCACGAACGGCTGCACGAAGCTCTTGCCGCTCGGCGCGACCCCGAGGAACGGCCCGACATGCTTGCCGTGCCATGTGGCCTCGGCGACATAGAACTCGTCGGTGGTGACATAGGCGCGCTGGCCCGGGCCGCGCTTCACCTCGACGTCGAAAGTGTCCCACCATTGACGGTAGTGCGCCGAGGCGCCGGCATGGCCCTGCCAGCGCTGGCCGGTGGCGAAGTCGTGGAACTCGCACTCGGGATGGAGCGTCGCCAGCGTACCCGCGAGATCGTGCGCGTTTTCGGCCTCTAGATGGCGGCGGACGAGGGCAGCAAGGTCGGGGTTCATGGCGGCCATCCGTGATAAGATCGAACTCTGACAACATATAAGAACTCTGATATGAACCGCAAGGCAGCCGCCATCCCCCAGCCCGGCGAGGGCAAGCGCGGCCCCGAAGGACATCTCGGCTACCTCGTGCGGCAGGCCAGCGTCGCGCTGCGCACGGCGATGGACCGCGCCCTGGCCAACCAGGGGCTGACCTCGCCGCAGTTCGCGGTGCTGACCATGATCGCCGCCTATCCCGGGGCCTCCGGCGCGGATCTTGCACGCCTCACCTTCCTGACGCCGCAAACCATCAACGTCATCGTGCGCAACCTCGAGCGCGATGGCGCCATCGCCAAGACCGCGCACGCCACGCACGGCCGGATCCTGCGGCTGAGCGCGACGGCCAAGGGCCAAACCCTGCTCAAGCGCTGCCGTGCGCGCGTGGGTGCGGTCGAGGCGGAGCTGGCCGGGCTGCTGGGCCGCGACGAGGAGCGGGTGGTGCGGCGCTGGCTGAGCGCGGTCGCCGAGAAACTGGCGGAGGACCGCTGACGCCGCTAAGGTTTTGGGGGTCAAAACGGGGGCGATTCATGACACTTTGGAGAATGATGCGGCAGGGTGCGCTGGCGGCGGTTGCCGTCGCAGCGCTGGCGACGCCGGCACTGGCGCAGAAGACCAAGCTCACGGTCTACAGTGCGCTGGAGAACGACCAACTCGATCCCTTCAAGAAGGCCTTCGAGGCCGACAACCCGACGATCGAGATCGCCTGGGTGCGCGATTCGACCGGCGTCGTCGCGGCCAAGCTGATCGCCGAGAAGGACAACCCGCGTGCCGACATCATCTGGGGCCTGGCGGCATCGAATGTCGGCGTGATGGCCTCGATGGGCATGCTCGAACCCTATACGCCGAAGGGCGCCGAGGCGTTGAAGCCCGCCTTCCGCAGCGGCAAGACGCCTGACCCCTGGGTCGGCATGGACGCCTATCTGTCGGTCGTCTGCTTCAACACCGCCGAGGCGGCGAAGGGCAAGAAGTCCAAGCCGGTGAGCTGGGCCGACCTCACCAAGCCCGAGTACAAGGACCAGATCGTGATGCCCAACCCGGCGTCGTCGGGCACCGGCTATCTCACGGTCGCGGCTTGGCTGCAGGCGATGGGCGAGGACGCCGGCTGGAAGTTCATGGACGCGCTGCACCAGAACATCGCGCAGTACATCCATTCCGGCTCGGCCCCCTGTGTGCAGGCGGCCAAGGGCGAGCGGCTGATCGGCATCGGCCTCGACACCCGC
>JADMIO010604218.1_pt1 | contig 10200 bp, 9 predicted proteins | sample 8958161 | NCBI WGS metagenome assembly JADMIO01 (sample SAMN16585339, study PRJNA669376) | soil metagenome | isolation source: Crop rotation soil | place: USA: Cullars Rotation, Alabama | collected 2011
CGCGACAACTTGTCCACGTGGAATTCTAAGCTTAGGATCCCAATGTGCTGGAAAGGTGTCCACGTCCATCGCCTCGCGAAGCACGTTGACGTAGCAGTCCTTCTGCGGCAGTCCCTTCGTCAGCGGCTCCCAGTCGTTGCCGCCGGTCCGGCTGCGGAACACCTGGAGCTTCCCGTCGAGCGGGTAGTGCTCGGCGTCGCTCTTGATCGGGACGATGAAGACCGTTTCCGGTTCGTGCGCGTGGACGTCGATGACGAAGCCGAAATCCGTCGGCAGGTTGCCGCTGACCTTGGTCCACTGCTCGCCGGCGTTGTCCGAGCGCAGGACGTCCCAGTGCTTCTGCATGAACAGCGTGTCGGGCTTCGACGGATGGAAGGCGATGCGATGGACGCAGTGGCCGATCTCGGCCGTCGGTTCCGGCAGGTACTTCGAAAACAGCCCCTTCGTGATCGGCTTCCATGTCGTCCCGCCGTCGTCGGACCTGAAGGCGCCGGCGGAGGAGATCGCCACGAAGAGGCGCGAGTGATTCTTCGGGTCGATCAGGATCGTGTGGAGACACATGCCGCCGGCGCCGGGCATCCACTTCGATCCGGTGCTGTGCTGGCGCAGCCCCGAGAGCTCCTGCCAGTTCTGTCCGCCGTCGGTGGACTTGAAGATCGCGGCGTCTTCGACGCCGGCGTAGACCGTGTCGGGATCGGTGAGCGACGGCTCGAGATGCCAGACGCGCTTGAACTCCCACGGGTGCGGCGTGCCGTCGTACCACTGATGCGTGCCCGTCACGCCGTCGTAGAGAAACTTGTTGCCGACGGTCTCCCACGTCTTCCCGCCGTCGCTGCTTCGCTGCATCGTCTGGCCGAACCAGTCGTTGCTCTGCGAGGCGTAGATGCGGTTGGGATCGACCGGCGATCCCTTGAGGTGGTAGAACTGCCAGCCGCCGAAAAAGGGACCGTTGATGTCCCACTTCTCGCGTTTGCCGTCCGACGTCATGACGAACGCGCCCTTGCGCGTTCCCACCAGTAAACGGACTCCGCTCATGGATGTCTTCCTCGGTCGCAGTTGTCGCCGCAGACCTTCAGGTCTGCGGGCTATTTTATGCTGATGTGGGAACTGTTCTGCGTGTAGGACTCAATTCGCGCGCGCCGCATCAGATTAAATCCATGCAACGTCCCCGCGAGCCACACGATTGAGATGAGGACGCCCGCGAGGACCAGGTGCCCGCGGAACAGCGCACCGAGCGCCGTGCCCGAAAGCACGGCGCCGATGACGGCCAGAGTAATCGGCAGATGACAGGGGCAGAGCACGAACGAGCCGATCACCCACGCGATGCCGCGCCGATCGTTCTGTTCCGGCGTAATCGGGCAAACGGTCTTCATCGCGTGAACGTGAGCGGCAGGGACGTCGTCGCCGGCGCTCCCTGCGTGTAGGTACCAGTGAGTTCGGTGCCCGTCGGGTTCAGCGTGCCCGTGAACGTGACGGGGATGTTGCGCGCCTCGAACTTCACGTTCGCGCCGTCCTGCACGACGGTCAGCGGCAGCATCAGTCCGCCTTCGTCGACGCTGACCGAGGTCGCCGTTGCCCCGCCGCCAGGGTGGTTTTCCACGGTCACGACGAAATGATACTGCGCCCCGCCGGCCGAGACCGCGCCTTTCCAGACGCCCTCGAGTTGTTTGCTGACCGCCGGACTCGTCGGTTGCGGATCGATCTGCGCCTCGCCGGTGCGGCCCATGCTGAAAGGCAGCCTGTAGCCGGCGAGCGTCGCGGTGCCGCTGGCGAGCGTGCCGCTCTCTGAAATATCCGCCTGCATCGGCTGATCGCTGCGTGCGTAGAACGTCACGCGGCGTCCTTCGAGCGAGATCTTCTGCAGCGGAATCGTCAACCTGTCCGCCCCCGTGGTCGCCGTGCCGTAAAGCTCACCGCGTGCGTTCTTCGCGATGTCGAGCTCGAAGTCGGCGGGTGTGTTCGGGATCTCGATGGTGCCCTTCCAGTGGCCTGAGGGGTCCGCGGCGGGTGTCTGCGCCGAAGCGGACGCCGCGGTCAGCACGACGATCGCGAGAGCCATTGCCTTCATGACGTTCTCCTTCATTAGAAATCCTTGCGTGCGATGTTGACGGAGGCGCCGTACAGCATGGCCAGTGACAGCACGGCGCTGACGAGCAGACCGATCCATGGAATCGTGCCTGCGAAAAAGTAGCTGGAGCCGCTCATCACGCGGAAGAAGCCGTTCAACTCGTACCGCGATTCGATGAGAGAAAGAACGATGGCGATGCCGCCGGCAATCAGAAGCGGACGCCAGATGTCGGCGAACTCGGTGGACAGCAGGAACGCCAGGCTGAAGAACATCCCGCAGACGACGAACACGCACAGGGAGTGGATGAGCGCGTCGCTGACCGCGTAGTGCTGGCCGATGCCGGGGGAGATCACCGCGATCTCGAGCGACGGGATCACGATGAGCGCCAGCGCCTGCAGCAGGCCGACCGACGCGCGCGCGAACAGCCACCGGTTGCGCGACGCGGGCAGCGACAGCGTGAACAGCGTGCCTGCGCCCGAGGACCCGGCCAGCAGGCTGCCGCTGCCGAGCAGCACGGCGCAGAGCGTCCCGAGCTGCGAGAGGTTCTGCCGGAACCACTGATACCAGACGAATCCGCGATAGGTGCGCTCGGCCGAGACCGTCTCGAGAATCTGACGGCCGAGCGTGCCGCTTCCGGAGAGCACGTCCGGCTGGACGTTGACCGTCCGCAGGAGATTCGCGACGTGCGGATACTCGAGCAGCAGCCCCCAGATGTTGATGGCGAGCACGGCCAGCGGAATCAGGAACCGCCACCGCGTGTCGAGCCACGACTTGTAAGCGAGCATCGTCAGTTCTCTCCGTTCACGGTCTCGAGAAAGATGTCTTTCAGCGGCACGGACATGATCTCGACCGTCGCCGCGCCGAGCGCCCGCGCCTCGGCGGCGACGGCCTCGGCGCTGTCCCGGCAGACCGCCGTCAACACGCGGCCGCGGCGCTGCTGCCGGACGATGCCGCCCGCGCGAAATGTGTGATCCGGCGCATCGCCGTCGAACACCAGCTGCACGCGGCGGTACGACTCGAGCAGGTCTTCGAGCGCGCCGGAGACGACGATCCGGCCGTGGTCGATGATGGCGATGCGATCGGCGATCTGATCGACGTGCGTCAGGTGGTGGGACGACAGGAACACCGTCATCTCCTGGCGCGCGACGTGGGCGACGAGCGCCTGCAGGACTTCCTCGGTCATCGCGGGGTCGAGGCCCGACGTCGGCTCGTCGAGAATGAGCAGCTCGGCGCCGCGGCTGAGCGCGAGGAGCAGCGCCAGCTTCGTGCGCATGCCCCGCGAGAGGTCTTTCACCTTGCGGTCGCGCGGCAGCTCGAAGCTGCCGAGGTACTGACGCTCGAGATCGCCGCGCCAGGACGGGTAGAAGCTCGCCGTGAAGCGGATGATCTGCTCGACCGTCATCAGCTCGTAGAGATCTTTTTCCTCGCTGACGAAGCCGGTGCGCCGGCGGATCGCGACGCTCTGGTCCGGCGCGCCGGCCGCGAGGCCGAACACCGTCGCGCGTCCGCCGCTGGCGCGCGCCATTCCGAGCAGCACCTTGATCGTCGTCGTCTTGCCGGCGCCGTTCTTTCCGAGGAAGCCGAAGATCGAGCCGCGCGGCACCTGCAGTGTGAGCCCGCGGAGCGCGTCGATACCGCCGGGGCCGGCGGCGTACGTCTTCCGGAGGTCCTCGGTCTCGATGACGAATCGATCACTCATGCTGCGCTCCCGTTTTCGCGAGGCCCGCCAGCTCGGCTTCGAAGAGCCGGCGGATTTCCTCGTCGCTCAGCCCCTTCGCGCGGAGCTTCTCGACGGCTCCGGAGACGATCGGTTGGGCCAGACGCACTTTGTCGGAGACTTTCCTGCCTTTCGCGGCGGCGGCGACGAATGCGCCGGCGCCGTGCCGCAACTCGATCACGCCTTCGTGCTCGAGCTCGCGGTAGGCTTTAGCGACGGTGTTGGGATTGACGACCAGCTCCTCGGCGAGCGGCCGGATGCCCGGCAGCTGATCGCCCGGGCGCAGGGCGCCGGTGGCGATGGCATGCTTCACCTGCTCCATGAGCTGGAGGTAGATGGGCGTGCCGAGCGAGGGGTTGGTGCGAAACAGCATCAGCGGGCGGTTCCTGTTCGTATAACTGTATTACTGAACTAGCACAGTGTTACTGTGCTGCCAGTGCCGTGAGGTTGTCAAGTGCGCCGATTTCGGGCCGTTTTCCTGGTGTTGCTGGTCGTCGCCGTCGCGATTCAACTCGTGCCGATTGCCCGCGACAACCCGCCCGTCACGGGCGAGCTGCGCGGCGTCCCGCCGGATGTCGCGGGCCATCTGCGGCGGTCCTGCTACGACTGCCATTCGCACGAGACCAGGTGGCCCTGGTACAGCTACGTGGCGCCGGTCTCGTGGCTCGTCGCGCACGACGTCCACGAGGGACGCGAGCATTTGAATTTCTCGACGTGGTCCGAGTACGCGCCAAAAGACCGCGGCAAGAAGCGCGCGGGGATCTCCGACCTCGTGCAACAGCGCGACATGCCGCTCTGGTACTACCTGCCGATGCACCGCGACGCGAAGCTCTCCGACGAGGACGTGCAGGCGATTGGCGCGTGGGCGGACTCGGGTGAGTAAGGCGGGATTTTCGCCCGCGTCACGAGCCCGCCTGACCCCGCACGATCTTCAACGGTTCGCCGGATCCACGCTGTTCGACCGGATCGGCCGCGCCGTCTGCGAGGCCGGCTGCCTGCCGCGCAAAGAGCTGTACGAAGCATGGGAAATGGCGCGGCGCGTGCGCCGGCTCTTCCGCGGCGGACGCATCGTCGACCTGGGCGCAGGCCACGGGCTGCTGGCGCAGGTGTTGTTGCTGCTCGACGACTCGTCGCCGTCAGCCGTTGTCGTCGACAAGGCGCTGCCGCCGTCGACGGCGAAAGTGCACGACGCGCTCGTGGCGGTCTGGCCGCGCCTCGCCGGCCGCGTCGAGTTTCTGGCGCAGCCGATGGAGCGGCTCGACGTCTCCGAAGGAACGCGAAGGCTTCAGCCGGGCGATCTCGTCGTCTCCAGCCACGCCTGCGGACGGCTCAGCGATGTCGTGATCGATCGCGCCCTGTCGGCGCGGACGCGTGTGGCCGTGCTCCCGTGCTGCCATGACCTCGAGGCCTGTGACACAGGGGACCTCGACGGCTGGATCGACGGCGCGCTCGCCGTTGACGTCATGCGCGCGGCGCGGTTGCGCCAGCAGGGTTATCGGGTCTGGACGCTGTCGATTCCTGCTGAAATCACGCCCAAAAACCGATTGCTGCTCGGGGCGCCTCACAAGGTGACACCATGAGAGTGAATGACGACCCCTGATACCCCGTCCAGTTTCCCGGAGCTCGGCCTCCGTCCGCAGCTCGCCGACATCGTGTCCGCTCTCGGTTACGAAGAACCGACGCCCATTCAGCGCGAAGCGATTCCTCTGCTGCTGGCCGGCCGCGACCTGCTGGGCCAGGCCGAAACCGGCACCGGCAAGACCGCCGCGTTCGCGCTGCCGATGCTGCAGGTGATCATGGAAACCGCGCCGCCGCCCCGACGGACGTCGGGCCTGGTCCTCGTGCCCACGCGCGAGCTGGCGATGCAGGTCGCCGAGGCCATCCACAAGTACGCCAAGGGCAACGGCGTCAGCGTGCTGCCGCTGTACGGCGGCGCGCCGATGCACGCGCAGATCAGCGGCCTCCAGCGCGGCGCCGACGTCGTCGTCGCGACGCCGGGCCGCGCGCTCGATCACATGCGGCGCAAGACGCTGCAGCTCGACGCGCTGCGCGTGCTCGTGCTCGACGAAGCCGATGAGATGCTCGACATGGGGTTTGCCGACGACCTCGACGCGATCCTGCAGGCCACGCCGGCCACACGCCAGACGGCGCTCTTTTCGGCGACCATGCCGGCACGGATTCTCGCGATTGCAGGGCGTCACCTCAAGAACCCGTCGCGCGTGACGATTGCGAGAGAAAAAACTGCCGCGGGCAAGGTGCCGCGCGTGCGGCAGGTGGCGTACATCGTGGCGCGCGCGCACAAACCCGCGACGCTCGCGCGCGTGCTCGACATGGAAGATCCCGTGGCGACGCTCGTCTTCTGCCGGACGCGGATGGAAGTGGAGACGCTCGTCGAGACGTTCAACGCGCACGGCCATCGCAGCGAGGCGCTGCACGGCGGCATGGAGCAGCGGCAGCGCGACCGGGTCATGGGGTTGTTCCGATCGAAGAAGGCCGACGTGCTCATCGCCACCGACGTCGCGGCGCGGGGACTCGACATCGAGCACCTCTCGCACGTCGTCAACTACGACGTGCCCGCCTCGCCCGAGGCGTATCTGCACCGGATCGGACGGACCGGACGCGCGGGACGCGGAGGGACGGCGATCACGCTCGCCGAGCCCCGCGAACACCGGCTGCTGCGCGCCATCGAGACGCTCACACGCGCGAAGATCGAGATCGCCACCGTGCCGACGGTCGCCGACCTGCGCGCGCGCCAGCTCGACCTCACGCGCGCCTCGCTGCGCGAGCGGCTGCTCGCAGGCGGCCACGACCACGCGCGCGTCGTCGTCGAGGCGCTGTCGACCGAATTCGACATCGTCGACATCGCCGTGGCCGCCGTCGGCATGGCGCATTCGGCGACGGTTGGCGACGGAGACGACCGCGAGATCCCGGCCGTTGTGATCGATCCGGGCCGCGAGAGGGCAGGAGGGGCAGGAGGGGCAGGAGGGGCCGGACGGGCCAGAGGGGCGGGAAAGGCAGGACGACCGGGACACACCGCGGGGTTTGAAGGCGGACCGAAAGGGAAGTATCAGGACAAGCGGCCGCGGCTGGTGAAGAACGAAAGGGGCGGCGGTGGCGGACGGATCGAGGACGAAGGGCCGATGGCGCGGCTGTTTGTGGGCGCCGGCCGCCAGGCCGGCATCCGGCCCGGCGATCTCGTCGGCGCGATTACCGGCGAGGCGGGCGTGACGTCGCGATCGGTCGGCGCGATTCAGATCGCCGACAAGTTCTCGCTGGTCGACGTGCCGGAGAATCTGGCGGACGAAATTATCGCGGCGCTGAAGGCGACGACAATTCGCGGGAAGAAGATCCCGGTCCGGCGGGATCGGAACTGAGCTCCTCGTACGTGCCCTTGAAGTCGGTGATCGTGCCGTGATCGAACCGCCAGACACGCGTGCCGACTTCCTCGAGCAGGTCTTCGTCGTGCGTGACGAGGAAGATCGTGCCGTCGTACTTCTGTAGCGCCACGTTCAGCGCGTTGATCGATTCCAGATCGAGGTGGTTCGTCGGCTCGTCGAGCACGAGCACGTTCGGCTTCAGCAGCATCAGGCGGCAGAAGAGCAGCCGCGCGGTCTCGCCGCCCGACAGGGCCTCGGTCGGCTTGTAGCCTTCCTCACCGCTGAACAGCATCTGGCCGAGAAGACCGTGGATGTCCTGCTTGTGCGCGTCGGGATCGAATTGATGCAGCCAGTCCACGGCCGGCAGGCCCTTCTCGATGAGGCCTGTGTGATCCTGCGGAAAGTACCCCACCGAGGCCTCGTGCCCCCAGCGCAGCTTGCCGCCGTCCCGCTCGCCGGGCGAGGGCGGCAGGTTCGGCGCGTCCGCCAGAATCGCCTTGAGCAGCGTCGTCTTGCCGGCGCCGTTGCGGCCGACGAGGACGATCTTGTCGCCGCGGTTGACCACGGCGCTGAAGTTCGAGACGACGTGGTGCGACCCAAAGGATTTCGAGAGGCCTTCGAATTCGAGCGGCACCTTGCCTGACGGCCGGTTCATCGTGAACTTGATGTACGGACGCTGGATGTTCGAGCGCGCGAGCTCGTTCGTCTGCAGCCGCTCGACTTCCTTGCGGCGCGACGTCGTCTGGCTGGCGCGCGTGCCGGCGCCGAAGCGGGCGATGAAGTCGTTGAGCTGCGCGATCTTCTTCTCGCGCTGTTCGTTCTCCGCCTCGATCTTCGAGCGGATCTGCGTCTTCGCCATCACCATGTCGTCGTAGCCGCCGGTGTAGGTGATGATCGTCTGATAGTCGATGTCGGCGATGTGCGTGCAGACGCGGTTCAGGAAATGGCGATCGTGCGAGATGACGATCAGCGTGCCTTCGTAGCGGCTGAGAAATTCCTCGAGCCAGTGAATCGAGTCGAGGTCGAGGTGGTTCGTCGGCTCGTCGAGCAGCAGGGCCTCGGGGTGCCCGAACAGCGCCTGCGCGAGCAGCACGCGCATCTTCTGTCCGCCCTGCAGCTCGCCCATCTTGCGTTCGTGAAGGGCATCGGGAATGTCGAGGCCCTGCAGCAGAATCGCCGCGTCGCTGTCGGCCGAGTAGCCGTCTTCTTCGCCGACGATGCCTTCGAGCTCGCCCAGCCGCATGCCGTCTTCGTTCGACATGTCGGCTTTGTCGTAGAGCGCGTCGCGCTCGGTCATGGCGTTCCACAGCCGGCGGTTGCCCATGATCACCGCGTCGAGCACGCGGTAATTGTCGAAGGCGTACTGATCCTGCCGGAGGACGCCGAGCTTCGCGGGCCCGGCGACCGTGCCGCGCTGCGGATCCGACTCCCCGGAGAGCAGCTTCATGAACGTGGACTTGCCGGCGCCGTTGGGGCCCGTCAAGCCGTACCGCCGCCCCGCCGAGAACGTCGTCGTCACGTCCTCGAACAGGATCTTCGACCCGAACCGCATGGAAACGCTGTTGACTGAGATCATCAACCTTTGATTGTAGCGCGGGAATCCAGTTCGTCCCAGCGCTCCATGGCAGCGAGCAACGCGTCTTGCAGCTCGTCAGCGCGAGCCAGCGTCGCCGCGATGACGTCCGCCGGCTCCCTGTAGAACCCCGGCCCGGCGATCTTCGCCTGCACCTGCAGCTGCTCGGCCTCGAGCGCGTGAATGCGATCCGGCAGCTGCGCGAACTCGCGCTGCTCCTTGTATGACAGCTTCTTTCGCGACGGCCCCCCCGTCGGCGTCCCCGGCATCGCCCGCGCGGCCTGCCCGGCCGCCGGCTCGCCGCCTGTTGTCAGTTTCCCCTCAGCAAGGTCGGAGGAACGCTGGCGCAGCCAGTCCTCGTAGCCGCCCACGTACTCCGTCACGCGGCCGCCGCCTTCGAACACCAGCGTGCTGGTGACGACGTTGTCGATGAAGCGGCGATCGTGGCTGACGAGCAGCAGCGTGCCGGGCCAGTCGACGAGAAATGCTTCCAGCAGCTCGAGCGTCTCGATGTCGAGGTCGTTGGTCGGCTCGTCGAGTACGAGGACGTTCGCCGGGCGGGTGAAGAGCCGCGCGAGCAGCAGGCGGTTGCGTTCGCCGCCCGAGAGCGCCTTCACCGGCGAGTTCGCGCGTTCGGCCGAGAACAGAAAGTCGCGCAGGTACCCGTGCACGTGCTGCGTGCGTCCGTTCACGGTCACCGTGTCGTTGCCGTCGCCGACGGTGTCGAAGACGGTGCGTTCGGGATCGAGCTGCTCGCGCTGCTGGTCGTAGTACGCCACCTGCACGTTCGCGCCGTGCCGCACGGTGCCGCTGTCCGGCGGGAGCTCTCCCAGGATCAGCCGCAGCAGCGTCGTCTTGCCGGCGCCGTTCGGTCCAATGAGCCCGATGCGATCGCCGCGCATCACGCGCACCGAGAAGTCGCGTACGACGGCGTTGCTGCCGTACGCCTTGCTGACGTCTTCGGCCTCGAACACCATCCGGCCCGAGCGCTCGGCGGCATCGGCCTGAAGCCGGACGACGCCGGCCTGCGTTCGTCGTTCCGCCCGTTCCTGGCGCATCGCGAGCAGCGCGCGAACGCGTCCTTCGTCGCGCGTCCTTCGCGCTTTCACGCCCTGCCGCAGCCACACTTCTTCTTCAGCGAGGCGCTTGTCGAACTTCTCGTTCCGCACGGCTTCGTTGGCGAGCCAGTCTTCCTTCTTCCGGAGGAACGTACGGTAGTCGCCGGGCCAGGACGTCAGCGTGCCGCGGTCGAGCTCGACGATGCGCGTGGCGAGGCGTTCGAGGAAGACGCGGTCGTGCGTGACGAAGAGCACCGCGCCGGGATACGACGCGAGGAAATCTTCGAGCCACGTCATCGCCTCGATGTCGAGGTGGTTGGTGGGCTCGTCGAGGACGAGCAGCGTCGGCTCGCTTTCCAGCACAGTGGGATCCGAAGCTTGGAATTCACGTGACTTGAAGTCGCGGC
>JADMIO010814673.1_pt1 | contig 10200 bp, 11 predicted proteins | sample 8958161 | NCBI WGS metagenome assembly JADMIO01 (sample SAMN16585339, study PRJNA669376) | soil metagenome | isolation source: Crop rotation soil | place: USA: Cullars Rotation, Alabama | collected 2011
CGCGACAACTTGTCCACGTGGAATTCTAAGCTTAGGATCCCAATGTGCTGGAAAGCGAGCGGGCGTTCGGTCAGGACCGGCTCGTCGGCCTGCACCGCTGGGTCGGATTCACCTCGGTCAACCTGATGGTTCTGCACATCGTCACGATCACGTGGGGCTACGACGGCGGCTCCTTCCCGCGCTTCCCACGTCAGTTCTGGAACCTGTTGAAGACCTATCCGGGCGTCCTGCTGTCCGTCGCCGGGTCGGCGTTGCTGGTCATGGTCGCCGTCACCAGCGTCAAGATCGCTCGTCGGAAGCTTCGCTACGAGTCCTGGCACCTGCTCCACCTCTACGCCTATCTCGGGGTCGGTCTTGCGCTGCCGCACCAGCTCTGGACCGGTCAGCAATTCGTGTCGACGCCCGCCAGGACGGCCTTTTGGTGGTCGGCCTGGGCAGTGACCGCCGTCACCGTCGCCGTCTGGAGGATCGGGCTGCCGGTCCTCCTCAATCTCCGACACCGCCTGGTGGTGGCCTCCGTGGTCGACGAAGGGCACGGGATCTGGTCCGTCGTGGTGACCGGCCGCAAGCTCGAACGGCTCCGGGTCGAGGCTGGACAGTTCTTCAACTGGCGCTTCCTCGCCGGGACCGGTTGGTCGCGGGCCCACCCCTACTCACTCTCAGCCGCACCCGACGGGAACAGCCTGCGGATCACGGTCCAGGACGTCGGGGATGGCAGCAGCGTCATCGGCTCGCTCGTCGCTGGGACCCGGGTCATCGTCGAAGGGCCTTTCGGCCGGCTGAGCAACCGGCCCCGCACCAAACGCCGGCTGGCGTTCATTGGTGCCGGCGTCGGGGTGACCCCGCTGCGTGCGCTGGCCGAGGGCCTGGACTACGAATCCGGCGACGCTGTCTACCTCGAGCGCTTCACCGAGACACCCCTGTTTGCGCCGGAGACCAACCAGCTCGCGGTCGACCGGGGCCTGCGAGTGATCCGCGTCGCCGGTCGGCGCCGGTCCGCCACCTCCTGGATCGGGGCCGGAGCCGAAACCGCCGGTACCGATGTGGAAGCGCTCCGGGCGTGGATCCCCGACGTCGCCGAGCGCGACACCTATGTCTGCGGCCCAGCCCTCTGGGCCGACCTGGTCATCAGGACCCTGCGCGACGCAGGAGTGCCCCGCGACCAGATTCATCTCGAGACCTTCGCATGGTGATCCGATGAGACGCATTACCTTCTGGATGCTCAGCACCCTCTCCGGCGTGGTGCTGCTCTTCACCTACAACACCTCCACGGCCGGGTCGGTGGCCTCAGGCGGAAACGCGCCCTCCGTCCCAGCCGGCAAGGTCGATCCCTCCAAGGGAGCGGTCTCGACGGTCGACGGCAAGGTCGTCAAGACCCGCTGGGGGCCGGTCCAGGTCCAGGTCGCGATCCAGGCGCACAAGATCGTCGCGGTCAAGCTCCTCAAGCTGCCCACCGGTGCGATGGACCAGTTCATCGCCAAGCGCAGCATCCCGACCCTGATCAAGGAGACCCTGAAGTCCCAGAGCGCGCACATCGACATCGTCACGACCGCGACCTACACCAGCAACGGGTACATCACCTCCCTGCAAAGTGCCCTCGACAACGCGTCCCTGTGACCGGCGAGCAGCGAATCGAGCGCCGGGTCGAGCACCTGATGGGGATGCCGGTGAACCTCGCTCTGCGCGGGCGGTTCTCGACCGGCATGAAAGCGGACCGGGCCTGGGCCGACGTCGTGGAGTTCCTGCACAGGATCGATGCCGTGTTCAGCACGTACCGCCCGGACTCGGTGATCTCCAGGCTCGGGCGAGGCGAGCTCTCCCTGGCGGACTGCCCGACGGAGGTCCACGAGGTCCTAGCGCTGGGCGAGCAGGCCCGGGTCGAGTCCGAGGGGGCTTTCGACGTACGCCGCCCGACAGCCGGTGGCGGCATCGAGCTGGACCCCAGCGGCGTCGTCAAGGGGTGGGCGATCCAACGAGCAGCCAGCATCCTCGACGATCTTGCCGACACGGACACGTGCTTGTCGGGTGGCGGCGACATGGTCTGCCGCGTACGCAGCTCGAGCTCCCCAGGCTGGCGGGTAGGGGTCGAGGATCCTCACGACCCCACGCGGGTCTTGGCCGTGCTCCCTGTCTACGACGGCGCTGTCGCCACCTCCGGTCTCGCCCAGCGCGCGACCCACATCACCGATCCGCGAACCGGTGAGATTCCGACGGCACTCGCCTCGGTCACCGTCCTGGCCGCCGACCTCACCTGGGCCGACATCGACGCGACCGCGGCCTTCGTCATGGGTGCGGATGCCGTTGCGTGGCTGGAGGGCCGGGGGCGAACCGGTGTGATCGTGCCCCGCGCCGGCGAGCCAGAGGTGTTCGGACAGACATCCCCACTGGCGTGAGCTCACACGGTGCACCATGAGCATCACCAGAACGGCAGAATGTCTTCGGGCCCGCGTTCGCGATCCGGTCGCGGCCCGAACCAGCGTCGTTCGGATTCCTCGATCACCCTGTCGTTGATGCTGGCCTCGCGCCGTCGCATCAGGCCGTTAGGGTCGAACTCCCACAGCTCGTTGCCGTAGCTGCGGTGCCACTGGTCGGCGTGGTTCCGCCACTCGTACTGGAAGCGGACGGCCATCCGGTTCTCGCGGAAGCCCCACAGGCTTTTTCGCAGTGCATAGTCGAGCTCTCGTTCCCACTTGGCCGACAGGAACTCCACGATCGCCGCACGACCGCTGATGAACTCGTCCCGGTTGCGCCAGACGGAATCGCGTGTGTAGGCCAGGCTGACAGCGTGAGGATCGCGGGTGTTCCAGGCGTCCTCGGCAGCTTGCACCTTGGCGAGCGCCCCCGTGAGGTCGAACGGCAGGACGGGCGGGCGTTGATCCGGCATGAGTGGGCCTTTCATCGTCGGGTTCGGGGCTGGCTGACATCGCTCAACGGCGGGTTGAGGGCGTAGGGCGTGACCTGCTCGGCATGAACCGGCAGCGCGCTGCGGGCGATGCTGGTCGGCGTGAACACCACTCGGCGGCCCGTACGGCCGTCATCACCCGGTGCACCGATGTCCGTCGTTCGCAGTTCGGCGGTCCCGCTCAGGTGCAGGCTGGCTCCACTCGCGAAGTCGGAGAACAGCAGAGCGGCCTCCGGGTCGGCGCGCAGATTGCCGAGGCTGTTGAACATGTTGTTGCCGACGTAGTCCGGCCACCACAGCGCGTTGTCGACCACGCGGACGAATCCCGGGGGTCCGCCACGGTGCGAGGCGTCGTTGCCGCGCGCGGGATGGGAGGTGCCGAGGATGAAGGTGTCGGCCTCGGCGATCAGCGAGCGGTCCTCGGTCGAGAGTTCGTTGGACGTTCGCAGCCCGGCGCGCGTACTACCGGCCGACGCCGAGTCCTCGTCCGGAGCGAGCTCGAGATCGCGTTTCGGAATGAACTGGGGGCAGTTGCCGTAGGCCTCGTCAACCCAGATCGACAGGCCATCGGGCCCGGCGACCTCAAGGGTCCCGTTCAGGCGGAACCGGCGCCGACGCGCGTAGTCCACGGCGATCAGGCCGACCGGCTCGCCCGCAGCCAGGTCGCGGAGAGGATCGTCCGAGCGCGGATACGCAGCCACCGTGAGCGTGGTGGGGCTGATGACCTGGGCGAACCCGGGCCGGCCAGATAGCGCCGAGACCCACAACCTGCCATCGCCGTCCCGAGCAGTGATCGCCAGCAGCGTTCGCTCCCCAAGAAACCGAGCCACCCCGGCACCGAGCTCGGCCGGCGCCAGCATTTCCTCGAGCCTCGCGGCGGCTTGTTCCACCCCGGCCTCACGCTGCACCGCCCGTTCGCCGGCGTGGAAGCCGGCGGGCGTTGCCCGATTCATGACACTCCCCTCCTCGTTCATCAGCCCGCCACCCGGTCAGATCAGGCAGCGCTGGTGCGAGGCGTGACGACCGGCCAGTCGTTCTCGACCTGGGTCAGCACGTTGAAGTAGTTCGTGAGCACGTTGAGGGCGATGTGGCCGACGACCTCACCAATCTCGGCATCAGTGACCCCGGCCCTACGCGCGCCGTCGAGGACGTCGTCCGAGACCGCGCCGCGCTGGGCCAGGACAGCGTTCGACAGCTCGAGCAGCGCCTGGGTGTGCAGGTCGTTGGACTTGCCGAAGCGCGCGCTCTCGAGTTCCTCAGCGTCGACCTTGGCGACGTTCGCGCCGATGTAGGTGTGCGCGGAGAGGCAGTACTCGCACCCGTTGGACTCAGCGGTCGTCAGGGCGAGTCGTTCGCGGACGGCTGCCGGAAGGATGCCGGTGGCGAGAGCTCCGGAGAGCGCCAGGTAACTCTTCAGGAGGGCTGGGCTGCTCGCCATCACCTTCGTCATGTTCGGCGTGACGCCGAGGGACTTCTGAACCTGGGCAAGCAGCTCTGCTGCCTCTCCGATTGCCGTGGACGGGTCGATCAAGGGAAGTCGGGACATTGCATGTTCCTCTCGGACTAATGTTTGAATAGACTTTTTAACATTAGACATCGTGCACAGGTCGACACCGCCTTGTCAAATGGCAAAGTGTGCCTTCATCCGTTAGAATCGATTCATGACTACGGCCCTGACCACGGCGCCCCTCCTCGGCGAACCGCTGCCGGTGGAGCTGATGAACACCGTGTGGGCCGACCGCGACGGGGTCCACGAGGCTCTCGACTCGGCAGCCGCGACCGGTGCATGGCTGCAGGCAGTACGCGATCGCTTTGACACCTCGTGGGCGCTGACCAACAGAGACATCGAGCTTGGCTCGTTGCCGGAGAATCTCCGCGCCCTCCGTGATGCCGCCCGAGCCCTTGCAGCCCGGCAGACCGACGACGGCCGCGAAACCGCCAAGTCCCCCACCAGCGCCGCCGACGCGATCGCGATCGTGAACCGCCTGGCCGGAAGCGCCCCAGCCTTTCCGGTGCTGGAGTGGCCGACGACCAAGCCACCGACGCTGAGCATGGCCGCCCAGCAGACGCCGGCAGCAACGGTGCTCTCCGAGCTTGCCCGGGGAATCGTGCGGTTCTTCGGGAGCGCCGACCGGGAACTCCTCCGAGCCTGCCAAGCCCCTGGCTGCGTGCTCTACTTCGTCAAGCAGCACCCGCGCCGCGAGTGGTGCTCCGCCGCCTGTGGCAACCGCGCACGCGTCGCCAGGCACTACCAGCGGCACCACGGCTGAGCGCCGATCGCCTGGTCTGAGGTCGCCGTCGCCTGCGTTCTGACTACAGTTCGAACATGGAGATGCTCGAGCTCATCGCGGCCGAACGCGGGCGTGCGGCGGATTTCGGTGCCACCCTCACGCCCCATGAGTACGACGCGCAGAGCCTCTGCGACAAGTGGCAGGTGCGCGACGTGCTCGGGCACCTGTTGATGCCCCTGGTGACTCCGACCCCTCGTGTGGCGCTCGCCTTGGCGCGACGGGGTTTCAACTTCAACAAGGCCAACGTCGATCTCACCGCACGGATGCGCACCTACAGCGTGCCCGACTTGGTCCTGGGATTGCGCGAGAACGCGAACCACCCGTTCAAACCGCCGGGGCTCACCCACGAGGCGCCGTTGACCGACGCGGTGGTGCATTCCCAGGACATGTCTCGACCCGTCGGGCGACCGGTCCTGCCTGCTCCAGAAGCCGTCACGCGGTGCCTGGATTTCGTCACGACCCCCAAGGGAGCCCGAACCTTCATGAACCCGAAGGCTCACGTCGGGCTGGCTTTCCGTGCCACCGATCTAGACTGGAGCAGCGGCGAAGGCGCTGAGATAACCGGCACCAGTCTCGACCTCTTGCTCGCGTTGGCTGGGCGGCGATCGGCACTCTCTGCGCTGGACGGTCCCGGAGCAGCCGAGTTCGCCAAGCGCCTGAGCTGAGTGGCGGTGGGGGTGGACGTCACGGTCGAGGCAGTGATCGATGCGCCGGTGCCGACGGTTGCTGGTTTCGCGGGCGACCCCACGAACGCGCCGCAGTGGTATGCGAACATCCGGTCGGTGCGCTGGCTGACCGAGCCACCCCTGCGGATCGGATCGCGGATGGACTTCGTGGCACAGTTCCTCGGACGCGAGTTGGCCTACACCTACGAGGTGGTCGAGCTCGTCCCGGAGAAGCGGCTGGTCATGCGTACGACGCAGGGACCGTTTCCGATGGAGACGACCTACACGTGGTCCCCGGCCGGTGACGGCCAGACACGGATGACCCTGCGCAACCGCGGCGAACCCGCCGGCTTCGGACGGGCGGTAGGTCCGCTGATGGCGCGGGCGGTGAGCCGGGCGACGAAGAAGGACCTCGCCCGGCTCACGAACCTGCTCAAGCCGTGACGGCGGCTCAGCCGAAAAACTCGTCCAGAGCGTGTGCGTCGGGACGGTGGTGGGTGGCGACGATCTTGCCGTCGCAGATCTCGTGGGAGATCAGCTCGATGCAATCGAGCCGCTTGCCGGGCAGCTCGGCGGTGACCCGCTGGACCTGGCAGGCCCCGGTCGGGCTGGCGAGCACGTCGTGCACCTCCAGCGACAACGTCCCCGCGGACAGCTCGAAAGCACGCGCCAGGAACCCGATGATCGCGTCGGGTCCCCGATAGGTGCCAGCCAGCCTGCCGCGGCCGGGGAGATCCCAGGTGGCGTCCTCGGCAAAGTGCTCCCGAACGGCGGCCAGGTCGCCCTGGAGGAACGCGCTGACCATGGCCCGCGCGAGGGCCTCGTTCGCGGAAGCGGTCTGGGTTTCGGTTGCGGTGTTCATGGTGGTGCTCCTGTCGTGAGGGCCACGGTGGGCCGGACAGGAACGAGTGTTTCCGTGCGTGGCGGTCGCGCGAATCTGCCGATCGGCAGGTTTAGCGATCGACCAGGTACGCCGACAAGCCGGTCCTGTTCGCCGCGCTCGTCTTGGCCAGCAGGCGTTCGACGTACCCCTTGACCGTGCCCGGAGAGATCACGAGCCGCTCGGCGACCTGGGCGTTCGTCAGACCCTCGGCGACCAGCAGCAGCACGTCCATCTCACGGCTGGTGACGCCGAGCCGCTCGAGATGCGGCGGCACCTCCGCCATGCCTCGGCCACGTCGCCGTTGCGGGACCCCGATCTGCCGTCCCACCGAGCGACACGCGGTGACCAATCGGGCCAGTTGCCGTTCGGCGAACCAGGCCTCCGCCTCCAGGACCCAGGCCGCAGGGTCTCCCCAACCGTCGGCGTGAGCCACGGGGGCGACCAGCAGGTGGCTCAGGTGCAACCAGCCGACGAAGGCTGGCACCTGCTGAACAAGGGCCGATCCGTTCCGCCAGGCCTGGAAGGCTCCGGTCGGATCGCCAGCGCGGCCCAGGGCCACGGCAGAGGCCAGCCGCGTGAGGCCGGCGAGGCCGACGAAGGTGGTCAGACCGGATACCTCGACCTCGGTGCGGCCTCGATCCCCGCCGTCGCCCTCCAGGTTCTCCACGGTCGCCAGCACAGGCCACAGGTACCAGGGAGGTAGCGGGCTGACCGCTTGGCTCTGTCGAAGCCCGTTCACTGCTTCGAGCCACAACGGCAGAGCCGTTGGGCGATCGTCGTCGACCAAGGCCGCTACGGCCGCGATTCCAGAAGTCATCGCGCGCAGCTCGACGTCATCGTCCGCGAGTGCGGCGGCGTCACCGAGTGCCTGTTCGGCCCGGAGTCGCTCGCCGGCGACAGCGTGGGCCTGGGCGATCAGGATCCAGGCCCAGGCTTCCTGGGATCGGAGGTCGAGCCGGCGGGCGTCGGCGAGCAGCCGGCGTGCCGCGAGCAGGGCGGGTTCGGGTTCGAACCGGACCCCGTGCACGGCCGCGATGTGGAAGTCGATCGAGGTCAGCAACCCGACTGCTCCCGCTCCCACCGCTGCGTCTCGCGCTCGGTAGAGGGGATCGACCTCCAGACGACTGACCTGGGCAATCGTGGCGAGCTCGTGAAGAGCCCGAGCCCGCCACAAGGGCAGCTGGGCGGACTCGGCCTGAGCCACGGCCTGGGCGAACCACCGCTCGGCGGATTCAAGGTCGGTGCCGCGAGCGATCCGCCCGGCGACTTCCATCGCCTCGCACCGGGTTGCCGGGTCACCCACCGCGGCGAGAACCGACGTCGCCACCTTGAGGGCGCCTTGGAGGTCACCGGTTTCGAGCATGGCGAGGGCGCGGATCGAGGACGGTTCGTCGTCCTCGAGCAGGAGCAGCGCATCGTGCCATCGACCTTGCAGACCCAGAGCCCGGGCTCGCGCTTGCCGCACCGGCGCGAGCAAGGCGGGGTCCGGGTCGATGGCCTGAGCAGCCTCGAAACGCTCCCCTGCCGACAGGGCGGCACCGACGTCGCCCGCCAGGGCGTGGGCGCGGACCGACAAAGCAAGTGCCTGCACCCTGGCCGGCCCGTGCGCAAGCGACGCACCGTGTTCGGCAAGCGCGGCAGCCGGCAGCGGCGACCCGGATGAAAGCATCGACGAAGCACCGTCGAGGCACGCAGCAACAGCGACGTCGATCCGCCCGAGCAGGGTGGCCAAAGCGGCGACCTGGCGCCATCGCCATGCCCAGCTGGACGGTCCCTCGAGCACCGCGAGGAGCTGTGCCGCATGGTCGCGACGCTCCACGTCGACCATGTCGGAGAGCACGGCTTCGCGCACCAGGTCGTGCCGAAAAGAGATACGGCCGTCCGCTTGCTTGACCATCAGACCGGTTTGCACGGCGGCTCGAAGGGCCGCAGTGACGTCGCACGAATCGGCAAACGACGAGACCAGCAGCTCGCTGTCCGGATCGGACCCGAGCAGCGCGGCACGAACCACAACCTGACGCTCCGACGGCGCCAGTGCCGCCAGGCGCTCGAGCACCAGCCCCTCCAGGTGGCTGAATCCTGATCGATCGCGCGACGGACCACGTTGCCACGCGGCCACGAGCTCGTGAACCAGGAGCGGCCAGCCTCCCGCGCTCTGGACGATCTCGGTCAGCGCTGGTTCGAGCTCGGCGACCCCGAGAACCTCGCCGGCGTAGTGCACGGCCTCATCCTCGTCCCAGGGCGCCAGCTCGAGAACCACTCCGCCCAACGAACGCGCGAGTGCGACCAGACGTTGTGCGGGGTCTCCCTGCGGCCGTGCCGTCACGAGCAACCGCAGCCCTCGCGAAACACCTGGCCCGGCGAGCCGCTCCAGCAACCGGACCGTCTCCTCATCGGCCCAGTGCGCGTCCTCGACCACCAGCGTCGGCCGGCGAGGAACAGGGATGCTCTCCCAGCATGCGACGAGGGCGTCGGCCCGCTGTTCCGGCGAGGACGACACGTCCCAGGTCGAGGCAGCGGCCCCGCACCGTTGAAGGTCCACGTCCCAGGACCGCCAGACGGGAACCTGCTGCGCGGGGGGAGCAGGAACGCGCGCCACGCCCACCAGATCCCGAACGAACGCGGTGACCAGCCGGGACTTGCCCATGCCAGCCTCACCGAGCAGCAACACGAATCCGCCGCCAGCGCTCGGATCGAGTCGTCTCCCGAGCTCCGCCAGCTCGGTGGCACGACCGACGAACTGGGCCGGCATCATGAGCCCAAGCCTACGGTTCTCGGGCTCGGAACAGCTGGCTCGGGTCGCTCGCGGCACCGCCGATGAGCAGCACCTCGTCTCCGGGTTCCAGCGCCGTGCCCCCATGGATCTCGACGAGTTCGCCGCTTCGTCGTACCAGACTGACCCAGGTCTCCTCACCGACAGCCAAGTGACGGATCTCGACGCCGTCGGCCGCGGAGCCCGCCGCGACGACCAGGAACTGGAGCCCGGTGGGCTCGGCGCGGAACCGGAGACCGAGCGACCAAGGCTCGAGAGCGACCGCTTTCATGGAGACCTTGAACCGCTTGGCCATCGCGGGCACCAGACTGCCCTGAAGAAGGGCTGAGGTGAGCACCACGACGGAGACGACCAGGTAGAGCCGGTGCGTTCCGGGACCGCCCTCACCCAGGGCGAAAAGTCCCAGAAGGATAGGAACGGCCCCCTTCAGACCGGCGCCGAGGATGAACGCCTTCTCCCCCCGTTCAAGCTTCATCCGAACCATCAGCACCCCGACCAGCAACGGACGGATGATCAGGATCAGCAACGCGGTGATCCCCAGGCCGACCCAGAGGACCGATCCGCTGAACACGTCGTGCAGGTCGATGGTCAGTCCGAGGATGGAGAACGCCACGATCTCGGCGAGGCTGCTCCTTTCCAGCACAGTGGGATCCGAAGCTTGGAATTCACGTGACTTGAAGTCGCGG